>Ga0210366_10000132_pt1 | contig 10489 bp, 11 predicted proteins | sample S641metaT_FD_190380 | JGI IMG/M metagenome (GOLD analysis project Ga0210366, IMG submission 190380) | Metatranscriptome of estuarine sediment microbial communities from the Columbia River estuary, Washington, United States - S.641... | ecosystem: Environmental > Aquatic > Marine > Intertidal... | reverse complement strand
CGGCCTGCTGGGCTGTGCTTTCAAATTCGGGCAGGCTGCGCAGTGCGCCGGCTCCGCCTGGTGCCGCCACCGCATTACCGGTATCCGCCAGCACCTTGCCAAGCAGCGTGTCGGCCTCGCTTGCCCAGGTCTTCAACTCCGCGGACGGTGTTTGCGCCTGGAGCACTGCCTCGACCCCCTGCAACAGGGTCGGCCAGGCCGGCTCGTTGCCGAGCAGCCTTGCGCTCGGGCTCGAGAGTGCCTCAAAGGATGCACGGCCCGACTCAATATCCTGCATGAGCGACGCCAGGGCGTCGCGCGACCTGGCCAGCCGGGTCATGGCCTCCTGGTCACCCCGCGTGGCTTCCACAGCCAGCGGCGGCAGCGCCGTCGCGAACCGGGTCAATTCCGCGACATGATGCCGGTAGTCCCTCTCCTGGGTCTGAAACCGAGCCGACCACAGCAGCATCGCTGCCGCAACAAGCAGCAGCACGAGGCCGATCATAATCAGCACCGGCAGCGACCGGGACGCTTGCTGCTGGTCGAGCAATTTCGCCATCTGCTTGCTTCTCTCCCTGCCGCCTAGCCCTTGAGAAAAGCCGGGCTTTCAACCAGCTTCCTGAGGCTGAACACCGGCCACGCCTCGGTCCCACGCCGGAAGGATCCGGCCAGATATCGCTCGCACCGGATCATCGTCATCGGCGGCTCGGCGTGGAACTCCTGCTCGTTGAAGCGCCTGAAACCGAGCACTTCGTCCACCACCAGCCCGGCCGGAATTTCGCGGTGGTTGACGACTATGACCCGCGCGTTGCGGCCCTCTTGAGTCTCGCCACTGCCAAGGTACTGCTTGAGGTCGACCACCGACAGCAGCTGGCCCCGCACATTGGCCAGCCCGCGGATCCACTCCCTGGCGCCCGGGACCCGGGTCAGCGGCGCCGGAACTCCCATCACTTCGCGCGCCTCGTCGCGCGCCACCAGGAAGGTCTCCCCCCCCATGCGAAAGGCGACACCGATCCAGGCCTGCCCGGCCGTGGCCTCGAGCGCGCCGGCAACGGCCGCGCGCGCACGCCGGTCCAGCTCCTGAAGCAGCTCGAACGGCCGGTCCTTCAGCGATTTGAGGCTCTCCGCGGGCAGCATGTCCTCAGCCCGCCGGCAACGCCGCCTGCGCCTTCTCCCTCAGCCGTGACGCCGACACCGGCTTCACCAGGTAGTCGACCGCACCCTGGCGCATGCCCCAGACCACGTCGCTCTCCTGGCTCTTGCTCGAGACCATGATGACCGGGATCGCGCGGGTCTTGGGATCGTTGCTGAGCGCACGCGTCGCGCGGAACCCGTCCATGCCCGGCATGACGATGTCCATGAGTATGAGGTTCGGCAGCAGCGCCCGCGCCTTGCGGATCGCCTCGTCGCCGTCGGCGGCCGTTTCGACGCGGAATCCCGCCGCCTCGAGGATCGCCTTCATCTGGTGAACCTCGGTAGGGGAATCATCGACGATCAGGATAAGCGCCATGGCGTGCTCCGGTAGAACGACCCTCAGCGGCTGACGTACTGCTCAATGGCTGACAACAGCTCGTCGCGCGTAAAAGGCTTGGTCAGGTAATGCTCCGAACCGACGATCCTGCCGCGCGCCCGGTCGAAGAGCCCGTCCTTGCTGGACAGCATGATCACCGGAATGGAGCGGAACACCTTGTTGTGCTTGATCAGCGAGCAGGTCTGGTAGCCATCCAGTCGCGGCATCATGATATCGACGAAGACGATGTCCGGCTGATGGTCTGCAACCTTGGGCAGCGCATCGAACCCGTCAACCGCCGTGAAGACCTCGCAGCCTTCCTTGGCCAGCAGGGTTTCCGCCGTTCGGCGGATGGTCTTGCTATCGTCAACGACGAGCACTTTCAGTCCCTGAAGCCGGGCTGGCGTGGTCGTGGCGGCTGCGCTCTCCATCTGTCACCTCCAACCCCGGCAGCATCACGATCGGCGTCCCCATGCCTGGCGCGGGTACGCCGGTCGCAAACGCCTCCGGAGCGTCAACTTTTTAACATATCGGCACTCCGCCCGCCATGCGCGCACGCGCGCCCGTGCGGCGGCCGGGACAAGTTGACGGTGTACTATGTCGTACCCCCCCAGGGGGGTCGATGCGCGTCACATTCCGGCTAATCGGCCCGTCCGGGAGGACTGAAATGGCCCACCGCCCACAGCTTGGCGTGTTGATGGACCCGATCGGCTCCATCCACCCCGCCAAGGACTCCACGCTGGCCATGATGCTCGCCGCCCAGCAACGGGGCGTCGAGCTGTTTTATTTCGAGCAACGCCACTTGTGGGCGCGTGACGGCCGCGCGATGGCCACACTGGCGCCGGTCACCGTCCGCGACGACCCCGGTGACTGGTTCACGCTCGGCAAGCCGCGGGATGCGCTGCTTGCCGAGCTTGACGCGGTATTGATGCGCAAGGACCCGCCCTTCGACACCGAGTACATCTACACGACGTACCTCCTGGAGCGGGCCCAGGCCGAGGGCGTGCTGGTCGTCAACAGCCCGCAGGGCCTGCGCGACATGAACGAAAAGGTGTTCACGGCGTGGTTCCCTGATTGCTGCGCCCCGACGCTGATCAGCCGCGACATGTCCAGGATGGCCGCGTTCGTGGCTGAGCACGGCCGGGCGGTCTGTAAGCCGCTGGCAGGTATGGGCGGCAAGTCGGTGTTCGTCGTGGACGCCGGCGACAAGAATGCCAACGTCATTTTCGAGACGCTTACGGACAACGGCCGGCGCTATGCAATCGTGCAGCGCTACATCCCGGACATTGCGACCACGGGCGACACCCGGATCCTGCTGATCGACGGTGAGCCGGTCGAGCACGCCCTCGCGCGAATCCCGCCGGAGGGCGACAACCGCGGCAACCTGGCGGCAGGTGCCAAGGGCATCGGCCGCGCGCTCAACGACCGCGACCGCTGGCTCTGCTCACGGATCGGGCCCGTCATGCGCAAGCGCGGCATGATGTTCGTCGGCCTGGACGTCATCGGCGGCTTCGTCACCGAAATCAACGTGACCAGCCCGACCGGCATCCGCGAGCTGGAGAAGCAGTTCGAGGTGGACATTGCGGGGCGGTTCATCGAGGCGGTGCTCAGGCACATTGCCAGGTAGCCATGCAGAGGCGTGGTGCCGTTACGACCGGTGAGGAGGAGTCAGACCCCCAAAGGGGGTCAGACTCCGGCTTCAGGATCGGGGTCTGACCCCTCCTCAGGGGTCTGCCCCCTCCTATAATCGTGAGCATGGCCGAAGTGGACATCGCCACGGAGAACACGACGGTCGACGACCGACTGCTCGTGATGCTGTTCCTGGCTGGGTTGTTTCACCTGGTCGTCATCCTCGGGGTGTCCTTTGGCGCGACCACGGCACGCGATTCCGGCGCCATCCGGACCCTGGAAGTGCTGCTGGTCAGCGACGCGCTGCCCGAATCCCTGCGTAACGACGAGGCCGTGTACCTGGCCCAACGCACGCAGCAGGGCGCGGGCAACGCGCGCGACCTGTCGCGGCCGCAGCTGCCGACCGCCTCCGACGCGCCGATTGACCTGTCGGGCGAGGTGGACGGCCAGGCGCTGCAACCCATGAGCGCGGGCCCGACCGGTGGCGAGGCGGAGGCTGTCACCTCAACCGGCGATGCGTCCCGCCTCAGGTTCGTGGCCGACGCGCGGGACGCGGCGGCACTGGCGGGCAACGTGCCGCGCCAACTGGTCGCCGGCACCATCACAACGCTGCCCTCCAGCACCGATGACCCCGAACTGCGCCTCAAGGGAGCGTCACGACGCGAGCTGATGGTAACCGCCAGCACCCGGACCTCAGACGTGGCCGTTTACCTGGATGCCTGGAAGCAAAGAGTCGAACGCGTCGGTACGCTCAATTTCCCCAATCAGGCGCGCCGGCGCGCCATGAGCGGCAATCCCGTAGTGGAAGTTGCGCTGACGGCCGACGGGCACCTCGACGAGGTCAAGGTGCAGCGTTCGAGCGGATTTCCGGAACTCGACCAGGCGGCCGTGGATATCCTGCGCCTGGCGGCGCCTTTCGAGCCCTTCTCGCGCGAGCTTGCGGCGCGGCATGACGCGCTGCGGTTTGCCTACGAATGGCAATTCGTGCGCGGTCAGGTGGCCGGCTCGTCGCTGAGCGTTGCACCAATCCAGTAACGGGCGTCGCGGAATGCGGAACGCGTCTTTGACCGCTGCGGCCGGGCGACCGATACTATGAGCATGCCGGACGGCCAGTACCTGACCAACCAGCTGCTGATCGCGATGCCATCGCTCGGCGACCCCAATTTCTCGCATACGGTCACGCTGGTTTGCGAACACACCGAACGCGGCGCGCTCGGCATCGTCCTCAATCGCCCGCTCAATATGCGGCTCGGCGATGTGCTGGAGCAATTATCCCTGCCGAACTCGAATTCGAGCCTGGCCGGACAGTCAGTGCTGTGTGGCGGACCGGTGCAGACCGATCGTGGCTTTGTGCTGCACCGCCCGACGGAGAAGGCGTGGGATTCCACGCTGAATGTATCGGACACGCTGCGGGTCACCACCTCGCGCGACGTACTGGAGTCCATGGCGCGTGGCGAGGAACCGGCGCAGGCGACCATGGCGCTCGGCTATGCGGGCTGGGAAGCGGGACAGCTCGAGGAGGAAATGCGGCAGAACTCCTGGCTGACCGCCCCCTGTGACGACAGCATTATTTTTGACGTGCCCTACGAGCAGCGCTGGCATGCCGCCGCCAGGCTGCTGGGCGTGGATCTGTCGCTGATCAGCAACGTCTCCGGGCACGCATGACCCACGGGCAGGGTGGGCCGACGACCGTGCTCGCCTTCGACTACGGCCTGAGGCGGATCGGCGTCGCCGTCGGCAACACGCTCACTTCGACCGCCGAACCCCTAACGACCCTGGGCGCCCGCGCCGGTATGCCCGACTGGGACGCCATCACACGCTGCGTCGGCGAATGGGCTCCCGGTGTCATGGTGGTCGGCGTGCCCTGTAATATGGACGGTACTCCCGGACCGTTGACCGCGGGCGCGCAGCATTTCGCAGCCGAGTTGTCCGCCCGGTTCGGGGTGAGAGCCGAACTGGTGGACGAGCGCCTGTCTTCGCGCGAGGCGGAACAGGCCCTGAAGTCGAAGCGCCGGTCAGGCGAGCTCGGGCGGCGTGTGCGGCGCGCCGACGTCGACCGGGAGGCGGCCTGTGTGCTGCTTCGCCAGTGGCTGGCCGGCAGGTGAGCGCGCTGCCCGGAAGGATGGAGACCATGCAACCGTTTTCGCAATTCGATGCCAGCGGACGCCTCAGGCACCTGATCACCATAGAGGGTCTGGATGGCGACCTGCTGCGCGAGCTGCTCGACCGCGCCCAGCATTTCGTGGCGCGACCCGCCGAGTTGTCGAGCCACAGCCGGGAGCTCGCCGGCTTCACGGTCGCAAACCTGTTCACCGAGCCCTCGACCCGCACGCGCGCCTCGTTCGAGCTGGCGGCCACCCGCCTCGGCGCCGACGTCATCAATCTCGACCTGATGCTGTCGTCGCGCGTTAAGGGCGAGTCCATGCTGGACACCATCTACACGCTCGAGGCCATGCACGTGGATCTGTTCGCGATCCGCGAGACGAAGCCGGGTGTGCTGCCGTACGTGGCCGAACACGCTGACGAGCATGTCAGCATCATCTCGGCTGGCGAGGCACACTTGTCGCATCCCACCCAGGGACTGATCGACGCGCTGACCATCCATCAGTACAAGGGCGGGTTCCGCGACCTGGTGGTCGCGGTGGTTGGCGACGTTCTTCATTCCCGCGTCGCGCGCTCGGCCTGGCACGCCTTGTCTACGCTCGGGGTCGGCGAATTCAGGCTGGTCGGCCCGCAGGAGCTGATGCCGGGCGCGGATGAATTCGCTGGCGCGAGCCGATTCGAGTCGCTCGAGGCGGGACTGGATCACGCCGATGTCGTGATGATGCTACGCATCCAGAACGAGCGCATGGACCCGATGCCGCTCACCGAACCGGACCGCTACTTCGAGCACTATGGGCTGACGCCCGCGCGACTCGCGCAGGCACGCCCCGAGGCCATCGTTATGCACCCCGGGCCGTTGAACCGCGGTGTCGAAATAGACTCCGAGGTTGCGGACGGTCCACAGTCGGTCATCCGGCGGCAGGTCGCCAACGGCGTGGCCGTGCGCATGGCCGTGCTGTCCTACCTTGCACAGACGCGCCGGGGGCGAGGCTGATGTCCGACCCACTTCGGCCGCACCGTGGGACGATCTTCGTCGAGGACGCCGAAATCCTCGGGCAGCAGCCGTTCGAGGCCGGCCAGCGCGTCATCCGCCTGCTCGCCCCGAAATGCGCCATGGCGGCCCGGCCGGGCAGTTTCGTGCACCTGGCCTGCAGCCCCGACATCCCGATGCGGCGGCCGCTGTCCATCATGCGCGCCAGCCCGCGGGAAGGCTGGATCGACATCCTGTACCGGACCGGCGGGCGCGGACTTACGGCCCTGGCGGAACGCCGTCCCGGCGAGAGCCTCTCCAGCATGGGGCCGATCGGCAACGGTTTCGTTCCGCACCCGGCGCGGCCGCGGGCGGTGCTGATCGGCGGCGGCGTCGGCATCCCGCCGATGGTGTTCCTCGCCGAACTGCTCGCCGCCGACCACGAGGCTGGCTGGCGGCCGCTTGCGCTGTTCGGCTCCGAGGTGCCCTTCCCGTTCGTGACCCGCCCGTCGACCCTGCTCGTGCCCGGCATCCCGGACGGCGCGATTGCCTGCATGCCGTTGCTCGATGGCTGGGGCGTGCCGAGCCGGCTCGCTTCGCTCAGCGGCTTCGCCGGGTGCTTTGACGGCTTCGTCACGCAGCTGGCCGATGCATGGCTGACGGCGCTTGACGGTGCTGCGCGCGACGAAGTCGAGCTGTTTGCCTGCGGACCGACACCCATGCTTGCGGCCTGCGCCGAGGTAGCGCGGCGGCACGGCGTTCCCTGCCAGGTGTCGCTGGAGGAGTACATGGCCTGCGCGGTCGGCGGCTGCGCCGGCTGCACGGTGCTGGTGCAGATGCCGGAGGGCCCGGCGATGAAGCGCGTGTGCGTGGACGGGCCGGTGTTCGACGCGGAAGCGGTATTCCAGTAGGCGGAGGGGTCACACCCCAAATCCCGAGACGGAGTCTGACCCCGCAGAGGTCTGACTCCTCCGGACCAGCAAAGACGGCAGCTGTCTCTTCGGAGGGGTCAGACCCCTCTTGTCTGACTAGTGCTGCGGCTGACGACCGCGTGGTTCCGCCCAGAACACGTGCGTGATCATCTTGTTGCCGTTACCCAGGTCCAGTTCGAAGACCTGGCGGTGCCCATCACGTGACGTGCTGACGAGCCGTCCCCAGCCAGATGGATCATTGCTGCCGGGGTTGCACTTGCGGCTCTTGGGGTTGCACGACCCGCCGCCGCTGCCACCGCCGCCCCCGTCACTGCTGATCACCGTCGTGAATGAGTCCAGATGCCCGTAGATCGTCTCGAGCTCGTCGAAATCGTGCTGATTAGGGTGCTGATTGGACGACGGGCTGTTCGTGTAATCCATACAGGTGTCGAGGTTCGCGTTACCAAAATTCTCGTCCTGGTGATCCAGCCCGAACGTGTGCCCGACCTCCTGGCACATGACCAGATTGCGCCATGCGACAGTATTGTAGGTTCCGCTCCTGAAGTAGCTGTCGTTGAGTTTCACGTAGGCGGCCGTGATGTGCTTGCCACCCGTGATCGATATTCCCGCCACGCCGAGCCAACCGGTGTTGCCGTAGGAGTTGTTGCAGACCTCCACACGTCCCGTGGTCGGCTTGCAGGTCCGTGAACTCGTTGCGCCCGGCTTGATGGTCGTATTGAGCACCGCCGACGTACTCCAGTCAGTCGATGTCGTCAGCAGATACCCATCCCAGCTGTTATCGACGTTGTCGCCAAGTTCCAGCGTGAACGGGTTCGCGGTTCGCGCCCAGTGATAACCGCCCCAGCTGTGCGAAGCGCCCGCGATCAACGGCGCTCCGGCAATGAGTGCGGCGGCGATCATGACCGCCGCGCGACGATTCAACTTGTGCATGTCGTCCCCCAATATCCTGCAGCCCGGCAGTGCCAGGTGCTGGTGTCCTTGATCGTAACCCCCCAAGTCGGCCTGCCTTCCGGCAAACCGGTCGAGCGCACCATATAGCCTTTTGACGTGTCGGCACAATCTACCGTGCACGAAAGAGGCGAGCATCGTGTCCGCCTTTGCATAATCCCGTCTGGGCGTTGCCGAACGACGCCGGGAACGGGTCAGTGGGTGTGGACGCGCGGTGCCGCCGTGACTGGTACGGAGGGGTCAGACCCCTGGAAGGGGTCAGACCCCGCTGCGCAGACCCGGCGCGGGCGGCCCGGGGGGTCAGCGAGCGAATAAAGATCGACTGAGCGAGCGACCCCAGGGCGCACGCGAGGTGCCGTCGTTATTGGGGCCGGAGGGGTCAGACCCCAAAGCGGGTCAGACCCCGGCATGAAAACTCGGTGCCGTCGTGATTGGTACGGAGGGGTCAGACCCCTGGGAGGGGTCAGACCCCCGCTGCGGTTACGGGACAGAGTCGACCGATCAACCGAAGTTGATACGCGCCTCGAGATTGGAGCGCGAGTCGGCGTTGCTGAGCGCCTCCTCGAAGTCGATCTTGCCATTCTTGAAAAGGTCCAGCAGCGCCGTATCGAAATTCTGCATGCCCTGTTCGCTGGTCGTCAGCATGCCTTCCTTGACGCCGATCACGTCACCCTTCTTGATCAGGTCCTGCATGTGCGGCGTATTGAGCATGACCTCGACCGCGGCGCAACGGCGCCCGTTACGTCCCTTGACCAGGCGTTGCGACACGATCGCGCGCAGGTACTGGGACAGGTCCAGGAACACCTGAGGATGCTGCTCTCGCGGGAACAGGTTGATCGCGCGCTCGAGCGTCTCGGCGCAGTTGTTTGCATGCAAGGTCGCCAACACCAGGTGGCCGGTGCCGGCCAGCGCGATGGCGGCCTCCATGGTCTCGCGGTCTCGGATCTCGCCGATCAGGATGACATCGGGTGCCGCGCGCATCGCGACCCGCAGCGCGTGGGCAAAGGTCTTGGTGTCGAGACCCACCTCGCGCTGGTTGACGATGGACTTGCGGTTCGAGTGCAGGAACTCGATCGGGTCCTCGATCGTCAGCACGTGGTCTGAAGCGATTTCGTTGCGGTGGTTGACCATCGCCGCCAGTGTCGTGGACTTGCCCGAGCCCGTGGCGCCCACCATCAGCACCAGTCCGCGCTTGAGCATCGTCAATTCCTTGAGGACCTCAGGCAGGCCGAGATCGTCCAGGCAGGGGGTATCCACGCTGATATAGCGCAACACGACTGCCGGGTAGCCGCGTTGGTAGAACACGGCGGCCCGGTACCGGCCCACGCCCGGCTCCGAGATCGCGAAATCGATCTCGAGCTCCTTGTTGAAGTGCTCGATTTGCTCGTCGGTCATCAGCCCGAGCGCGATCTGTTTGACCGCCTCGGCGGACAGCACCCGCTTGTTGACCGGATAAATGACGCCCTCGATCTTGATCTTGACCGGCGCCCTTGAGGTAAAGAACAGGTCCGACGCCTTCTTTTCGGCCATCAACCGCAGCAGCGGCTTGATGTTCGGCCGCGCCGAATCGCCATCGGCCAGCAGCGGCGTGTCGGTCAGGGGTTCAGTAGATTGCGCCTTCATTGGACTCCTCATCAGCAATCCTCAGGGTGCTCGACGCTTCGTTCGCCAACTTGTCCTCGCGCTTGCTCTCGAGCTTGATGCGCAAGCGGATCTCGTTCTTGGAATCGGCGTTACGCAGCGCTTCCTCGTAGGAAATCTGCGCTGATTCGTACAGTTCGAACAGCGCCTGGTCGAAGGTCTTCATGCCGAGGCGGTTGGAACGGGCCATCACTTCCTTGATCTTCGTGACCTCGCCCCGGAAGATCAGGTCGGCGATCAGCGGCGTACCGAGCATGATTTCCATGGCCGCGATCCGGCCTTCCGCGCGCTCGCGCGGGATCAGCCGCTGCGAAACCAGTGCCCGGATGTTGAGCGACATGTCCATGAGCAGCTGCTCGCGCTTTTCCTCCGGGAAGAAATTGATGATGCGGTCCAGCGCCTGGTTCGAACTGTTGGCGTGCAGTGTCGCGAGCACGACGTGGCCCGTCTCGGCGAACTGGATCCCGTACTCCATGGTGTCGCGGTCGCGGATCTCGCCGATCATGATCACGTCCGGCGCCTGGCGCAGCGTGTTCTTCAGGGCCGTATGCCAGCTCTCGGTATCCACACCGACCTCGCGGTGCGTGACCACGCAGCCGCGGTGGGCGTGTATGTACTCTACCGGGTCCTCGATTGTCACGATGTGGCCGCGCGTCTTTTCGTTGCGGTAGCCGACCATCGCCGCCAGCGTCGTGGACTTGCCGGAGCCGGTCGCGCCGACCACGATCACGAGGCCGCGCTTGGACATGACGATGTCCTTCAGGATCGCCGGAAGCT
>Ga0210366_10000131_pt1 | contig 10489 bp, 11 predicted proteins | sample S641metaT_FD_190380 | JGI IMG/M metagenome (GOLD analysis project Ga0210366, IMG submission 190380) | Metatranscriptome of estuarine sediment microbial communities from the Columbia River estuary, Washington, United States - S.641... | ecosystem: Environmental > Aquatic > Marine > Intertidal... | reverse complement strand
GAATAGCCGATCGCCGGGAGTCCCAGCACGAAACCACCGGCGACGCTGGTCCCGGCGATGAGAAGCCGGCGGCGGTTCGCGTCGATCCGTTCCATCTTCGTCCTGCTGCCTGAGGTATTCATTCTCCCGACTCCGCAATTTCGGCGGCACGGTGAATTGCCTTGCGGATCCGCACATAGGTGCCGCAACGGCAAATCATGCTCGACATGTTGCTGTCGATGTCCTGGTCGCTGGGTTTGGGATGGCGGCTGAGAAGATCGGCCGTCGCCATGATTTGCCCGGCCTGGCAATAGCCGCATTGCGCGACGTCCATTTCCAGCCAGGCCTTCTGCACCGGATGCAATTCGCCATCCGGCCCTGCAAGCCCTTCGATTGTCGTAACAGACCGCCCTTCGACGGAGGACACCGGCACCCGGCAGGAGGCGGCGGCCCGCCCGTCGAGATGCACCACGCATGCGCCGCACAGACCGACGCCGCAGGCAAACTTGGTGCCCGTTAGCCGCAGGTGATCGCGCAGCACCCACAGCAACGGCGTGTCCGAATCACCCTCGAAAGATACTGCTTCGTTGTTGACCTTGAATGAAACCATGTCGCCCCCTGCTCATACGGTCTTGCCAGCCGTTTCGACGCTCGACCCGTTCCGGAATAGAAGATTCATCCTATCGCAAGCACATGACAGGCCTGCGGGGGTTGGCTGGCTCACCCCAATCATCGCTCATCACCATCGCTCATCACCATCGCCTCGAGGGCCCTGGACAGGGCCTGCATTTTTGGCGAGCGACCCTCGCCGTTGATCAGCATCATCGCCTCCGCCTCCTGACCTCGGAAGGCGTGGAACATGTAGAAGCCGCGCTCGGAGCCTCCGATGCTGACGAATTCTCCGGACCAACGACGCGCGAATTCAGGCGCGAAGCGTTTGTTCGAGGTGACGAACGAGTAGAATTTCCGCATATCGCCGAGCGTCGAGTACATTCCGCCGCTGCCCATCACCAGCCACGACGTCGGACCCCAGTTCGGCGGGATGTTGGGAATGCCAACTGCACGAGCCCCGCGCCCTTCGGCAAAGTCCTTGATGCCGAAGCCTCCGCGATCACCATACATCCCGGTTCGCGTCATGCCGGCTCGCTCGAAAATTCGTTCGCGCAAAACGTCGAAGTAATTTTTGCCGTCTGCTTTCTCGATGATTGCCGCAACAAGACCGTACGCGGAATGCGAATGAGCCTCGCCTTTTCCCGGCACGAACAGTAGCGGTTGGGCAAGTATTCTCGCAACCGCGTCATCGCGGTCGATCCAGCCAAGATCGGGATCCCAGTCGCCCGGCGTGTCGTGAAAGTCGGGCAATCCCGATTGCCCTGTGATCAGATGCCTGAGCGTCATGTTCTGCTTGTCGTCGGGTACGTCGTCGAAATAATGGGTAATCCGGTCGTCCAGTCCGACTTTGCCGTCCTGCGCCAGCAGGTAGAGGGCGGCAACGGTGAAATCAATTGGCGTTGAGCCGATTCCGTAGATCGTATCCGGCCGGGTGTTGAAGCCGAGTTCTGCATTGCTGATGCCGTAGGCCTGCTCGAGGACGACCTGGCCCTTGCGTGCCAGATACACGACGCCCGAAAAGCCATCACGCGCCAGCTGCCGGAAGGCTTCTTCGGCATTATCCCAGCCGAGTTCGATATGCGGCAGGCTCTCGTCAATGTCCTCCACTCGAAGCATTCCAATTGCGAAGGGTGGCGAGGACCCGACTTCGAAAACCACCGCAACGGATTTTGGACCGAGCAGTGAAAGCCGAAATTCGCCGCCTGCCTCATCGAGCATCGCGCCGCCGGCATGCGTGGCCGCATCGGCAATCAGCGACAGCAATTCGCGACGCGCGTCACGACTCGTTTCAGCCAGAAACGACTCCGACAAGCGGTTTTCGAATTCGTCCAGCTCCTCGTCGATTGCGGCTTGGCCCAGGGATTCCAGTGCTCGCACGTGCCCTTCGATGGCCGTGGCGCGCGTCGGTACAGGCTCAGTGGAAGGCGCGGAAATGGCCATCGAGGTCGTCGTGAGCAGCACGATAGCAGTCAGTGGTCGGAACGCTCTTGCGGTGAGTGGCATTTTTCCGCGTTTCCCCTTTTGGCGTGAATGCACCGTTCGCGACCGGATATGTACCGGTCAATCTGCCGTAGATGCACGATGCGGTCAGATGGTCGCGCCTTCGGGGTTACCCTGGCAAGGCCGGGCTGCCTGGCGTACTAAAGAAGTTTCGATTCGGGCCGACACAAATAGTGGGCTGCGCCCCAGGATAGCGGTATTGTCTGGCTGTATTCGGCACAGCCAATCTGCCGCGAGGAGAAAATCGATGGCCAGGATCGGGCATTGGAAGCGAATTCTCGGACAAACCGGAAAGCAAAAAGTGCTGGTAAAAGTCGGCGGGAAGCATACGCCACTGACGGAAACGCAATCCTATCGTTTCAGCGAATTGAAGGAACAGCGGGAGGCTGATTCCGGGGCTTCGGACCGCAATCCGCTTCAGGAATCGAGATATAGCCTGGAAGACGCGTCGTTCCGCTTGATGATCGACGAAGATCAGTTGTTGCGAAAAGCAGCGGCTGGCTCCTTGTGTCTATACACCAATGCCGAGGGCCTGAGTGGCCGCTGGCAACGCGACGGTGACCTCGGCGCAACGCAGTCTACTGTTCGCACCTTGAAATCCGGCTTCCTTGCGCTCGATGTACGTTCTTGCCGTGAACTGGCGAACGAGGGCCGAACATCCGTCACCGTCCTCCATTTTGACAGCGCGGCCGAACCCGCTGCTTCCAACGTCGACCTCGAGACGCTGGAAACCTTGAATGCCTGGGGGCCAGGCGAGAAACACTTTCATCTGCAAGAGCCGTTTTGGGTAGATCGCGACAGCGTCGTTTTGCTGGCACCGCTGCTACCCTCTGACTAAGGTTCGGCCAGGCATTGCAAGCAGCACTGCAATCGAGCCGGCCCAGACACCCATGGCGACCAGGAGCCTGCGCCGCGTCGGCCTGATTGTTGCGATAGTTGCGATCGGCCTGTCACCTGCCGTTTTCCGGATTGCACCGGGTCCGTTTCCATAGCAGCAGAGGGCGCTTTTTTTTTGAACATCCCCTCCCTGAACACCTTTCTCGGTGACCGCTCCTGGCCGCGGCCGCTTGTATTATTTGTCTGTTGGGGGCTGACGCTGCTCTCAGTCACGTCCCTGATTCTGTGCCGAAAACTGCCTGTGCCGCTCGCAGATCTTCTCCCAGAGCCTGGCCCCTTCCGGTGCAATCAGACCGAACTCGTCGCTTAGCGTGGCAACCAGTTCATCAGCCGACTCGAGCACTCGCTCGCGTTTGCCTTTGCTGGTAACGATAGAGAAAACACGACCGCGAAGAGCGACATGATAGTCCGGGCGACGTAGCTGGCAGACGAACGTCTGTACGAAACTGGACTCCGGATTTATCTGCAGGTCATGGCAGCGAGCCGACAGGGCGCGCTCATCGGCGGGTACGTCCCTGAAATCGAACGAGAATTCATCTGCGCCGAGCCGCTCCCAGAATTGCCAGCATCCGCCGTCGAGTTGGCGCAGTCCCAGGGCGAATGGCGCGTGATAGTGATTCGCTTCCTGCAGCGGTATGGGTTGAAGCAGGCTACCGCCGAAACCGACATCTGCAAGCCAACGCCCATCGTCATTGGGCACGCTCACCAACAGCGTAAGGTGGTTGGCGTGAGACGAAGATCCGCGCTGCGCGCGCATGACAGAAGCGGCGATACGCCGTACGTCGAAGCCCATCTGCGACAGCGCCCAGCCAAAGAGACCGTTCTGCTCGTAACACCATCCACCGCGTCCCGCGGTGACGATCTTGTCGTAGGCATCCTCGACTCTTGTCGTCAGCGCTCTGCCGAGCTGAACATCGAGGTTCTCGAAGGGAACGTTGTGATTATGGGCGCGCATCAGGGCGCCCAGCGTGTCGAGCGTTGGCGCCGTCCCGCCGGACCAGGCAATTCTTTCGAAGTAGTCCCTGAGTCGCATGCAGCCGATTATGCATCAGCGACGACGAATCGGCAGTCTGTCGGGTGCATGACCGCCATCGGCGACTTGCAGCGGCTGGAGTCGTCGAGGCATGGGTCATCTTTCTGTACGACGGGAGCTGTTCGGACTTTCCGGGTTATAGTGACGGCTTGTAACGCATAGCGGCGGTCAAACGAAGCGACGTCGAGAAGAACGCGATGACTCTGAAGGCGTTGACGAATTTGCCTCTGGTATCGCTGCCGGCCCTGTTGCTCGTCGCGGTCGCTGCAAACGCCCAGGAGCATGAGCCTTTCAACCAGGCGGACGTCTACAACGCCCTGTACGAAGCCTATGCAGAATGTGATGAAGACCTCGATCAATCACGATCCGACTTTATTTCGGATGAGCTCGAGCGAAATGGCGCTAATCGACTCTCGATGGAATTACTGACAACGCTCCTCGCTTACAACGTACAGTCTGCAAAGCAATCCATAAGCGACAGGCAAGAAGAGCGCGAGCGCTACGTTGCGGAAATGCTGCGGGCGCCAAAGATGTCTGTCGACGAGAGCATCGAAGAAGCCGAGGCATCCAGGGAACGTCACGAAAAAATCAGGCGAATTGACGATTTTCTAAGAAGCCAGAGGCGCTACGTCGAAATTCGCGAATGCGTTCTTGCGGCACTCGACAAGGCGCCTCTTGGTTAAGGCAATAGCCGGGCTAGACGTCGCCGAACACCAGCCGGATGTAGTTCCTGAACTGCAGCAACTGCCTCGGCAGTATGTCTTTGTCGCCAAGACACTTCGACATCACGATGCCGCCTTCGATTACCGTGGTCAGCATGTCGGCCAGTTCGTCAAGCGGCTGTTCTATCCTCATCGGGTGTTTAGCGACCGTCTTGTGTAGCTGCTCCATGAAGAATCGGCGCCAGGACAGCATGCCTTCCGCATTCATCTTCCGAAAATCGTCGTCGAACTGGTGTGACTCGTAGGTAAAGGATGCCACCAGGCAACCCGGATGAGTGCTGGGCAAGTCAGCCATCGCCTCAGCCATGAGCTTCAGGAATATGAGTAGTTGCTGTAACGGGTCTTCACTGAGGTCTTGCGCCCGCGAAATCAGGCTGGCGAAGAATGCCTCGTCCTGCTCCAGGTAACGCAGCACCAGCTTGCGTGCCAGGTCAGTCTTGCCGTTGAAGTGGTAGAAGAAGCCGCCCTTGGTGATGCCGGCTTCGCCGATGATCTCCTCAATCGACGTTCCACTGTAGCCCCGCTGCAGGATCAGTGACTCCGCGGTTGCGAGGATATGTTCGCGGGTGCGCTCGCCTTTGGTTGCCATTCCCTATACCTACCGTCTGGTTTTTTTCCTGGCGGGGTCTTCCATGCGTCTTCTCCACCCAGAAGATTAGAAGTAACTAATTAATCTTATTAGTTATTTTAAGATTTTTTGAAAAAAGTACCGCTCGTCCACTGGATCGTTGAGGCTTCAAATCCTAACATATTTCGCACCAACCGGTCGGTTTTTGGCCGGATAGTCCTTAATTTCGTGAGAATTGAAAATGCCTACTCCAATTGAACTCCTCCTCGATCCGATCTCCCTGGGCATCCTGGCGATGTACGCACTGCTGATGGCGTGGGAGGCCCTTGCGCCGGCGCGCAAGCTGCCCTTTGTGAAGGGCTGGATGTCGCGTGCGCTGGCGTCATTCGTCGTCTACTTTTTCCTGTCGTCCTACCTGCCGTTGCTGTGGGATGGCTACCTTGCCCCCTACCAGCTGATCGACCTCAGCCATCTGGGCACGGTCGGCGGCGCAGTCGTTGGTCTCCTGGTTTACAACCTGCTGCATTACCTATGGCACAGGTCTATGCATGCGAGCGACACACTTTGGCGCATCTTTCACCAGATGCACCATAGCGCCGAACGTCTCGACACCTTCGGCGCCTTCTACCTGAGTCCGTGGGATGCGGCTGGCTTTACCATGCTGGGCAGTCTCGCCCTGGTGCTTGGCGTTGGCATCAGCGCCAAAGCCGTGACGTTGTTTCTGTTCGCCGCGATGTTTTTCGCGATCTTTCAGCACGCCAATATCAGGACACCGCGCTGGCTTGGCTATCTCATCCAGCGACCTGAGAGCCACACTATCCACCACGGCAAGGGGCTCCATCGCTACAACTACGCAGACCTTCCCGTTTTCGACATGATCGGCGGAACTTTCAGGAACCCGGCCTCGTTTGAAATGGAAGCAGGCTTCTACGATGGTGCGTCGGCCCGGGTCGCTGACATGCTCATGTTTCGTGATGTCAGCGCACCCGAGCGGCCCCCGATAGGCGAGAATGCCGCCTGATATCTGCGACACAAACGCGGTGAGGCCACGATGGACTCGCCGCGTACGTTTCAGACGTCGAGCTTTTCTCAGAATTTCCATACGAAGGTGGCGCCGATACGAGTGGCTGCGTCGCTAAAGAGCCGGACTCGACTCTCATCGAGCAACGTCATCTCGTATTGACCGTCAAAATCCCTGCCCACGCTCGCTGAAAGCAGGAAACGTTCATGCACGTGCCAGTTGACGGACCACTCGAGCATCCATGCTTCGTAGATCACCGTGGAGTTCTTCTCGAGGCTCTTGTCCTTGACGTACCACTCGTTGCCGTTCGGCGAAAGGCGCAGCAGGAGATTGACTGCTTCTGATACATCGTAGCGCAGCTGCGATGTCGGAAATCCGAGTTCGACCCTCCAGTCGGGATGGGCTTGCCAATTGAAACCGACTACCGGGTAGACCTGAAAACCACCGAGCCGGTGATCACCGCAAATTCCATAGTTGATGCCCAGTCGATCGGACAGCTGCCTGCCCCAGACCAGTGCTCCGAGCAGTTGAAAGGCATCTGCAGTGAATTCGTCGGGATCCTTGACGACGTTTGACGAGCCGGAGAGCGCGGGCGAAATGCTGAGCCGGAATCGCCTGCCATTCGAGTGATTGACCCTGTGCACCGGCAGAAAAAACGTATGCAGGTATCCGTTCGTCTGCAAGAGCAGATCCTCGACGTTCAGGATTGTGCTGCGATGGCCGACCCCGACGACCCAGTTCTCGTTCAGGCTCAGCGTCAGGTCAGTACGGTAGTCGGCGCGATCGGTATTCCCGCGGCCCCCGTCGAGGGACGTTTTGTCCTCATTGTAGTAAGCGATTGCCAGCTGGCTCCCCTGCGCCGGCTCCAGACAGATATCGACGCTGCTTGAGCCGCTGGCCATCCCGGGGAACCAGGAACTCGCTCCAAGCAGGTAAGCGCAGGTCAGACAGGCCCCTGCATTACGTTTTGTGCTTCGCGCTGCGCTACGTGATTCCAAGGCGTCGGCAACACCCATTGTCTCGAAGGATCCTGCATTTTATTCGAATCCTGCCCGTGGAGATGCCCCACCGGGAAATAAGGCATCGGCAAGGGAATTTCCGGCAACCAGGCGTCCGCAGCCTCGGGGTATGATACGGCATCGCCAATCCACCAACTCGAACCGGGGTTTACCGCAATCGAATCCGTCCAATACAACCTGCAGGACCGGGTCGCCACGATTCGCATCGATGACGGCAAGCGCAACGCGCTGTCGCCGCAGGTCCTGGCAGAGATTTACAAGGCACTCGATCGGGCCGAATCCGATCGCGCTATCGTGATCTTGACTGGCCGGGAGTCCGTCTTCTCGGCGGGCTTCGACCTTCACGTTATGAAGCGCGGAGGCATCAACGCGCTGCGCATGCTGCGCGCCGGTTACGCATTGACGGCGCGCATCCTGGCCTATCCCTATCCGGTTATCGCGGCCTGCAACGGTCACGTCATGGCCATGGGGGTTTTCCTGATGCTCTCGGCCGACTATGTGATTGGCAGCCGCGGCGACTTCAAGATTGCCGCCAACGAAGTCGCCATCGGCCTGACCATGCCGCGCGTCGCGGCGGCCATGCTGAGACATCGGCTCAAACCCGCAGATTTCCAGCGTGCGGTCGTGCTGTCCGAGTTTTTCGACGTCGATTCCGCATTGCGGGCCGGTTTTTTTGACCGCCTGGTCGATCCTGTCGACCTGATGCCTTCCGCCGAGGCCTGCGCAAATAACTATGCAGCGCTCGACCTTCGCGCGCATGCCGCGTCCAAGCGCAGGATCCGGGCGGCGCTCATCCGGAAGATTCGTTTTAGTATCCCACGGGACCTGCTGGACGCTGCGCTGATGGGCCTTCGAGGCTCGCGTCCGCGCTAGCCTTTCAAAAAAGCCGTAAGCCCAGGCGATTTACGAACTTATTCGTTGCCTGTGATCTAATCGGACGGGGATTCACCATTTCGCAGGGCGCGCTCGATGTGAAATCGCACACGGAAGCGGCCGGGCACTATCAGTCCGCCGTCCGCAACATTTTGGAACTGCTGAACCAGAGGCGCGTTGATGAAGCGGCGGCCGCCTGCCAGGTTCTTTTGAAAACGAACCCGGAATCGAACGACGCCCTGTTGCTGCTGGGCAAGGCTCGACAGCAGCAGGGGCGCTTCGAGGAAATGCTGCAACTGGTCGAGACAGCCCTGAGCCGTGCTCCGCAGATGAGCAGCCTGCAGCTTCAGTACGTCGGCGCCTGCCAGTTCTGCGGGCATCGCGATCGTGCGCTGCAAGAACTCGCAAAGGTCGAGCGGAGTGCGCGAAAAGATGCGGCGTTGCTGCAGAATGTGGCAGAACTCTACATGCATTCCGGCAAGCACGAAGACGCGCACCGCTGTTACCTTCGCGCAGTAAAGCTCGACCGCAGGAACCCGCGTTGTTTGTACAACCTCGCCTCGTCATACGTAGCCGTCGGCGATCTGCGCCAGGCCGAAGAAACCTACTCGAAGGTGATCGACCTCGATCCCCGAAACTACGACGCCTGGCACAACCGCTCAACGCTCCGCAAGCAAACACGGAACAAGAATCACACCGCAAAGCTCGAGAGGTCGATTCAGAAGCTTGCGCCAAACGATCCAGGCGAAGCCTCGTTGTGCTATGCACTCTCAAAGGAGCTTGAAGACCTGGGCGACAATCGACGCAGTTTCACGTACCTGAAGCGCGGCGCCGACAGCCGTCGCCGTCAGCTGCAGTACGATGTGCAGAATGAGGTTTCGTTCATGAAGCGCATTGCGGCGCTCTTCGATGGCAACTACGCCGCGAACCTAACAAGCGCGCCGGAGCGACGCGGACCGATATTTGTCCTCGGTTTGCCACGAAGCGGAACGACACTTGTCGATCGCATCATAAGCAGCCATAGCGAGGTCGAGAGCCTGGGCGAGATTCCCGACTTCGCGCTGGCCCTGACCCGGCTCGGTCGAACGACCGACAGGCATCGCCTGCTCGAGGCATCCGCCCTTGTCGATCCCGACCAGCTCGGCCGGGAATACCTTCGGAGCGTTGCCAGCTATGGCTCGGAATCGCCGTATTTTATCGACAAGACGCCGACCAATTATCTGTACATCGGCCTCATTGCAAAGGCCTTACCGGGCGCTTCCGTTGTGCATGTGCAGCGACACCCGCTTGACAGTTGCTTCGCGATGTACCGGGCCCTGTTTCGCATGGGCTACCCGTTCTCCTATGACCTGGAGGACCTCGGCGAGTATTACATTGCCTACGACGCGTTGATGCAGCACTGGCGAGAAACTTTTCCCGATACGGTGCTGGACGTCTCCTACGAAGCACTGGTCGATAAGCAGGAACGCGTGTCAAATAAAATTGTCGCCCACTGCGGGCTTGCCTGGGAGCCGGGGTGTCTCGAGTTTGATCGGAACATGGCCCCGGTCGCCACGGCGAGTGCCGCACAGGTGCGAAAGCCTATCTATCGTGACGCGCTTTCGCGTTGGCGTCGATTCGAAACCCAGCTTGCGCCGCTGATAAACCGCCTGCAAGAAGCTGGCATTGCGCTCTAGCGCTTCTTTTTCTTGCGGGGCTTCGGCTTCGGAAGCTCGTGTTCGGTGCGTCGAATGAGTTCCGAGAGCCAGTCGCCATCATCGATCTCCTCCCCGACGAGGAAGAAGTCCTTCGAGCCCTCGTAGGCCGGCGCCTCGGTAACATTGCCGATATAGGCACGGCCGGCTGCGGTAGGTTTGACGAAAAGCTGGTTGTCGCAGATCAATGCAACGACTTTCCCTCTCGAGTACAGCGTCGTGCCGCCGAACATGTGCCGATACGTCACGTCGCACCCGGAGTCGATCTGGTCGCACACGTATTGGATGAAATCGGGATCATTCGTCATATCGCTCTACGCTTTTTTTGGCCTGGGGGAAATTCTACCGCGTTGCCGGGCAAGACGGGCCGTAAAAGGCTTTTTCAGGGCCTGCACTGGGCCCGAGCGGTAGCGCCGGCACGTTTGTAGTCGCGCCGTTGGTGCAGATGGGCACAGGAATCTGCCGATTTTCGTTGCAGATGAACATGGTGCGAACTAATTTGCCTCAGGCGCACCTAAACGTATGGGGATAAACAAAATGTCGAATAAGCCGCTCCTTGCTCCTGCGTTTG
>Ga0210366_10000130_pt1 | contig 10509 bp, 10 predicted proteins | sample S641metaT_FD_190380 | JGI IMG/M metagenome (GOLD analysis project Ga0210366, IMG submission 190380) | Metatranscriptome of estuarine sediment microbial communities from the Columbia River estuary, Washington, United States - S.641... | ecosystem: Environmental > Aquatic > Marine > Intertidal... | reverse complement strand
CCTGAACCCAACCTAAAGACTCATTCAGAGTGAGCAATCCTTGGTCACAGTTTCAGGCATGCTTCACCAGGATTTCACCGGGCTTTCCCTAGTCTCACCCTCGGGCAGCCGGTGGCCAGGCGGGCGAGGGGGCGGCCAACGCGGAGCCCTGCCCCACCGGCCGCCCGTGAGCTATGCTACTCGGCGACGACCCCCGAGACCCTGAACCGGAATTGACATGCCCGCTTGGTTGGTGTTCCTAATCAGCGCTGCCACCGTGGCCGCCGCCGGCTCGCGATTGGCCCGCGACGGCGATACCATCGCCGAGGTCACCGGGCTCGGCGGGGCCTGGGTTGGCGCGATCCTGGTGGCGGCCGTGACGTCGCTCCCGGAGCTGGCTACCGATGGACATGCGGTCCTGCAAGGCTCTCCCGGACTCGCAGTCGGCGATCTCTTCGGCTCGAGCATGGCCAACATGGCCATCCTCGCCGTTGCCGATCTCCTGCACCGTCAGGGCCACATCCTGACCCGAGTCGCCGTCAACCAGGCGCTGGTCGGCGTGTTGGCGATCTGTCTCACGGTGATGGCCGCGATGGGGATCGTCACGCACTCGACACCCACCTTCGTCGGCCTCGGATGGGCCTCCTTGGTGATCGGCCTCACGTACGTCGCGGGCATGCGGCTCCTGCACCGAAATCGAGAGGGTCCGCCCTTTCGCACCCCGGAGGAAGTGGCGACCGGAAAAGCCCCGCCCCGCACCATCGGGTCCGCGGCAATCGGCTTCGGCGTCGCCTCGCTGGTCATTCTCTTGGCCGCCCGGTACGTGGCGTCCTCCGCGGCAGATCTCGCGGAGCAATGGAACCTGACCCAGGGCTTCGTCGGGATGATCCTCCTGGCATTCACCACCTCCCTGCCGGAGGCCGCGGTGACCCTGGCGTGCATTCGGGCCGGTGCCTACAACTTGGCCGTCGGGACGCTGCTCGGCAGCAACTGCTTCAACATCGCCGTGCTCTTCCCATTGGACATTCTGAACGGCTCGGAATCGCTGCTGGCCCAGGTCCACCCGGCCCTCGTCATCGGCGCGCTGGTAGGGGTCTTGATGATGGGGATCGCCATCCTCGACATCCTCAACAAGTCCGAGCGACGCTGGTGGATCATCGAGCCCGGACCCGCGTTCATCTTGATCACGTATCTAGTGGGACTGTACTTGACCTACCGGATGAGCCATTGAGGTCGGTCTGGGGAGCGCGGCGTGCCTAGGCGGAGTGTCGCCCTCGTAAGCCGCGCATCTTCCGCCACCTGAGGGCGGCCTGAAGTCCGGTCGACACCAGGTAGGCGACCCCGGCCACCACGATGATGGAAGCGCCAGCCGGGAGGTCGGGGCGGAATGACAGCGCCAGCCCGCCGACCGTAAACCCCATCCCCAGAACGATGGCCAGCAGCATCATGCGTCCCAGGGAACGGACGTATTGCCCGGCAATGGCCGCTGGGAGCGTGAGCAGGGCGATCACCAAGATCAGCCCGACCACCCGAATCAGCGTGACGACCGTGAGGGCCACCAGGGAGAGGAGCAGCAGATCGACGAACTCGACGGAGACGCCGCGGAGCAGGGCAAATTCCTCGTCGAACGCGACGGCCAGGAATTGCCGGTAGAGCAACAAGACCAAGACCACGATGATCAGGTCGAGAATCGCAATGAACAGCAGGCCTTTCGGAGCCACCATCAAGATGTTGCCGAACAGGTAGCTCAACAGGTCGACGTTGTAGCCCGGGGTCTGCGAAATGAAGAGAATCCCGATCGCCATGCCGACGGCCCACAGGGCACCGATCAGTGTGTCGACATGCTCGGTTCCGTGGCGGCTGACCCACCCCACGATGAGGGCTGCCGCGAGCGCGGCGATCAGTGCGCCGAGGATCGGGTCCTGGCCAAAAAAGTACGCGATCCCCATCCCGCCCAGCACGGCGTGGGCGATACCCCCCGCCAAGTAGCCGATACGCTTGACCACCACGTAGGAGCCCATGACCCCGCAGCCGATGCTCGCGAGGATTCCCGCCGCCAAGGCGTGCTGGAGGAACTGCTCGGTGGCAAGCGTTCGGAAGAACTCGCCCATCACAGCATCCTATGAGTGGTCATGGCCGTGGTCGATGAGCCGCACCGGCGTGCCGTACAACTGGGCGATGACCTCGCCGGTGATGGCGCCGGTGGGGTGGCACACCAAGGTCCGGTTCAAGCAGGCCACGCGATGCACGTACTGGGTGATGAACCCGACGTCATGAGACACCACAACGATCGTCATGCGCTCATTAAGCGTCCGGAATAATGTGAAAATGTCGGCCTCCGCCAACACATCGATGTTCGAGGTCGGTTCATCGAGAATGAGGATCTTGGGATTCGAGACCAGAGCCCGCGCCACCAGCGCCCGCTGCAGCTGACCGCCCGAGAGCATCCCGATCGGGTTGGCCCGGACGTCCCAGACCTGGGCCTCACGCATGGCGAGCTCGGCGGCGGCGTGATCCGCCGCTCGATAGCCGCCCAGCACCCGCGTGGCGCCGAGCCGCCCCAGGAGCACCATGTCTCGAACCAGAATCGGGAAGTCCCGCCGGAACGTCGCGAACTGGGGCACGTAGCCGATGGCGTGGCGCCCGTCTACCGGATCGCGGCCGAACACCCGCACTCGGCCCGCGGTGGGCCGGAAGAGACCGAGCATGACCTTGAGCAACGTGCTCTTGCCGCTGGCATTGGGACCCACCAGGCCAAGGAACTCGCCCTCTTCGACGGTGAGATCGATGTCTTCCAGAACCAGGGGCCCGCCGTAGCTGAACGACACCCGCTCGAGCTCGATCGCGGCACTCATGATTCGCGCAACGCCTCCGCCAGCCGCTCGGCCACATGCCGCACGTTGTTCACATAATCCTCCGCCAGCGGATCGAGCATCAGCACCCTGGCACCCGCCGCCTGTGCCACGGTCTTCGCCATGCCTTGGCTGTATTGGGCTTGGACCAGCACCACCCGGATATGCTCGACTCGAGCTTGGCGGATCAGGCGTGCCAGGGTTTGGGCGCCGGGCTCCTTCCCGTGGCTCGCAATGGGGACTTGGTGCAGTCCGTACTCCTCGGCGAAGTAGGCCCACGCCGGATGGAACGCCATGAACGTCCGGGTCGGGAGGTCACGAAGGAGGCCTTGGACCTCACCATCGACGGCATTGAGGTCGCGGACCAACCGCTCGTAGTTGAAGTCGAATAGCTCGCGGCGATCGGGCAGCGCCTCGATCAGGGCGTCCCGAATGGTCCCAGCCATGACGGCCACCAGCCGTGGACTCATCCACACGTGCGGATCCTGACGACCCTCATGACCCGGATCCGAGCCTTCATCCAACGGCAGCAGCTCGATTCCTTGACGCATGTCGACCATGGTCATGCCGGAATATGCCGCATGCATCCGGCTGAGCCAGGCATGCTCGAACTCCAACCCCATCGTGAAGTAGATCTTGGTGCCCGCAAGGCTCGCCATCTGGCGCGGCGTCGGATCGTAGGTGTCGGGGCTCTGACCCGGACCGATCAGCACCGACACCGAGACGGCTGGCCCGCCAATCCGATCCACGAAGTATTTCTGGGGCAGGATGCTGACCGCGACGGCCAGGGGTCCAGTCTGGATGGCCTCCGAGGCCGGGCTGGAACCACAGGCCACGCTGCCAAGCCCCGCGAGCATCGCAATCACTCGGGACATTCTCGGAATCATGGCAGACCATACGGAGCGAGGAAGGCCGGGCTTCAAGGCGCGGCAAGATACGACCGAATGACGGGGAGGGACAAGGCCGCCGACCGTATATTCGCTTGTATCCGCCCCGGGCCGCGCGCTAACTTCCAAGTCAGGGCGTGGTGGCAGAGTGGTTGAATGCAGCGGTCTTGAAAACCGCCGTACCCTAACCGGGTACCGTGAGTTCGAATCTCACCCACGCCGTTCGTGTTTCAGAAATTCCATCTTCCTCCAGCAGTCACGTTACCTCGCCTCAAACCACCGAAAAACGGGCGAAACCGGGACTAGGGAAAACCCTAGTCAGCCCGACGATCGTATTCCCCGAACAGACTGAAAGTGGTATCGTGCATCAGTTTGGGTCGCGACGATACCACGACCCGCACGAGTTCCTCATTTCGCAGCGGAGGTCTCCGATGTTCAACATGCTCACCACACAGACACCGCGAGTGCTTTACCGAGCCGCTGTTCCTGGCCTCATAGCGGGCGTGGCGGTGATGTTTGCCGCCTGCCGGGCCGAGCAGCCGGCGCAGCAGGCCGGCATGGCGCCGCCGAGCGCCGAGGCGGTTGCCCTCCATTCGATGTCGGCTCCGGAAGCGGCCGAGCTCACCCAGGCCTTCCGCGATGCGAATGCGCCGGGGACGGTCATTGCTGGGTATTTCGACCGCGCGGTGCTGGACCAGGTGCTGAGCGAGTCGGGTGTGGCCGGCCTCAGGATCTATCAGGGGATGAACCCGGACGGCTCGCCTGCATTGGTCATCGTCGGCGTGGATAGCCAGGGCAACGATCTGGAAGACGGGACCATAGCCGAGAAGGGTAGGCCGTGTCCGCCCTTCTGCAGCAGGTCGGGCACCCTGAGCCAGTAGGGCAAACGGTGGGCGATGCATTAATCTACACATCGTTCGGCGTCGAACTTCTGGCGTTTGCGGCGATCTTCGCCGTCCGCCGGCCGGTGCCGCCAGCGCTGTTGCTCACAGCAGTCACCATGCTGACGATGTTCATGCTGGACATAGTCATGACTACGCTCGGCAAGAGCGGCAGCCAGACTCTGTGGATCATCCACACAGGCCTGCCGGTGATCACGGCGCTCGTTTTGTGGAGCCTGTCCTACCTGCAGCTCCGCGCCGTCCCGCGGGATGCCATGCGCATCGCCGCGGGGCTCTATCTGGTGGCCTGGCTCGTCATGACGGGACTGGTTGAAGATCTGTCGCAGTTCAGCCGCTTCACCGCCCCGCTCCAGTCACTCGCAATCCTGATGGCAGCGGCATACACCCTGGTGTCCCGGCTTCGGATGTCCAGCGCCCCCGTGGCCGCCCCGTGGTTTTGGATCAGCATCGGGTGGCTGCTCTACTTCGGGAGCGGGGCGGTGTTGGACCCCGTGAGTGAAATGCTTCTGACCACGAACGCCATGGACTATTTGCGTGCGACGTTCTACGTGAAGGCCGCCATCAATGTCCTGGCATACGCACTCTTGACTCTGGGGGTTCTGTGCGGACGGTCGTACCTGAAATCTGGTGGGTCTATCTCGCCGCCGCCGGCACCGTTACGATCCTCGTCGTAGCGTTCGTCGTCGCCGTCTTGCTACAGCAGCGACGGCACATGGCGGCGATCCGCGCCTTCAGCGAACGCCTCCTTGCCGCCCAAGAGGAGGAACGCGCTCTCGTGGCTCGCGAAATCCACGACGAGGTGCTGCAGCGGTTGGCCGTGCTGCTCGGCGAATTGGACGGCAAGCGGGTGGCACCCCCGCCGAACCGTGAGGCCTATGCCCGGTGGCTGGGCCAGCTTCGCGAAGAGGTCGCCGATCTGGCCAGCGACGTCCGGGGCATCGCCCAGCGGATGCACCCGGCCGTGCTCGACCATCTCGGGCTCGAAGCCGCGCTCGAGGCCTTGGCGCAGGACATGAACGGCACCGATGGCGTCCGGCTGGACATGAACATCGACATAAAACACAAGACCACCGCCCTCCCCAAGAATCTCACCACCAGTCTCTACCGGATAGCCCAAGAAGCCCTGCGGAATGTGGCCCAGCATGCCCAGGTGTCCCAGGCCTCCCTGTCCATGACGGAACAGGACGGCGGTATCCGGCTCGTGGTGGAAGACCAGGGACGGGGGCTGCCAGAGAACTCGGAGGTGGGAACCATCGGACTTGGCATCACCAGCATGAAGGAACGGGCGCGCCTGGTGAACGGACAGGTCTCTGTCACGCCGGGACGGGACCGGGGCACCCGGGTGGACGCGTGGGTGCCACTCCGGCAGCAGTCATGATCTACCACCCCCGAATCCTGGTGGCCGACGACCACAAGATGTTCTGCGAAGGCTTGGTCGGCGCGCTCGAGCCCACCTACCGCGTCGTCGCCATGGTACACGAAGGCTCACAGGTGCTGGACGAGATCGAACGCCTGAAGCCCGACCTGGCCCTGGTGGACGTGTCCATGCCCGGACAGAGTGGCATCGACGTGGCCCGGCGCATGAAGAAGCTCGGGTCTCCCACCAAGGTCATCATCCTCACCATGCACGATGAGGCCCTGTTCGCTCTCGAGGCCATGCGCGCCTCGGCTGCGGGGTTCGTGCTCAAGCATTCGCCGCGCGAGGTGCTCATGACGGCAATCGCCAAGGCGCTCGAGGGCGAGACCTTCATGGACCCGGCCATGGCGGACAAACTCAAGGCGTATTCGCCCGGCAGCGACACGCAGCAAACGACCGGTGGGGAGGTCCGGATGAAGCCCTGGCTTCGTCTCACCGAACGGCAGCTTGAAGTCCTCCATCACTTGGTCCTCGGTTCCACCATTGCCGAGACGGCTGAGGCGCTTGAATTGACCGTCAAGGCCATCGAGTTCCATCGCAGGCGCATCAAGAAGATCCTGGGCGTGAGCACCACCCCGGGGCTGATCCACTACGCCGTGACCCACCACATCTTCGACTAACCGCTCGTCGCACGATGACAACCCTCGGGCACTCCGGGGCATCTAACCCTCTGATGCCCTCGTTGGCTCTCTCGACCCGGAGGTCTGTCCCCATGCGGTCACGTGACGTGCTTCCATGCCTCTCACTCGCAGTACTCCTCGCCCTCATGGCCTCCCCAGCCACCGCCCAAGATTGGCAAACCAGCTGCGAGGGCCGTGAGCGGAATGCCGACCGGGGCCGGCATTGTCTGGTCAAGGACCTGACGCTCTCACCGACCGGCAGCCTCGAGGTCGATGCGGGTCCCAACGGAGGAATCCAGGCCTCAGGGTGGGACCGAGACCAAATCGCCGTTCGGGTAGTGGTGGTTGGCCACGCGAGAACCGACGAGCGCGCCCGGGCGCTTGCGTCAGAGGTCCGCATCGAGGCCGACCGCGGCTCGATCCGCGCCAAGGGACCCTCCACCGGCCGCAACGAAAACTGGTCCGCGAGTTACGAGATCTACCTACCCCGCAGTCAGGACTTGGACCTCGAAACCACGAACGGCGGGGTCGAGGTGAGCGATGTTCGCGGCAAGATGGCACTCGCCACGGTAAACGGCGGTGTCCACCTCAGGAATCTCGGCGGTGATGTTCGCGCTCGTACGACCAATGGAGGGCTCCACATTGAGCTCAGCGGCTCGCGGTGGCAGGGCGCCGGGTTGGACGCCCAGACCAGGAATGGCGGCGTTTCCCTTACAATGCCCGACGGCTACTCGGCCCGACTGGAAACCGGCACCACCAACGGTGGGCTGGAGATCGACTTCCCTGTCATGGTTCAGGGCCGGCTTACGAAGCGCTTGTCCGTGACGCTGGGTGACGGCGGCCCGCCGATCCGAGCGATGACAACCAACGGCGGGGTCCACATCGAGCGACGGTAGGTCCCGAAGGCGGTTCATCCCGCGTGCATCCACCAGGGCCGGCACCAGCAGTGCCGGCCCTGGTGACAGGGTGGGTGATTGGTACCGATGACGCTGGGTCAAGAGACCTTGCCCCGGTCGGGCCGGGCGATCACTTTCCACGTCCCGAGGAGCGGTGGCCGAGAGGCTGAAGGCACCGGTTTGCTAAACCGGCATAGGGCTTATCCCCCTATCGAGGGTTCGAATCCCTCCCGCTCCGTTTCCGCCCGACGTGCCAGCCGGCCCTCGGGACCGTACCCTTCCCCGCCACCGGTCTTCCCACATTCGTCCATCCATGTCCGCACCCCGCGTCCGGTTCGCACCGTCCCCCACCGGCTACCTCCACGTCGGCGGGGCGCGTACTGCGTTGTTCAACTGGCTATTCGTCCGGCAAACCGGTGGCACCTTCATCCTCCGCATCGAGGACACCGATCGGACGCGAAGCAGCGACGAGCACACCAAGGTCATTCATGACGGGCTCGTTTGGCTCGGCGTCACGTGGGAGGAGGGGCCGTTCTTCCAGGCCGACTATTCCGACCAGCAGCGAGCCCGCGCCCACCAGCTCCTGACCGAGGGGAAGGCCTATCGGTGCTTCTGCTCGGTGGTCGAGCTGGCGGAGCAGAGGCAGAAAGCCGATCGGCAGAAGGCCCCATTCACGTACGATCGCCGCTGCCATGCCTTGTCCGATGCCGAGATCGCTGCCAAGATCGACGCCGGCACGCCATTCGCCATCCGGTTTCTCATGCCGAAGGAGGAGCTGGCGTGGGATGATACCGTGCACGGCCGGATCAGCTTTCACGGCCGCGACCTCGACGATTTGGTCATCCTTCGAAGTGACGGATCTCCCATCTACAACCTGGCCGTGGTCTCCGACGACCTCGACATGGGGATCACCCACGTTATCCGTGGCGCCGATCACATCTCCAACACCCCGAAACAGATCGCGCTCTACCGGGCGCTCGACCGTGAGCCGCCGGTGTTCGCGCATGTGCCCATGATCCTGGGCACGGACGGCAAGAAACTGTCGAAGCGGCACGGTGCCACCGCCGTCGGAGACTACCAAGACCACGGGATCCTTCCCGAGGCCATGCGGAACTTCCTCGCCCTGCTCGGTTGGTCGCCGGGCGACGACCGGGAGATCCTCACCGAACGGGAAATGATCGACGCCTTCTCGCTCGAGTCCATTCAGAAGAAACCGGCCGTGTTCGACACAACCAAGCTGGAATGGATGAACGGCCAATACTTGTCCATGCTTCCCGCGGAGGAGTTGGTCGGACCGGTGCGGCGCGAGCTCGGGCGTATGCAGCTGCCCGACATAGCGGACGTGCTACCATTGATCGACGCCGTGAAGACGCGGAGCCGAACGGTGGTGCACCTGGCCGAGCAGATAGCCATCCGGCTGGACCCGAGCCGGGTCGTGCCGGACCAAAAGGCCGAGAAACTCAAAGGCAAGATGGGCCCGGCCTTCGACGCGAATCTTGGGTTGGCCGTCGCCGCGCTCCAGGAGCTAACCGCCGCCGAGTGGACGCCGGAACACCTCATCGACACCTTGCGACGGGTCTCCGAGTCAAATGAGCTCACGCTCGGAGACGTCATGCAACCGATTCGGGTTGCCCTCACCGGATCGACCGTATCGGAGCCAGTCAATGATCTGCTGTACGTGGTGGGGCGCGATTCGAGCCTCGAGCGTCTTCGGAACGCTGCGAAGAGGAGTACTGATGCGTAACGACCTCCGGGCGTCGGCCGGGCTCTGGCTGCTGGTGACGGCCGCGGCGTGCGCCCGCCCTGCCCCGGAGGCCCTTCCCGAGCCCGAGCCGCCACCGGCGGAAGTCGAGCAACCGGAGGCGCCGACGCCACCGATCAAACCCAACATCGATCCGGGTCCGATGATCGGGCCGGTTACCATCCCGAGGGACTCGACGCCTGAGCCCTCCATCGATTCCGCGCGGCTCGATCGTCCCGACGTCGGAATCCCCAGCGATGCTCCCGTGAAGCCATCGATCGACTCGGCCCGCCTGGGCGATCCGCTCGCGGTCCCGATGGACCGGTCGCCGCCCAAGGCGGAGGCACCGGTTCGTTTGAGCTTCGTTGGGGACATCAGCCTCGGCACGACGACGCTGCCGGACGGGGTTCCTGCGGACAGCGGGCGTGGGCTCTTGGCCGCGGTGGTGCCACTGCTGACTGGAGACATGGTGGTCGGCAACTTCGAGAGCGCCGTGGGAGACACCGGCTCACCATCCAAGTGCCGGAGGGACGATGGAACCATCCGGCAGCAATGCTACGCCTTCGTGGCTCCGACGCACTTGCTGCCGCGCCTGGCCGAGGCCGGGTTTACCCACCTCAATTTGGCCAACAACCATGCCAACGACATGGGATCCGAAGGCCGGAGCATGGCCGAGCGTTCGTTGGAAGCGCTCGGCATTCGGACCTACGGTCCGCTGGAACGCCTGAGCATTGACACGCTCTACCGGGCAGACAGTATCACCGTGGTCGGGCTCATCGGCTTCGCGACATATCCCCATTCGTACAACCTGCTCGACGTCACGGCGAGCGAAGGCCTGGTCGCGAGCGTGCGACCGCTGGTGGACGTGCTGATCGTCACCTTCCACGGCGGGAGTGAGGGAGCCGACGCCGTGCACACGCCGGACGGCCCCGAGTTCCTGGGACGCGAGCCCCGCGGCGATCTCCGAACGTGGGCGCGCGCCGTGGTGGATGCCGGGGCCGATGCCGTAATCGGGCACGGCCCGCATGTGCTCCGTGGAATCGAATTCTATCGGGGCCGCCCGATCGCGTACTCCTTGGGCAACTTCGCCACCTACCGGGGGTTCAATCTGTCGGGACCCCTGGGCATCACCGCCATCTTGGATTTGGAATTGGGATCCGACGGTGCCTTCCGATCCGCCCGGCTCCAGCCGCTGTACCAGGTACCCCGGGCCGG
>Ga0210366_10000129_pt1 | contig 10528 bp, 10 predicted proteins | sample S641metaT_FD_190380 | JGI IMG/M metagenome (GOLD analysis project Ga0210366, IMG submission 190380) | Metatranscriptome of estuarine sediment microbial communities from the Columbia River estuary, Washington, United States - S.641... | ecosystem: Environmental > Aquatic > Marine > Intertidal... | reverse complement strand
TGCATCCACGCTGCCTTTCGCCCCTGCGGACATACAGCATTCCCCTGTTCATTCGCAGCACACCCGCGCCGGAGGTGGCTGGTACGATTGTCGCTGCCGTCACCGAAGAGGTGGAACCCCAGGTCAAGGGTATCTGTAGCCGTGACGGCCTGACCCTGATTTCAATGAGCACGGTCGGGATGTGGCAGGAGGCCGGCTTCCTGGCAAGCGCGTTCGCGGCTTTCGCCGATCACGGCGTGTCGGTAGACCTGATTTCAACATCGGAAACCAACGTCACCGTGTCGATTGACACAAGTGACGGCATGCTGCCCGAAGACATCGAGTCATCGCTGGTCAACGATCTCGAAAAACTGTGCCGGGTCCGGGTGATTCCGGACTGTTCTGCTGTAAGCCTCGTTGGCCGGAAGATCCGAACGATTATTCCCCGCCTGGCGCCCGCGCTCGGCGTGTTCGAAGAGGAGCGAATACACCTGATGTCACAGGCGGCCAACGACCTGAACCTGAGCTTCGTCGTCGACCGCCAGCAGGGCCCCCGGCTGGTCAGCAAGTTGCATGCCTCCATCATCCGAAAGACCGGCTCGGCTTCAGTCTTCGGCCCGAGCTGGGAGCGCCTGTTTGCGGGTGACGTGCCTGCTGTGACTTCGGTCGACGCCTGGTGGATGCGCAAGCGCAAGCTGCTGCTGGATGTCGCAATCCGCGAAACAAATGCCTACGTCTATGATCGGGAAAGCGTCGCCGAGGCTGCCGGCAGTCTGCTGAATCTTAAGAACGTCGATCGGATACTGTACGCCGTAAAAGCGAACTTCAATGCGGAGCTGCTGCGCACTATGGCCACTGCGGGCATTGATTTCGAGTGTGTCTCACCCGGTGAAGTCGACTGGCTGGAGGAAATAATACCGGACTTCGATTTGTCGCGGGTCCTGTTTACGCCGAATTTTGCGCCGCGCGATGAGTACGACTGGGGCCTGAGAAAAGGCCTGCAGGTAACCCTGGATAATCTCTACCCCTTACAGGCCTGGCCCGAATTATTCCGCGGACGCAAAATATTCATTCGTGTGGATCCCGGCCAGGGCCGTGGTCATCACGAACACGTCAGGACGGCCGGCGTCCATTCCAAATTCGGCATACCGCGTTTCGAAGTCGATGAGCTGGTGCGCCTTGTCGATGCTGCCGGCGCGGAGGTGATCGGCATCCACGCACACAGTGGCAGCGGCATCCTCGATCCTGACAACTGGCGCAGTGTGGCTTCAGAACTCGTGCGGGTCGCTGAGCGCTTCCCGGCGGTAACGACTATCGACCTCGGTGGCGGACTGGGTGTCCCCGAGAAGCCCGGTGACAGGTCGTTCGATCTCGCGCGACTCGACGAAACGCTGGCTGAGATCAGGAATGCCTATCCGCAATACCAGCTTTGGCTGGAGCCCGGACGTTTCCTCGTTGCCCGGGCCGGCGTGCTGCTCTCACGCGTTACCCAGACCAAGGGCAAAGGCGACATGAAGTACATCGGCGTCGGAACGGGGATGAACTCGCTGATTCGACCCGCACTCTACGGGGCCTATCATGAGATAGTAAATCTTACACGCGCCGACGAAACGTCAAGCGAAACGTTTACCGTTGTCGGTCCGATCTGCGAGACGGGCGATCGGTTGGGGAGCGATCGGCTGCTACCCCCGACCACCGAGGGGGATGTTATTCTCGTCGCAAATGCAGGAGCCTACGGCTACGTGATGAGTTCGTATTACAATCGGCGAGAAGTCGCAGCGGAGATTGTCATATGAAGTTATTCTGGGCGCCGCAGACGCGCTCCACGCGCGCGTTCTGGCTGTTGGAAGAGGCCGGAATCGACTACGACACCGAACTGGTCGATATCCGCAGTACCGAACGGAAGGACAGCGACGAGTTTCTGGCGGCCAGCCCGATGGGCAAAGTGCCTGCGATCGTTGATGGCGATGTTGCCATGGCCGAATCAGCGGCCATTTGCCTGTACGTTGCCGACAAGTACGGTGCCGGCACGCTGGCGCCTGCGGTGAACGACTCCCGGCGCGGCAAGTATCTCTACTGGACACTGTACACGCCGGCCGTGGTTGAACCGGCCATGGCCGAGAAGTTCAGCAAGGTCGAGCCGAATCGCGGTCGCAACGGCTGGGGGGACTTCGAACTAATGATTCAAGTCTTCGATACGGCGCTTGAAGGCAGGGAGTGGATTCTCGGCGAGCAATTCACCGCCGCCGACGTGATGCTGGGCTCGAGTGCCGTCTTCATGCGCATGTTCGAGATGCTCCCGGATACCAGGAACATCTCGGACTATGCCGATCGCTGTATGGCGCGAACCGCATTTCGGAAAGCGGCCGAGGCCGCCGCTGGATAGACGGATCGTTTGAGGCGTGTCTCTGTCGCGGATGGCTTTTGTCCGGCGAGCCACGCAAGGTCCGACCCCGGCAGCAAACCCGTCATTATGAGAATCGGTCCACATCCTGCGATCGCCGCGGCAGGTAGGCTGCGCAAATGATACTGCAACAGGACCAGCGAAAAAGCGCCCGGGGGCCGACTCACGCTACGGTATTCATCTGGCTGTTCGCCGTATCCGCTATCTGGCACTACACATCGTCGGCCACCGAAATTCTGGACTACTGGGTCAGATTCGACCCGCTGGTAACGCCGCTTGTCTTTCTGTCAATAGCCACCGCGTTTGTCGCGGCCTGCTACCCGACCAAGACACTGGCGCTGATGCTGATGTGTGTGGGCCAGCTGATATCCATAATCTTGAGATTTCCGTTTGTCGCCGATCATCTGGTTATGGAATTCTTCCTGAACCTGGCCATTCTCCTGTCTTTCCTCTACCTGGCGGTGAAACAACGGCGCTTGAGTGTGTCGGTCGACGAGATATTCGATCTGTTCAGCCCGATCGGAAGATGGCTACTCATCATCATGTATTTCTATGGCACCTTCCATAAGCTGAATCCCGGCTTCATGAGCATAGAGTCAAGCTGTGCCGTGCCCTTTATCAGCGGCTTTCCGCTGCTGCGCGATCTCATCGGCTATGGCTGGCTCGAATACAGCGCCATCTACGGGACGCTGATTCTTGAGTCGATTGCCATGCTGCTATTGCTCTCCGCCCGAACGAAGTATTTCGGGATGTTGATAGGCATGTCTTTCCATTTCGTCATCGGAATCTCGGGCCACGGAACGCTGGCGCACTTTTCCGCATTTGCATTGGCGCTGCATGCGCTATTCCTGCCCTCGGGATTCGGTCAGCGAATCGTCGACGAACCGCTGCTCCCAGCATTCCTCAAGAGGGTGCCGAATTTCCAGGCGATGACGGTACTCCTGGTCGCCCTCCAGGTGGTGTTCGCGTTGCACATGGTAAAGACGGCCGAGGGCTACCTGGTTAACAGCCTGTTCGCGGTGTTCGCGATTTCACTGATGTTTCTCGTGGTCAAGTACGGTCGAATTCGACCAGGAGATGTCCGATACAGGCTGCGCTCGCCGCTCGGCGTCCTGAATTTGATACCGGTGTGGTTCTTCCTGCACTGCGCCAGCCCGTACGTCGGTCTCGGGACGGGTGGGACCCTGGCGATGTTCAGCGGACTGAGAACCGAGGGTGGAATCAGCAATCATTACCTGATTCGTGAGCCGATTCCGCTATTTTCCTACCAGGAAAAGGTCGTCTATATTGAAGAGTCGCTGAACCCGAATCTCCAGGAAACTGCAGAGGCCCGGCAGGGTATAGTGATGTTCGACTTCCAACGGCACATAACATACCGGGACAGGCTCGTTCTGCCCCTGTCGCTCAGCGTCGCCGGGCGTTACTACGAGATCAGGAGTGTGAGCGATTTCGAGTCATTTATGGAAGAACACTTTACGGAACAGTCCTGGCTGGAACGAAAATACATGTCGTTCCGGCTCGTGGACGATCCACAGCCAAGACACTGCCGGCACTGACATGCTTCTCACGGAGCGAATCGAATAGACCGATGGCAAGTGAACATCAATCGTTACTGATTCTGTTCGACGGCGTCTGCAATCTGTGCGAGAGCAGCGTGCATTTTGTTATTCGCCGCGACAGATCCAGGAAGTTTCGCTTTGCAGCGCTTCAGTCGGCAGCGGCGAGGGAGATTCTCGCGCCGTACGATTATGCCTTCGACGAACTGAGTTCGGTATTGCTGCTTGCGGACGGCAAGTTGTATCGAAAGTCGCGCGCCGCGCTGCAGATCGCCAGGCAACTGGATGGAGCATGGCCACTCGTGTACTACGCGCTTTTCTGGATACCCTCTGTTATTGCGGATCCGGTCTACGACTTCATCGGCAATCGCCGCTACCGCTGGTTCGGCGTCAAGACGGAATGCTGGATACCCGACGAAGGCCTTCGGCAGCGATTCCTCGAAGAACCCGGCGACGGCAAATGAGAAGCACGCTAGCGGCCCGAATGTCGTGATTGCAGTCGCTTGGAGACGTCGGCCAGACTCAAATGCTGATCGGCCAGCAAGACGATGACGTGATAGAGCAGGTCGGCCGCTTCGTCGATGGTTTCGTCACGATCACCCGTCACGGCCGCAAGTGCGAGCTCAACACCTTCCTCTCCGACCTTTTGCGCGATTCGTTTCGTTCCGGCGAGCGCCAGCTGCGCGGTATAGCTGTTGTTGCCGGGATTCCTGAGGCGTTCCTGGACGATCGCTTCAAGCTCGCCGATAAAGGTGATGTCTGAAGTGCTCACAATGATTCCTCAGTGTCTGATATCGACCTGGTTCCGGGACAGGTAGGCTTTCAGGTCCGGAATGGATAGTTCGCCGCTATGAAAGACGCTCGCAGCCAGTGCCCCGTCAACGCTGGCCTCCAGAAACACCGTCTTGAAATGTTCCATGGCTCCGGCGCCGCCGGATGCGATGAGCGGCACACGGCTTATGGCGCGCACCGTGGCAAGCTGCGCTGTGTCATAGCCCGTTCGTACACCATCCCTGTTCATGCAGTTGAGGACGATCTCGCCGGCGCCGCGACGCTGTATTTCCCGCACCCAGTCGACGGTCAGACGCTGCGCGGGCCTCGTCTTGTCCGGATCGCCGGTGTTCTGATAGACGAAATAGTCATTGTGCTCCTGGCGACTGTCGATACCAATCACAACGCACTGCGAGCCAAAGCGTTTTGCCAGCTCCGTGATCAGGTCGGGATTGGCGAGAGCGGGTGAGTTGATCGAGATCTTGTCGGCGCCCTTGTTGAGCACGTCTTCCGCATCGGCGACGCTGCGGATACCGCCGGCGACGCAAAACGGTATGTCGAGAATCGCAGCGACCCGGGCTACCCAGCCGCGGTCCACGCTGCGTTCGTCGGGACTCGCGGTGATGTCATAGAACACCAGTTCATCCGCACCCTCGCTGCAGTAGCGTGCGGCAAGTGCCAGGATGTCACCGACCACGCGATGATTGCGAAACTGCACGCCTTTCACGACGACGCCGTCGCGCACATCGAGACAGGGGATTATGCGCTTTGCCGGAATGACGCGACCTCCACGGGCGTTATTTCACCGTCCAGCAACGCCCTTCCTGAGATGGCCGCCGGTATGCCCCGAGATCTGAGGTCTTCAAGATCGGCGATATTGCGCACGCCACCGGACGCCTGCAGCGCAAGCTGAGGATAACGGCGCAGCATCTCCTCGTAGAGCAAAACGTTGGGGCCGGCCATGGCGCCATCGCGACTGACGTCTGTGCAAAGTACGTGTTTCAGGCCGGTATCGGCGTACTGGTCAATACAATTCCACAGCGACACCCCGGAATCCTGCGTCCATCCGTGCGTCGTCAACCGGGGGGTGCCGGCTTTGTGGATTCGCACGTCCAGCGCGAGGACCAGGCGTTCCGGACCGATCTCACTGAACCATTCGGCCACCGTCGCCGTGTCGGTGATTGCCATGCTGCCGATCACACAGCGAGTAACGCCATTGGCCAGCCAGTCCACGACGGCGTCGCGGCTGCGAATGCCACCGCCCAGCTGCACGTCCAGGCCCGTTTCGGCAGCAATCGCGGCCACGATCGCGCGATTTTGCTGCCGACCGGAGCGTGCGCCGTCGAGATCGACGATGTGCAGGTCGCGCACGTCGAGCGCGGAAAAGCGCCGCGCCATCGCCACCGGATCGTTGCTGTATTCCGTCGTCTTATCGAACTGACCCTTGAAAAGCCGCACGCACTTGCCGTCCTTCAGGTCGATGGCAGGGATGATCTTCACTCGCTGCTACCCAGGAAATTGCGAAGCAGCTGCGCACCGGCTCTCGACGAGCGCTCTGGGTGAAATTGGGCGGCGACGAAATTCTCGTGAGCGATGACCGCCGAAAAAGGATTCGCGTGCCGGGCTGTCGCCACGGTGCCGGTGCAAACGGGCAGAGCATAGCTGTGCAGGTAGTAGAAGTAGCTGCCGTCCCGAATGCCGTGCAGCAGCGGGTGCTCAGACGTCTTCGTCGTTGCACACCAGCCCATATTGGGGACGGGGCACAGAGGCGCCGAGGGCAGCAGCGTGGCCGTACCCGGAATGATGCCGAGGCACTCAACATTTTCTTCTTCGGAACCCTCCAGCATGAGTTGCATGCCGAGGCAAATGCCGAGAACCGGCTGCCTGAGCCGGCGAATGACGTCGACCAGGCCGGCATCGCGGAGACGCTCCATCGCATCCCGGGCAGCGCCTACGCCGGGCAGCAATACCCGTTCTGCCGATTGAATCAAGGCCGCGTCGGTCGTGAGTTGAGCCTGCTTGCCCAGGCGTTCGAAGGCAAACAGCAAGGATGAGATATTGGCTCCGCCGCTGTCGATGATGGCGATTGCGGGCATTAGCTCAAAGTACCTTTGGTGGAGGGCAGTTCGTCACCATCGCGCCTGACGGCCTGACGCAGAGCGCGGCCGACGGATTTAAAGCACGCCTCGATCATGTGGTGCGTATTCTCGCCCTGTACCTCGAGGTGCAGGGCGGCGCCGAGGGAATCGCTCAGCGAGCGAAAGAAATGTTCCACCATCTCGGTGGATAGTTCGCCAACCCGGTCCCTGGGAAAGCCGCCTGTAAACCGGAAGGCCGCCCTTCCGGACAGATCCAGAGCCACCCTCGCGTCACTCTCGTCCATGGGCAGCAGAAAACCGTAGCGACCGATACCGACCTTGTTGCCAAGCGCCTGCCGCAAGGCGCTACCGAGACAGATCGCCGTATCTTCGACCGTGTGGTGTTCGTCGATTTCCAGGTCTCCGTCACAGGACAGCTCGAGACCAAAGCCACCATGCTTGGCAATCTGCTCGAGCATGTGGTCGTAGAAGCCGATGCCGGTGTTCACCTCGATGACATCACCCGAATCGAGATTGACCCTTGCAACGATCTGCGTTTCCTTGGTGTTTCGCTTAACCGTGGCAACTCGATTCGAGTGACAAAGAAGCCTGACTATCTCGGGCCATGTCAGCACGTTGTCGCCTTGGGTATTGACCGGGAGTCCTCGCACGCCCAGTCGTTCGGCCAGTTCCATATCCGTTGGGCGATCGCCAATGACCGCCGACGCGGCGAGATCGATATCCGTTGCTGCCAGGTACCTGGTCAGGAGTCCCGTACGTGGCTTTCGGCATTCACAGCCGTCATCCGGCATGTGCGGGCAGACAAATATCTCGTCGAAGTGAACGCCCTGGCTGCCGAACAACTGCAGCACATGCGTGTGACACCGCTCATAATCGTGCCGGGGAAATGCATCGCTGCCGAGCCCGTCCTGATTGCTAACCATGACAAAGCGGTAGCCGTGTCGACCCAGTTCCAGCAGTGATGGAATGACGCCTGCGACCAGCCGGATTTTATGCAGCGCGTCGACCTGGAAATCGTCGGGCTCCTCGATCAGGGTGCCGTCACGGTCGATGAACAGAACCTTCTCTGCCATCTCAGGACCCCCTGAGCGTTTCGAGTGCATCGAGCAGCGCGGTATTCTCAGGCGCGCTGCCGACGGAAACGCGTATGCACGAGGCGAGTGCACCGCCGAAATGCCGCAGCAGGATGCGGTGCTCCTCGCAGCGCTTCAGGACCTTGCTGGCATCGTCGACCTCGATGAGAAAGAAATTGGCGTCACTTGGCCAGACCTTGCGCACGAACTCGAAGCGGCCGATGGCCTGAATCAGTCTTTGCCTTTCCGCGATGGTCTCGACGACCGTTCTTTCCGCGAGCGCGAGCTGCTCGTCCTGCAGGGCATCTTCGACACATTCGACAACCGGTGTGGCTAGCGCGTAGGGTGATTGCACCGCGCTGAGCATGCGAATGACATCCGCGGGTCCGGCGACTGCGCCGCATCGCGCGCCGGCAAAGGCGAGCGCCTTGGACAGGGTGCGGAGTACCAGCAGATTCGGGAACCGGTCAAGCAGATCCATGACACTGGGCGAGTGGCCGAATTCGACATAGGCCTCGTCGACAACGATCGCGGACTTCTCGCCCCGCTCTCGCAAGAGTTTCTGCAGATCGGAACGCGCCAGCGTGGTGCCCGTGGGATTGTTCGGCGAGCAGATGAAAATAAGCCGGGTCGAGTCGTCGCACGCGGCCAGGACGGCGTCGATGTCAATCGCGAACTCCTTTTCGGCCAGCAGCGAAACCTCGGTGATGTTGGCACCCTGTACCTCGGCGTAATGCCGATACATCGAGAATGACGGTGCCGTGGTCAGTACGCTATCCCTGCCAGCGCGGCAGAACGTCCGAACCAGCAGGTCTATTGCCTCGCTCGAGCCCCGCGTCACCAGCAGTTGTTCGCTGCGACAGCCAAAGCGTCGGGCCAGCGAATCCTGCAGTTTCTGCGGGCGCACTTCCGGGTAGCGGTTGAGCGGGCGCCGAAACCGATTGTTGGGGCTGACCATCGGCGACTCGTTGGCATTGAGCCTGATCGTGTTGTCGATCTGTTCCGCGGCGTCGTACGGCTGAAGGGATCGAATTTCCGCTCTTGCCAGTTTCGCTATGCCCATGTCTTCGAGCCCAGTCTGCGAGTAACCGCGGCCGCATGCGCATCCAGGCCTTCCAGTCCGGCCAGGCTGATGACCGCCTCGCCAAGATTTTCGAGCCCCTCTCGGCTGAGTTCCTGAACCGTCATGTGTCGCATGAACTGATCGAGCCCCAGGCCACTGTATGTCCGCGCATGGCCATACGTCGGCAATACATGGTTTGTGCCGCTGCAGTAATCGCCGACCGATTCCGGGGTCCACCGCCCCAGGAAAATCGACCCGGCATTGCGCAAAAACGGAAGCAGGGCGCGCGGATCTTCGAGCTGCAGGATCAGGTGCTCCGGTGCATAGCGGTTGCTGACCGAAGCCGCCGTATCAAGATCCTGCACGACAACGATGCGGGCATTTTCCAGGGCTTTTGCGGCGATCCCCGATCGCGACAACTTGCTCAGCTGCGCGGTCAACTCTCCGACCACCGCGGCAGCCAGCTCTTCGGATGTCGTCACGAGCACGACCTGCGAGTCCGCGCCGTGTTCCGCCTGTGACAGCAGATCCGATGCCACGAATTCGGCCGATGCCTGTGCATCGGCGATAACCAGAACCTCGGACGGACCCGCGGGCATGTCCATGGCCGCGCCGGCAGGATCGGCGCTTACCTGCAACTTCGCACTGGTAACATAGGCGTTGCCCGGCCCGAAGACCTTGCAGACCTTCGGCACGCTTTCGGTTCCGTACGCCATCGCAGCAATTGCCTGCGCGCCGCCAATCTTGAAAATGTCCGTCACGCCGACGCGGCTCGCCGCGACGAGTACGGCGGGATCTGCCGTGCCGTCCGGCCTTGGCGGTGTGCAGAGAATTCTTGTCGGACAGGCGGCAATGCTGGCCGGAACCGCCAGCATGATGGCGGTAGAGGGCAGCGGCGCGGTGCCTGCCGGCACGTACAGCCCGACCGCGTCCAGGGCGTGACTGCTTCGCTCGCAGACGACTCCCGGCATGGTCTCGACCCGGATCGGCACCGGGCGCTGGGCCTCGTGGAAACGGCGTACATTCCGGATGGCGAGGTCAATGGCATTGAGCTGCGATTCATTCAGTTCGTAACCCGCAGACTCTAATTCGTCAGCCGAGACGCGGAAGTCTGTCAGGTCGGCGCCGTCGAACTGCCTGGTCAAGTCGGCGAGCGCGGCATCGCCACGCTTCTGAACCTCGGCGATGATGGCGGACGCCCCCTCGTGGATTGAACTGTCCTGCGTGACCGCCGGGCGCTGCAGCAGGCGTGTGCGCTCGGCATCGGACAGACGACTCCAGTCTTTCAGTTCGATGCTCATCACTCAGGCCAGCATCTTCTCTACGGGCAGTACCAGCAGCGAGCTGGCCCCTGCGGCCTTGAGGTTCTCGAGCGTCTCCCAGAACACCGTTTCCCGGCACACGGCGTGCACCGCGACCTTATCGTCCTTGCCCTCGAGAGGGATGACCGTCGGGGCCTCCGAGCCCGGCAGAAGATTGCGAATCTCGGGCAGGGCGTTTCTCGGCGCATGCAGCATGATGTACTTGCTTTCGCGCACCTGCAGCACGCCGTCCAGTCGTTGCAGGATCTTGTCGACCAGGGC
>Ga0210366_10000128_pt1 | contig 10569 bp, 9 predicted proteins | sample S641metaT_FD_190380 | JGI IMG/M metagenome (GOLD analysis project Ga0210366, IMG submission 190380) | Metatranscriptome of estuarine sediment microbial communities from the Columbia River estuary, Washington, United States - S.641... | ecosystem: Environmental > Aquatic > Marine > Intertidal... | reverse complement strand
GCATCGGCCTCTACTTTCCGTTGGCGCTGTCGGTCGTGCTGACCCTGGGCGTCCTGTCCCTGTTCCACTGGATCGAGGTGCGCATGCCGACCCAGGCGTACTACCGCTTCGAGGTGCGCTGCTCACGCGACAGCAGCGTCAACGAGAGCCAGGTCCGCACCATCGTGAAGAACGGCGGGTTCAGCATTGGCAATTTCAGCTACCGCTTGGACTCCGAGGGAAGCGTACGACGCTACAGCATGACCATCGCATCGACCGACCGCACCGCCGCAGGCCGGCTGGCCGTGACGCTGGAGAACACCGCGTTCATCCAGGAATTCAGCATCGCCCCGACGGGGAATTGACATTGGAAGTCGTGGCCAGGGGCAGAATTGAACTGCCGACACGCGGATTTTCAGTCCCGGGCCGAAAGTTGCAACGTTAATTAAATCAATTGGTTGGCTGGGCGCCCGTTGCGTGAATTGCCCAACGATGCAGCACTGTGCAGGACTGACTCCTGCAAAACTCCCGCACACCACGAATACGACGTTCGCCCCTTTGCGCTGCCTGTCAGTGCAGTCGATTGCCGCTTCGGCCCCGCTCTGCGCCACTATCCAGTCGCGGGATCAATTCTAACCGGCTGATGGAGGTGGGGATTCCGCCGACAGCGCATGCTGCGTAAGCCTCAGCTAGCTGAGCGCGTCCCTGCTCCACGACGCTCTAGACACCACTCACTGGAACGATCGTTGCCGTTTCGATCATTAGAACGACGGTGCGGCTGGGAGCCCGGGTTCGGTGAAGGACCCCCTCGGGCACGACATAGCCCTGCCAGGGCCGCAGATCGATGGAACCATCCTCGACCTCTACTACTAGAAAGAACTCGTCATCGTCGTGGTGCCTATGCCAGTGATGCACTTCAAGAAGGGCGCCTGCTCCGCCTCATTGCACTTTCGGCCTTATGGTTTGCCGGAGCGCTAGGCCAGACAACTGAGGCGCGGCACGCTGTGGCATCATCGGCGGCATGGCCCGCCGCCTGACGCTGAGCCTGGATGCCGTGATCGTGGTGGTCACGGCCGAGCAGCCGCGCATCTTGACGACCATGCGGCCGGTGCAGGATGTCACTCCCGCCCTGCCCTTCGGACCGCTGGATACCGACCGGGACGTGACGCTGGAACTCGGCCTGCGACGCTGGGTTGCGACGCAAACCGGCTGTGAACTCGGCTACGTAGAGCAGCTCTACACTTTCGGGGACCGCAATCGGCAACGCGACGCAGTGGGAACGCGGTACCTATCGGTTGCCTACCTCGCGCTCGTCAAGGAAGCACAACCCTCGCCGGGCGCCGCCTGGCTCAATTGCTACGACATCCTGCCGTGGGAGGATCGTCGGGCTGGCGTGCCCGCCATCGTTCCAGGATTGCTGCTGCCGGGGCTCGCCCGCTGGGCCGGCAAGAGCGCCGCGCGGCGCCATCGGGTTGAAGCGAACTTCGCTGGACGGCGGCCCTGGGACCCGATCCGCGTGCTGGAACGCTACGAACTCCTTTATGACGCACAGCTGATCCAGGAATATCAGCGTGACCGTTGTGGCAAGCCGAAGCCGGGTCACGCGGCCGGCGCGGAACTTGCCTACGATCACCGACGCATCGTCGCGACCGCACTCGGCCGGCTGCGTGGCAAGCTCAAGTATCGGCCGGTCGTGTTCGAACTGCTGCCCGAGACCTTCACGCTGTTGCAGTTGCAGTGCACTGTCGAGGCGCTGACCGGAATGCGCCTGCACAAACAGAACTTCCGGCGCCTTGTCGAACATGGCCAGCTCGTCGAGGCGACCGGGACCTTCGAGCGCTCCGCCCGCGGTCGCCCGGCGGAGCTGTTCCGTTTCCGCCGCGAAGTAGTGCGCGCCCGTCTTTACTGATCTATAATACTCAACCTGAGCATAACTGGGAACCGCCATGGGCAGCCTGGCTGGCGTTCTGCCGGAGGTCGAGGTCGCCGTTATCACGCCGCTTCTCGAACAAATCGAGGCGCTGAAGGCTTCGCGCCGCGCCGTGATCCTGGCCCACAACTACATGACTCCGGACATCTACCACGGCGTCGCTGACCTGCGCGGCGATTCGCTTGCGCTCGCGCGTATGGCCGAGCAGACGGACGCCGAGGTCATCGTCATGGCCGGCGTGCGCTTCATGGCGGAGATTGCGAAGCTCTTGAATCCGGCAAAGGCCGTACTGATCCCCGAGATGCGCGCCAGTTGCTCGCTCGCGGAATCAGTCACTGCCGCCGACGTGCGGATTCTGAGACGACGTCACCCGGGCGTGCCGGTCGTCAGCTACGTGAACACCTCGGTCGAGGTCAAGGCCGAGTCCGACATTTGCTGCACTTCGTCGAATGCGGTGGCGGTAGTCGAGTCGCTCGGCACCGATCGGGTGATCTTCCTGCCGGACCAGTATCTGGGCCGGTGGATCGCGTCGCAAACCGGCGTCGAGATGATCTTGTGGGAAGGCAGCTGCATGGTGCACGACCGTTTTACCGGCCAGGAACTGCGCGCTTATCGTGCGCACTATCCCGGTATCCAGATCGTTGCCCACCCCGAGTGCCCGCCGGACGTGCTGTACGAAGCGGACTACGTTGGCTCTACGTCAGGGATGATCGCCTGGGTCGGGCGCCATCGCCCGCGTCGTGTCGCCATGATCACGGAATGCTCGATGTCCGACAACGTCGCGGCCGAAGTGCGCGACGTCGAGTTCGTGCGGCCCTGCAATCTCTGCCCGCACATGAAGCGTATTACGCTGCACGGCATAGCCGACTCTCTGCGCAACCTGCGTCATGAGGTGACGATTCATCCGGCCGTGGCCGAGCGCGCGCGGCATGCGGTCAGTCGAATGCTCGCGACCAGAACATGATCGTGGACGATTTCATCGCCGCGCCGGTGGTAGTGGTCGGCGGCGGTATCGCGGGCCTTTCGACGGCACTCACGCTCAGGGGCTGCGTGGTCGTCGCCAATGAACCAATCGGCGGCGGTGCCTCGGCGCTGGCGCAGGGCGGCATTGCCGCTGCGCTGGGCTACGGCGACTCGCCGGACCTGCACTCGGCAGATACACTCAGAGTCGCTGCGGGCCTAGCGGATCCTGACGTTGTTGCGTTGGTGACGCAGGCCGCGGCCGGTCGGGTCGACTGGCTGCGGACACTCGGCGTCGCCTTCGACCTCACGCCATCCGGCGCCTTCGAACTCGGGCGCGAGGCCGCACATGGCCAACCTCGCATCGTTCATGCCCGCGGCGACCGCACGGGTGCCGCCGTCATGAGTGCGATGCGCGACTCGGTCATGCGGCGCCCGGACATCCGTGTGCTGGAGGGCTTCGAATTCATTGACCTGGTCACGTCGGGCCACCGCATCGCTGGTGTCTTGCTCGAGAGTCCAGCCGGCCTGCGCCTGGCCGTGATCACGCCGCATGTCGTATTGGCGACCGGCGGCATCGGCGGCTGTTTCGATCGTACGACGAATCCACCGACGTCGCGTGGCGCGGGCCTTGCCGCCGCGATACGTCGCGGTGCGCTGCTTGCCGATCTCGAGTTCGTGCAATTCCATCCAACCGCGCTCGCTATCGATGCCGATCCTATGCCGCTCGTGACCGAGGCCTTACGCGGCGCGGGGGCCGTACTGCTCGACGAGTCGGGCGACCGCTTCATGATCCGCATCCATCCCGATGCGGAACTCGCGCCGCGTGACGTGGTGGCACGCAGCGTGTCCGCGATCACCGGGCAGGGCCGGCAGGTTCTGCTTGACGCAACCGGCGTGCCCGAACTGCCCACGCGCTTTCCGGGCGCTTGCGAATTGGCGCGAGCCGCGGGACTCGACGCAACGAGCCAGCCACTGCCGGTGGCTACTGCCGCGCATTTCCATATGGGCGGCGTCGCAACCGACGCGCGGGGTGCGACCTCCCTGACCGGGTTGTGGGCGTGCGGTGAGGTCGCCACGACCGGGCTGCACGGCGGCAACCGGCTGGCCAGCAATTCGCTGCTCGAGGGGCTCGTGTTCGGCGAACGCATTGCGCAGGCCATCCGCGCGGCAAACCTGCCGCCGACGAAAGGCCCGCTCGAGGTCTCGAGCAACCTGCAGGCTCCGGGCAGCGACGGCGCGCGCGTTGCAGATCTCAGACAGGTCGTCGGTGGCAGCCTCGGCCCGTCGCGCTCGGCGAACTCGCTGGAGGCCGCGCAGCGTCGCCTCGATGCCTGGGCTCCCGCCTCGCGCGCCGAGGTCACTCTGATCGTCGTGGCTCTGCAATTGCTGCGCGCAGCGCTCGGACGCCGCGAATCCCGCGGCTCGCACCAACGTCGCGATTACCCCGCGCAGGCGGCCGAAGCCCCCGTCCGCCACTTCTTGCGTCCCGAGCCGGAACCCACCGTGGCTCTGGGACTGCTGCGGAGCCGCGTCGCGTGACCGTTGCGCCGCCAATCTCGGCATTACAGCGGGTAGTGGACGTTACGCTCGCGGAGGACCTGGGTGCGGTGGGCGACATCACGACCGACGCGGTGGTCCGGCCGGCGACGCCGATTGCGGCTGAGATCCGTAGCCGCGGGACCGGCCGCATCGCCGGCGTGGACGTCATCGCGTTGGCACTGGCCCGGTTTCCCGAACCTGCAACGACTAGGCTGCTCGTTACGGACGGCAGCGACGTTGCGGCGGGCAACGTCATCGCCCGCCTGTCCGGATCGGCTCGAACGGTCCTGGCGGCAGAACGGACGATTCTGAACATTCTTGGCCGGCTGTCCGGCATCGCCACCGCGACCGCCTCGATCGTGCGATGTGTCGCCGGAACCGGCGCTATCGTTAAGGACACGCGTAAGACGACGCCGGGGCTGCGGGCTCTCGAACGCTATGCCGTCGCGGCCGGCGGCGGCGTCAACCATCGCTCGGGTCTCTATGACGCCGTGCTGATCAAGGACAACCACATCGTCCTGGCGGGATCGATTATCACGGCGGTAGAGCGAGCACGGTTGCGTCTTCCGCCCGCCTCGCCGCTGCAGGTTGAGGTGGAGACCCTGGACGAGCTGGAGGAAGCACTGCGCTGCAATGTCAGCGCGGTGCTGCTCGACAACATGTCCGTGGACGATCTGCGCCTGGGCGTGGCGATGGTCGATGGCCGCTGTCACACGGAAGCGTCGGGTGGGATCACCCCCACGAATGTCCGGGAGATCGCGGCCACCGGAGTGAATGCCGTGTCGCTCGGCTGGCTGACCCATTCTGCGCGGGTGCTCGACCTGGGACTGGATCTGCAGAGGTAGGCGCCGTGGTAGATCCCAACGCAGCCTGCAAATTGGGCATGCGCTGCGGCGATCCTGGTTTCCCGCCTAACGCCCCTTGCAGTAGACTATCGCTGCCGCTTGGATCGGACTCCGACCGAGACGGCACGAAGAAACCCCTGCCCGACTATCGTGTGGGTGGGGCCTGTTTCCCGCCTCTTGGCATCTCACTCGAAGGAGGAGACAGCCGTGTCAACAATCACTTCCCTCGACGATCGTAAGAAGGTTACGACGAGAACCCTGCGGGACAAGAAGAAGAAGGGCGAGCTCATTACGATGCTCACCGCCTACGACTACTCAACGGCGATGATCGTAGATCGTGCAGGGATAGATTCGATCCTGGTGGGAGACTCGCTCGGGATGGTTGTGCTGGGCTACGACACTACCCTTCCCGTCACCATGGAAGACATGCTGCACCATTGCAGGGCTGTTGCCCGCGGAACCCAACATGCGTTGCTGGTCGGGGATATGCCCTTCATGTCGTACCAGGCCTCGGTCGAAAACGCGGTACGCAACGCGGGGAGGTTCCTCCAGGAATCCGGAATGGACGCAGTGAAACTAGAGGGCGGGCGCGACAGAGTCCCCGCGATCGAGGCGATTATCAGCGCCGGAATCCCCGTGCAGGGCCACCTCGGACTGACTCCGCAGTCCGTCCGTCAATTCGGTGGCTTTTGCGCCCAGGGAAAGACGGCCCTAGCCGCTCAGCGGATAGTGGAGGATGCCTTGATCCTCGAAGAGGCCGGATGCTTCTCGATCGTGCTCGAGGCGATACCCTCTCAACTCGCAAGCCTGATCTCCAGGACACTCGGGATTCCGACGATCGGGATCGGTGCCGGCGCCGGATGTGATGGGCAGGTGCTGGTGACGCATGACCTGCTGGGACTTTTCGAGCGCTTCAAGCCAAAATTCGCCAAACAATTCGCCCATCTGCACGCCGCGATGACCGATGCGATTACCGCCTACAAGAATGAGGTGGAGAGCCGCGAATTCCCGGCCGGTGAACATGGCTTCGAGATGCCGGAGGAATACTGGGGCGAACTGCAGAAGGCGGTCATCCAGGCGGGAAACGCTCGCCAAGGTTCTCGACGATAGCCATGACCCAGCACGTCTCAGTCGCCTGTTGAGCGTCGGCGCTTAACCATGGACTCGGTCCTGATCGTCGGAACCGGAGCGTTGGCCAGCTTGTTCGCTGCCAGACTCGCCCCGCATTCAAGGGTAACCATGCTTGGGTCCTGGCCCGAGGGGATCAAAGCGTTACGAGCATCCGGTGTAATCCTCGTCGAGGGGGACAAGGAAACATCGTTTGCCATCAAGGTGACGGACGATCCGCAGGCATGTGGGAGGCATCGGCTTGCTCTGGTCCTGGTCAAGTCCTGGCAGACGGCCCGGGCGGCGGGACAACTGCGCCAGTGCCTGACGGCCGACGGTGTTGCCCTGAGCCTGCAAAATGGGTACGGGAATCTGCAAGTTCTGCAGGAAGCGCTGGGAGCCCGGCGCGCAACCTTGGGGGCCACTACGGCGGGCGCGACACTCCTTGCTCCAGGCCGCGTCAGGGCAGGAGGTGAGGGTTTCATTCACCTTGTCGCTCACGAGGGTCTCGAGCCGCTTGTGTCGATCTTTCGAAATGCCGGATTCGACATTGACGTATCGGACGACGTCGACAGCCTGATGTGGGGCAAGCTGGTTATCAATGCAGGGATCAACCCGCTGACCGGGATCCTCGGTGTCCCCAACGGGCAGCTGCTCGAACATGCACAGCTCACCGAGTTGATGGGTGCTGCCGCCGAAGAGGCCGCCGCAGTGGCTCACGCGCTGGGAGTGCGGCTTCCCTATCGAGACCCGACTGCCATGGTTACGTATATCGCGAGGACTACGGCAGTCAACCACTCCTCCATGCTCCAGGACGTCATGCGGGGAGCGCCGACCGAGATCGAGGCGATCTCCGGCGCCATCGTGCGACAGGGCGAGCAGGCAGGCGTGCCTACACCGGTAAACAGGGTCCTCTGGACGCTCGTGAGCGCAGTCGTCTCCACAAGGAAAGGAAGCCGTCCGTGATTGTGGTCTCCAGTATCGCCGACTTGCAAAGGGCACGAAGCCAGCTGCGCGCCCCCCTGGGTCTCGTGCCCACGATGGGCTTTCTGCACGCCGGTCATCTCTCGCTGGTCCAGCGCGCACGCGAGCAATGCAGCAGCGTTGTCGTAAGCATTTTTGTCAATCCCGCGCAGTTCGGGCAAAACGAAGACCTTGCTGCATATCCACGGGATCTGGAGCGAGACCTTGAATTGCTGGCCAAAGAGGGCGTTGAGGTTGTGTGGACGCCTTCTGTTGCCGACATGTATCCCTCCGGCTATCAGACCTGGATCGAGGTCGGGCCGCTGGCTGCGCCGCTCGAAGGCGCTCACCGGCCTGGTCATTTCAAGGGCGTGACCACGGTGGTGGCAAAGCTGTTTAACGCCGTCGAGCCGCAGAGGGCGTACTTCGGGCAAAAGGATGCCCAGCAGGCGCTCGTGGTCCGAAGAATGGTCCGGGATCTCGACTTTCCAATCGACATCGTCATCTGCCCGACTGTCCGAGAGAAGGACGGCTTGGCGATGTCTAGCCGCAATGCGTATCTCGATCAGGACGAACGCGCGGCGGCGACGGTGCTCTATCGGGCGCTGGCCGCGGCCCGGGAAGCCTTCGAAGACGGGACGACGGATGCGCAATCACTGCGGCGGATAGCGATGGGAATCCTTGAAAACGAGCCGCTCGCAGATCCTAAATATGTTTCTGTGACCAATCCGGAAACACTGGAAGCAATCAGCGGAACAGTCGTCCATGGACTGGTCTTGATGGCTGTCGGTATTGGCAGAACACGGCTTATCGATAACGTGATTCTCGGGGATTAGCAGACGAGGTCCCCGCGGCACTGGCGTCATGAGGTGATGCATGCTTCTGGCAATTGACATCGGGAATACGACCATCACCCTGGGTCTCTACCGCGGGGACGAACTGGTTTCAGCGTGGCGCCTGGCCACGGCCCATGAGAAGACACCAGATGAATATGGGCTGCAACTACTGGGGCTCCTGGAGAACGCGGAGTGTAGCGTCGAGCAGATTGAGGCGAGCGTCCTGGCCTCGGTTGTGCCGCCGCTGACTTCGACCTTGTTGCAGGCTTGTGACGTCTATCTGCAGCAGCAGCCGCTTGTCATTGACGCCGGTATCAGGACCGGGCTGCGGATTCGTTATGAAGACTCAAAGCATGCCTTGGGTGCGGACCGCGTAGCGGATGCGGTGGCGGTCCAGCACCTGTATGGCCTGCCCGCGTGCGTGGTCGACTTTGGGACGGCGACCACTTTCGATGCCATATCGGCCGAAGGTGAGTATCTTGGCGGCGCGATCGCACCAGGGATCAGCATTTCCGCGGATAGCCTGTTCCAGCGTACGGCCAAACTGCCGCGCGTTGAACTCATTACGCCACCGTCGGTGATCGGGCGTAACACCGTGCATGCCATCCAAGCAGGCCTGATCTTCGGTTATGTAGGACTTGTCGAAGGGATCGTAGCCCGGTTCAAGGCGATACTGGGACCGGACATGAAGGTGATCGGGACCGGAGGGCTCGTGAATCTCATTGCCGCGGAGACGGAAATCATCCAGCACCGTGCTCCATGGCTTACGCTCGATGGCATGCGCATTATCTGGGAGATGAACAAGGACTGATCTGAAGTCGTCGGCGTCGCTCATGGCAGCCGATGGCGCGCCGCTCCGAGCGCGGGATCGCTCTGCAAGCGATCGGCGGGCCAAGCACTGCCCGACGCTCTGGACCGGGAACCTGGTCCCAGCGCAGGGCACGTGAAGCAAGTCAACTGCCGGATACCTTCATCTTTACGTTCGGGGTCCTCGCGCCTAGATGGCACGGATCGATACGTCGTGTATACGACCGTATTGGCAATGGTACTGCCAAATTAACCGGCGGGACCCGACAATCCGTGGATGAAATGCCGAGAAAGCCTATACAGGCGGCACCGATTTCCGCCTGAGATCATTCAGTACGCCGTCTGGCTCTACTACCGCTTCAACCTCAGCCATCGAGACATCGAGGACCTCCTGGCTCGGCGAGGGGTCCTCGTCACCCACGAGTCGATCCGCCTCTGGTGCAACAAGTTCGGACCTCAGTACGCGAGCCGGCTGCGGCGCGGGCACCGCGGCTACGGTGACTCGCTCTTCATGGACGAAGTCTTCGTCCGGATCCGGGGTCAGCAGCGGTACCTATGGCGGGCCGTGGACCAGGACGGTGAAGTCGTCGACGTGCTGCTGCAGGAGCGGCGGGATTCAGCTTCCGCCAGGCGCTTCTTCAGGCACCTGCTCGCGCACCTCGGTGGTGAGCCAAGAACTATCGTGACGGACAAGCTGGGAAGCTATGCGGTGGCTCGCCGCGAGCTGCTGCCGGACGCTGCGCACGATACCCGTCGGTACGCGAACAATCGGGCCGAGGTGTCACATCAGCGGACCCGGATCCGGGAGCGAGGAATGAGGCGGTTCAAGTCCATCCTTCAGGCGCAACGATTCGTCGGCGTCCACGCCGCTGTCTCGAATCTTTTCAATCTGGGACGTCACCTGGTAGCAGCGGGCCACTACCGGACGCTGCGTCAAGGCGCCTTTGCGTCGTGGGACAGCGCGGTGGCGATCTGACGGCAACCGGACGATGGGAACTGCGGCGCCGTAGAGTTAACTTGGCAATACCGCCAAAGGTCATCGAAGCCGATGTAACAAGTGGGAGGGAGCGGGAGGCCCAAGAAGTCATCCTAAGAAGGTATGGGTTACTTCAATAGTATTGCCTTTCTTGTTTATTGATTTGCATACAGGTGTTACGTTTTGTAGCACGTAGCTCAGGGACGTTATCGTTGCAAAGAACACTCATAGCGACCGATGCGCTTCGCGCCTGGCTCAACACCGAGCTGAAGAAGCACGATGAGTGCGCTGATTGCGAATTCGGGGAAATTGTATTACTTCAGGGCCAAGATGAATCTGGCTGTAATTGGTCCGATCCATGGCTTCGGTGCAGCGGACGGCCAGCAGCAATCTGTCGACCCCTCGCACAGAAGGTCGTTGCGGCTGCGCGCGCTCGGTTCAACGTCAAGTAGCGTCTGACAGATTATCTGCGTCTCCGAAATCTGCGGAACCGATCGCGTGTAAGTGTTTAATGTGCTTCCCGAGACAGGGGTAACACTTCATTCCGGACACATAGGTAACACTTTCCGGCCTTTGCGTAAGACGCAAGGTGCCGTGGCAGGAGTGTTACAAAGTGGACGAACG
>Ga0210366_10000127_pt1 | contig 10572 bp, 9 predicted proteins | sample S641metaT_FD_190380 | JGI IMG/M metagenome (GOLD analysis project Ga0210366, IMG submission 190380) | Metatranscriptome of estuarine sediment microbial communities from the Columbia River estuary, Washington, United States - S.641... | ecosystem: Environmental > Aquatic > Marine > Intertidal... | reverse complement strand
TCCAGGGAATGGGTCAGCCGGGTGCGGAACATATCACCCTCGTGATTTACAAAGACCTGGGTCTTGTACACCAGCCGTCGAAAACCCGTCGAGTGGATGATGCGGTCACGGTCACGCTGGTACTCGCCGCGATATCTCGACGGCGGCTCGTCGTATTTCCTGCCGCGACTCCTGGACTCATTGGCGGCGTAGGGCGCGCAGCCCGCCGCGGCCATCAGCCGCCGGCTCCGAGCAGCGCCTGCAGCCTTGCCGGATCATAGTCGCTGCTGACATAGGCGTCGCCGAGCGCTCTCAGCAATACGAAACGCAGCCGGCTGTGCTGGACTTTCTTGTCCATGCCCATGGTCTCGAACCAGCGCTCGCTGTCTATCGGAGGGGGCTCCGTCGGCAGCCCCGCGGCGGCGAGCAGCGCGGTGAGGCGGGAGACTTCCGAGGCGTCGATTCCGCTGAGCCTGGCCGCCAGCACCATGCCGGCGGCGACGGCTTCGCCGTGCAGCCACTCGCCGTAACCCAGGCTGTTTTCGATCGCATGACCGAAGGTGTGCCCGAAATTCAGGATTGCCCGGCGTCCGGACTCGCGCTCGTCTTCGGCGACGACGTCCGCCTTGATCTCGCAGGAGCGCTGAATGGCATGGGCCAGCGCCGCCGGCTCTTTGGCCAGCAGGGACGGCATATTCGATTCCAGCCAGGCGAAGTATTCCGCGTCGCAGATCGCGCCGTGTTTGATCACCTCTGCGAGACCCGCGCTGAACTCGCGTGGCGGCAGGGTCTTGAGCGTATCGGTGTCGATCAGGACGAGCTCGGGCTGATGAAACGCGCCAATCAGGTTCTTGCCTTTCTCGTGGTTGACGCCGGTCTTGCCGCCAACCGACGAATCGACCTGGGAAAGCAGCGTGGTCGGAACCTGGATGAACGCGACCCCCCGCATGTAACAGGCGGCCGCAAATCCCGCGATATCGCCGACGACGCCACCGCCCAGGGCAATTACGGTCGTGTCGCGACCGGCACGCCGGCTGGCGAGCTCGTCAAGCAGGGTCTGCAGCGTAGCGATGGTCTTGAAGGATTCGCCATCCGGAATAGCGATGCTGCCGACGCGGCAGCCATCGAGATTTCCGAGCAGCCGGTCGAGGTACAGCGGCGCGACCGTCTCGTTGCTCACGACCAGGCAATCGGACGATCTCAGGTAGCGGGAAAGGTCGAAATTTCCGTCCAGCAGCGCGCGCCCGATGACGATCGGATAGCTGCGCTCGCCGAGATTGACGGTGACGGTTTTCATGCCGGGCTGGTGTCCTGTTCCATGTGTCGCATCATTTCAGCGTGTCATGTACTCCCGGCGTGTGCAATCCGCGGGCTAGGAAATCTGCTCGATGATCTCGTTGGCGACCGAATGTACCTTGCGACCATCCGTTTCGACCACCAGGTCTGCGATTTCCCGATACAAGGGGTCGCGCTGCTCCAGCAACTTCTCCAGTATCTCTCGCCGATCGCCATTCTCCAGCATCGGGCGTTCTCTGCCGCGGCTGGTCCGCTTGAACTGCTGATCGACCGAGGTAAACAGGTAGACGACAAGGCCGCGGCCGCCGAGCCAGCTTCGGTTGTCCGGGTCGACGATCGCGCCGCCTCCGGTGGCCAGGACGACACCATCCATCTTCGTCAGGTCTTCAATCGCCGCCGACTCGCGCTTGCGAAAGCCTGCCTCGCCCTCTTTCTCGAAGATGAAAGGAATATCCACACCGGTGCGCGACTCTACTTCATCGTCGCTGTCCATGAAGGTCAGATGCAACGCGCGAGCAAGCTGCCTGCCGACCGCGGACTTGCCTGCGCCCATCGGACCAACCAGGAAGATATTCTTGGGATGTTTCATCGGTATCTTGAAAAGCCCTCAAAAGAGAAAGCCAACCCGAGGGTTGGCTTTCCCGGTCTTCAGGCAAATTAATGCTTAGTAAACGCTCGCGCCTTCCTCGAGAATGCGCGGCGTGACGAAGATCAGCAGCTCGGCCTTGTTGTCTGTCCGCTGCTTGCTGCGGAACAGGGCACCCGCAAACGGGATGTCGCCGAGTAGCGGAACCTTCGTAACGGTCTCGCGGCGTTCCGTCTCGTAAATACCGCCCAACACGACCGTCTGACCGTTGGCGACCAGGACCTGGGTTTCGACCGAGCGCGTATCGATACTCGGTACGGTGCCACCAAGCCCACCCGTCGAGATGATCTCGCCGACGTTGTCCTTGCTGACGCGCAGGTCCATGATGATGTTGTTGTCCGGCGTTATCTGCGGCGTTACCACCAGCTCCAGCACGGCCTCTTTGAACTGGATGGTCGTTGCACCCGACGATGCCGACTGCTGGTACGGAATTTCCACACCCTGCTTGATCGTGGCTTCCTTCTGGTTTGCCGTAATGACGCGAGGGGTCGACACGATCTCGCCGCGGCCCTCTGCCTCCAGCGCGGTCAGTTCGAGATCGACGAGGTAGTCATTCTCGAGTACCGCAAGCGAGAATCGCCCTGCCGCATTACCGATCGGCAGCGGCACATTATAGCGATCATTGAGTCCCGGCAACTCGAGCAGAGTGGTGCTGGTGGGGTCCTGCAGGTTCTCGAGATAGGTACTGATCATGTTGTCCGTACCGTTACCGGTACCACTGATGGTGGTCAGGCCCGTATTGCTCTCCCTGAACGCGGTGACGCCAAGCCGAACGCCGAGATCACGACTGAAGTCGTCGTTGACGACAACGATACGTGACTCGATCAGCACCTGCTTGATCGGGATGTCGAGGGCGCGGACCAGCCTGCGAATGCTCTGCAGGTTCTCAGCCGTATCCTGGACCAGCAGCGTGTTGGTTCGGTCGTCCACGCCGACGCTGCCGCGCTCTGAAATCATCGCGGCGCCATTGGCGCCGGCCTGTATCAACGCGGCCAGATCACCCGCTTTTGCGTAGTTCACCTGCAGAAACTCGGAATACATGGGTTCGAGTTCGCTGATGGCAAGTCTTGCCTCCAGGTCCGCCGTCTCGCGCGCCGCAATTTCCTCGGCCGGTGCAACGATGATCACGTTGCCGTTCTGTCGCATATCCAGACCCTTGGTCGTCATGACGATATCCAGGGCCTGGTCCCACGGGACATTGCGCAGACGCAGCGTTACGCTGCCCGAAACCGTATCGGAGACAACGATGTTCTTGCCGGACGTTTCCGCCAGCAGCTGCAATACCGCCCGCGTCTCGATGTCCTGGAAATTCAGCGTCAGGCGCTGGCCTTCGTATTCCTTGGTCTCCGAGAACAGGCTGGATTCTTCAGCGCTGTCTTCCGCAGCGGGATTGATTTCGATCGAAAACTCGTTGTCCGACTGATAGGCAAGCTGCTCATACTCGCCGTCGGCGGAAATGACGATGCGTGTATCGAGATTTGTGCGCAAGGTATCGACCGTTGTAACCGGTGTGGCAAAGTCCATGACATCGAGCCGGCGCATCAGCTCAGCCGGAAGGCTCGTATCCTTGAAGATCGCGACGACGCGTCCGCCTTCCTGTCGAATATCAACCGGCGTCGACGGATCCGTGAGGTTGACGATGACGCGACCGCCGCCATCGCGGGTTCGACGGAAATCGACGCTGGATATCGCCCGGCTGCCCGGGGCGGCATAGGATCGACTCGTGGCTGCAGGTGCGCTGGCGAACTGGGTGGTATCAGCGCTGTAGTCGCCACTCTCGCCGAGGATGACGGTGATCGTGTTGCCACTGCGGCTCGTCTGGTATTCGACCATCGAGTCCAGGTTGAGCACGACGCGCGTGCGGCCATTGGCCTCTGCCGTCAGCACCGTGTCGAGGGGACCGAGATTGACGTCACGCCGACGCGAGCTCAAGCCCAGCGTCGTGTTCGGCAGGTCGAGTGCAATCCGCGCGGGACTGTCGATCGTGAACGCCAGTGGCTCGGGCGCCGCGTCACTCATGACCAGCTTCAGTTCGACGCGCTGACCAGGCAGGCTCTGCACCTGAATGTCCTGCAGTCGGTTACTTTCCTGTGCGCTTGCGCTAACGCCCCAGAAAAGCAGCAACGCTGCCTGTGCCATTGCGGCCAGTTTTAGCACCAGTGTGCGACGACCGGCCGTCGGTTCGATTTTGAGCATCATTCCAATTACTCCCAGTTCCATTCAGGTGTCAGTCCGCAAGACCGACCGCGGCATCTCTCTCGATATAACCGCCGATTCCGTCAGAAATAATTTCCACCAGGGCGATTTGTGATTCAGAAATTTCAGTGATTCGTCCGTCATTTTGCCCGAGGTAGTTACCGGGAACGACGCGGTGGATCAATCCGTCGGAGGTCCGTACCAGACCGAATAATGTACCGCCGATGTCGAGTGTTCCAACCATGCCCAGCGAATCCAGGGGAAAACTCTCGAGGTACTCGCGGCTACGATCGCGATCCGGTCGTGCTCCACCGGAACTGCCTGAAGCCTGTGGCGTGTCCGGCACGAACGGCGAACGCAGGCCCTGCGCGTCGGCGACATAGGTGAAGACCTCGTACGGGGTAATCTCGGGGAGCGGCTCGATGCGACCGCCCGGCCTTGCCTTGATTTCGTTGACGTACTTGTCGAGATCGTCCATGTCGCCGCTGCAGGCCGACAGCATGCAGGCCGACAGGACCACGATCGCTGATTTTCTGATTAACAGGGAAGCGCGCATCAGTTTGCCTCCTCGTCAAGGTAACGGTAGGTCTTGGCCGTGACCTCAATGCTGAGCTTGTCAAAGGTCTGTTGGTCATCACGCGTAATGTTGATGTCATGCAGCGTGACGATTCGCGGCAGTGCCGCAATACCGCTGACAAAATTGCCGATTTCATGGTAGCTGCCCGTAAGGCGAATTGAAATCGGCTTCTCGGCATAGAAGTCTTTCGGCACCTCTCCGCGTGGCACGAACAGCTTCTCCTGCAAACCCGCCGCGAGGCCCGTCTGGGAGATATCCACGATCAGGCTCGGGATCTCGGTTTCACCCGGCAGCTGCCTGAGCATCGTGCCGAAGGACTGTTCGATCTGGGCCAGCTGCGCCTTGTAGGCGTCGTAGTTCGCCGCCTTGCGCTGCTTGCTCTCGAAGGTGACGCGTAGCTCCTGTTCTTCTTTCTGCACGCGCTCGAGCTGTGGAGCCTTGTCCTTGACGATGAACCAGTACACGCCGAGTCCAAGCACCAGCAGGAATACGACGGCTATGACGGCTACGCGGAAGACCAGCGGCCAGCGGCCGACGTCATTGACATCCAGAGTCCGAAGTTCTTCGACAAGATTCATTCTGCCTCCTCCGTCTCTGCGGCCGATCTCTTCTGTCTGAGGTAGAGAACAAACTGGGCCTGGCGGGACGCCCCGGACTGCGTGGTCTCGACTCGCTCAACCTCCGGATCGCCCAGCCATTCCGACGCGTCGATCTGGCGCATCAGCGCCGATACGCGCGTGCTGGACTGTGCCACGCCGCGGATTTCCACGCGCGAGCCGGTTTGTTTCATGCCGGTCAGATAGACGCCCTCGGGGAGTTGACGGACCAGCTCGTCAAAAAGATGTACGATTTCGGGCCGACTTTTCTGCAGTTCCTCGATAATCTCCATGCGCGCCAGCAGGCGCTCTTTCTGGCGCTCAAGACCATCGATCTCCTGGATGCTTTTTTCAAGCTCGACGATTTCGGCGGTGAGCCGCTGATTCCTGCTTTTCTGGTCGGATATCATTTGCGAGTAAGCGAATATCGTGGCCATCACAAGTGCAATAGCAGCCACGACGGCGCCACCCGCGGCAACACCAAAATCTCGTTGACGCTTCTTGCGTTCTTCCTCGCGCCACGGGAGTAGATTAATCCTCGGCATATTAGTCGAAGCTCCTTAGTGCAAGGCCGCAGGCGGTAAGCAGTGCTGTTGCATCTTTACTGACACCCTGTGATTTAGCCTTAGATGAAATCTTCATTTGTCCGAGCGGATCACCGACCTCGGTCGGTATTCCCACCCGGCTGGAGATGACGTCGGCAATACCCGGGATGTTGGCGCAACCGCCGCAGACGAGAATCATGTCCGGCTGCTCGCGGCCGCCGCCGGAGGCAAGGTAGAACTGCAGCGAACGACTGACCTGTTGCGTCATGTCATCGATAAAAGGCTCGAGCACTTCGGGCTGGTAGTTGCTCGGCAAGCCGCCCTGCTTCTTCGCACGGCCGGCGTCTTCCATCGACAGGCCGTAGGTGCGCATGATTTCTTCGGTCAGCTGCTGCCCGCCAAAGTTGAAGTCACGCGTGTAAACGACCTTGAGGTCGTAGAGCACACTGAAGGTCGTGCTGCTCGCGCCGATATCGACGACGGCGACAGCCTGGCCGATACCGCCGTCGGGAATCTGGTGGCTCAGAAGCCGACAGGCATTTTCGAGAGCGAAAGCCTCGACGTCGACAATCTGGGTTTCGAGTCCTGCCGCCCTGACGGCCGCCTGGCGCTGCTCCACATTCTCCGTACGCGTTGCTACCAGCAACACGTCCAGCAGTTCCGGATCCTTTTCGTTGGGGCCGATAACCTCGTAGTCGAAGCTGACCTCTTCCATCGGGAACGGAATATACTGGTCTGCCTGGATTTCGACCTGTCCCTCGAGGTCTCTCGCGGAAAGGCTCGACGGCATCTGAATGACCTTGGTAATGGCCGCATCACCACTTATCGCGACAGCCACGTCGCTCGCCTTTGCCCCTGCGCGTTTTACGGCACGACGAATTGCCTCGCCGACGGCTTTGGCATCGACGATGGCTTTTTCGCTGACCGAACTGGGGGGCGTGGGCTCAGCTGAATAGGACTCGACCCGATAGCGCTTTCCGCTCTGCGACAGCTCTATCAATTTGACCGACGATGTCGTGATATCGAGGCCCAGCAATGGCGGTTTCTTATTGCCAAATAGCACGTTTTTTTCCTTCTAAGTCGGTAAGTTGCGAGTCAAACGTAGTTTGGACCTGAGCAAGTCGATTTAACTATATATCAATAAAATGTTAATTAAAACGTGACTTTGCTCACGATCCACCGATCCCTATAGTACTGCCCCCATCAGCCAACATTCCGTGAACCAGTCGGCGGCTGTGGATGAGACTCGTTATTGCAGCATTCAGCAATGCGCGTCTATCATCGGCCGCCAATCTTCAACAGCCCGGGCCCTTGCCCCTGAAAAGCCATATTTCCGGCACCTGGCGACCACGACAATACTCTTAACTAGGGTCGGCCAGCCCCCGGGAATTCAGGATATTCGGCGGAAAACGCCAGCAACTATGCATAAAGCACCGAAAACAAACAAGAATCTGCGTCACAAACGGCGTCGCCGCGTCTTGCGCGGCCTGGTCCTGTTGCTGGGGCTGGGGACCGCGGGGGCGATCGGCGGGGTCGCGGCTGTAATCGGCGCCTATTATTTCGTCGAGCCGGGATTGCCACGGGCGGAAACCATTCGCGACATCCCGCTGCAAATCCCCCTGCGCATATTCAGTCGCGACGGCTACCTGATTTCCGAGATCGGTGAGAGGCGGCGCATCCTCGTAAGCTTCGACGACCTGCCACCGCACGTCGTGCATGCGTTTGTTTCGGCTGAAGACCGGCGGTTCTTCGAGCACCCCGGGATCGACTACCAGGGAATTCTGCGCTCCTTCGCAAGGATGCTTCAGAGCGGCGAGATCAGCGGCGGCGGCAGCACGCTGACGCAGCAGCTTGCCAGGGACTACTTCCTGACACGCGAACAGCTGTTCACGCGCAAGCTTCGCGAGGCGTTTCTCGCCTACAAGATCGAGCAGGAATTCACCAAGGAACAGATCATGGCGCTGTTCCTGAACAAGATGTTTTTCGGACAACGCGCCTACGGAGTCGCCGCCGCCGCGCAGGTGTATTTCAACAAGCCGCTGCAGGCCATCAATGCGGCAGAGGCCGCGACGCTTGCCGGTGTGTTGCCGGCTCCCTCGCGTTACAACCCGGTATTCAGTGCTGCCAACGCGACGGTGCGGCGCAACTACGTGCTCGGCCGCATGCATGACCTCGACTATATTGACGATGCGCTGTACGAACAGTCGCTGGCCTTGCCGATGGAATCGCAGCTGCACGGTGCCGCCATCGAATTGAACGCGCCCTATGTTGCGGAGATGGTACGCAGTGAGATGCTGCGGCGTTACGGCGAGGAAACCTATACCGGCGGTTACCAGGTCGTCACGAGCCTGGACTCGCGCCTGCAGAACGCAGCCAACTACGCGCTGAGAAACGGCCTGCTCGAGTTCACGAGGCGCCGCGGCTATCGGGGCCCGATCACATCGACGGGTTACGACCAGGCGCTGCTGGGGTCCCCGTTCGAAGAATGGCCGATCGAGCTTCGTGAGGCGCTCGAACAGTATGCGCCCGGCGGTCTGTCGGTGGCACTGGTCAAGGCCGTTTCCGAAAACAACACGGCAAGCATCGTATTCAGCGGCGGACTGGAAGCGACGCTGCCGTGGTCCGGCATCAAGTGGGCCAAGCCGTTTGTCGATCGCGAGACGACCGGAGCAGCGCCGGAAAAAGCGAGTGACGTGCTGTCTGTCGGAGACCTTATATACGTGATGCCGACCAGCAGAGGCGGCTGGGCACTGGCACAGGTTCCGGAGGCCCAGGGCGCGATTGTATCCCTGGATCCCTACGACGGTGCCATCGGCGCCCTGACGGGCGGCTTCGACTTCACGATGAGCAAGTTCAACCGAGCGCGACAGGCCTATCGTCAGCCCGGCTCGTCTTTCAAGCCGTTTATCTATTCGGCTGCCCTGCAATACGGCAACACGCCGGCCACCGTGGTCCTGGATGCGCCGGTTGTCATCAATTCCTCGGAACTCGAGGCTGTCTGGCGCCCGATCAATTACAGCGGCCGCTTTTACGGTCCAACGCGCATGCGCGAAGCGCTGGTCCGATCGATGAACCTGGTCTCGGCCCGATTGCTGTTGTTCGAGACCGGCGTAGGCAATGCCGTGCGCCACATCGAGAAGTTCGGCTTCGGCGACGCCGCGCTGCCACGCAACGGCTCGCTGGCACTGGGCGGTGGTGCAGCGTCGCCGCTCGATATGGCGCAGGGCTATGCCACCATTGCCAACGGCGGCCATGCGATAAAACCCTATGTCATTGATGCGATCTACGGGCCCGAGGGCGAGGTCCTTTACCGCGCGGAGCCGGCAGTTGTCTGCGATGCGTGTGTTGCAAGAGAGGAGGCCGACTTTTTCGAGCCTGCCCCCACAACCGCGATGACCCTGGAGGAAATGGCCGACGTCGCGATGGATTACCGGCCGGATGCCAGCATTGAGCCGCAGCTCTTTGCCGGCATCAACACGGCGCCACAATCCGTCAGTCCGCAAAACATTTATATCGTCCAGGACATGATGCGCGACGTCATACGACGCGGCACAGGCCGGAAGGCACTGGTGCTGGGACGTCGGGACCTTTCCGGGAAAACCGGTACCTCGAACGATCGTCGGGACGCCTGGTTCGGTGGATTCAACGGTGACCTGGCCAGTATCGTCTGGGTCGGCTACGACGACGATCTGCCACTGGGTCCTGGCGAAGAAGGATCGCGCACGGCGCTGCCAATATGGATCGATTTCTCTCGCCTAGCGCTCGCGGGTGTCCCGGAGAACCAGATGCCGATGCCGGAAGGAATCGTCTCGGTCAAGATCGATCCCGTATCCGGCTGTCCGGCACGTGCCGGTCAGCGCAGCGGTATTTTCGAGGTGTTCATGGCCGGTAACGTGCCGACCTGCGAGATCGTCGACGAGTTGCCCGACATCTTCAACGATGCGGCGGGCACAGACCCGGCACCCGAGGAAGAGGCTGACGAGGAAAAAGACGATTCACTGTTTTAGAGACGGGAAGGAGCCTCTCATCGATGGCCAGGCAAAAGAACAGCGACAGCGAGCGCGCACGCAAGCTCGTCGCGCAGGAGGCGGCAAGAATCATTGTCGATCACGGCGTTCGCGACTACCGCCTCGCAAAGCAGAAAGCCGCTGATCGCTTAGGCATCGTGAGTCGCGGCGCGCTGCCGGGCAATGCGGAGATCGAGGCGGCCGTCGCCGAGCACCTGGAGATATTCGGCCGCGAATCCCATGCCGACCACCTGCGCCTCATGCGGGTGGCGGCGCTCTCCGCCATGGAGCTGCTGGTGTCGTTCACTCCGCGACTCGTCGGCCCCGTGCTCGTCGGCACCGCGGATGAGAATTCGGCCGTCAACCTGCACGTTTTCGCGGACAGCGCCGAAGCGGTGGCGATGGAACTCTCTCAAATGGGTATCAGCTATCGGCCCTACGAGCGCCGCCTGAAAAGCCGCCGCGACCGTGTCGAAACCTATGCCGGTTTCGAATTCCATCACAGCAACAGCGCAATCCAGGTAACGGTGTTTCCGGTCGACGGCATTCGTCAGGCGCCCATGAGTCCGATCGATGGAAAACCGATGAAGCGCGTCGCCGCCGAAGCCGTGCAGCTGCTGCTTGAGCATGTATGAGGGGCAGTGGCCTGTCTGTTAGATTGCGGTGCGACGTAAAGGCGAGCGCGGGGGTATCACACCAAGCGAGTTTGCGATCGTCGGCCCCGGCCGAC
>Ga0210366_10000126_pt1 | contig 10585 bp, 27 predicted proteins | sample S641metaT_FD_190380 | JGI IMG/M metagenome (GOLD analysis project Ga0210366, IMG submission 190380) | Metatranscriptome of estuarine sediment microbial communities from the Columbia River estuary, Washington, United States - S.641... | ecosystem: Environmental > Aquatic > Marine > Intertidal... | reverse complement strand
GGAATCTCTCGCAAGCAAGAAGGATGAGCTAAGCAGGAACCAGCACGCCTATATTACTGGGATGCTGGCAGATGTGTTTGAAACCATCAACCCACGATTCGACCGGCCACGATGGAATGATGCCTGCAATGGTCGACCATACAAACACTAGGGGAGAACTAATGCAAAAGAGAAAATACATACCTAGAAACCCACGCTCTCCCCTCTTGGCCCTGCGTAGACTGAGGCAAATGCTAAAAGATAAACTCGCCTATGTCGGGAGAGATAAGTTTAACCGGCGTATATTCGAACACAATGCGTCAACCTATCGCGTAGCGTTGGGGAAACTACGAAAACCATAGCGATACCTAAAGGAGAAATCATGTCATATCGAGTATTCGTACGAAATTGGTGGAAAAGTAACCCCTCATGGCCAAATGGCTTAGAGCCCCACGCCGGAAGGAAATTCACCCTACATAAACGAGTTGATACCTATGAAGAGGCCCGAAATATCTGCCAGGTATATAACGCGAACCATAAACCGGGGAAGCTTAGCCGCAAGGCGGAATTTGAGGAGAACTAATGAGACCATTATATGAAATAGCACGTGAGATTAAACGAGACTGGCAGAAAGTAAACTACGCGGCCAAGCCATACCTTGACGCTATGGGGTCACTCAATAGCGTGAGAGACACGTATATCTGCGATAGCGGGCAAAGTATTGTGCTCTATTTCCTATGCAATGCCGGAACATGGCGCGGTGACACGGCGAAGCGCGTTAAAAAAGAACTCAAGGGCATGGTGAAATAATGAAAGCATTGCCATCTATCATCAACAACAATACCAAAGGGGTGGGACCTAATATTTCCAGGGGGCGGGATACCTGCCCCCCCATTGCCTACGAAACTTGCATATTTAAATGCTATGACGCGAAGTTTTGCAAGATGCGCGCAAGTGTTAGAAAAAACCGTACTAACAATTCCAGGGCATGGAAAGATGACCCCATCGCTTTTGAAAATACCCTTAGAAAATACTTAACTCGCCGTAAACCGAATACATGGCGATGGCAGGTAGGGGGAGATGTTGGGAGTCAAGAATACTGGGAGATGATGAAACGTATCGCCCGCGATTTTCCCGCTATCCGTTTCTTGGTGTTTTCTAAGTGGTTCGACCTGCTACGTGGTCGCGTGCCGGGAAACCTAGCCGTGATTCTATCTATCTGGGGAAAAGGGGTGGGCGGTCGCCACATGACCAAAGCGGACGTTCCCTATCGAGTACGAAAGCGCTTTCCTATGGCTTTCACGGGGGATTGTACGGCATGGGAAGGTTTTGATGATGCCGTCCGATGCAATGGCCAATGTGATGCCTGCGGTATGTGCTGGGATTTAAAGAAAACAGGCAAAAACGTTAGGTTTGAACTTCATTAAAGGAGAACTATGAAAAAGAAACTACAACCATTTACTGAGGCCCATAAGTATATGATTTCCTCATGGCTTGGCAGAATTCATTGCTGCACGCCCATAGAGGAAATTAAACGCAAAGCAGCATGGCAAGCAAAGCGCTGGCATGTATCGGAATACGATGCTGTGAAATACGCGGAAGAAGTAAATAAAAACCATAGGGAAGTATTCTCTATCTTTTCGTAAAGGGGAAACGATGAAAACACTTGCTATATGCTTACTTGCGTTAATGCCCTTGCTCTCTCAATTCGATACCTTCGAAGCAGATAAATGGTTCGAAGCGCAGCAATGGGAATGCTCAACCGATACTGAATGTATTGAGGAATGTTACGAAAAGGTGGAACAAGACGAGACCATTCCGGAAGGCATGGTTGAGTGTGAATAGTTTACTGTAAAGGAGAACACTATGACACGACACATTATTACCCTCGCAGTTATTGCCGCAATCTTTCTGCTAACCGTGGAAGGAATAACCACTATCGGGGTCAAACAGGCCCGTTGCTCCGGATGTATCTCGGTAGGCATGGAATGCTACTACGCGGGACAGTGCGGAAGTGAATGTATATGCTTAAAAGATGACGGCATAAAAGGCACCTGCGTCGGTTTGGGGGTAAAATGAAACTAGAACTCTGGCTACAGGAAAAAGACCAACCGGTTCCCTACCTCATGAACTGAAGGGAGACCATATGCCGACACAATTACGATTGACCTCGATAGACGCCTATCACAGTCTGCCAACCCATAGCATACGACGCAAGGTGTTAGAATGCCTGATTAAATACGGGCCTCATACGTGTGAAGAACTAGAACATATGCTGCGCATGAAACACCAAACCGTTTCAGCCAGAATCAGGGAGCTATTCGAAGAACATAAGCTAAAAGATAGCGGAATCAGGAGAAAGACCGAGAGCGGTCGAAAGGCAATCGTCTGGTCAGCTTAACAGTAAACTAACAACTATCAACCATAGGTATTTCATTGTTTCCTTTCATATTCGTGAATCACGAAATCGTCTGGAGCTTCGTTCATTGAACTCTTCATTGACGGGGGATTGGCGATATAAACCCGGTCCTTACGAAACTCCTTAATTGCCTTGTGGAGCCTGTGGTCCATAATTCTAATTTGCTGGTCTACTTTTACCTGATGCTCCGTCTGCGACATAAAATTATGACGATTGGCTAGGTATTCCATTCGGTCCGCCAATGCCTGCATGCGTTCAATCTTTGCGTCAATCCTTCCTTCTCGGAATCTAAGTTTCTCGATAAGATAAAAACCCATTGCTGATAGAAGTTCTTTCATTCTCCACACTCCTTCTCATTCAAAAGCTGACACGCTCTATTTCTCCACCCAGGGATACGCAAATCCCTTGGAACCTTCCTATCCTCATAATCCACGATTTGCTTTTCAGTCCACTCCATCGTCCAAGTATGCATAAGGTGATTGCCAAATGATTCAGCCCTGTCCCGGTTGGTCATTTCTTCACCTTGGCGAGCCATTCTTCCCTTTTTGTTTTTCCACACGTGCAGTATCGCCCGTTGGCCTTGGTTACCTCGCAAGGACAATCCAATTCGTGTTCAGAAAACGGGACTATAATCTCCCTCGCCTCTTCGCAGAGGGTGAGGAGATATCCTACGTCTTGGCACAAGCATGGGTGTGGATTCGGCGGGTTGTTCTTTAGCGCCAAATGTTTTGCTTTTATCGCTTTCAGGCTCATTCCTTCCCCTTTGCATAAACATATAAAACCCCATCCACGTCACACAAAAGGCAATAGCCCTTGCGCCACACCTCCATACGAGCCTTTATGTGGTCTGCATGTTTCTTTGCCAACCTATTCCCCACAATGATTCGTCGAGCAGCCAACGCAGCATCCCGCGCAATCTCCCACGCAGCATCCCGCGCAGCAACCCGCGCAGCATCCCGCACAATCTCCAACGTAGCATCCCACGTAGCATCCCGCGCAATCTCCAACGTAGCATCCCACGTAGCATCCCACGCAGCATCCCGCGCAATCTCCAACGTAGCATCCCGCGCAATCTCCAACGTAGCATCCCGCGCAGCAACCCGCGCAATCTCCAACGCAGCATCCAGCGCAGCAACCCGCGCAATCTCCAACGTAGAGCCCTCGAATAACTTCCACACTTTCCTTGGCTTCCCGTCTGGCTTCATCCATGGGACGAAAGACAAAGATTCAACAAACTTTCTCGCTTCTCGCTCCCAAGATTTCTCGTTACATTTACGGAGTAATCTCGCTTTTCTCACAAGCCATTTATCTTCCTGCTTTCTGATAATCCCACGAACTTCGACTTCGTAAATCTCGCAACCCCACTTATACCAATATTGATAGGGCTGTGGCGTTACGTGGATTCCCTTCTTACACATTTCCAAGTCCCCATTAACTTGGTGCCATTTCCCAGGAGTCCACTTCCCTTTCTTTCTTTGAGGAAGAGACCAGGCCATATTCCCACCATTGCAAGACTTGCCATCTACGAGAACTTTATAGACCTTCAATCCTTCCCCTCCATGACACACCTCGCTAAGATATTCGCTGGGGTGTCTCCCTTTTCCCTAAAGAGTCCGCCTTGCACGCATTCGATTAGGATTCGCTGGCACTCAATCTTCTTGTCTTGACCCTCCCGCATGATTGAGTTCTGGTCACAGAGCAGCGCTATAGCGATTAAGATTCCTTCAGTCATGCCTGGTCGATAACCTTCTCGGCGGCCAGTTGCTTTTTGGGAACTTGAATCTGCTTACTCAATCCCGCCCTCTCTACCGCTTGGGCAATATCCTTCCATTGGATGAAATTGACTTGCACGTTGCGAGGGGCTTGGTCGGCAATTAAGCGCGCCACAGCAAACCTGGCAGATTCTAGTTGTTCCTTGGGTATCTTCGCCTTGCCCCGAACACTCGAATACAAAACAGATAACGCATGTTTACGGATTTTATTAACTACCCTGGGGTCGTCCCAATCGTCACACCCTGGAAAATGTCGATTCCATGCATCTGCTGGATTCATGTTTCCCCTTTCGTTACCGAGATTGAAAAACATTCAAAGGCAATCTTCTCTTGCCTTGCGTCCGGGCAGCAATCTACATAGAGCTTCCATGCCTCGTTCTCTGTCTGGCTATACTGGTGATAGGTCATAAGCTTACGAATTACGTTATACCGCCGCTGAAAAGACACTGACCTCATGAATCTTTCTTTCCCGAATGGGACGTGCAGGATTTCCAGCCCACACCTCATATTTAGGAACATTCGTCGTCACCACGGCACCCATGCCTATTTGCGCCCCCTCTCCAATGGTTACCCCGGGACAAATACGCGCCCCACTTCCAATGTCCGCGTTCTTCTCAATACGAACCGGCTTAAACTCAATTGGGTTGGCCATAATCTTCGGGTGACCATCCACCACATGCTGCGAGGTGCCAACAATCACCCCCGCCCCTATTCCCACATCGTCGTATATCTCAATCCCCCCATGCCCCAATAATTGCGTCGAGGCATAAATAAAACATCTCTTACCAATGCGTACGGAGATTTTGTTAAACGGATACCCATGTATCTCTACACAATGACCTACATACGAACCCTCCCCAATATCGATTTGCTTCGGGTTTACCCATAACGATGTAGATTCAATCACCACCTCGGGAAATCGAGTCCATAACTCATACCCCATGACATAATCGTGGTGCTTATAAATCACTGAGCGCCTCCATTAACTCCTGAGCCACCAATTGCCTTTCCTCCACCGGAGCCCCCCCTCCATGGGTCATGGCCCCTGCATGACGGCGATATCCATACCAACGCTCGGGAATAAATGCCGCGTTCCAACCATGACGTAAAATCCGAATCCAATTGGCAAAGTCCGCACTGTAGGGAAGGGCAGGGTCATAAGGACCGGCTTGCTTTTGCGCGCCCTTCTTCACCAACACCCCACCCCCACAGATAAAGTTCCCAAACTGCTGAAGAGATTGCAAAGCCACCCCAGGATAGACCGTCCCGGAAATGGGGGCATCTACCCCGCTGGATAATACCTGCCCATCTTCTGACATATGACTTAATCCAATGGCCGCAAAGCCCACATCCTCATCCACCAATCTCTTGGCCGCTTCGGCATAAAATATGGGGGATAAAATCCTATCGTCTGCCGCCATTAAGTGAATCAACGAATGCTTACACTTTACAATCGCCTCGTTGTACGACCCAATATGCCCCAAGGGAACTTCCCGAGAGATAATCTCCGTATCAATCTCAAGCTCTTTAATATCCTCCACCGCCGTTTTCATGACCTGCAAGGTGTCGTCATCCGAGCCGTCATTAATAAGAATCAATTGAGCCGGACGAAGGGTTTGCACCACCACGGAATCAATGGCCTCCCGTACGTATTTTCCGTGATTGCGGCAGCAAATAAACGAGCTTACACGTATCATGCCTTTTCTATCCTCCGTAAGTAATCTACCTCGGTGAAGATGGGCTTTTCCCATTTTGAATTATACAACACTTCTCTTTCTGTCTCACCTGGACGCAAAGGCATCGGCTCCGGGATTTTATCAAAGCATTCAGCTAGGTCTCTAAGCGGTATCTCTGGCGGGTCCCAGACGGTATATACCCCCGGAAGCATCGTTCCCGCCCTCAATATCGCCTGCACCGCATCTTCTGGCTGAATCCAAAACCTTCTCACGTCCCCATCGGCTACTTTAATGTCACTATCATTCCGCCATCGCCAAATACACGAACCCCGCGACCCCACGACATTGCACAATCGCACCGCAGTCTGCCGAGCACTACTAACCTTCGCCTCCGCCTCTCGCTTGGTCTTGCCCATAAAGCTATCCCCTGCGGCCTTATCGGTAGAGATTAAAACAAAACGGGTCTTGGTCGGTAATCGGCCCAGCATGTCCTGCACCACATCTACGTTATTGCGAATAAACGCACCGGGGTATTTCTCTCCCAACACCACATGCTTATAAGCTGCACAATGAAAGACAAACCGATACGTTTCTAAATTGGCGTGGCGAGCATCCCCCAGCCTGCACTTGGGGTTTTCCGATACTCTATTCTCGTCACTGTCAATGCTGTCCACCAGCGCCCCATGCTCCTCCAGGGTTTTGACCAATACACTTCCAATCGACCCCAACGCTCCCGTGACCAAGACTTTTAAAAATCGGTACCGAACTCCCAAGTAAGGTAATTCGTCCTTCCATACTCTTGTCCCACTCAACAACTCACTCGCCTTCATAGGGCTTTACCTCCACCGATACACACGGGATTCCGTCTGTAGAATATTGTTTTTCTGCAATCACCTGCCAAATTATACTTTCGGCCTTAAAGGCAATACCATTCAGGCCATCGAGTACGGCTTTCACTAAATTGTCCAAATCTGGTCGGGGGGGAAACGAGTAACGCGTGCGGTTAGGGCGAAAACACCAGAACCCTAAATGCACCTCGACCCCCCCCGCGAACGGTTTTTTGCCAGCCATTGCGCGTTGTGCAAATAACTGAACTGCCCGTTCATAATCCTTTGTCTTCTTTGGCGTATATACCCTCCCCTGACTAAAGCGAGGTCGGCTTTTAGGCACCGGGGTGACGCACATCACAAACGAAACCCTTTTTAAGTTGGGATTTGCTGGCCCCACCCTTTTCTCGCTTTCGAAGCAATCTCCTTACATAACTCCAATCCAAACACCTCCACACAACGGTCCCCCATTTTCGTCCGCATCTTAGAAGTATTTGCCGTCTTGGCCTTGGTAATGGCCAACCCCCTGATAACACTATACCCGTTCGGCTCTCCCTTGTTATTCACCGCCGTCAGCCATGTCCCCAACTCCTCATCTGACATTTTATCCGGTGAGACCTCCCGCTTTTTTATCACTTCCTCTACGGGAGGAGGTTGGGTCTTTACTTTCTTCTTGACCGAAATCCACCGATGACACGATTGAGAGAACTTCCAAAACTCATGGTCTTGGTAATAAACGTCTTTTTCATCTAGGTAGTTCTGCAGCGAGTCGTATAAATACATCGGGGCTTTATCCTTGTACTCGTTCTCAAAGAACTGCCAGAGCTGCTTGGCTACCTTATCCTCATGCCCCTTCCGCCAACTGTACGGCTTTTTAAACCTTTCCTTATACTCCCGGCAAAACCAGACCTTAATCTCACCCACCTTCATCTGGTACGTCATAGAGCGTCCCCCCCCATTTGACATAAAGTAAGGTGTCCCGCAGCGCACTGCGGTAACAATCGACATGATGAACTCGGTTAAACTCCCAGAGTCCTAGAGTATGAAGCTCCGAATGACATTGCCGGCAAAGTACAACGGTCTCGTAATCGTCACACTTCTGGCCCTTCCCCCCCATACCTCTAGCTTTTAAGTGATGAACCTCACCACCTCGGTCCAGGTGAACCACGCACGTCTTGGGCTTCCACTTTAAAAACGCAGGGTCAACAAACCCGGTTTGTTTATAGTGGGGCGTTACCATAGAAACGCCAATAATATCCCCAATGCCACACCGCATGTCATGCCAATCAAAAAGTACAGAATTGGAATAATCGCATCTATGTAGTCACGACTGAGGGCTCTTCGCTCTGGTTCCATTCCTTCTCCACCCTCTCGTACCACTTCATACATTCGAATAACTTCTCCCCTCTGTCTCCGTCGACGAAGTCATAAAAACGATAAAAGCGACCGCCCTTGCCGTCAGCTAAAACCGTCCACCAAATGTACCCATTATCCTCCCAAGTCATGGCCACGCCAATGGGATTGCCTAACTCTAGCTGACTCTCCGACCGGAAAGTCTTACAGAACAGAATTCCTCGTAACTCTTCTTTGGTTATTTTCATGGTGTTCTCCTTAGTCAGTGGTTATTAGCGCTTACGGTCGCGCCCGCCGGCCTTGCTTCTCTGCACGGCATATTTTTCTGCCTCTTCCTTAGTAGAGAATTCTTGGTAGGTCCCAGACTTTCTCTCCATCTTCATGCCCTCTTTGCGGGTAACGGAAATTCCGCGCCTGGGGTCGATAGAGGGGTGGACAACGTACTTGGTTTTTCCCCCACGCTTCACCCTGGAGGTGATGGTTTCCTCCGTAGCGTGGCTCCCCGGCTTACGTATGAGGACTTTTGGTAAATCTAAGACTGATTTTCTTTTTCCCATTTTTTCTCCTATATCTTTTATGTTCTCATATCATGTAACTGTGTCAAGGTGTTTTTTTGTAATCCATCCCTAGCAATCTGAGCCACAAAACCAGCTCATCGGCATGCTTCTCACACAGCCGAATCCAATGCTCCTTGGCGGCAAAAACCCCCATAGATACGTCCCCCGGCTTCCCGCACCGAATGCAGGTGGGCTTGTAATCAGGAACATAAATGGGAGTATATTCGGCTGACAGCTCGTTCATGGCTTCCCGTAGAGTTCTTCCTCTAACTCCCGAATTCTCAGCTTGAGGACCTTTATCTCCATCGCCATGCGAATTCCATAGATTAACGGGTCGTCCACTGGCTCCATACGCAGACGGCCAAGTTCCTTACGGCGGATAAAATCGTCGTATATCTCCTGCCGATACTTAGCAGCAGTAATGGCTCCCACATCATTAGGCTATCGCTTATCCTCTCTTTTTTCTTCTTTTTTCCATCGAAGCCACATCCCTTATTCTTATATTTATCGAATTCGAATACAGGAGAGCAGATCGATGCCGTGGCGAAAGCATATAAATCCGTGGTGGAGGTGCTTTGATGTTTGATCTACAGGTGGAATCCGATACTCCCCTTTTCCCGTGTCTATATCTCGGACATGCCGCCAATCGGTTCGGCACTTTGGGCATTTCATGGGGAGCATTTCTATCCTTGGGGTGATGACGGGTAGACGGCATTCAAAGCAATAGACCAGCATGGGCGTCTACCGCTTCGGTTTCTGACCTCTCTTCAATCGCTCGACCTTGACCTTGCCCTCTTTCATTTCCTTCAAGCGGATAAAATCGTCGTATATCTTCTGCCGGTACATTCCGGCAGTGACGGCTCCCACATCACGACTTTACTCCAAAACCTCGCGGACATGAACCAGGTCTTTTGATAGACAATTTGTGCAACATTCTCGTTTCGCATGGTAGATATATTTCGGCTCTTGGCATGAGTAACAAACCCAGAACTCGCGTGACTTAGGAGGGTCTCTAAGGGCCCCCAACTCGTGGAGTTCGTCTAAGATATATTCTGGCCTCTTGGTAAACCAAGGGTCTCCTGGGTTGATATTCACATTTACTGCGTCGGATGCCTTGAGCCATTTCTTGGGCCACTTAACCATCATCATCCTCTCCTTTCAATGCCATAAGAGCCAACCATATCGCCAACCCCTTAATGTCTTCCTGGCTTCCTCTCCCGTTAGGCCAGAGCCTTGGATATAGGCCCGGTACTCGGTCTTCCACCTCAAGGGGTTCCAGAGGAGAGGGAAGCAGAATAGGTAGCAGAAGATCCAAGCAGGGAGCAGCCACTTCCCCCATTTCTTTTGATCCTCATAGTGAATCTGTTCATGCTCGATAATGGAACGGCTGGGTTGATAGGGGCCGTAAATAGTATCCCACACAGTGGTATAGTTATTAGTGGCGAAGATCGACAACTTCCAGATCCAGCCTTTCTTCTTGAACTTCATGGTCTTTCAAAGTCCAGTATCTTTTGAACCAGCTCCTCCTCCGGAGCTACGTACCCACCCATGTTGTAGTACAGGCAGACCTTAATGACCTTGTTGTAGAACACTCGCCAGATGACAGGGCTCGCCCACTGCGGCCAGCAGGAAACAAACTCTAGGTGGGTAAACACCAGCTCTCTCTCCCGCAGGGCTTGGGTGTATTTGTAGATAAGGAGTAGCACGGCCCTCTCCTCGGTCTTATTGAAGAAGACCTTCTTGGGAGGGAGCACTACGGTTGCGTTGAGGTCTTTCTCTAGGCGGAGGGTTAAGCTCCCTAACTTACGTGTAAGGTACGAGTCTCTTTCTAACCGAACGATATGTGCCTTAGAGATTGCCTTCTCTGTCTCTAGCTGCCTCTCCCAGTCGACTGTATCCCGTGCCCCTTGGCCAAGAGCAGGGCTGACCAAACTCAAGATAAACACGAAATGTGCCCAGGCTTTCATTACCACTCAATCAGCATGGCGATTGTCGTATCCTC
>Ga0210366_10000125_pt1 | contig 10595 bp, 9 predicted proteins | sample S641metaT_FD_190380 | JGI IMG/M metagenome (GOLD analysis project Ga0210366, IMG submission 190380) | Metatranscriptome of estuarine sediment microbial communities from the Columbia River estuary, Washington, United States - S.641... | ecosystem: Environmental > Aquatic > Marine > Intertidal... | reverse complement strand
GTCAGTGCGCCGACGCCCATGAAGATGATCAGCGGAAATGCACCCGTTTCGATGCCAACGACGTAGGACAGGTGCAGTAGCCCATCGCCGGTCGCGATTTCGACGCCAGGGATATTGCTGAGCAGCCCGCCGAATCCGATGGTAACGAGCAACAGCGGCTCGAACTTTTTGACGATGCCGAGGTAGAGGAGCGCAAGGCAGACGCCAAGCATGACGAGCTGGCCAACGTCGATCTGGTAGATACCTGAGCCCTGCCAGATTTGTTCGACGAGTTCCACCGATCAGGCTGCCGTCAGGCGATCGCGACGAGGGCATCGCCGACCTTGACGGCATCGCCCTCGCTGACCAGCACATCGGTCACCGTGCCCGACCGGGGTGCGGCGACCGCGGTCTCCATCTTCATCGCCTCGACGATCAGCAGCGGTTCCCCCCTGGTCACGGCATCGCCACACTTCACGTTGACCTTGAATATGTTACCGGCCAGCACGGCCCTGACTGCCTCGCCGGAACCGGTCGACGGGGCCGCCGGCGCGGGTGCCGCCGCCACGTTTGCCAGTTGGCCGCTTTCGGCAACCTCGACCGTGTAGGACTTGCCGTTCACCCGCACGGAGTAGACGCCCGGCGCGGATGCCGCGGCGACGGGCGCCGTCGCGGGGACTTCCGGCTCGGTGCCGGGAGCCGGCTCGAACGCATCGGGATTGTCACGATTCTCCAGGAATCGTGCGCCGATCTGTGGAAACAGCGCATAGGTGAGCACATCGTCGACCACATCGTCAGCCAGCCGGATATTTTTTTCCCTGGCGAGGCGCGTCAGTTCCGCCGTCTGATGGGCAAGTTCGGGTTCGAGGAGATCCGCCGGCCGGCAGGTGACCGGCTCCGCACCTTCGAGCACCTTCGCCTGCAGTTCGGCATTCACTGCTGCCGGCGTCGCTCCGTATTCGCCCTTGAGGACCCCCGCAGTCTCCTTCGTGATGTTTGCATACCTTGAACCGGACATCACGTTGATGACTGCCTGGGTCCCGACAATCTGCGAGGTCGGTGTTACCAGCGGCAGCATGCCGAGATCCTTGCGAACGCGAGGAATCTCGTCGAGCACCTCATCGAGCTTGTCGCCCGCGTTCTGTTCCCTGAGCTGGTTTTCGAGGTTGGTGAGCATGCCACCGGGAACCTGGGCTACCAGGATACGCGAGTCGACGCCTTTCAACGCACCTTCGAATTTCGCATACTTCTTGCGTACCTCGCGGAAATACGCGGCGATTTCCTCGATCAGTACCAGGTCCAGGCCGGTGTCCCGATCGGTGCCCTCGAGAATCGCCACCAGCGTTTCTGTTGGCGAATGGCCATAGGTCATGCTCATCGACGATACCGCCGTGTCGATGTTGTCGATACCGGCCTCGGCCGCCTTGACGCAGGTTGCCGTCGAAAGCCCGGTCGTTGCATGACACTGCATGTGAATGGGTATATCAACCGCCTCTTTCAATCGACTCACCAGTTCAAACGCGACGTAGGGCCTCAACAAGCCGGCCATATCCTTGATGCAGATGGAATGTGCGCCCATGTCCTCGATGCGCCGCCCCATATCGACCCAGAGATCGACGGTATGGACCTCGCTAACCGTGTAGGACATTGTGCCCTGCGCGTGCTTGCCTACCGCAAGCGTCGCCTTGATCGCCGTTTCGAGGTTTCGCAGATCGTTGAGCGCGTCGAATATCCGAAACACGTCGACGCCATTGACCGCGCAACGCTCGACGAACTTCTCCACGAGATCGTCCGCATAATGCCGGTAACCGAGGATATTCTGCCCGCGAAACAACATCTGCTGCGGCGTTTTCGGCATGGCTGCCTTGAGGCGCCGAATGCGCTCCCACGGATCTTCGCCGAGGTAGCGGATGCAGGCATCGAAGGTTGCGCCGCCCCAGGACTCGATCGACCAGAACCCGACCTCGTCGAGCTTGCCGGCGATCGGCAGCATGTCATCGATGCGCATGCGTGTCGCCAGGAGACTCTGATGCGCGTCGCGCAGCACCAGTTCGGTTATTCCGAGTGGTTTCTTCTTGCTCATTGATTACCGTTCGTGGAGTTCTTAGGAAATGGACTTTCGATGTCGCGCGATTGCTGCTGTGATCACGGCAATTTCTTCGTCGCTCGCAACGCTGTCAACCGCCGCGGGCAACAGCCGGCCGACGACGAATGCCATCAATGACATGCCGGCCACCAGTACGGTCAGGAAAACGAATACCGTGCCCATGCCGACCAGCATGAGCATGACTCCCTGTTCGAGAAGCGATGAGGGCATTTCAGTCCTGGAAGACGGTTGTGAGGCTGGGATTATACTGAATCGGCGCCATCAACATAACCTGATACCGCTAACGGAGGTCCGCAATGACTTTGCCGGGGTTTTTGCCGGCAAGCAGATGCTCTGCGGCATCGGCCACGGATTCGAGTCCATTGAAATCCGTTGCATCCGCCAGCGGGACGATCGTTTCGGAATCAGTGCGAGTATCGCTCGCGACGCCCCCGGCACGGCAATGGCCGTGCCTCGGGGTGCCGATCTGCCACCCGCGATACCGGGCACTCGCTGTCATTGTCGCAACCGCGGACTCCATCTCGAATCCTTCGACGCCCGAGCCACAGGCCTCAACAATTCCCACCAGTTCGACACCGGTGCCCGGTGGCGGAACGGCAAAGCGATGCCTCACTGATCCGGGTCAGGAATCTCCGTCAGTTGAAATAGGGCACCGTGTATCTCGCCGACATCCTCGACGAGCCAGTCAAGAATACCGGCGCGCGGGTTCTCGACCGTATCCACACCCAGTGACAGCAGGAAGAAGCCCTCACCTTGCCTGGCGAGATAGCGGCCTGCAACCGAATCGCAATCGTAGGGTGCGACCTGCACCAACCAGCTTTCGCCTACGCGAATGCGCGCGATGTGGGCGCCCCTGGGCGCATGATCGATCACCTGGAACGGTGCCAGACCCAGCGACTTTTCAAAACGCGTACAGGCTTCATCCAGGTCCCGGACGACGAAGTTAATGTGATGAATCGTTGAGGGCGTTGTCAGCTGGCCGCCCTCCCTGGCGATCAGGCCGCGCGGCCTGACGGGAAGCCGCCGGCTTTCGGCAACAGCGCCGGCACGCCGCGACCGAGTTCCTGCTCGAGCCATTGGCTCACCGCGATGATCTTCTGCAGCGAGACGCCCGTGCTGACGCCGGAGCGATCGAGCATATACAGGAGATCATCCGTCGGGATGTTGCCGGTTGCTGCGGGCGCGAACGGACAGCCGCCAATGCCACCGATACTGGCATCAAGGTAGGCAACGCCGGCGGCAACGGCCGCCTGGGCGTTTGCAAGGCCAGTGTTGCGCGTATTGTGGAAATGGCAACGCAGCGGAATATCACCGATAACCTCCTGGACCCGTCCCAGGACCTCAGAAACCTGGTCTGGCACGGCAACGCCGATACTGTCGGCGATGCCGAGTTCAGCAGGTCCGGATTCGATCACCTGCTTCGCAAGCTCGACGACGTGCTCGACTTTGACTTCACCCTCGTAAGGGCAGCCGAATGCCGACGAAATCATGACATTCGCGCGCAGGCCTGCAGACTTCGCTTTCGCGCCAATCGTCTGCCAGGCTGAGACGGACTCACGAGTCGAACACCCCTGATTCTTGCGATTGTAAGTGTCGCTGGCGACGACGACCATGCCGATCTCGTGGATCCTTGTCATCAGCGCGCGGTCCAGGCCGCGCTCGTTCATGATCAGTCCGATGTAAGAGACATCGTCTCTTTGCGGCAGCTTCTCGATCAGTGCTTCCGCGTCGGCCATTTGCGGCACGCGCTTCGGATGCACGAAGCTTGCGACCTCGAGCCGGCGAATACCGGCATCGATGGCTTTCTCAATGAACGTCACTTTGCTGTCCGTCGGAAGAATCTCGGGCTCGCTCTGCAGTCCGTCCCGAGGTCCCACTTCAACGATAGTGATCGCCTTGCTCTTCATGGCCCCTTCAACTCTCTCAGCACGGTTTGCTCGTCCACGACGTCCGCGTATTTCGCCTGCATATCGAACAGGTTGGCGCTGTGCGGCGCCTCGTGCCGATCGCCGCAGGCATCGCTGACAACGATGGGTATGAAGCCATTCGAGACGGTATCAATACAGGTGGCGCGAACGCAGCCGCTGGTTGTCAGCCCGGTAATGATCAGGGTATCAATTTTACCGGCAGTCAGCATGGCGGCGAGCGACGTGCCAAAAAACCCGCTCGGGTACTGCTTCGAAATCACGATCTCGTCGCTTGCGGGCTCAAGTCCCTCAGGCCAGCGCCCGAGCGGATTGCCCATGATAAAAGCCTCCAGTGCCGGAACCTTTCGAAAAAAAACGCCGCCGTCACGACCGCGATCCTGATAGACGACGTTCGTGTAAATGACCAGGATGCCGGCCTCGCGCGCCGCCTCACGGATGCGCAGAGCCGATGCCAAAGCGGCCTCGACGCCGGCGTACAAGGGGCATTCCCTGTCGAAATACGCCTGTACAAAATCAATGAGAATCAGGGCCGGCTTATCGCCGAACCCCAGATTCCCGTCAAACGCGCCGCGATAATTGTCAGCGAGTTCTTTGGACATGTCAGAACCGGTACTTCAGATCGATACCGAACGACGAACGCGCCGCCTGGTGCAGGAATGAACCGCCAAATTCCGGCGCGGGAATGACTTCCTCCAGGTAGCGCTCGTCCGTGAGGTTTCGCGCCCAGGCCGTGAGGGACCAGTTCTCGGCCTCAAGACCGACCCGCATATTGATCGTCTCGTAGGAATCTCGCTTGGACTTTGAGAAGTCGGTCGCAATGCCCGGGAAGAAGAAGGCATTCCAGATATTTGGTGTCTGTTCGCCCTGCAGCGTGTGGAACCACATGTCACCGATGTACTGCCAGTCGGTACGAACGAACAGATTCACGTCACCCGTGACCGGAACATCGAACTGGAAGCCAAGATTGTAAGTCTGCTCCGGTGACTGCGGCACAGGATTGCCTACCGACAGAGGGCGGTTGATGTTTTTTTCGATCTCGGAGTCCATCAGACCGAGCCCGCCAAACACCGAAAACTGTTCGGTCGCCAGAAATTCGAAGTCAGCCTCAAATCCCTGGATATTCAACTCATCGATCGTTGTAACCACGCGCAGGATTCCGAACGGTCCGGCAAAGAATTCGAAGAACTGGTTGTCTTCGACATCGGTATTGAAAAGCGCGGCATTGATGCGCAGTCGCGAATCGAGCCATTCCGTCTTGACACCTACCTCAAACGCCTTCGACACCTCCTTCTCATATTCATCATTAATTACGAGCTGGGCATTTACGGCCTCGCCCGGACCGCCGGAGCCGGTGTTGAACCAGAATCTGAGCAGATCGGCGCTGCCCAAGGAATTGAAACCGCCACTCCGGAAACCAACACCGTAGCTCGCGTAGGCGTTCACGTTGTCGGCCGCCGACCACCGCAACGTCAGCTTGGGCTGCAGCTGGTCAAACGTGCGTGAACGATCGGGAATGCCCGAGGGATTCGCGACGAAGCCGGGGTTGATGGGGCCGGGCTGGAAGGTCACCGGGTCGAGTGTGTTGATGTTCAGACCAGATGCCGACACGTTCGGCACCTTGTTCTTGACCTTGCGGTCTTCCTGGTCCCAGCGCAGTGCGATCGACAGTTCCATGCTGTCGGAAACGTCGTAGCCGACCTCGCCGAAGGCCGCGATCACGCTGGTCTCGAAGTCATCCCAGAACAGCAGGTCGGTCGGGTTCGGACCGGTCGGACTGATGTACGGCTGCCGTAGGAAGCCCTGACCCTGGTCTGCGCCGTAGGCTACAACCACCTCGCGATCGATTTCAGCGGCATAGACACCGGCAATCCAACGCAGGCCCTGGTCTTGCGGCGACGTAAGACGCAGCTCGAAGCTCAAGTCGGACTGATTGCGTTCCTGGTACTGGTAGCCATCGCAGGCGGTTGGCGTGTACGGACCATAAACGCCTGCAAAATCATTTACGCCGTCGTTTGGAAAAATACCGAAGGGATTGAAGAATTCGCCAAACAGGTCGGTGCGTCCCGCGCCGCCGAAGGCAACCGGGAAGTTGTTCAGCGTAGCCCGATCGTTCTGGCAGGCTGGCGTCAGTTCGTAACCGTAGAACGTGGCGCTGGTACCGTCAGACAACAGGTACTCTTCCAGGTCGTTATAGGAAACGATTGCCGTAACATCGATCTCGTTCAACGACCAGTCGGCCTTTAGCGCGAAGTCCGTCGTCGACTGCTTGTTTTCGCCGGGTACATTGAAAGCGTAGCGGAAATCGACGTCATTGACGTCCTGGTCGAAATTGGGCGCCCCGAACACCGATGCGAATACGGGAATCGCAAAACCGGCATTGAAATTGATAGCGCCACCTTCGACGTCGGAGTGGCCGATTCGGGTATCAATCCTGAGCTTGTCACTGGGCTCCCAGATGGCCCGGATTCGCCCCGTGATGTCCTGCAAGTAATCGACGGTACCCGACTTGCCGTCGACCAGGTTCCGGTAATGCCCGTCGCTGTTGCGATAGCTTCCCGAAAAACTCGCTCGCAGATTGTCTGACAAGCCGCCGCCGAATCGAAAAGCGGCCTTCTGCTGGGCCGGATCACCGACACCCAGCTGCGCGCTACCCTCAAACTCCTCGCCGGGCTCTTTCGTCGTAACGAGTATCGCCCCAGCGACCGCGTTGCGCCCGTATAGCGCACCCTGCGGTCCTTTCAGCACTTCAATCTGCTGCACGTCCACGAGCTCCTCATTGAAGCTGTTCGGGTTCGTACTCAACACACCGTCCACGACATACGCGAACGTTGATTCGGCGTCGCGTGTCGACACAATGCCCCGAATACTCACCTGCGTGTCACCGACGTTGGCGGTATCGACAACAGTGACGTTTGGCATGAGGGAGATGAAATCTGCCGGGCGCTCGATACCCGCCCTCTCGATGGTCTGTTCGGTAAAGGCAGTAATCGCGATGGGCACTTCCTGAAGACTCTCGTCGCGTTTTCGAGCCGTAACCACGACTTCTTCGATGGCCGATGCCCCGCTTTGCGCTATTGCAGCCGAGATCGGCAGCAGCGACAGCGAAAGCAACAGAGCGAGTAGCTTGCAGTGAGTTTTCATAATGGTGATCTCATGTTTATGGTTATTTGAACGAGTATAGACGAGGCGCGCCAAGGTGTAACGGTCTGCTCACGATACAAAAGCGCCAGGCGCCACGGCGGCCGGGCGCTTGCTCAAGGTCAAAGCCTCTGCCACGCCTGGCGCCACGTATTCGGTAAGCTCGCCGGCAAAATGCATGTCGCCGACAGTGAATCCAACGCCGAGTAGCTGAATCCGCGTGGCCGCTGGTAGCCACCATCGAGCTGCACGGTCTTGGTGCCGGAGCCTGTCTCTGTATAGGGACCGAGCATCCTGCAGCGACAACCGGCGCCAATACCCGGCAAGACCATGTTCTTGAAATGAACATCGAGATCGCAAAACGGTTCGATATGTGGTCGCGTCATCTTTTCTATCCGCGTCTGCTAGACGACAACGTGATTGCCGCCGGGTCTGGCGGGAAGCTGGTCGTCGGTCAGTATGAGGCGCTGATCGCCATCAACGTTGAAACCAACCCTCTTGAAACGCTCGAAGGTTTCCTTGTACCACCGGTCCCCGGTCGGGTCGAGCGCTTTCGTTTCTTCGACGATCTTCTGGCACCGCTCATCCTGTTTCCCGACTGCTTCTTCAAGTCAGTTGACTACCTCTGGCGGCAACTCGCGCTCGATCCTGCTGTCAAGAAAGGTCAGCAATTCCTGTGCGGTATTCGCTTGGTTTCTTCTACAGTCCGATGAAGGTGATGGCGCCGCCGCAGACAGCGACGGATGCCCCGGCCACGGCGTGTTCCCATCGGCCGAGTGCGGGCAGCTTCACTCTCTGTATCCCCACCGTCGTCACCGCGACCGCCGCCACCATCGTAAGCAGAGTTACAGTTCCAAATACCGTCGCGACAGCCACAACCAGCGCCGGGTTGTGCTGCGCAGCCGGGTACATGAACAGCGGAATCAGCGCCTCGCAGGGGCCCAGCACAAATATGATGAAGATAGCCCATGGCGTGATCGTGCTCTTGGAGGCGCTATCGTGGACGTGCAGGTGATCCCGGTGATGATCGTGCTCGTGATCGTGCACGACATCCTCGTGAACATGGACGTGCGAGTGTCTGCGCGCCCTGCCCGACTGCCGTAATCCCCATGCGAAGTACATCAGACCGAACGCCAGCAGCGCCCAGCCCGCGATGCTGCCACGCACGCCCTCGATTTCGACGAGTGACAGAAGCTGTGCTCCTAGCAACAGGCCGACGACGCCGATCAGGACAGAACTGAGCACGTGGCCGGCACCACAAACCAATGTCACCCTGATCGTCTTCGTCAGACTCCATTTACGGGCCTTGCCCATGGCGGTAAAAACGACGTAGTGATCGGGCCCCAGAATAGTATGCAGGAACGCAATCGAGGCTGCGTTCAATAACAAGATCTGAGCTTCGTTCATCGTCGCAGACTAGCGCGGACGAGCACTCCGCCGCGATAGGTATTTACCTATAGCTCCGCCCGCTATGTCGCCGTCATCGAATGCGAGCGCACCCCGCAACCCGGTCGAATTCACGCGCCGGGTCAATTCCATGCTTTCGAAGGGTGCGCAGCCCTCAGCAGCTCGCGCGGTGAACGGCTCGTCCGGGTCCGGCATGATGCAATCCGCATCGTAGCCGACCCTGATATAGCCATTGTTGAGGTAATACCGGCCGGTACGAAAACAGGCGATTGCGGCGGTAACGCCGCCCGTTGCCGCCGTCTTGCCATCGATAATCGCATCCTCGGCAAGCGACGAATGGATGCCGACGTGCATAGGGCCGTCGAGAATCGCATCCCTGAGCGCCGTATAAAGCTGGTGACAGAGCGCTGCCCGGGCGAGCTTGCCGTTCTGCCCCAGCCGCTATTCCGACTTCGGTGCGCTCAGGAGGTCGCTCATGGCGCCTCGGGCGCGGGCAGATGCGTCTCCTCCAGCGAGCGCGCCTTGATCTCTTCGATTGTCCCGCCAAAACTGAACAGTCCTGGCTCGGGACGCTCGCCGCGAACCTTCTCACGCAGCCTGGTGGTTGCCGCAGCATCGACGCTGCCGTCCTTCGTGATGACGACGCCATAGCGTTTCGCGCCTTCAGCACTGACGAGACCGCGGCTTACGTCGACCCTGACGACTTCGGGGTCGCGCTCAAGCGGATCGCCCCAGCCTCCACCGCCCCAGGTATTGAAATACAGGACATCGCCTTCCCTGACGCCTACGCCGTCGCACTTGGCCGGCAACCACTCTTCGCTGCCGTCCGCGCGCAGCAGTCGCTTGGTCGACCGCATACCGGGCTCGCCGCCTCGCACGCCCCAGGGATACGTTAGCCAGCGCTCGTCGTGAATCGCAATTTCCCCGTCAACCAGGAATTCGTAGGCGACCGACAGGCCGTTGCCACCGCGGTGCAGCCCGGCGCCACCCGAGTCCGCAATGGGTTCGTACTTGACGATGCGCAGCGGGAAGTAGGCTTCGATAAACTCGTTCGGCACATTGGTGAAACCGGGCCAGAGCGAGTGGCCGTCAGGGCCGTCACCGACGGGTCGGCCGGGAATTCCGCCAAATCCGATCTGGAACAACTGGAACCACTCGCCTTTCTTGTCGTATCCGGAATAGAAGAGGTGCGGACTGTCGGAGAAACCGGCCGCGTTCATGGCGTCCGGCGCACCCTGGCCGAGCACGCCGCCCATCACGTCGAATATGCGGCCAAGCGCGTGTGTCCGGCCCGACAGCGCCGCGGGAAACTTCGGTTTCAGGAGGCTGCCCTCGGGTATGCGCACGTCGACGAGCTCGTAGAATCCATCATTGAACAGGATATGCGGGTCGAACAGGTTGATCGTGAATGAGCCGAAGAACATCTTGAACATTTCTTCGTTCATGTAGAAGTTGATCGAGCTCTTCGCTTGCGGATCGGTGCCGGCGAAGTCGAAGATCGCAACATCACCCTCGCGCCACATCTTGCAGGCGATCTTGTATGGGCCCTTGCCAACACCATCGTCACAGACGTAGTCCTCGAAATAGGATGGCTTCTCCGGCACGATCATGTTGATGATCGCTCGCATCGCCTCCAGGTTGCGGTCGAGCATGATCTGCATTGTGGTAAAGAAGACGTCATCGCCGAAGCGATCCGCAATTTCCACGCAACGCTTCGCCGCGGTTCGGCAGGCTGCCACGAGCGCGTTGAGGTCGAATCGATTCCACTCGGTCGTACGCACGTTATGCAGGATCAGCTCGAGGACATCCTCCTGCAGTGCGCCTTTCTTGTAGAGCTTGGTCGGTGGAATGCGAATACCTTCCTGGTAAATGGTCTCGGCCTTGATCGGAATCGAACCCGGCACCATGCCGCCGTTGTCCGACATGTGTCCAAACATCGCCGACCAGGCCATGTGGCGGCCATCCTTGAAGATCGGTACCAGGACAATCCAGTCCGGCAGGTGCGATACCGCCGCGTTGCACATGTAGGGATCGTT
>Ga0210366_10000124_pt1 | contig 10600 bp, 4 predicted proteins | sample S641metaT_FD_190380 | JGI IMG/M metagenome (GOLD analysis project Ga0210366, IMG submission 190380) | Metatranscriptome of estuarine sediment microbial communities from the Columbia River estuary, Washington, United States - S.641... | ecosystem: Environmental > Aquatic > Marine > Intertidal... | reverse complement strand
GCGACGGCGGCGACGGCGACGACGGCGACGACGGCGACGACGGCGACGACGAAGACCACGGCGACGGCGATGGCGACGAAGACCACGGCGACGAAGACCACGGCGACGGCGACGGCGACGGCGACGAAGACCACGGCGACGAAGACGGCGACGGCGACGAAGACGACATGAGTACTGAACTCACAAACAATTCGCCCCCCGGACGCCGCCAGTGGAAGAGAGCCAGGTACACCGCCGAAGTGTAGTGTGTGGTGTCACTCACCCGGTCTCTATATGCCTACGTACTTCTTCTGGCGGCGTGGCGGCTAATACTTCTGCTTATGTACGTTCTTAAACTAACGTCATTGCATTTCTCCTTCCCTTTCAGGGTAGGTATATGTATACAAATCTACCCCGTTCCCCGCGTCACTACTAGCTTTAGCCCAGTGGTGGGATTGGTAAGTATCTGCCGGCGAATGAGTGCTGCTAACACACACTTCATTCGGTCGACTCATTCTTCTTCTGTTTCGTCCTCTCTATCCAATAACGCCGCTGCCTTTCTCTTTCCCGCAAGCATATTTAGTGGCACGTCTTCGTCTGACTCACTTTCGCTAGTCTCCGAACTTGACTGTCCATTAGCTACCGCCAGTGGTGACTGTACACGGGAGGAATACCGCCTTTGCCTGGTTGACTCCTCTTCACTTGACGTATCTGCTTCCATGGATGACATTGTTGCATGGCATTTCTGGCGAGGAGGTTGGCGTTCATCATCACTGTCACTTTCTGGCTCTGATCTCATTCCGTGCTCTTCCATTGTTTGGCGGAGCTCCTCTATTTCCTCGTACCCAGTTTTGGCCGCGATTTTGAGCAGTACTTCCCTTGGTGAGTATCGGTACCGTCCGTCAATCATCGTGTTAAGGTATGGGTGGACTGCTTGCTTCAACGCTTCATTTATGGCTGCATTGGCCTTTGTGCTGACATTTTCTCTTGTTCCTTGTTCTTCTTCGACTCCTTCCTCATCTGCGGCTGCTGTCGTGGTATTTACCTGGCTCGCCCCTGCCTCGTTCGCCGTTTCCGTTTTCTGTCCTCTAGCTCTGTCAACGTATAGTGGCATCTCCTTCATTACTGCTTGATAAAGATCTGCTACAATGTTTGGCAATTCAAGGTCGCCCCGTATGATACTTCGACCGATGTCGGCGAGGTCTCCGCGTTCGTTTTCTGACAACGACGCGCCAGCCTTTGCCGCCTTGGTAGCGTCGATGAGTCTGACCATGTAGGTGTTTACTATCGGTAGCACTTTGGAGTCGTAGAACTTCTTCCCACCAAGGAACGCCGGAACTTTACTTCGCTGGTACATTGCTAGTGACGCAAAGCTAAAGACGTCCACTCTGGAGTAGCTTGACTTTGCCGGGAATTTGCTGCGCGCTGCCAGGTAGCAATCTGTCAATCGGTTCGTCATTCCATGTTCCGCAACGAAGGCAAGTATGTGATGAGGAATCATTGCATGGATGACTCCTTTCATAATACTCTTTGCCTCTTCCCTAGCAGCTCTCCCCCCAAGGCCGACCGAAAGGGTGCGAACGTGGCTGTTCATGAAGTAGCTCGTATCCCAAAACATTTTTACAAAGTCGTCGAGAGTCTTTGGACACCATGAGACTTCGCCGGCCACATTTCGTTGGATCCTATGGGAGATATCGGCAGCAATCACTCGAGCAAGATATGCCGACTGTACAAAACAATCAAGGAAGAACCATACTGAGCGGATAAACGTATCTCCCAGTGCCACAAGTCTCAGTCTCTCGGCGGCACTTGACTCCTCACTCTGTCCTTCTTGAGTTGGTACCAAGTCAACACTGTTGGAGGAGCAATGAGAAGATGGCCGGAAGTACTCCAGCTCGTGTATTGGCTGTATTGTCTTGGTTTCTTCGTCCCAGTCCCAGGTTCCCTCTGCGCCTGGTGGAGTCAGCATCAGTTTAATGTTGTCGTACAGGGTGGAATTCTCGTCGAGACATTCAATTTGCTCTATCAAGGAAGCGCGAGATTGTCGGTTTTGCGAGCCCCATGTCGACCTTGCTCCTAGGTATTCAAGTACCCATAAAAAGATTTGCGGGCGCCTGGACTTGAGCTCCGTTACCATCATCTTGTAACGCATCTGGTAACACTGTTTCACATTTTCAGACTGCTGTCTCATCAACGCATGGACAAAAGCTTCCATCATCTTGAAATGGGCGTCCCTGTTTTGGCATATGCGCATCATGTCCAGGATCCTATGCAGGACGGCGCGGGTCTGTGAGTTTGTGCAATGTCGCATTGTTGTGGATATTCTGTCGTTGCCAGCACTCACCTGTGAGAATCCTCAAATGCCCCATCAGTTAGGTTTGCAGTTTCCGCCATGATTAGAGATTTCTGGTACAGGTGCCGCACTGCTTCGTCAAGACTCTCCGCCGTGCTTTCTATTGGCGCATAGGCCGTGACGACACTCTTCACGTCACTTGCTGAATCCGAGACAAGTCTGGCAGGTGTCGGTCTTGGGCTATCTTCCTGCTCAATGACTGTCAAGTATGGCATGTCGCCCCTCCCGTATTCTGCTTTCAAGAGAGTGCTTGTCAAAACAGCGGCGATGATTTGGTTGGCACCTACAACGGGCGATATAAAAGTCGGGCAAGCTTGTTGTATAAGCATGGACAGAGCCAGCCAGTGACATCTTTCAATCACATCGTCGTCATCCTCGCTAGATGCCATGCGCCTGTTCAACTCGGCACAGATGGTGCTGCTTTTGAATCTGGACGTTGCGGCTGGAAGCGCTTCCGCCATGTCATTGTACAGATCCCTGAAAGTGAAGCCGTCATCGACGAGTCTCTGTATCAAGTAAATCAGCTCAACGAACGCATGGATGGCCCTTTCAGTGGCTCCTTCCCCAACTTCTAGACCGCTTTCAATACCAATGCCCCTGCAGGCTGTTACTATTGGGACGCGGATTTCATCAAGGTCAGAGTTCTTCGCGGGACACGTTTTCAAGTTGTTTGTCTTGGTGTATTTCGAGAATATGCTACACAAGGGCGTCATCAGGGTGGCATCGGATGATTTGTCTTCTATCAGGCATCTGGCATCAGTGACTCTCCCTGCTGGCTGGCGTGAATCATTCTGCTGCGCATACCCACTCCTTGACGCGACTAGGAACGTCGGCGTTATGCCACCTTGTACATGAAAGTCTCCGTTGTTCGCCTGTGTCGTGACAAGTAGCTCCGCAGCACCCATGGAAGCGTCCCTGCATGAGGTCGGTAGCGTCATTGGCACCAGAAACGTCTTGTCTCCTGAAGATACTGGTTCCAGGTGCAAGAACAATGCAGCTACCTTCTGCGACACTAGAGTTGTTGCATGGGTAACAACCTCATGCGTGGGCACCGACTCTGCTGGGTATTGGCTGAGGGAAGTCATGTTGCTCTTTGCTGTTTGCCTCTTTCGCTGCTTTCTTTGCGTTGTGAGGGCTTTTTGTCTCGCGATGATTCATTTTGGCAGGAGGATCGTCAGCCGACTGAGCGGCCGGCGGTGCTCTTCCATTTTGAATTTGTATTGCTTCTGTACAGTAGTGCCTTTCTTTTGCGTCCACGATTTGGGCTGGCCCGGCAGGATTAGCTTGGGCGGCTCGTTACCTTGCTTGGCTGGCGCGCTTTTTTGATGCCAATGCGACTTTGCTCGCAATGAGGGCATGCCATCATTTGTAACTTTGACAATGGAACCAGCATCACCTTCGCCCTTTCATTTCGTGAGGGCTTGCCCTTTTGCTGGTGCGATATGCTCCTGTGGCAGCGTCCTTGCGCAAAGTCCAGTTACCAAGGCGTTGGGTGCGCATATAAGAAAATACAAGAACGGAGCCTCGTCGGAGCATTGCTATGTTGGTAGGGAAGGCGGTAACGTGAAAGTCTCCCGGGCCTCTGTCGCCAGTATCTTGAATGGCAGATACAGGCAGATTGCTGAGCGTCACTTGGCTCTGATCCATGACGATGATTCTCTGAAGCGCATGTACAAGCATTTCCTTTTATCACCTAAAACTATGACGTGGTGCGAGCAATGCTTCAAGGGGTATAAGGATGGTAAACATGCAGGCAAAAACCGTGCCCACACCTCATCCCATGCTCTTGCCATTACTCAACTACTGCCAGTGAAAGCTGGTCCTGGTCGGTCTCCTTCGCGGTTTGTTTGTCTTGACAGTCCCGATTGGGAAAAATCTTTATGCGCGGGGTACTTACTGATTCTTGGCGAGGTGAAGGCTGAGGCTGTGCTCCGAGAGAGAATCGCATCAGCTGCTTTGCACCATCCTCCTGTTGCTGCCGCGAACCCACAAATGCCTGACGCTCTATTGCTTGGTGTCGACGACGATTCCCCGTCGATGGACATCAATTCTCTGCTTGACGCACCCCTGGCAAAGGTCGAGATTCACCCTGCGATTGACGCTATTGAAGATTTTGATCTAGACATCAGTCAGGAAGCAAATCAAATGGCTATGTCTCACATGCAAGGTCTCACTAGCGGCGACGCTGCACATCGCAAGCTGTTGGAGTTTGTCAAGGAGATTGGGTACGACGGGTTTGCTCGGAGGCATTTCAATGGAAACCACGACAAGATGGGTCTCTATTTATCTCTGCTTACCCGGCCTTGTCAGACGGGCATCGTCTGGGAGCACAACCTGGCATTTGCCTCTGGTCAGTTCTACGAGAGGGTCTGCTCGCAGCTTCCGGCGGTTAGCTCGCAATTGCGCTCTCAGATAATGATGGTCGGCACGTCCGGTGGTAGCAACTTGGCTGCCAGGCTGTCGGAGCTTCTTTCAGATAGGTTGAGTGGCGCAACTCATTTTGGCAGTGACGACGCAGATTCGCCAGATTTCGGCTATGGCGATATTGAGGATTTGGCGGGCCTTTTGAAGGAGGTGCAGTCTGCAGTAAATGCTCAGGCGTCCAGCTTTGCGTCTACGGCGAGTCATAAGCGACTATGCTTGTTGGCTCCATCTACACTTGCTAGATACAAATCTACGTTTGTTCGCTTTGTTGTGTCCTTTGCAAGACGCCTTGAGGCAGATAAGAATGAGTGGTGGATCGCGAAATGTCTTCCGAGCCTATCGGGCGCTGCCGAGGTTGACAGCACTTCCCACCTCGCTTGTGTTTTGAAGTTAGTAATTACTGCCCTGGAACTAGGGCAGAATGACAATTACGAGGGAATGGTGAAGGAGCATTACTCTCTTACAAGGATTTTTGTCTTGGCGGTCGGCATCGATAGGTCTTCTATGGGAACAGACATTCCGGCTACGAATGAGTTCTTCTCCCCCATTCTGCGATACCAGGCTCCTTACCAGATTCACCAAGCATGCTCTCATCTGTTCTTTTCCTTCAGGATAGCCTTTATTGGTGGCATGCTGCTTGCGTGTCGTCCGGAGTACAGTCCCTTGAGAGGATTGTTGAAGGATGCGTACGTCCTTTGTCGATCTCAGGCAATCATGAGCCTGGCAGAGATGGCCGCCATAGCCAAAAAGTTTGAAAAGCACATGCCTACCGGCCTGAAGCCGACCAGTGTTCTGTTCGAGGATGATGGACGAGAGCTAGTTTTTGTGACTCCAAAGCCCAACGGAGCCGGCAACATCAAGCTTGGAAAGTCGCAGATACAGGCGGGAACATTGGCGCTTGTAGCCGATGTTCGGTCGGAGTTGGATTCCTTTTTGAGGCAGGTTGTTCCCGCGACTAACATTGGTAGTCAGCTGAACATTGACCTCAGTGACGAGGAGCATATGTCGCGCTTCCTTGCTATGATGTTTGATGGCGAGTGTGCAATACTTAAGGCTGGAACCCACAATGTCTTCGAGGAAGACATTGCCTCTCGTCGATTCAATGGAACATTGGCTTCCATTAAGGTGTATGCCTCCACTATCCATGTCACGTACAGAGAGCCTCCAGTAGCTCCTGCAGGTGATCACGGTAATGACCAGCTGTTAGAGATCACCTCTTCCGACATTTCAACAAGCATTTCTTCGTTTCTTGCAGAGTCTTTAGGCTGCCTAGAGCGCTCTCCAAATCACGCCCTCCTGAAGCTATTGGATGTCACGTCGTCTGATATCCTCTCCAAGATCGCTGCATTGCACACTATGGTGAATCGAGGAATGCCAAGGGAGAATGAAATATTTTTCCAGAGTTGTGGCGAGACTAACGCCTTCACGACTACCCAGGGTTATTCTGACATTGTGCCCTCGGGTTTTGGAGACTTCTTTGATCGACTGTTGGTGCATTTTGATTCTGTGAAGTATAACGGATCCGCCGATCAGCGTGACTGTCCTTTCATGTGGATGCCGATCGAGGTCGACCGTCTTCTTGCCATATACCTTTCAATTGTTAGATGCTCCTCCACGCTTCTTCTTGGTAAAGCTGCTGAGAAGAATCTCTTTCCCATACCAATGCGGCAGGAGCAAGTGAGGGAGACAATATGCCAAGCGCCAACTCGTTTCGCAATGGAGATAGTCCTCAGCGCAACGCCCGTCAGATGTCGCCCATATTTTGGATTGCAGAACGAAATTCAAAGGCATCGAGAAACGGCTCTAGGTTTGCCCGAAGGCTCTCTTGTCTCTGGCGTTTGGAGGATGAAGAAGAACGCCATTTCCAATGTCATATATCAGGGAAAGCTTCCGGACCACAAGGTCTCAGAGGAAGCAGCAGCTGGCAACAATCACAACGCGACTACCCAGAGTCAACACTACAGCACTCAGGTTTTGAGTGATGAGGCTCGCTGTGGCAAGGTCCCGCTATCCGCTCTACAAATGGGAGCACAGCTCGACTCGAGGACGCATGAGTGGTTCGGATTCAGTCGCACCAACGTCGAGAGTCCAGTAAATGCTCGTGCTCGTGTTGCAAGGCCCTGGAGGCGTCTTCGCTTGTTCAGTAATCAGCAGTCATTTGGTCTGGTGAAGCTGACTTGGGACGCCAATTTTTCTGAGATACAACCTTTTCAAAGGATCGTTGCTACTGAGGCAGCGTCTGGTCTGAGAGACTCTCTATTTCGTTACCCTTGTGGCAATGGAAAGACCTTTGTGCCCTTGGCAAGGATTGGTTATGGCTTGGCTTGTTCTTTTGTGCGAGGATGCCAGTCGGTTGCCGACCCTCTTGTGCGACAAAGACTCTTTGCCCGTCTCAAGAAAATAAAACATCTGCAGAGAGCATCTCGCTCGATGCCTGACGACGATAGTGCATCTCATGGGGATTCTCTGGAAGTTTCATCAGCTACTTCGATAGATGAAGACGCCTCAGAGCTTTGCGACAAGCTTCTTCAAGATGATGACGTTTTAGCTCTCCTTGCATTTGCTATGGAGGATGACGCGCCCCCTCCTGTGTCGTGCGTGGCTCTGGTTATTATCCCCAATTACGTTGTGGTGAAGTCATCTGTTTGCGACATTAATGAAAGTCAGCTGGTTTGGGCTCATAGCTGGGAGAGAGGTCTTAGTCACAAGCGTGTTGTTCGCTCTCTCAGTGATCGACACATTGACACAGCTATTGACTCCCACAATGCTGATGTTTTTGACGTTATCGTCATGACTGCTGCAAGGTCAGCAATGAGCAAGTACACTACCGTGATTAGTGCCGCCTGCAGGAAAGGAGTCGTGGGTGAAATTGTGGCCGAGGAAGCTCACTCCTACACCAATCACGCCGAGTATAGATGGAACACAGGAAGAGTTGGACAGATACCCAGACACGGCATTCCATTGTTTGCATCTACAGGCAGCATTCAAAAAGAGATGATTTCCCCATTGGCCTTGACGCTGACCGCCTCTTGGGCACAATCTGAGTGCTCATCTCATGCAGCAAAGTCGCGAGCGCTTTGCAGTGGCAACGACGCCCAGAGAAGGAATTTTTGGAGGTTGTGGATACTCGCGAAGGGAGTGCATCACCCACCTTGCATTGTTCCACCCCAGGTCAGGCACTCGGTTTTGCACACCAACCATGCTGGATCAGCTTTGTTTGTTGCGGTTGCCCGTATGATTGTGCCGTTGGTCCTTTGCGAGAATCCAAGGTGGAGAGCTGTTCATGTCTTTGTTTCTAGTCGAAATGACGTAGAAGAGATGGCTGAGGCTATCAGGGCTGAGGCAGCAAAAACAGGCGCTGGGGTGCCGCTCGTGGCTACTCTCAAGGGCAAGTCTACACGCGAAGAAACAGGTGAATTTGTAGCCCAATTTGTAAAAGGAGATGCCCGTTTTGCATCTTCTACTACCACCTGCGCAGAAGGACTGAACAACAAGAAGTGTGATGCAGTGCTTCTCTTGGGCACGCTGTTCGATCTGGAGACTCTGCTGCAGATGTCCACTCGCTGTGGGAGATCTGGTCAGCAGTCCGAGAGTATCTTTGTTCTTTCCAAAGGTGCCGTGGCCCGTCGTCGTCACCAGGAGTCCAGGAGTGACCTCGAGTACAGACACACAACACTTCTCATGTCTGGAGTTGACGTCGACAATATCACTGTGCGTAGTGCACTCAGTTTTGAGGCTATGCTGCCATATCTATCAACGACCGTGTGTCGGCGTCGCGAGTTGTGTAATGCTTTTGATGGGGTGGGATCAAAAATGAATCTACTTAACGGAGACTCCTCGTTCTGTTGTGATAACTGTAACCCTGAGTGGTCACAATGGCTGCACGAAGTGTGGCAACACGCTTGTTCGGCTTCTAGTCTGAGCACACAGGAGGATGGTCGAATGACGACCGCCAACGCCAGCTCTGGCCATGTTGGGGGCGGCGACACTGTTGATGGCGGCGACCACACTGGCGGCGGCGAAATTGCTGGCGGCATTATTGATGTCAGTAATGCTACCTGCGGCAGCAGTGCTATTGATGGCTGTGACACTGCTGGCACCGACGATGCGGCTGATGATGGCGACACTGCTACTCTGACCTGCGACGCCGATGCAGGCGTCGATGATGTTTGTGCGCATGTGACTCCGCCTGACATGACTCCACCTGACATGGCAGATGATGAAGAGGCTGATCAGGTTTTAAACTTGTGCGAGGGTCAAGGCTCGCAAGGTGGCAGCAAGCCTTTGCAGAGCCCCCCTGCCCCCCCCTGTGGGATTGTGGCCACCGACTCACTGATGCCCCAAAAACCTGTTCGCAAAGTGCACAACCCATACCTAAAACAGACGGTGAAAAGCACATCCTCTTCTGCCAGGATTGACAGCAGCAGCACCTTCTCTTCTGTCACGAGTGGTGGCGGCAGAAGTAGAGGCTCCGGCGGGCCGCGCGGTAGTCAGTTCTTGGATGCCTCTATTTTGCCAGTTGTTGATGACAACAGTGGTATCGAAGAGTTGATGTTGCGTGTTTGTGGCCCCTGCAGCCCACCTCGGCAGGCTTTCTGCATGGATGCTACGAGGCGATCTACACACAAGAAATTGAGTCCTCGCAAGCGTGCTTCAAAGAGGCCGTCGAAGAGTCGTGGCTCTGGGCTTCCAAGGCAGAGTGTCCGCCAACGTGACGAGAGAGCTGCTCCCAGTGACAGGAGCTCTTGGTCTAACGCACATGAGATGGCTGCAACTGGTGCACGCACTAGGTCGACAATGGAGGGATCACTCGTAAACTTTCTCTTCGCGCAAGGCAATAACTGCTCTTGTGTCTGGCACGATGTGTCGACGCCTCGTCATCCTATGTCGGAGGTCCGAGACGCCTTGAATGATAAAGCTTGTCGCTCCAAGTTCAGCGATTTCATTGGCTTTAGAAAGATGAGTGGCAACAGCAGTATGAAAGTTGACAGAGGAACCAGAATAATACAAGAAAGTGGCGTCCCCTGTAACAGGTGCGGAGACTACTTCTACAACTCTTGCAAAGGAGGAGACGGATCATCGAGGAGTGGTCACTGTCTTGGACGGATCGGTGAAGCCCTGGGCCCAATGTTGTGTGACGCCATATGTGGGCGTTGTGGCGTGTCAAAAGTTCTTGTAACTGGACACACAGGCAAGCACGAGTGTGGAGGGGATCGAACGTGGGGGCTTGCCATTTGGGCATTGCGAAATCCTGATGGGTACGCTTGTGTTGCAAGGCGATACCGACTGCTTCAGGGCAGTGTTGACTTTCTTGGTAACTTGCCAGTGTTCCCGCCAATGGTTCCATTCTCTTTTGACAGGCCAGACACTATCACCAAGGAAAGAAAGAGTGCTTGGACAGTTGCAATGAGGTTTCTTGGTTCCAACGTGGACGTCAATCTGGCCTTTTGGGAGTCTGTCAGGATTGCGTGCCGACAATTAGGCTAGCGAAACGCCAGGACCCACACACGCGATAGGCGTGATTGGTTGTTGTCTGTAACACCAAATAAATTGTTTGAACGTAGCACTGTTGAAAGAATGCATGCCTTGGTGCCAGCCCCGTGTGGTATGTCTACGGACAATCGAGTCAACTTTGCGAATCCCTGAGTGCTACTGCGAGACGGCCATCGTTGTTATCGGCACTTTGGCTGCTCGCATTGGCACGCTGGCTGAGTCCGAAATGGATCTGCAGAAGTCATTTCCTAACACTCCGAGGACACTGACTGCTGTAGGATACCAAGGATCTTCATAATATAAGTGATTAGCGATATCCATTGTTAAAATAACCATTGGATAGGTGTAATG
>Ga0210366_10000123_pt1 | contig 10614 bp, 10 predicted proteins | sample S641metaT_FD_190380 | JGI IMG/M metagenome (GOLD analysis project Ga0210366, IMG submission 190380) | Metatranscriptome of estuarine sediment microbial communities from the Columbia River estuary, Washington, United States - S.641... | ecosystem: Environmental > Aquatic > Marine > Intertidal... | reverse complement strand
GGCGCATCCTGACGCGCCCGTTGATCGACGACAATCCGTTGACCCTGCAGATACTCGGCATCTGTTCGGCGCTGGCGGTGACGACGACGCTCGATACCGCCTTGTTGATGGGCTTCGTGGTAACCTGCGTGCTGGGGCTGGGCGGTGCCCTGATCAGCCTGATGCGTCACCAGATCCCGCGCTCGGTGCGCATCATCGTGCAGATCACGGTGATCGCCACGCTGGTGATCGTGGTCGACCAGTTGCTGCAGGCCTATGCGTTCGAACTCAGTAAACGCCTGTCGGTATTTGTCGGCCTGATCATCACCAACTGTATCGTGCTCGGGCGCGCCGAGGGATTCGCGATGCACAACGGCGTCGTCGCCAGTGCCCTGGATGGTATCGGCAATGGCCTCGGCTATGCATTTATCCTGTTGCTGGTGGGCGCGATACGCGAGTTCTTTGGCAAGGGCAGTCTGTTCAACCTGCAAATCCTCATTCCCACCAGCCAGGGCGGCGGCTTCGAGCCGTTGCACCTGATGCTGTTGCCGCCGAGCGCGTTTTTCATCATCGGCGGGCTGATCTGGTTGATCCGTCGCCGGCGCCCCGAGCAAATCGAGAAACCCGAATTCAGCCTGCGCGATCAGCCCGGGAATTCACCATGAATGCGCTGACGGAACTGCTGTTGCGGTCGATTTTTCTCGACAATCTCGCGTTGTCGTTCTTTCTCGGTATGTGCACCTTCCTCGCCGTTTCGAAGCGCGTGGATACCGCCATCGGGGTCGGCCTCGCGATGATGTTCGTGCAAACCGTCACCGTGCCGGTAAACAACCTCATCTACAGTTGGCTGCTCGCGCCCGGGGCGCTGGAGTGGGCGGGCCTGGGCGATGTCGACCTGTCGTTTCTGCGCCTGATCGCGTTTATCGGCGTCATCGCGGCGATGGTGCAGGTGCTCGAAATGACGCTCGAGTTTCACCTGCCGCGCCTGCATCGCGCGATGGGAATTTTCCTGCCGTTGATCACGGTCAACTGCGCGATTCTCGGCGCCAGCCTGTTCATGGTCGAGCGCAGTTACGGCTTTGCCGAAAGCCTGGTATTCGGTTTCGGCTCGGGGCTCGGATGGGCGCTTGCGATCGTCATGTTCGCCGCGATCCGCGAGCGTCTCAAGTATGCCGACATACCCGCCGGGCTGCAGGGCCTGGGGATCAATTTTATTGTCGCCGGGATCATGTCGCTCGGTTTCATGGCGTTTGCCGGGTTGGGATGATGCTCGAAGCCATTCTCGGAATCCTGTTTTATTGCAGCCTCGTTTTTCTGCTGACGCTGTTCGTGCTGGCGGCGCGGCGCCTGCTGGTGCCCTCGGGCGAATGCCAGGTCGACATCAATGGCCGCAAGAGCGTCACCGCCAACATCGGTGAACGCCTGCTCGCGGTGTGCCATGGCGCGGGTATCCAGTTGCCCAGCGCCTGTGCCGGCGCGGGCACCTGCGGCCTGTGCAAGCTGCGCGTGCTGGAGGGCAATGGCGAGGCGGGCCCGCAGGAGGTGGCGCTCCTCGGCCCACGGCAAATTCGCCAGGGCGCGCGCCTCGCCTGCCAGCTGCGCCTGCGCGGACCGATGTCGATCGAGGTCGACGAAGCCTATTTCGATATTCGCAGCTGGCGTTGCCGCGTGTCGGCCAGCCGCAACGTCAGCACGTTGATTCGCGAAATCGTGCTGACCCTGCCCGAGGCTGAAACCATGGAGTTCCGTGCCGGCGGCTTCGTCGAAGTGATCTGTCCGCCGCACCGGGTCGAGTTCAGCGAGTTCGACATCGAACCCGAGTTTCGCGATGTGTGGGACAAGCAGAATCTGTGGCGGCTGAAATCGGTCAGCGAAAGCGAAGTGACGCGCGCTTACTCGATGGCAAATCATCCCGCCGAGCAACAGCTGGTCATGCTCAATGTGCGCATCGCCCTGCCGCCACCCGGCCATGCAAACCTGCCTCCGGGCGTGGTGTCGAGCTGGCTATTTTCGCTAAAGCCCGGCGACGAGGTCACGCTGCGCGGGCCCTACGGTCATTTCGCGGTCGATCCCGGTGACGACGAACTGGTGTTCATCGGCGGCGGCGCCGGCATGGCGCCGTTGCGCGCGCAGATACTCGACCTGCTGGAAACGCAGGGTACGCGGCGCAAGATGAGCTACTGGTATGGTGCGCGTTCGCTGCGCGAACTGTATTACGCCGACCTGTTCGAGCGCCTGCAGGACGAGTTCGACAACTTCTCCTGGCATCCGGCGCTGTCCGAGCCCGAAGCCGGCGACGACTGGAAGGGTGACAGGGGGTTCATCCACCAGGTAGCGCTGGATGGTTACCTGGGGCGCCACCCGGCACCCGAGACCTGCGAGTACTATCTGTGCGGGCCGCCGCTGATGGTACAGTCGGTGCTGGCGATGCTGGAGCAACTGGGCGTCGCCGCGGAGCGTATTCACTTCGATGATTTTGGTACCTGAAACAGCCACGAGGATTTCGCCATGATGACATTTCTGTTTGCAATCGCCGTGTTCCTGCTCGCCGTACTCGGCCTTGGCATAGGCGTCGCGGCGAGGCGCCGGCCGCTCGGAGGCAGCTGCGGGAACTGCACCGAATGCCTGGTGCGCAGGGCCGGATCATGAGCGCCACGATTGCCGATTACATGGCTACCGAGCTGGTCAGCTTCGATCCTGGCGATGATATCGTGACGGCCATGCGGGTATTGCTGCAGCGCCACCTGTCGGGCGCGCCGGTGGTGGACTCCCGCGGCCGCCTGGTGGGCATACTGTCGCAAAAGGATTGTTTCGAGATCGTCTACCGTACCGCTTATCACCAGGACGGGAGCGGGCAGGTGCAGCAATACATGAGCGGTGATCCCGAGTGCCTGGAGGCTGACTGCAGCGTGGTCGAGGCCGCCGACCGCTTCTTGCATTCGAATTTCCGCCGCTTCCCGGTGATGCGCAACGGCGACCTGGTCGGCCTGATCAGCCGGCGCGATATCCTGCGCGCGCTGGACGAGATTTACCTGCGCGCGGGTAGTTAGCTGCCGACTAGGCCAGGGCCCGGTAAACGCAGTTGCGGAAATCCTGGCGTTCGGCGTGCAGCAGCGACGGCAGGTACTGCTGCATCAGTATGCCGATCAGCTGTTGGCGAGGATCGATCCAGCAATAGGTGGAGGCCATTCCGCCCCAGCCGAAATCGCCGAGTGAGCCGGCCGCCGCGGTGTCCGTGGGATCGATGGTCACGCTATAGCCCAGGCCGAATCCATAACCCTTAAAGGGTTCGCGCGCGAGGCCGTTGAAGGCAATCGGCAACAGCTCGCGCGGCAGGTGATTGCGCGTCATCAGCTCGACGGTTTCGGCCTTGATTATGCGCCGGCCGTCGAGTTCGCCGCGATTCATCATCATGCGCGCGAAGCGCAGGTAGTCCGGCGCGGTTGACGTCAGTCCGCCACCGCCGGAGTGCATGCGCACCGCTATTCCCGAAATGGCCGATATGAACGGTGAGGTTTCGTTGCGCTCGAGCTGTGCCAGCGGATCGTCCTCGCTGTAGCCGTAAAGCGTGGCGAAGCGGTCGATCCGGTCGGCGCTGACTTCGAACGCGGTATCGACCAGGCCGAGCGGTTCGAAAATCTTCTGTTGCAGGAAATCCGCGAGCGGCATATCGCTCATCAGTTCGACCAGGTGGCCGCAGATATCGGTGGCGATGCTGTAATGCCAGGCTTTCCCCGGCTGGTGCAGCAACGGCAGTTCGAGCAGTTGCGGCAGCAGTTGCTGCATGCTCTGGTCCTGCAGTCGCTGGCGCCAGATATTGGCATAGAGCTTGTCGACCTCGCATGTATCGGGCTCGAAGCCGTAGCTGAAACCGGCGGTGTGCGTCAGCAGCTGGCGTATCGTGATGTCGGATTCGATTTTTCCCTGCTGATACACCTCGAGCTCGCCGAGCGCCGGTATCCAGCGTTTCGCCGCATCGTCGAGCTCGCAACGACCCTGTTCCAGCAGCATCATCAGCGCGACCGTGGTGATTGGCTTGGTCATCGAGTAGATGCGGAAAATGCTGTCGGGCCGCATCGGCCTCGCGCTGGCAATGTCGGCGAAGCCGTGACAGCCCAGGTGCCTGATTTCGCCGTGCCGATACACCAGCGTCAGCGTGCCCTCCGACTTGCCGCTGCTGACGTAATCCTGCATCGTCTGCTCGATACGCTCGCAACCCGACTGCGTCAGCCCCGAACCCATAGGCGCTGCCTGCGCGTTGTTCATGGCATTTGCTGCAGGGCGTGATCGATGGCGGCCAGCGTCTGCTCGGCATCGTCGCGCGAAAACACCAGCGGCGGGCGCAGTTTCAGTATCTGTCCGTAACGCCCGGAGGTACCGGTGATGACGCCCTGTTCCACGATCAGGCTGCCGAGGTGGCGCATCTGCGCCTCGCTGAACGGCGTCATGGCCGCAGCGTCATTGACCATGTCGAGCCCCCAGAACAGGCCGCGTCCCTGCACGTCGCCAATGGTTGCATGGCGCGTGGCGAGTTCGCGCAACCCGGCCTCGAGGAATGCGCCGGTATCGTGGGCATTCTGCAGCAGGCCCTCGGCCTCGATGACTTCGATCACCGCCTTGCCGACCGCCGCCGACACCGGGTTGCCGCCGAAGGTGTTGAAGTAGTGATACACCCGCGAATAATCCTCGATGATGGCGCGCGTGGTGGCCATCAGCGACAGCGGGTGGCCGGCGCCCATGGGCTTGCCGCAGGTCAGGAAGTCGGGCTTCAGGCCGTAGATGTCCGAAGTCCACCAGTGCTCGCCACTGCGGCAATAACCGGCCTGCACCTCGTCGGCGATGACCAGCCCGCCGCGCCTGCGCACCTCGGCGCACAGCCCGAGCAGGTAGTCCGGCGGCGCCACCAGCGGCCCGTTGGAATCCCACACCAGGTCGATCATCACCGCCGCCGGGCGGTGGCCGCGCTGTTCGAGGCGATCGAGTTGCTCGCAGGCCTGGGCCAGATATTTTTGCCCGGCGTCGGGGTCGTCGCGCCGGTAAGGGCCGCGATACAGGTTGGGGGGCTCGATGACGGCCAGCCAGTCGGGGCGATCCTGCACCGGGTAACTGTCGGTGGACAGCCGCCGGGTCAGTTCGGTGACGCCATGATAGGACGACTCGGTTACCACCATGCCCTGGTTACCGGTCACGTGACGCGCGATCTGCGTCGCCAGGTCGTTGGACTCGCTGCCGGTGCAGGTGAAGATGCAGGTGTCGATGTCGCCGGGCATGCGCTCGATCAGCATTTCCGCGAGCTCGACGATGGTGCTGTGCAGGTAGCGCGTGTGCGTATTCAGCGTGGCGGCCTGCTTGCACAGGGCCTCGACCACGTGCGGGTGGCAGTGGCCGACCGATACCACGTTGTTGTAGCTGTCGATGTACTGACGGCCGTTCACGTCCCAAAGCTTGCTGCCCGCGCCGCGCACCAGGTGCAGCGGTTCGTCGTAGAAATTCTGGTAGGTGGGGCCGAGCGTTGCCTTGCGACGGGCAACCAGTTCCTGGTCATTCATGTGTGCGTCAACCTGTGTTAATTAATCGATCTTGTTTCGGGTGTCGCCACCGAACACCGGCTTGCTCAGCTGTATGCGCATGCCCTCGGCTGCCTGCTAGCCGAGAGTTTCCGCAGCCACGACTTTTTTACCATCATCGACCTTTGCCTCTTCGTCCGGGGTTACCAGTACCAGGCCAAGCAACATGACGACTACCGATATCCAGATCCAGATACTGTGTTGCTCGGAAAAAACAATCATACCCCAGATCACGCCTGAAATCGTAACCACGTAGGCACATTGACTGGCGAAAACCGGGCCGGCGGTCTTGATCGTGTAGAAAAACATCGCGTAGGCGAAGCCGCTGCCGATGGCGATGCCGGCGATGGCCATCCCGGCGGGACTTGCCAGCCAGCGCCAGGATTCGTCGACGCCGAGATACATGGCCAGTGGAAACTGGACCAATGCGGCGACCAGGTTCGAACCGAACAGCAGTTCGCGAATGTCGATAAAGGGGCTGACGCCATGGCCGATGTAAACGTTTTCGATCGCGTAGAGCAGCGCGCAGACAAACACCAGCAAAATCCACAGGCTGGCGTCTGCATCGCTGAAGCCCTGGTCGGGCACTACCAGCAGCAGGATGGCGATCATCCCCAGCACTATGCCCGACAGCCTCCTTACGACGATGGATTCGAAACGCAACAGCAGCATGATGCCATAGGTGAACAGCGGCACCGTCGAGATGGTGATGGCGAGGATGCCTGCCGACAGGTGCGGGGCGGCATAGTAGTAAAACAGGTTGGGGGCGGTAATGCCGACGATGGCCAGCACCAGGTAGTGGCGCAGATGGCGCAGATCGAACAGGGTAAAGCGTGCAAACAGGCGGGCGACCCCGAAAAACGCAGCGGTCAGCACCACCTGCCAGGCCGACAGACCGAGCGGGTGCGCGCCCTTTGCGGTCGCGATCAGGGCCAGTGAAAAGGTCGCGCCCCAGATGACGCCGGCGCCCAGAATCAGGAAATAAGGAAACAGCCGATGCTCGACCATCGTTGCGGGCCCTGGTAACAACGCGAATGGCCGATTATAGGGACCATTGCCGCATCTCGGTACGATTTTTTGAGTGATGGCAGCCCCTTGCTGTTGGAACTCGGGTAATTGCCCCAATCTAGAAAAATCGCTTGCGAACAGAAGCGCTTCGCGGCACATTTCGCATTCACGTAGAATTCAGTGTCACCAGGAAATTGGCAGGATGGACTATTTAAAATTTTACATCGACGGTAAGTGGGTCGACCCGGTTACCCCGGCGACCATAGACGTCGTCAACCCGGCTACAGAGAAGGCGTTTACCCAGATCAGTGCCGGCAGCGTCGCGGATGTCGACCGCGCCGTGGCCGCGGCGCGGCGCGCGTTCGTCGATTACTCGCAGTGGAGCGTGCAGCAACGACTGGCGCTGCTGGAAAAGATTCGCGTGGCTTACAAGAAGTATTTCGACGACATCGCCGAAGCGATACGCCTGGAAATGGGCGCGCCTGTAGATCTCGCGCGCGGGTCGCAGGCCAAGCTCGGCGCCGGTCACATCAAGAGCGCGATCAAGGCGCTGCTCAACTTTACTTTCGAAACCAGCGAAGACGACATGATCCTGCGCTACGAGCCGATCGGTGTCTGTGGCTTGATCACGCCGTGGAACTGGCCGATGAACCAGGTTGCCGCCAAGGTCATACCCGCGCTTGCTGCCGGTTGCACGATGATCCTGAAGCCCAGCGAAGAGTCACCGCTGGACGCGATGATTTTCGCCGAAGTGCTGGCGGAAGCGGGCGTGCCCGCGGGTGTGTTCAACCTGGTGAATGGCTATGGACCAGTGGTCGGCGAGGCGATGTCGAGACACCCGGATATTGACATGATGTCCTTTACCGGGTCGACCCGTGGTGGCATCGCGGTCGCCAAAGCAGCAGCCGATTCGGTCAAGCGTGTCGCCCAGGAACTCGGCGGCAAGTCGGCCAACATCGTGTTGATCGATACCGATATCGAAGAGGCGGTCAAACGGGGCGTGCATTACATGATGGACAATAGCGGCCAGTCCTGTAACGCGCCGACGCGCATGCTGGTGCCAAATTCGAAGATGGATGTCGCCATCGAGGCGGCGAAACAGGCCGCCGAAAGCATCGCGGTCGACGATCCGGCAAAGCCCGGCAATCACATCGGCCCGGTCGTCAACCAGGCCCAGTTCGACAAGATCCAGGGGTTGATCCAGCAGGGTATCGACGAGGGTGCGCCGCTGGTTACCGGTGGCACCGGCCGTCCCGAGCATTTGCCGACCGGCTTCTACGTCAAGCCGACCGTGTTTGCGCCCGTCACCAATGACATGACCATCGCGCGCGAAGAAATATTCGGGCCGGTGTTGGTGATTATCGGCTATGACGGCGAAGACGAGGCGGTCGCGATCGCCAACGACACCGAATACGGCCTGGCGGCCTATGTCAGTTCAACTGAGATGGAGCGCGCCAAGATGGTAGCGCGGCGCCTGCGCGCAGGCCAGGTGGCGATCAACTACGTCGGCGGCACCAGCGACACGCCGTTTGGCGGCTACAAGCAGTCGGGCAACGGGCGCGAGAAAGGCAAGTGGGGCCTGGCCGAATTCCTTGAACTGAAGGCCATTACCGGCGCGGTCGGACGCTGAAGCGATGACGGCATCGATCAAGTTTGATTTCAGCGCGAAGCGAGTGCTGGTTACCGGCGGCACGTCCGGCGTGGGTGAAGTCTGTGCGCGCAGCTTTGCCGCGGCCGGTGCGAAGGTCGTCATCAACGGCCGCGACCACGATCGTGCGCGCGCCATCATTACCTCGAGTAAGGGTAAAGGCGGCAGCATCGCCTTCGTCGATGGTGACATCAGCGCACGCAAAAAATGCGATCTCATCGTTACCGAGGCCGTGGGCATCCTTGGCGGGCTCGATATCGTCGTCAATAGCGCGGGTATCATCTACCACGCCACCGCCGAAGAAACCACCGACCAGCAATGGCAGCAAACCATGAACGTCAACGTCAACGGCATGTTTTTCATCTGCCGCGCCGCGCTACCCCATCTCAGATCCAGCAAGGGTACGATCGTCAACATCGCCTCCGATGCAGCGCTCAGCGGTAGCCGCCACCTGGTCGCTTATTGCGCCAGTAAGGGTGCAGTGCTGCAGATGACGCGCGCCATGGCGCTGGATCACGGGCCCGAGGGCGTGCGCATCGTGCCGATTTGCCCGGGTGACGTCGATACGCCGATGCTGCGCGGTGAATTCCGCGATCGTGGCCTCGATGCCAACAGCGGCTTGCGCGAATCCGCCGAAGCCGTGCCCTTGCAGCGCGTCTGCAGCGCCCAGGAAGTCGCCGACATGGTGCTCTACGCCTGTACCGATTCCGCGCGCTTCGTCACCGGCTATCCGCTCGTTTTAGACGGCGGCAACCGCGCCTAGCCTGCATATTGCACCAGCCGGTCTCGCGCCTTGATAGAACTGATTGAAATGCAAGAGTAAATAAATTTTTCGTCGGTAAAATTAAAAGTACGCTTTGGCACCGGCCCGAGCCTTATCCCGGCGCTGACTTGTCCAGATACGCCTGAACTTGGGCTTCCCTCGACCCATAGCTACGGCTATGGGTCTCAGTCCAGCCCGGCGTTCAGCCGCATCTGGCCAGCGTCATCACTCGGGATGCTGGTGCAATATGCAGGCTAGCTGCGGTGCCGCCATGCCGCGCCCTGCCGGGCTTTCGCTCGGTCAGCGCGCTCAACATAGGTTCGCTATGCCTGCGCACACTTCGGTCGCGAAAGCCCGGCAGGACACGACCTGACGACCCCTCGCCTCCAGGATCCACTGAGATATTATTTTGGCGTGTCGGGCGGTCCGACGTATCGGTATGACTCCAGGGGATGTAATACCTGCGAAAGCGGGTATCTCACACAGCGCCGACACTCTGAGATTCCGATTTTTGCAGGGAATGACAGTTGGTAGGTCAGAACTCGAACCGTTCGCTGAGCATGGCCATCACCTCGCGCCAGTGTTTTTCCGCCGTCGGACCGACCTTTTTGAATATTTGCGCGAAGCGCCTGCGCTGTGCCTCGGTGAGTTCGTGCTCCAGTTTCTTGCCGCGCGCCGTAAGCGCGAGTCGGCGCACGCGGCGATCGCTGGTGTCGCTACGCTGCACGATGTAACCCCGCTCGATCATCTGCCTGAGCGGCCGGTGCAGGTATTGCTTGGTAATGCGCATGGTGTCCAGCAACTCGTTGATGCTGCAGCCGGGATGGCGCGCAACAAAGTAGAGCAGGCGATGGTGCACGCGCGAAAGCCCGAGCTCGGCCAGGCGTTGGTCGGGTTTGTAAGTCATCGCGCGAAAACCGAAATGCATCGATTCCAGCGCCAGGTTCAGTTCGTCCTGTCGATTCATTTGCAGAAATATAAGTCAATGATATTGACATTATATGGCAACGAGTATAAACATGATATGTCACTTCTATTGACCTATCTCTATCTTGAATGAAAATGCGCTGTGCTGGATCAACGGCACGATAAAACCGGCCCGGGATGCCTCCATCTCGGTTTTCGACCATGGTCTTCTATACGGCGACGGTGTCTTCGAGGGATTGCGCTTTTACCACGGCAAAACCTTTATGCTCGAGGCGCATCTGCAGCGCCTGCAGAGGTCCGCCGGCGGCATCGATCTCGAGCTACCTTACAGCTATCGGCAGATAGCCGAGGCGATCGAAGCGCTGGTCGATGCCTATTCCGGCGACAGTGGTTACCTGCGGCTGGTGGTCACGCGCGGCGCGGGTTCGTTGGGGATCGATCCGCGCAAGTGCACGCAACCCAGCCTGTTTATCATCGCCGATGAAGTGACGGTCATGGACGCTACCGACACCGCCCATGGGGTCAGCCTGCACGTGGCACGCACGCCGCGCACCCCGGCGCAATGCCTCGATCCGAAAGTCAAAAGTCTGAACTATCTGAACAATATTCTTGCGCGCATCGAGGCCAATCGCGCCGGTTGCGACGAAGCGTTGATGCTGAACCTCGACGGCAATGTCTGCGAGGGCAGCGTCGACAATGTCTTCATCGTCACCGACGGTGTG
>Ga0210366_10000122_pt1 | contig 10663 bp, 4 predicted proteins | sample S641metaT_FD_190380 | JGI IMG/M metagenome (GOLD analysis project Ga0210366, IMG submission 190380) | Metatranscriptome of estuarine sediment microbial communities from the Columbia River estuary, Washington, United States - S.641... | ecosystem: Environmental > Aquatic > Marine > Intertidal... | reverse complement strand
CTTGTTCGGGGTATAGCGAAGCGATTCGCGAGCCAAAATCAGGATCGTCGCGGAGCGCGCCCGGAAGCAAGTGGTGCTCCAAGTAGCCGCCCTCAAGCAGTTCCTTAATGAGGGCTCCCTGAGGATCGTTGGTGACCGCCAGGACGTCCTCCCAACGGGCAACTTGATGTCTGAAAGCCTTCACCGCCAGCTTTTCATCCGCCCTGAGGCTCTCGGGCACCATGGACCAGTTCACTTGCCCGGGCCTCGCGCCATCACTTACGTCCAAAACGAACTCTCTCGGAACCGGTGCCCTCAGTTTAGTGAAGTAATGGTAGAGGTGCTGCAAATGGTGCCACTGAACAATGCTGGGAATTCGCACATTGCCCTGGGCGGAGAACTCGTGCGCAGAGTGAATGTTGTTTAACAGCACTGTTAACAACTCCTCGGTTTTTCCTTCCAAGTGCACCAGTTGTGCTTGGAGGCCCTGAATCTCATCCGTTTTTGAATCTAGGTCTTTTCGGAGGTCGTAGATCACCACTTCTTCAGAAACAGACTTCCGTTTCTTGCTTGCGTGGCAATCCAATGCACCACTATTGAGGTGGTACTCATAGCATGACAGCCCTTCCAACTCCTTGGGTCGGTGCAGATAAGCCACGGCGCCACCATTGAGGCAGGAGGCAAAAGGCACGGTGTCAGGTGAGGCGGGTTCCACGGGAGGTCCATCCGAATGGTTGGAGGGAAGGGGATCCGTGTGAAGCTCTCTTGCGTGGCTCCAACAACGGAAACTATCGGCCTCGGGGTTCTCTGTTATTTTAGCAGTCCCTTCCATGAGTCTCTTGTGCTTCCGCTTCCAAACAGGAGGTTCGGAAACAAGTTTTATGAGCAAAACTCTCCTTTTTTTTTGTTCGGTAAAGCACGGGAGTTCCGCAAGTGCACGCCGCACCAAATCATTATTATGCGACATCTATGGCACTGGTCGTGCATCATGCGACATCTGTTACATGCATTTCGGCAGTGTCAATAGATTTATTATGCAGCATCGAACATCCATTTTCGTTCTCGTTGTTGCTTTCGATTTCCGGTTTGGCATCGGACATCCGTTTTCGCTTCCGATTTCCGGTACTTACAATACCATATCGGACACATCAGCTTATTTATGTTCAGCAGCAGCCGATTTGCGTTCTGGTGGTTTATCGTTCTTTCCTCTTTATATTTCTGCAGCATTTATGATGCGGCATCGGAAACACGGCGCATTTGTCGATGCGAAATCGGACACATCAGCTTATTTACTTTCAGCAGCAGCCGATTTCCAAACCTTTATATTTCGGCAATATTTATCACCCGACATCGGAAACACCGGCGTATATTTTTGTCGTGGTTAATAAACTCGCTATGCAATCACGATGGCATAAGGTAAGTGCAAAATTTCGATGAATGAAGGGGAGGATTGACCAAGACAGTGGATACTAATTATTTACTGCCCTTCCGAAGTCAAGTTTCCATCGATTATTTATTGCGCTTTTCCAAGGGTTGGGTGTGTGCGAGTGTATGTGCGTCGGTAGTGGTGGGGGAGGGTGTTTCCGAAGTCAAAATCCCGATTTCGGTTTTCCGATTTCGGGTTCTCACTCGGCAATTCCTTTTTGCATCGGTGTGGCAAGGGCATTCTTTTTTTTGCTAGCAAATAAGAGCACAATCGTCTCTTACATCGATCATGCTGGTGAGCACCCCAATAGTCTTGTCATTTGCATCGTCCGTCTTAATTGGCTATTTGTCCTTTGTCATGAACCTTTCTGCAGCTGCTGGCAGCCTCGACCTTCTTAAGGTGCCCACTTCGGCCGATCGACAGCGCATTGTCAACGAGTTTAATGATGATCTACAATCGTACCACGTCAAGGTGAAACGAACACCACAGGGACCTGTCGAGCTATGTGGAGTAACTTGCGCTGTTTGCGATGGCATTCCAACGGAACCCCATTGGGCAGAGTGGGTGGAAATCAGCAAATTCGCGGAAACTTGCGAAACTGCAAACTTGCACAAAAGCAGGGTGGCTAACATGCACAAAGAATGCCTTCTCAATCAGCACACCGCGCCATGCCAGCAGCTAAGAGACTGCATCCTCTCCCCTGCTTCCATCATTGACTGCAACTCCAGTTCCATTCTGGTGTGCAAAGGCTGCATGGCGGACATGAACAAGACCATGAAGCATTCGATCAAAGACAGAAAACCACCGGCACAGGCCATAGCAAATGGTTTCATCATAGGAGAAGCTCCAGACGAGCTGAAAAACCTAAACGAGGTTGAGCTTGCCTTAGTAAATCGAGTCCGAATCCATGCACACATATGGATTTATTTTGCTGGCTGCCATCAGCAAATCAAGGGATGGCACACATTTTACAAGAACCGCCACAACGCCAATGTGGGAAGCATCAGCCAACTCCAGGACAGCGGGGTGCGGGGAAACATGATGGTTGTCTTGTGCGGGCCCTTCACTTCCACCCAGCTGGCACTGACCAAGAAAGCTGTGGCTGTGGACCCCAACAAGGTGGTGGCAGCATACAAGTGGTTGGTAGAGAACAACATTCACTACAAGAATGACACAATTCCAGACCCAGAAGAGCTTCCGGAGGTGCAACTAATAGACGAAACCGTGTAAGTACCGAAAAGCTGGTTCCGGACGGATTTTCGCTCTCACTAATTTCGGGATTCGCCACCCCCGCAGGAATGTTGCAACAAATGGAAACGTGCAAGTCGAGAACCAAATGAGCACTACTTACGTTTTCCCTGATTCAAGTCTCCCCGAAACAACCAATGGAGGATTTCGGAACCAAGAAGAGTTTCGGTCTTTTGTCATGCGAAACCAAAAAGAAGGAAGATGGAGTTCGACCCTCCACGCTCGACCGTTCGCAGAACGACTGGAAGACTACAAAGGGCAAACCATTGCGGAGGCGTTTCCGTTGCAATTTCCCTACGGCCACAGTGGGTTGAAAGAGGACCCGGGCGTAATGGCAATGAAGGAGAGCTCCCTGCTCAGCAGCAAGGGATCCCGAAACCGACTGGATGTTTTGCGAAAATACTTGTCTCACAGGAACCCCTATTTCCACGGCCCAAAATTCAATCTGATCGTGGAAAATCTCATAATGAAAGAGCAGATATTCCAGTCTACAAGAATGCATTGCACTGTGCAGTCTTCTGACGGAGCGAGCATGGCGGAGAAATACGGAGCGATGACCTCGGAAGAGCTTCAGAAGGCCATCGACATGGCGCGAAGGGACCACGGTTCCCAGCACTCTAGTAGACCGGAGAGCCGATACCTGAAGTCAATTTCAGCATCATGCGAATCGCTTCCCCATACGAACGAAGCAGCCCGCCAGAACCGCCGGGTGTATCTTTCTTATCTGATGAAACACAGGCTCCCGGCTATTTTTCTCACAGTGACACCAGATGACAAGCGCAATTTTCGCATTGTAATATACTCGGGCAAGTGTGTGGAGACTCCAAACGGAAGTGTCGATGTGAGCTCACTGACAGACGATGACATCTTGACCCAGTTCACCATTCGGGAAAAAATTCGGGAGGACTTCCCCGGGTTGTGTGCCCTCGAATACCAGCGAATTATCAAATTGGTTATCAAGCACCTGCTAGCTTGGGACGAAACAAAGAAGGAGAGCACAGGCATGGGGCTGTTCGGGGAAGTGCTAGCTTGGACCCTGGCCACAGAGGAGCAAGGAAGGAAAACTCTCCACGGCCACTTCCTGGTCTGGATAAAAAACTGGGACAAGGTTCTCAACAAGCTGGAAACCCCGGGGGCAGCCGAAGAAAAGACCTTCAGAGAAGCGACTAAGAGCGCCAAGAGTTTTATCAGCAACGCGTGCAGTGCAGAGCTTTTTTCCGAGTTCGGAAAGGATGGGCTACTGAACCAGCAACCTGTGTTTGCACATGATGACTGTCGTCCAGTCCGAGCCAGCAAACATCGCCGCTACACCGTTGAGCCCGTTGGGGACCAGGCACTTCGCGAAATGCGACACAAACGCAAGTGCAACGAGCACAATGGACTCATAGCCAGATGCCCCGGTTGCAACCAGTCTTTCACTGTTCAAGGGATCATCGAGAAGGCCCTGCGATACCACTTCGGAGGCTCTAATCAAAAGCCATTCAATTTTCTTAGCAGGAATGACCACAGATTGGATCGCCTTGTGTACGAAATGCAAAAAGACTTTAATTGGAGTGCCAATGAGCCAGAGAAAATTGCAAAGCGGTATTTCGCCTGCAATGCTTTGGTAAACATGCACCTTCCCACGCACACTGCACGCTGTTTCAAAAAGGGATGTGAGTGCTACACAAATCTGCCTGACATGCCAATGGAGCAGGTTGCCATCCAATATGCCACGGATATCTACATTGCTACGAATTGGTGTGGAAAGCCCACCAACAAAGCAATCTTTTCCATCTACCCCAAACGAAGCCTCGAGGATGCTTTCATGAACACCCACAACCCCGTAATCACAACACTGCTAGGCTGCAACAACAACGTAATTGTGGGAATGAACGGTGCATCAGCTTTCTACGTCACATCATATGGCGCCAAAGGGCAACAAGAGGATGAGAGAAAAGCATTCGAAAAGGTTTCCTCTGTCATAATTAAAGTTCTTCAGCGGCAGGAACAGGAAGGGCAGGAGGAGGGAGCAGATCTGCCACCTAGTCACATGGGGTTCCGGAGGATGCTTGCAGGGATATGCACCCACACCTGCAGTCACATTGTCGCAGCCCCAATGGCACATTACCTAGCAATCAATGGCTCCCGTTTCCAGTTTTCCGAAGAACACGATTTCCTTCCTGCATGGGGCCTAGAAAACATTTTGCTAGACAGGCCAATGGTGATGGGATTTCGGAACGTGAAGGGGAAACAAGTGCCACAACATGCAGCAATGGACTACTTACACCGACCCAAGGACCTGGAAGAGCTGCCACCCTATGAGTTCTATAGCCACTATGAGCGGGCCACAAAGCCCAAGGGGAAAACAGACGAGACAAATTACCTCTCTTTCCGGGATGACCACCCCCTCTGCAGTGTCATGGTGTGTGTCAAGCGCAAGAAGCCAGTGGTGCCAGTCTTCCCCTGGAACTGGCTCCCAAATGCCAAGAAGCTTGGATCATCATTCCTAGAAGACTTTCCGCCGCAAACAGCTGACAATTTTGCTGTTCGGGAGCAGCACGCGCTGCGGTTCATGATTCTATTCACAGCCTACCGAAGCAAAGCAGATTTAGTTGCATCGGGAACACACCAAGACCGCCTTCGCCAAAAGTTGCTAAATGCAGAAATAGACCCCGAAATGATTCTCATCGCAGACAACATACAAGCCATATATGACTCACTGGAAGCTGGGAGACCCGAGAACATGCTAACAGCTGGCACTTGGGGACCGGAAGCAGATGACATAGAAGGAAGCAACAAGGAAGACAACAAAGAGGACAGCTCATTCGAAGACATGTTGGCACAAATCGGCGCCTACATGGCTAGCACCTCCGAAGGACAGGTGCTAACAGAAGAAGCCATTGATCTGACACCGGAATGCATCCCCTGCAAAAAAGAACCCGAGAGCGAACCAGGGGAACCAGGCACGGAACCACCACAGGAGCTTCAGGGTGTGTTCTCTATTTCGCAAGAAGGGCACAATGCAGAAGCTCCAACGGCAAACGAACATGCAACCCGATTTCGGTCAACTACGTCCGAACTAAACTCCTACTTCAGCAGCTCATTTTGCACCGAAAACCCGGAATACAACCCAGACAACCAAGAAAACCCCGGCAAAAAATACGTCGTGGAAGCCACTGGCACATGGGAATCCATTGTGGCGTGGGCGAAAAACGAAGGGCTTGATGCCGAGCAAGAAACCGCTTTTGAAATTTTAGCAGCGGCTTACGTCCTTTCTTTCGTTGATGAAGCCGAGGATGATTTAGATAACCAGAATGACAAAGAACAATTTCGGAACAGACGTGATGCACTGCGAAAGTTGGCCAGGCAAAAAGAACCGAGCAGCCCCATTCGGCTATTTGTGACGGGGCCAGCAGGTGCGGGGAAATCAAAAGTGCTCTTAGAGCTGGAAAGATATGCGAAAAACTACAGCGCGGGCATCAGCCACACATTCACGTCTGACAGCATTAAGATAACAGCACTGACGGGAGCAGCAGCAACAGAAATAGGAGGCGAAACTACGGCCCGGGAATTCGGTTTGCTAGACCACCCCTTCCAACCAAGGAAGTACATGAATGGGTTTTCCGACACACGCTTGTGTGTCGTAGACGAAATTTCGTTCATGAGCTACAAGGAACTGGCGAAGTTGTCCTCTCACATGCAACACATCACCGAATGCACAGAAAGATTATTCGGAAAACCTGCCATTGTCTTTCTCGGTGATTTCTGTCAATTAGAATGCATCGGAGGAGATCCAATTTACATGGAAACAAACTCAATGTACTGGGAGCAAGTTCTAACATCAATGGTTGAACTCAAAGGCACCCATCGATACAAGTGTTCCGAAATGAAAAAAATAATGCCAAGAACACGCAATGAGGGGCTAAGTGATGCACACAGAGCCATCCTCAATTCCAGAGTGATCGACGGTGTTAACGTGAAAACCCCACAGGGTCTCGACACTCGGTATGCCACTTACCACAACAAAAACAGAGTTGAAATCAATGCCACTGTGTTCAAAAAGTATTTGGACACTTACCACAAAAATGCAACAGAGTGCAACGTGCCGAAAACTGCTATAGTCATCCGATGCAACGCTTCATGGCACAACTCAGGAAAACCCCTAACATTTGGGCAGCGCCGAACTCTGTTCACTTCCTGTTCAGAGACAGACACCAAGGGCTGGCAAAATGAGCGGTGTGCACCTTTGCTATGTCTATTTTCTGGTTCCTTGCTCATGGGAACAGAAAACGAGGGTGTCGACAATGGAATTGCAAATGGAATTGCAAACGGCACAACAGCCGCATTCCAAAAAGTTGTCTTCAAAGAAGGCTACAGACCCAAACCAATGAAAATGCATGGAAAGTGGGTGTGCGGAACCGACATTGATCATGTGGACCACCTAGTGGCTCGTTGGCACGATAGTCAGTTCCAAGGAACCTTCGAAATTTTCCCCAAACAAAGAAAGTTCCGGGTTAACTACCCCATCGAAGAGCTAGGATTCGGAAAAACCAGAGTGAAAACCAGCATGCAGCTAACATTTTTCCCTGTTGTCATAAACCACGCCACAACTGGGCACAAACTACAAGGCAAATCAATGTCGCAATTGGTGGTTGCTGAGTGGTCAAAAGTAAAAAACTGGGCCTACGTGGTGCTTTCGGGTGTTCCAACACTGGCCAGCCTATTTCTAACCAGCTCAATCCCAGCCGACATCAAGCTCACCCCGCATCCTGAATACCTAGGAATGATGGAAAGACTGCGACACCGAATTCTAGCAACGCCCCAGGAAGTGGAAACACTAAAAGCCAATTTCCATTCGGAATCGCAAGAAGAATAGCCAAAAAGGTGGAAACACCCAAAACCAATTTCCATTCGGAATTAATGCATGAAGAATAACCAAAACAAAAACAAAACCAAAAAACACTAGTAATCAAAAACAGACAACAGCAACAACAAAAACTAAAAATTAACACCACACACATGACCTACTTGCTGAACCAGAAGAGCGATGATCTTAACATTTTTGCGACATCGAAACCCTGCCATTAGAACCCAATCCATGGCACCGAAAACCCAGAAAACGCGCATTCCGAGTGCGACAAAAAACCGAACTGACAATCCGAAACCCCGGGAAACCCGCATTCTAGCTGGGACAAAAATCCGAACTGCATAATAAATCTATTGACACTGCCGAAATGCATGTAACAGATGTCGCATGATGCACGACCAGTGCCATAGATGTCGCATAATAATGATTCGGTGCCGCGTGCAAAACCCGACAGCTAACTTTAGGAAACACGGCCGAAAACTCGAATTCTAACCACGACTAAAATCCGAACCGGCGTGTTGTGACTGACTCAGCAGCTAACTCAAGAGAGCCAAACTCGCAAACCAAATAAAATCCGAACTGACGTGTTGTGAGAACTGACGTGTTGTGACTGACTCAACAGCTAGCTAAAGGAAGCCAAACTCGCAAAACACAATGCCACAATCCCTGCATAACAACAATTCGCAAACACACGGGCAAAAAACATGGCAAACAAGAAAAAGCCCAAAGACCACAGCAAAGACAAACTGCACCGAGAGCTTTTGGAAGCCGAAATGCGCAGATTGCGGCTTCGACATCAAGCCGAAATGCGGGAAATGGGTGACAGACAAGGGGACATCTTTGGTGCTAGCGGGCGTTCCCCATCTTCTCCGAGAGGGGACACCCCTGGCGAAACAACCACCGAAAGCTCCCCAACCCCGAACCCAAATGGTCTTGGCCGACTTTTCGCAGCCGAAATGCGCAAACTGCGGCTTCAATATCAAGCTGAAATGCAAGGTAACGGACAAGGGGACATCTTTGGTGCTAACGGACGTTCCCCATCTTCTCTGAGAGGGGACACCCTTGGCAAAACAACCACCGAAAGCTCCCCAGCTTCCTGCCCGAACATCTTTGATGCCAATGGACGCTCCCCATCTTCTCCGAGAGGGGACACCCTCGGCGAATCAACCACCGAAAACTCCCCAACCCCCTGCCCAAACATCAACGACTATCAAATGGACACAAACCATCTCGGCCCAGGTGCCAACTGCGAAACGGATGCTGCTGCAAGGCAAGGGAATGGCCCTGGCAATGGCAAATGCTCCCTATCTCATTTGAAAGGAAACACCCTCAACACATCACTCCGTCAACAAGTTGGCAACACTGCGCAACCAAAGCCCACCCAACCAAAGCCGGCTAAACCAAAACCCCCAAAAAACAGAAAAACCACCCTGCCAACTGCTGCCAAGAGAAAACCCCCCCAAAATGACGAGTGCTCTTCTCGCAAACACAAAAAAAGGTTTCTAGCCCCCTCCTTCTGCCGGGTGTACAAAGCCAAAACACCCACCAGTCAAAGAACCCGAATCTATGCATCAATCATGGCAGATTCCATTCGCAACTTCTCTCCTGCAAACAGAACTGCTTCCAAAAGATTACGCAGGAAAATAGCGAAATGGCAAAACATGCACGTCAACCCGTCCCCAAAGCACGCTATGAAAATAAACGGCACTATTGTGTTCAGTGGGAAAAAAAAAAGCACCATCTCCGTTCCCTCCCATGTCAAGGCAATGGGTGTGCACAAGGCCATGCACACACGCGAGAGCACAGAGGGATTGCGGCTAATAGACCCACAAACAAAGGAAGCAGTTTTCCATCTGGCCCCAAGAAAACAAGTAATCCTCAGTCAACCACAAGACCCTGGGCTAGTGGGTCGGGCATTATCAAACCTAGAAGCCTGCGGGAAAACAGTGGAGAGGGGCAACAAAAGACAAGTGTTCTGCGAAACACCCCAAAGCAAATACAACGTTGTCGGTGTTAAAGCGAATCGTGGCCACAAAGGAGTGTGCCATGCGGAACTGGAGAACCTCACTCAGGAACACTCTCAGGCTATGTTGGAATTAGTGCGCCGTTGTGAGAAAATTGCGGCAGCATGCATTGACACTGCGGAATTGATGGCAATGATGGAAGCAAAGACTGTAGGGAACTGGGAAAGCATGCAAAGCAAAGGCAGCGACGCCAAAAAAGCCAACCTTTATGCAGGCCTGGCGTGTGGAAGAAATGTCTTCCTTAATGCCCATGACGACGATGATTACATCAGGTCCATCGTCACCTTGCAAGGTGTGCCAGAGGCTGAACATTTCAAGGAAGATGACCCCGTAATCGCATATTTTGTTTTCCCCACCTACGGGGTGGCAGTGGCCCTCCGTTTGGGAGACGTGCTGGTGTTCAACCCCAAAGTATTTCACTGTGTCTCCAGCAGAACAGAAACAAATGCGGATTTTTTCTGCCTGTCCATGTATCTAAAAACTGCTGTAGTGGGAAAAAACAACAATAGCCTCCCACTCTCTGCCCTAGAGGAACAACTAGCAAATAAATGCAATGTCTAATGAAGCACTCACCCTGCCACAATGCACGCTGCCAACATCCCCAACTAACACCTCCAACCCCACCAAGTTGTCAAACCACGGAATCCCCCTGTCCAAAAGTTTTGTGGTTTCGCACAAGCTATTTCAAATTCAGATGAGCTTCTTTGTGGTTTCCTTCTCATCATCAAGTCTCCCAAAAAAAGTGTTTTCCCAGCTTCGATTTCGTGGTTTCGGTTTCGCAAAGCCTTCGAATTGCGGGAGCGCAAGCCGACTTCGGGATGCTCAAAAGCCTTCGAACTGCGGGAGCGCAAGCCGACTTCGGGATGCTCATAACCCGATGAGCCATGGGAGCAGAAAAGCGGGGGTCGCAGTTTCGCACAAGCTATTTCAAGTTCGGATGAGCTTCTCTGTGGTCTCCTTCTCATCATCGAACCCCCCCAAAAAAGTGTTTTCCCAGCTTTGATTTCGTAGTTTCGGTTTCGCAAAGCCTTCGAATTGCGAGAGCGCAAGCCGACTTCGGGATGCTCAAAAGCCTTCGAACTGCGGGAGCGCAAGCCGACTTCGGGATGCTCATAACCCGATTTGATTTCGTAGTTT
>Ga0210366_10000121_pt1 | contig 10673 bp, 11 predicted proteins | sample S641metaT_FD_190380 | JGI IMG/M metagenome (GOLD analysis project Ga0210366, IMG submission 190380) | Metatranscriptome of estuarine sediment microbial communities from the Columbia River estuary, Washington, United States - S.641... | ecosystem: Environmental > Aquatic > Marine > Intertidal... | reverse complement strand
GTCCTCTCCCGCCTGTCAATCGCCCGAACGACCGAGGTCAGCGCAGCGCCGCCTCGACTTCTGCGAAGGTGCTGGCAATCTCCGGCGCTTCGAGCACGATTCCGAGCGCGGCGGCGATGTGGGTCAGGGAAAACATGCCCCGCACGAAATCGCCCTCAGGCCCGGATTCAATCACCAGGGTGTGCTGACGGCCGGCGTGCGCGAGCGTGGCGACGACGTGGCCGAGTTTCGCGGTATCGACGTCCTCGATTCGCAAAGCCTCCAGGCGCTCTGCCGGTGTCATGACGTCGCGGACCAGAACCTCCGTGTGCGCGATCTTGCGCTCGAGCGCGACATTCACCGGCCGTTCCCCGAGCACGTCGTTGGCGGTGATGATTCCCAGCACGCGCCCGCCGGGATCGGTGACCAGCAATGATCGTACGGCCCGCCTGATCATGAATTGGTTGGCATCGTCGACAGTCGCGCCAGCTTCGATTGTTGCTGGCGGAACCGCCATGAAATCGGTCATGAGGTCCTCCGCCGGGGAGTCGAGACCGAGGCGCGTCGCATCCCGCCCTGGCGCCGGGAGGCGGGTACCGGTTGTAAGCAGGATGGAACCTAACGGAGCGTAATCACGCGGCACGATGCACCTCCTTGGCGTCTGAAGCTAGGCCCGTGACGCGCCCAGTTCTTTATGGGGACAGTACTGCGTCGAGCTTCCTTCGGACCGCCTCCGCCGCATCCGGCAGGCTGACGAGCTCGATCGGTTCCAGTGGCCCTCCGACGCCATCGCCCCGGAGAGCGCCACGCACGCGGCTATCCGCTGCCGTGCGGCGGCTCCGACCTTTGCGAGTGCGGCTCCGCATCCATCGCATGTCGCGGCCGCACCGCATCGCGATAGTGTCCGAACCGTCGCCGGTCGCGCGCAAGATGACGGGAAAGCTCGGTCAAGGCGAGCTGATATACATCGCGCTTGAACTCGATCACGCTCTCGAGCGGCACCCAGTACTCGCTCCAGCGCCACGCATCGAATTCCGGCTTGGGCGACGCACGCAGGCACACGTCGCAATCTCGACCGGTCAGCCTCAGCAGAAACCAGATCTGCTTCTGGCCGCGATACGCGCCGCGCCATTCCCGGCGAATCCACTGCGCGGGCACTTCGTAGCGCAACCATCCATGCGTCCGGCCGATGATCTCCACGTGCTGCGGCAACAGTCCGACCTCTTCGTGCAGCTCCCGGTACATCGCGTCGACCGGCGACTCGCCGTGCTTGATGCCCCCCTGGGGAAACTGCCAGGAATGCTGGTTGACACGCTTCCCCCAGAAGACCTCATCCCGGCCATTGCACAGGACGATGCCGACATTCGGGCGGTATCCGTCACGATCGAGCATGCCCGGTTACTCCTCGAGGACCCCTGGATCGATAAATCGCATCAATTCTTCCACAATTCCGCAATCGTGCAAAGCAACTCGGTGCGAGGCATACCGGGAATCGCGCTGCGCGCGGAACCCGGGGAGGGATCGAGTAGAATTCGGCGCTTCCAGGGACGGATCCCATGCGCATCAGTCGATACTTTATTCCGACTCTCAAGGAGGCGCCGGCCGAGGCCGAGCTCGTGAGCCACAAGCTCATGCTGCGGGCCGGGCTCATCCGGCGACTCGGCAGCGGGCTCTACTCATGGTTGCCACTTGGCCTGCGCGTGCTGCGCCGGGTCGAGCAGGTGATCCGCGAGGAGATGGATGCCGCTGGTGCACTCGAAATATTCATGCCGGCGGTGCAGCCCGCAGAGCTGTGGCAGGAGACCGGGCGCTGGGACGTATTCGGTCCGCTCATGCTGCGGATGAAGGATCGTCACGAGCGCGACTTCTGCTTCGGTCCGACGCACGAGGAAGTGATCAGCGACATCGCCCGTCGCGAGATCAGGAGCTATCGCCAGCTTCCGGTGAACTTCTATCAGATCCAGACGAAGTTCCGGGACGAGATCCGACCGCGCTTCGGCGTGATGCGCGCGCGGGAGTTCAGCATGAAGGACGCCTATTCGTTCGACGCGGACAAGGCCGGCCTGGCGAAGAGCTATCAAGTCATGTTCGATGCGTACACGCGGATCTTCACGCGCCTCGGGCTGCGCTTTCGCGCGGTCACAGCCGACACCGGCGCAATCGGTGGCAGTGCGTCCCATGAATTCCAGGTGATCGCCGATTCCGGCGAGGACGCGATTGCGTACTCGTCGGATTCCGATTACGCGGCGAACGTCGAGCTTGCCGAGGCGCTCGCTCCTGCCGAACCCCGCCCCGCTGCCTCGCGCCCGATGGAGAAAGTCCCGACGCCCGGCAAGATCCGGTGTGAGGACGTTGCCGAGCTCCTGGGCGCCCCGCTCGCGTCCACGGTGAAGGCGATCGCCGTCATGCACGACGACGAATTCTGGCTGCTGCTGCTACGCGGCGATCACACGCTCAACGAGGTCAAAGCATCCAAGATCCCCGGGCTCGCGCCGTTCCGATTCGCGACCGAAGCGGAGATCGAGCGACACCTGAACTGCAAGCCCGGGTACATCGGGCCAGTGGGCATTGCCCCGGGGGTACCGATCGTCGCGGACCGCTCGGTTGCCGCGACGGCAGATTTCATCTGCGGCGCGAACGCGGAAGGTTTTCACCTCGTCGGCGTGAACTTCACGCGCGACTTGCCCGAGCCCGCCACAGTGGCCGATATCCGCAATGTCACCGCGGGAGACCCGAGTCCCGACGGCAAGGGGACGCTCCGGATCGCACGCGGAATCGAAGTCGGTCACGTATTCGCGCTCGGAACCAAGTATTCAGAGGCGATGGGCGCGAGCTTCCTGGATGAGCAGGGTCAGCCGCATCCGCCCGAGATGGGCTGTTATGGCATCGGAGTCACCCGGGTTGTCGGTGCTGCGATCGAGCAGAATCACGACGAGCGCGGGATCATCTGGCCGACGCCGATGGCGCCCTTTCAGCTCGGTCTCGTGCCTATCGCGTACCACAAGAGCGACGCGGTGCGCGAAGCGACTGACGAGCTGTACCGAACGCTCACCGAGGCCGGCATCGACGTGTTGCTGGACGATCGCGCGGAGCGCCCGGGGGTGATGTTCGCGGACATGGAGCTGATCGGCGTGCCGCACCGTGCGGTGGTCAGCGAGCGCGGGCTGAAAGAAGGACGGATCGAGTATCAAGGTCGTCGTGACACCGCGGCCGAAAAGATCGATTACGGAAACGCGCCGGCGCTGTTAAAGGAAAGGATTGCATGAGGGCGGTCGCCTGGGCCCTCCTCCTCTGTCTTGCCTTCGCTGCGCCCCGTTCGTTCGGCGGCGCCCAGATCTACGAGCCGCTCTCGGCGAGCGTCCAGGCCGCGCTCTCGCGAGCGGTGTCCGACCGCGGCGTACCCGAGCTCGTGTTCGCGAATCCGGCGGACGGCGAGCGCTGGCTCAACGACATGTCCGGTCGGCTCGCGAAACGCATTCCCGATCCGGTCGCCCGCGAGGAGTTCTTGAAGACCGCGCACTACGAGGCGACCCGCGCCGGCCTCGATCCGCAGCTGATTCTGGGCATCATCCAGGTCGAAAGCGCGTTCCGGAAATACGCGGTGTCCGGGGCGGGTGCGCGCGGTTACATGCAGGTGATGCCGTTCTGGGTCAAGCTGATCGGAACGACCGAGCACAACCTCTTTCATTTGCGCACCAATCTGCGCTACGGGTGCACGATCCTGCGCCACTACCTGGACATCGAGAAAGGTGATCTCTTCCGCGCACTCGGCCGCTACAACGGCAGCCTGGGCCAGGCCAAATATCCAAACACGGTCATGCGCGCCTGGCACGGCAGCTACCGTTATGAGGGCAAGCTGCGTTAGGAAATAGGCGAGGCGCGGTTACGTCGGGAATAGCGTGGCGATCGTGGATTGGATACTTTCGGCCGCAGCGCGCGGATCGGCGGCCTGGCGGATCGGGCGCCCGACCACGATGTAATCGGCGCCGTTCGTGAACGCCTGCGCGACGTCCACGGTCCGCTTCTGATCGTCGGCCGGACGGTTCTCGACCGGTCGTATTCCGGGTGTGACGACCAGGATGCGGTCGCCGAGCTCGGCGCGAATGAGCGGCGCCTCGAGTCCCGAAGAGATGACGCCGTCGCAACCTGCCGCCAGGGCCCGGCGCGCGCGGGACAGGACCAGGTTCTCCACATCGCAGCGAAAGCCGAGATCGTCGAGGTCGCCGCGATCGAGGCTCGTGAGCACGGTCACGGCAAGGATCTTCACTTCGCCCTTCTCGGCGCCCGCCGCCTCGAGAATCGCCTGGTTCCCGTGCACGGTCGCAAAGCTCACTCCGCGCCCCCGCAGACCGCGCACTGCACTGCGCACCGTTTCCGGAACGTCGAAGAATTTCAGGTCGACGAAGACCCGCTTGCCTTGTGCGACCAGCCAGTCGATCAGCTCGAAATAGCCCCCGGCCATGAAGAGCTCCAGACCGACCTTGTAGAACGTCACGCTCTCGCCAAGCGCATCGACAAGCCTGCGCGCCGCATCCGGGCTGGGGACATCGAGCGCGCATATCAGCCGCTCGCGGCGGGGAACAGGAAGATCAGATAGCTGTGTCATGGTCGATTTGCCAGTTGGGCGCTTGTGCGCGACGTGAAAAATTCACTCTTGCAGGATGCACTGCCTGCCGCACCCGCCTCTCCAGGCGTCCTTCCGATGGCACATTCCTTGCTGCCGTTGTCGTCGACGTGGTTAACCCAATCGATGTGATCGTAACCCGGGTCGCCGAAATAGGCGTTTGAATGTGACGTATCTGGCATCATCGACGCTTCCATCTTCATGCTGATGAATTTTATCGCGCCGGGGCGCGAATCGCTCCCGCCGCCCGAATTTGCGCCTGACCAGCTGCGCGATTGGCTATCCGCCCTCCCGCAGCACGATGCCGTCGCAGCGGCGGGCGCGCTCATCGAGCGCCTGATCACGTTCAACCGCACCGACCTGCAGGCGCGTGCGCGCATTCGCGCGCTCGAGATGTTCCGTGATCACGTCGACGGTCTGATTCCGCATCTGGAGCGCAAGCTGCAAGACGCGGTGCCGCCATTGACGGGCGCGCTGCGGCATGTCGCGTACCTGATGGAGAAGCTGTACAAGGAGCTTGCGGCCGGCTATTCGCGCGCGGTGCTCGAGGTCCCGAAGACGTGGCTGACAATGGGCTATCGGGGTCAATTGCACGTTCCGCTGGTGCGAGCGATGGAATTTCACGCGCGCAGGCTGGCGCTCGCTCAACAGCTCTACGCGCGCAGCCCGGGCGCGGTGTGGGCCGACCTGCACCGGCTGTACCACCTCGCGCGCGATTGGCGCGTGGACACCGAGGTGATCGAGTCGCCGACGATTTCCGCGCTTGACGTCTATCGTACGGCGCTGCTGCTCGCATTCGCGCAGCCCTCGAAGCTCAACCGCGCCGACTTCATGCGCACTCAGGCGTTTCTCGCGTCGCATGCCCAGCTGGCCGAACTCGCTTCTTCCCGGGCGGATGGGGATGTCGCCTGCGCATTCGCGATCGACCACCGCCGGGACAAGCCGGGCGTCGCGCTCGCGAAACGCAAGGGTTTCACTCTCGAGAACGGCGAATTGCTCCTGCTCACGGCAGCGCTTGTCGACCGTATCGAGACCCAGCTGAGGCGGGTGCGCAGCGGCATCAGCCCGACAAGTCTCGGACTGCCGGGCGAGGCTGCGACGCTCGCGTATCAGGAATTGCTTCAGCGGCTGATGCTCAACTGGCGCGGCGAACGCACGATGCGGGCCACACGCTCGCAGTTTCATCCTCGCATCGAAGTATGGGTGGGACTGCGCGAGATCTGGCGGGCGCTGCGCGTCGAAACGCCCGCCGAGCACGCTGCCGAGGCGACCGCGGGAGCCGGGCCCGTGCGGGGGAGCGAGTGGATCGTGCTGAACGAGAGCTCGCGCGGCTTCGCATTGCGCCATATGTCGGGATCACCGCCACCGATTCACGTCGGCGAGCTGGTCGCGATCAAGCCGAGCGGGCGCGGCGCAATTTTTGTGTGCCTCGTACGCTGGATCCAGTCGAACAACCCCGAGCACCTGGAGGTAGGCGTCCAACAGCTCGCGCCCGTCGCGGTACCCGCCGTGTATAAGCTCTCGGAGGCCGATGCCGGTGCGCCGGAGCCCGTCCTCTTCTTCCCGCAGATGCCAACTCAGCGGAAAGCCCCCGCAATTGCCGTGCCGCCGGACCAGCTGCGCGGCGAGCGCCCGTTCAGCCTTCGCCACCGCCGCGGCCGCCTCGATCTGCGTCCCGGGCGGATCATCGAGAAGACCTCGAGCATCGAGCTCATAGAAGTCTGGGCCGCTGACGCCGCCTGAGGACTCTGCCGGGCCCTTTCCGCCATCTATCGCCACCTGTCGTATTCGCGACACTGCGTCGCGCCGCGGTCGCCTGGCATCCGTCCGTATTTCGGCGGCCGTGATCAATCTCGTACAACCGCCCGGGATGCGTCAGCCGCGATCATGAACTAGTTCACGCGCCGGATAGCACCGATCGGACGAACTGCACGGCGCGCGCATCGATCGTCCAGCGTATCGGGCGTTCGGTCGCGAAGAGCGAAGAAATCACGCTTCGCAGTCAACCATGGCACATGGCTTGCAGTCTTCGGTGTCAGGACGGCAGACGTCCCCCATAGCTACAATACAATGAGGTATCACCATGGCGTTGCACCTGAGTTTGCCCAAGACCGGTGAAGGCCAGCGCGGCCAGTTCGCGCTCACCTCCGAAGAGGTCATCAATTGGTTGCGTGATTTGCCCGCCGACGATCCCGTCGAGCGCGGCCGCCAGATCCTGTCCCGACTCGCCGAGATGAACCGCTCGCGCGTGCGCATCACCCTCCGGCAGGAGATCTCGGAGCTGATCCAGGCACAAGTCCTCGCACTGCTCCCCGAACTGGACTCGTCCTTGGCCTCCGGCACGCTTCCGCTTTCCAACTCGTCGCGGTCCGCTGCCGGCATCGTCGAGGATCTCGTAACCGAACTCGCCTACTCATACAAGCTGCTGCTGGTGGAACAGGCACGCCGGCTTTTCGGCCTCGCTTCGAGCGGGCGCGCGGTTTTGCCCGTTGTCCGCGCCATGCAACTCCTGGCCCGCCGCTTGTCGTTGGGCTACCGCGTGTACGCCACCAACGCCAAGGGCGTATGGCTGGAACTGCACGAGCTTTATCAGTTTGCACTGCGCCGAGGGCTCGCGAATCGCGCGCTCCCCGGGGAAGTCGAGACACCGCTCAGCGTGTACCGTGACGCCCTCCTCATCGCGTTCGCTGAGCCGCTAAAGCTGATGCAGGGCGACCTGGATCGCGTTGCCACCTGGCTCGCGCGTTTCGGCTCGCTCGCCGGCATCGGCTCCGCCGGCCGGACGCGGGCCGGACAGGGCTTGTTCCTTATCAAGCCGCAACGCGACGTGCCCGGCTACGCGCTCGCCAAGCGCCACCACCCGATGCCCCATGGACACGATCTGGTGCTCAATACGCTGCCAGCCGCCGAAGCGCTGCTCGACCAGCTGGCAAAGCTCGCCGCCGGCGAGACACCTGTCGCGCTGGGGTTGCCCGAGGATTCGGCCGATCCGAGTTTCCGCGACCTGATGGGACGTCTGGTGAAGCATTGGGGCGCAGTACCGAACCGCCGCTTTACGCGACTGCGCACGCACGCACGCGTCGAGATTTCCGTCGGAATTCGCGGCATCTGGGATTTTCTCAATAGTCGCCCGAGCGCCACCCCGTCTGGCGAGTGGATGGTGACGAACGAAAGCCCGCGCGGATTTGCCCTGTTGCACGTCGGCGGAACCATGGAACCGATCCGCGTCGGCGAAGTGATCGGTCTGCGCACCCGGGACAGTCAAACCTGCCATGTCTGCGTGGTGCGCTGGGTGCTGTCCGACAACCCCGAGCACCTCGAACTGGGCCTCGAAGAACTCGCGCCGACCGCGCGCCCGATTTCACTGCGCACTTCGGGAGCACCGCGGCCCAACGAATCCCAGCCGGTGCTACTGCTCCCGGAAGTTCCGGCGCTCAATCAGGGGCCCGCGATTCTCGCGCCGCTCTTCTCGCTCGATACGACGTGCGAGCTGAACCTGGGCGAACTGCAATCGCGCATGCGCGTTCGCGCAACGCGGCTGCTCGAGCGTACGGTCAGCGTCCAGGTCGTCCAGTTCAGCGCGGTCAGCTGAGGAGCACGGCCCGGGTCGCCTGACGCCCGGACCGTTAGGACCGGCACCGCCCGATCGCGCACCCGGGATTCACGCGGGTGCGCGCCGCTCAGCGCGCATCCATTCGTATAATGGCGGCGCCACCATGCCCGACATTCTCGTTCTCTACTACAGCCACCATGGTTCAGTGCGCGAGATGGCGCGACACGTCGCACGCGGCGTCGAGGGCGTGCCTGGAATGGCGGCGCGAATCCGCACCGTCCCGAAGGTCTCCTCGGTCGCGGAGGCGACCGCGCCCGAGGTTCCCGACGAAGGCGCACCGTACTGCGACATCGCGGATCTCGAGGAATGCGTCGGGCTTGCACTGGGCAGTCCCGCGCGCTTCGGCAACATGGCCGCCCCGATGAAGCACTTCTGGGACGGAACCGCCCGCCCGTGGCTGGGCGGCGCGCTCGTCGGCAAGCCCGCGGCGGTGTTCACGTCTGCGGGGACCTTGCACGGTGGCCAGGAAGTGGCCCTGCTCTCGATGATCGTGCCGCTGCTGCATCACGGCATGTTGATCGTCGGGTTGCCCTATACCCTTCCCGAGCTCACCAGCACGACCAGCGGCGGGACGCCATATGGCGCCAGCCACCTGGCAGGAATCGCCTCGGATCGCGAAGTGGACGACACGGAGAAGCGTCTTTGCATCGCGCTCGGCCGCCGGTTGGCCGAAGTCGCCGCGAGGCTGGCGCAATGACTGTCGCCGATGCCGCGCGCCGCTTCCTCCGCGCGCGGCATGCCGGCTCCCTCTCGACCGTTTCGGCGCGTCTCGGCGGCCACCCTTTCGGATCGGTCGTGCCGTTCGCGCTCGACGCCCTCGCGCGCCCGGTCCTGTTGATTAGCGCGCTGGCCGAGCACACCCGAAATCTCGCCGCCGACCCGCGCGCAAGCCTGCTCGTCCACGACTATGCGGAAGACGTCCAGGCCGGGGCGCGTCTCACGCTCGTCGGCGATGCGGTGCGTGTCAATGAGCGTGATGCCGCGTGCGATCGCTACCTGCGACGCTTCCCCGATGCCTCCCGACTCGTGGCGCTCGGCGACTTCTCGTTCCACACGATCGTCACTCGCAAGCTGCTTTTCGTGCAAGGTTTCGGTCGGATCGATTGGATCGGCGCGGAAGATTTCGCGCCGCCGCCCAACGAAGTGGCCGAAGCAGAATCCGACATTCTTGCGCACATGAATGCCGAGCACATCGATACGCTCCTGCTCTACTGCCAGGCACTCGGCGGTACGGCTGCCAAGGAGGCGCGAGCAACCGGCGTCGACTGCGACGGCATCGAAGTTCGCGCGGACGGACGGTCGTTCCGATTCGATTTTGACACGCCGGCGCCCGATGCAGCCGCAGTGCGCACCCGGCTGATCAGCCTCGCCGAGCGCGCGCGGTCGGAATAGGTCGCCGTGAAGCTGGCCTACTGGAGCGCCGTCGGCAGCTTGCTTGCGCTGATCGCGCTCTGCCTCGCCTGGGAAATCTGGCTCGCCCCGCTGCGGCCGGGCGGCTCATGGATGATGCTGAAGGCGCTTCCGCTGCTCCTTCCGTTGCGCGGCGTGCTCGCCGGCAGACGCCGGACATACCAATGGGCCTCCATGTTCATCCTCGCGTATTTCATCGAGGGCAGCGTACGCGCCTGGAGTGACCAGGGACTCTCGGCCAGTCTGGCGATGGCGGAAACATTTCTCGCGCTCGTCTTTTTCGCCTCGGCAGTAACCTACGCACGGCTCACCGCCGCGCTGGGTCGCTCTTAGCGGGAAGGAGGGTAACGGGAGGGAACCAGCCGGTTCCCTCCTGTTCGTAACCTTCCGCCTTTGCCCTTGAGGGAACCAGCCGGTCCCCTCCCGTTCGTAACCTTCCACCGCCTCGGTCCCAATGTGACGCGCGTCATTCCGCCACCATTCAGAAGGCAAGCACGACCGGTTCCTCTCCTACGCCGAGGAACGCGCGCACGTAACGGACGGCGGCATCCTCACTAAAGGCCTTGCAGGTATAGAGGACGATCGAGAAGAATCGCTGGCCGGTCCAGAAATAGGCGGCGATTCCCGAATCGACGAGCGGCAGAAAGGCATCGAAGCCCTGGTTCTCCGCCCGCCCTTCGCCTCCGGGCGAATAGACTACGGGGTCTGCGTAGGGATGCAGGCCCAGTTCGGCCGCCAGGCCCGTCAGGAACGCAACGACGGTGTCGCGCGCGACCTCCTCCGAGTAAAAACCTTCGACAAGCAGGCGTTGCCTGAAGATGTCCGGGGCGATGTCGCGCATGACGGCAGGCACGGCATCTCCCTCACGGCGTAGACTGCATTTGCGGATTCACGCGATCGACACCGCTCCGGATTTTGTTCAAGGCATTCACGTAGGCTTTTGCCGACGCGACGACGATATCGGTGTCCGCGCCGACTCCATTGACAATTCGCCCGCCCTTCGCGAGCCGCACGGTCACCTCCCCCTGCGACTCGGTGCCCTGTGTG
>Ga0210366_10000120_pt1 | contig 10725 bp, 9 predicted proteins | sample S641metaT_FD_190380 | JGI IMG/M metagenome (GOLD analysis project Ga0210366, IMG submission 190380) | Metatranscriptome of estuarine sediment microbial communities from the Columbia River estuary, Washington, United States - S.641... | ecosystem: Environmental > Aquatic > Marine > Intertidal... | reverse complement strand
CTCGAAATCTACAACCCGGTCGGCGGCAACGGCTGTTTCCTGCCCGATACCGAACTGTTTGCCGGCGAGCACGTGTTCAGCGCCAACGATCACGTGATCGAGGTGCTGCGCGCGCACAAGGCGCTGATGCACGTCGAAAAATACCAGCACAGCTACCCGCACTGCTGGCGCCACAAGTCGCCGATCATCTTCCGTGCCACGCCGCAGTGGTTCATCAGCATGGAAAAAGCCGGCCTGCGCGACCTCGCCATGGCGGAAATCAAAAAGGTGCGCTGGGTGCCGGGCTGGGGCCAGGCGCGCATCGAAAGCATGATCGAACACCGCCCCGACTGGTGCATCTCGCGCCAGCGCTACTGGGGCTCGCCGATCCCATTGTTCATGCACAACGAAACCGGCGAACTGCACCCGCGCACCCCCATGCTGATCGAGGCGGTCGCGCAGCGCATCGAGCAGGCCGGCATCGAGGCATGGTTTTCGCTCGACAAGGCCGAGCTGCTCGGCGACGAAGCCGACGACTACATCAAGCTCACCGACACCCTCGACGTGTGGTTCGACTCGGGCACCACCCACTTCAGCGTATTGCAGCAGGATGACCGTTTCGAGTTCCCGGCGGACATGTACCTGGAAGGCTCGGACCAGCATCGCGGCTGGTTTCACTCGTCGCTGCTGGCCTCCTGCGCGATGCACGGCCAGGCGCCGTATCGCCAGGTATTGACCCACGGCTTCACCGTCGACGCCAGGGGCATGAAGATGTCCAAGTCGGTCGGCAACGTGATCGCGCCGATCAAGGTGACCAATACGCTCGGCGCCGACATTCTGCGCCTGTGGGTGGCGTCCACCGACTATTCCGGCGAAATGACCATCTCGGACGAAATCCTCAAGCGCACCGCCGACTCCTACCGCCGCATTCGCAACACGCTGCGCTTTCTGCTCGCCAACACCAACGGCTTCGATCCGGCCAGCGATTTGCTCGCGGCCGACGACCTGCTCGCCTTCGACCGGTGGATCGTCGCCGAGACGCTGGAATTACAGACGCAGTTGCAGAGACACTACAGCGATTACCAGTTCCACGTCGCGATGCAAAAGATTCACAACTTTTGCTCGGAAACGCTGGGCGGTTTCTATCTCGACGTGATCAAGGACCGCCAGTACACCACGCAGGCGGATTCGCGCGCGCGCCGCTCCTGCCAGACAGCGATGTTCCACGTGCTCGAGGCGATGACCCGCTGGATCGCACCGATCCTGAGCTTTACCGCCGACGAGGTCTGGGAAAACATGCCGGGCGCGCGCGACGACCTTGGTGTGTTCACCGCGGAATGGTACGACGGACTGTTCGCCTACGCGAATGCCGACATCGACGCATCCGTATGGGACCTCGTCGAGCGGGTACGCAACGTCGTCACGCGCCGGCTCGAAGGCTTGCGCAAGGACGGCAAGATCGGCTCGAGCCTCGACGCGGAAATCGTGGTTTACGCCGACCCGGCACTGTGCGAACGCCTGCAGGTCATCGGCGACGAATTGCGATTCGTGATGATCACCTCGGCGGCAACGCTCGCGCCGCTGGACGCGGCCGACGGCAGCGAACTGGTGACCCTGGCGGACGGCAGTCGCTTGCGCACCGAGGCGAAGGCCAGTGCGTTCGCCAAGTGCGTGCGTTGCTGGCATCACCGCGCGGACGTCGGCCAGCACCCCGGGCACGTAGAACTCTGCGGGCGTTGCATCGACAATATCGAAGGCGCAGGCGAGCCACGCGCCTACGTCTGAGCCAGGTAAAAAGCACTCAATGATTAGCTCGCAGCTCAAATGGTTGTGGATCAGCCTCGGCGTGATCGTGCTGGATCAGGCGAGCAAGCAGATCGCCGAGGCCATGTTGACACCGCACCAGCCGGTCAACCTGCTGCCCTTTTTCGACTGGTACCTGACCTATAACGCCGGCGCCGCCTTCAGCCTGCTGGCCGATGCCGGTGGCTGGCAACGCTGGCTGTTTACCGCAATTGCGATCGTCATCAGCTTCGTCATCGTGCAGTGGTTACGCAAGTTGCCGGATGAGGAAACCCTGACCGCGCTGTCGCTCAGCCTGATCCTCGGCGGCGCGATCGGCAACCTGATCGACCGCATCCTGCTCGGCCACGTCATCGACTACATCCAGGTCTGGCTGGGCAGTTACCCGTTTCCCGCTTTCAATATTGCCGACTCCGCGATCAGCGTCGGTGCCGCGTTGCTGATCCTGAGCAGTTTTATCGGCAGGCGCAAGGCGCAGGTCGAGTAAGGCGATGAGCATGATCGAACGCAACAGTCGCGTCACGCTTTACTACCGGCTCGGATCAACCAACGACCTGGTGCTGGAAGACAACTTTGACGAACAGCCCATGACCGTGCAACTCGGCCAGGGTGAAATGGCCGAGGGCCTGGAACTGTCTCTGATCGGGCTCAGCGCGGGGGATTCACAAACCATCGATATCGGACCCGATCTCGCCTTCGGCCATATCGATGAAACCCTGTTTCGCGTATTTCCCCGCACCGAATTCGACCCCGAAATCGAACTCGAGCCCGGGTTGATCATCGAATTCGCCAACGAGGACGGCGAAACGCTGCCGGGTACGATACTGCGTTTCGACGACAACGAGGTCCACGTCGACCTGAATCACCCGCTGGCTGGTCAAACCGTGCGCTACAGCGTTAAGATAGTCGCCGTCGACAACGTTTCAGCCGAACCCAAAATCCTGCACTGATGGAAATCCTGCTCGCCAACCCCCGCGGTTTCTGCGCCGGCGTCGATCGCGCCATCGAGATCGTAGAGCGCGCGATCCGGCTGTTCGGCGCACCGATCTACGTGCGCCACGAAGTGGTGCACAATCGCTTCGTCGTCGACGATCTGAAACAAAAGGGCGCCATCTTCGTCGACGAGCTCGACCAGGTGCCCGACGACAGCTATGTCATCTTCAGCGCTCACGGCGTTTCGCGCGCGGTAAAGCGCGAAGCCGCGCGGCGCCAGCTGAAGGTTTTCGACGCAACCTGTCCGCTGGTTACCAAGGTGCACATGGAAGTCAGCCGCTACAGTCGCAAGGGCATCGAGACCATACTGATCGGCCACCGCGGTCATCCCGAGGTCGAGGGCACCATGGGCCAGTACGAGCGTGAAAACGGCGGCGAAATCTACCTGGTCGAATGCGCCGATGACGTGCGCAGGCTCAAGGTGAATAACCCCGATGAACTGCGTTACGTCACGCAAACCACCCTGTCCAAGGACGACACCGCAATCGTCATCGACAGTCTCCACGAGGTATTCCCCAAAATCGAGGGGCCGAAAAAAGAAGACATTTGCTACGCCACGCAAAATCGCCAGGATGCGGTCAAGCAACTCGCCGAACGTTGTGACCTGATCCTGGTGGTTGGCTCGCGCAACAGCTCGAATTCGAATCGCCTGCGCGAAATCGCCGAAAACAAGAATATCGAGGGCTACCTGATCGACAGCGAGGCCGACATCCAGCTCGAATGGTTGCAGGGAAAATCCCGCATTGGCATAACCGCCGGCGCCTCGGCGCCGGAACTGCTGGTGCATAACGTGGTCAAATTCCTGCAGCGCCACGGCGCAGGCAAGGCATCTTCGCTCGGATTCACCGAGGACGTCATCTTCCCGTTGCCAAAGCCGCTCAGATAAGCAAGTTTTTTAAAACATCGATGATGAGATTCCTCCATACCTGCCTGGTCGTCGCCGCGACGCTGGCAATGGCAAGTTGCAGCGCCATCGATATCGTCTACAACAATGCGCCATCATTTGTTGGCGGAGAGATCGAAGATGCCCTGGACCTTGACGACGAGCAGCGCGTCCAGGTCGACGCGGGACTGCAACGTTTCTTTGACTGGCACCGGCAGCAGGAACTCCCGCGCTACCGCGAACTGCTGGATCACGCGGCGCTGGCCATTGGGGACGGCATTGGCGCAGCAGAATATCTCGCCATCTACAATGACGTGCATGCAGCCTGGGAGCGTTCGCTACTGCGCTTGATCGATGACCTGCACGGGCTGACGGCGAGCCTGACGCCGGCGCAGATCGATCACTATGACCAGTACTTCCGCGAGCGCTCGGAAAAGTACCAGGACTTCCTGGAGATGTCCCTGCAACAGCGCGAAATTTTCACAGAGGAGCAGAATATCGAGCAGCTGGAACACTGGACCGGCAAGCTCGAAGAACTGCAAATCGAAAAAATCGCTGCGCGTCTGCGCCAGCTTCCACAACGGCGCCTGGCCTGGATCGATTTTCGCGAGGCACGCCACCATGCGCTGATCGCCGCGCTGCGTAAAGCCCCGGACAGCGGCCTGTCGGTACAGCAGTTACAACATATCCTGCTGGGCACCAGCAGCGAGTACGCACGCATCTATGAGCCGCAGCGCATTGCCTACCACCAGGCTTACGCGCAAATGATCGAAGCGGTGAGCGGCGGGCTCAACAGGGCGCAAATCGCGCACGCGGTCGAACGCCTGCGCGAATTCGAGGAAATCGTCATCGAACTCCAGGAAAACAGCTGACCGGCAGTTTAGCGTGACCTGACCCCTTTCCGGCGACGCCTCCTCGGTGTGCCGCGTGCCCAGTAAAACCGGCAGACCGTTAAACCCGGCTTTACATTGCCGCCACCAGCCTCCAACATTGACGCCACACTGGAACCATGAAAAGGCCCCGATACCATGAACGATCAGCAAAAACAGGAAGAAACCGAGAATCTCGACCAGCTCGATGATGCGTTGCAGAACGCTCTCGACGCAGACGATGAAGAGCAACTGGTCGAAGCCATGGACAACCTGAGTAGCCAGGAAGCGCTGCGCCAGGTATCGCTGATGGAATCCGAAGACCGCGATGAGCTGATGACCCTGCTGTCGCCGGAAGCCGCGGCCGAGCTGATCGAGGAGGCGCCCGCCGAACTCGCGGTAACCATGATCGAGGGCCTCGAATCCACCGTCGCCGCGAAAATCATGGAGGAGCTGCACAGCGATACGCAGGCCGATATCGTGCAGGAAATGGAGACAAAGAACTCGGAAGCGATCCTCGCCGAGATGGAGTCCGAGAGCGCGGACAACCTGCGCAAACTGTCACAGTACGAACCGGATACCGCCGGTGGCTTGATGGAGCTGGAAGCCTTTACCTTCGGTATCGACGACACCGTCGGCACGCTACTGAAGCAGGTGACCCAGGGCGACGATAGCTTCGAACGTCACCGCGGCCAGCATCCCTATATTCTCGACGAGCAGGGCAAGCTGATCGGCGTGGTTTCGCTGCGCGACCTGCTACGCAACAGGCGCGCGGTAAAGCTGGTCGATATCATGCACGAGCCGATTTCCGTGCGGCCCGAAACCAACCAGGAAGAGCTGGTCGACCTGTTCGACGAAAACCCGTTTCTGGGCATTCCGGTGGTCGACGAGGCGGGTATATTGCTCGGTGTGGTTTCACGACTCGAACTGGCCGAGGCCGAACTCGAGCGCGCCGAACACGAGAGCCTGTCGCGTCAGCAGGTCGGTGACGAACTGCGCTCGATGCCGACCCTGCTGCGCTCGCGGCGACGGCTGGCCTGGCTGTCGTCCAACATCGTGCTCAACATCATCGCCGCCAGCGTGATATCGGCCTACGAGGAAACGATCGCCGCGGTGATCGCCATCGCAGTGTTCCTGCCGATGGTATCGGACATGAGCGGCTGTTCCGGCAACCAGGCGGTCGGCGTCAGCATGCGCGAACTGTCGCTCGGACTGACGCGCCCGGTCGACCTTTATCACGTGCTGAAGAAGGAGTTCGGCGTCGGCGTGATCAACGGCATCGTGCTCGGCATCCTCATCGGCATCGTCGCCTGGGTGTGGAAAGACAATGCCTTTCTCGGCATCGTGATAGGGCTTGCGCTGGCGATGAACACCGTGCTTGCGGTGTCGATCGGCGGCACCGTGCCACTGCTGCTGAAAGGATTCGGCATCGATCCGGCGGTCGCCTCCGGACCGCTGCTGACCACGGTGACCGACATGGCGGGTTTCTTCCTGGTGCTGAGCCTGGCGACGCTGTTCATGCCGCAACTGATCGCCTGAGCTTGCGGCCGATAAGGAATTTGCGGGCGATGCTATCGCTCGGATCGCGCGGTGGTATCATGTGGCTTTTCGAGTCGCAGGGATCCCGCAAGTATGAAAGCACTATCTGATATCGGCCTCGTGGGTCTCGCGGTGATGGGTGAAAACCTGATCCTGAACATGGCAAGCAAGGGCTTCACGGTGACCGCCTATAATCGCTCAACGCAAAAGGTCGATGATTTTATCGCAGGCCGCGCCGCCGGCAAGAATATTCGCGGCGCGAAATCCATCGGGGCCCTGGTCGAATCGCTCGAATCGCCGCGCAAAATCATGCTGATGGTGAAGGCGGGCGCGCCGGTCGACGATTTCATCGAGCAATTGATTCCACATCTCGACCCCGGCGACGTCATCATCGATGGCGGTAACGCCCATTTTGCCGACAGCATCCGCCGCACGCGTTACCTCGAGAACAAGGGCCTGTTGTTCATCGGCACTGGCGTCTCCGGCGGTGAAGAAGGCGCGCTGACCGGCCCGTCGATCATGCCCGGCGGATCGGCAGGGGCCTGGGAGTTGGTGAAACCGATCTTCCAGGCAATTGCCGCGCGCGTCGAAGACGGCACGCCCTGTTGCGACTGGATCGGCAACGACGGCGCCGGCCATTTCGTCAAGATGGTGCATAACGGCATCGAGTACGGCGACATGCAATTGATTTGTGAAATCTACCAGATCATGAAGCAACTGCTGGGCATGACCCCGGCCGAGATGCACGCCGTGTTCGCCGAGTGGAACCGCGGCGAACTCGACAGTTACCTGATCGAAATCACGGCCGATATCCTCGGCTACGAAGAGGACGGCGAGGCGCTGGTCGAGAAAATCCTGGATACCGCCGGGCAAAAGGGCACCGGCAAGTGGACCGGCATCGCCGCGCTCGAACTCGGCATTCCGTTGACGCTGATCAGCGAGGCGGTTGCGGCGCGTTCCCTGTCCGCGCAAAAAGACGAGCGCGTGCAGGCTTCGAAGTTGCTAAACGGCCCCGAGATCCGCTTCGACGGCGACCGGCAGGCGTTTATCGAGGATCTGCGCCAGGCGCTGCTCGCCGCCAAGATCGTCTCCTACGCACAGGGTTATCTGTTGCTGCGCGAGGCGGCCAACGAATACGGCTGGGAGCTCGATTACGGCAACATCGCGCTGATGTGGCGCGGCGGATGCATCATTCGCTCGGTTTTCCTGAGTCGCATCAAGGAAGCTTTCGATACCGATGCACAACTGCCCAACCTGATACTCTCACCCTATTTCCGCGACAGGATCGACGCCGCACAATCGAGCTGGCGCCGCGTTGCCGCGGCTGCGCTTTGCCATGGCGTCGCCGCGCCTGCGCTGACCTCCGCGCTCTGCTATTTCGACGGTTACCGTAGCGAGCGCCTGCCTGCCAACCTGCTGCAGGCGCAACGGGATTACTTTGGCGCGCACACCTACGAACGCATCGACCGACCGCGCGGCGAAGTGTTTCACACCAACTGGACCGGCCGCGGCGGCGATACCGCCTCATCGACGTATAACGCCTAGCCCGCATATCTCACCGGTTTCCGTAGCGAGGACTTTGCAAAGAGGCCGTGGCGTGCCGCACGGACCAGAGGTTCGCGCCGGCGTAGTTTTCACTACGTTTAGCGGGCCGTCGGGAGTACGGCGCGCCACGGCCTCTTTGCGCCGTCCGCAGTAGGAAAACAGTGAGATATGCGGGCTAACCCGCGCGCTTGAAACGGCCGTTTGCCAGGTAGTGGATCACCTGCTCGATGACTGCTTTATTGCGCATCATGAAACTGTGGGTCACGCCCATTTCGAGATGATCCTTCATCCCCTGGAGACGCGTGTTTTTCACCGACACTTTGCCGTCGTCGGGTCCGGGTATCAGGGTCGATAGAATCAGGTTGACGCTGCGCGTGCCGGCGATGATGCCGAGGTCGAAATTCGCCGGCCCGAGGCTGTTCGGCAGGCTGGCCTCGCCAGTGCCGAGTTCGAGGCCGGCGTCACCGTTGATAAAGTGAAAGCCAGGCACATCGCGCAGCCTGTCGACCACTTCGCTACCCTTGTTGGGCGGGCCCAGCATGACCACCCGGCCCAGGTTTTCGATAATATGCCGAGCGAGGAACTGTCGCAGCAGGATGCCGCCCATCGAATGGGTGACGAAATGGATACGCCCGCCATCGGCACAGGCGTCCAGCGCGGGCGCTATGGACGTCTCGGCCAGTGTCGCGACGTCGCCCTTACGCGAATCGTAGCCGACATTGATAACGCGGTATCCCTGCCGTTCGAGCGCGCGCCGCAGTGGCGCCATCGACCTTTCGGTGCGCGCCAGTCCATGCAACAGGATCACGTTATCAGTGCACGCAACCATCGGCGCTGCGCTATTTGGCGGCCCGGGTCAGGACGCTCTAGCCTTCAATTTCGTCGGTATCGTATTGCCCGGAGAGGCGGCGCCGCACGTGCGACCAGGACATTCCGATCGCCAGCACCCCGCTCAAGGCGAACAGCCCGAGCCACTGAATCGCCGCGCCACTGCTGAGGCTGACCACGCCCCAATGGATCAGCAGCCAGATGATCACTGCGAAAAACGCGCCGGCCAACACCGTACCGATCGCACCGAGGGAATTCCAGGTGGCGCGCAGAAAGATCACCCAACCAATCAGCAACACCAGACCCGAGCCAACCTTGTATACCATCGCAGTGTCCGACATCAACCAGCCCACCCAGGAATAGCCGCCCGGGTTATAGGTCAGAAAAACCAGCGCCAGGGCGAAGGCGAAGCGCAGCATGAAACTGCCGAAGTCAAAGTTTTGCGTAGCCATGTTTCGTTGTCGTCGAATCTGAAAAAGGCGATGTTAGCAGAGAACCCGCGGGGGTGAGAAAACTTCTCTGCACTCGAAGCAAGCGCCGGCAGCAGTGATCATCGGGGCTAAGGACACAGGCTCGATCACCTGATCTAACATCCGCTTCAAACCGATATCAAAAACTCGCAAAGTTCATTCGAGCTGCCGCCACCTGCCATCATTCCGGGCGAGCGCAGCGCGACATAGAATCCATTGCCGATACTGCATAAAGAAGTGGTCAGCCAGCTTCAACTGGGCAGGCAATGTCGTTTCATATGCTCAACTACGAACTCGGCATCTCGCCCAACCTGGGAAAACAGGCCGGAACCAGCGGTGTGCATCCAATGCAGACCGAGGAAATACAATCCCGGTAACTCAGTTATTCCTCGTTCGTAACGCGGGTATCCACGGTCGTCGAAAACAGGTAGATCGATCCAGCTAAAGTCATAGGTAAAGCCGGTTCCGTAAATCACGCTGCTAACACCTGCCTGCTCCAGGTCTAATCTTTCGCGCACTGAAGTGGGCTGCCAGCTGACTGGTTTGATATCGTTTTGCGGCGCTTCGATACCGTTCTCGGTTATGTATTTATCTACCAGGGCCAGTGTTTCCTGGCAGTCGCTGTCAATCGCGTCGAGGGTTTCGTCGAGGCCGGTTGCAAAACGTGCATGGCATCCATCAGCCTCTACCATGCGGCCGAGCAGCTTTACGCCATCAATAGCCATCTGGCGTAAATCGATGGTCCTGCCGCCATCGCGACCTGTGAGGTGTTCGTGTGGCTCAAAACGAACAGCACGCCCGAGGGGATGCTTATCTACGGGCATATCCAGAAATCCTGCATCAAACAGCCACTGGATAATGTCCCTGCCTCGATAGCGGCGCGGAATACGTCCGGCCTTGCCAACACAAAGATATACATCACGGCCAGCGAGGCGCAAATCTTCCACTACCTGGCAGCCGGACTGGCCGCTACCCACCACCAGAACCGAACCTTCAGGCAGTTGCTGCGGATTGCGGTAGGCACTGGTATGAATTTGCATTAGCTGATCGGAAAGCATGCTGCGCCAGGGTGGATATTTCGGATGTTGGTGGGTGCCGGTGGCGATAATGACGCTTCCGGCCTCGAAGTCACCCGCGGAGGTCTCGATTCTAAATCGTCGACTATTAGCCGAGCTGGAAACTCGATGTACTTCGATACCGTTGCGGAGCGGGGGATTGAAGCTTTCGGCAAATGCCTCGACATAGGCGACGATTTCATCGCGCTGCATAAAACCATCCGGGTCGTCACCGTTATAAGAGAATCCGGGCAGTCGACAGAAACGGTTTGGCGTTACCAGGCAGAAGCTGTCCCAGCGGTGGCGCCAGGTATCCCCCACATTTCCCCGATCGAGTATCAGATGCTTCTGCTGACTCTGCGTCAGATGCCAACTTACCGAGAGTCCGGCCTGCCCTCCGCCGATAACTATTGTGTCGATCTGCTCAATCATTGGGGCCTCTGGCGATCAGCCTCGAACCTTAGTCGCTCGAACCTAGCGAATTAGTCATAGTGAGTCAAAATATATCCGTCTGCCATGTCAAAGAAAAACCCTGAGAACATCCTTGAAAGAGGTGATCCCCGCCCACGAGCGGGCAGTAGATTTCCGCCTGATATTCACTGGTAAAGCGGATGAAAATAGCCGGGGTAAAATTACCAACCCCTCAAGTATTTCTATTTTCTGGCCAATAAATGCTAAATAAACAGTGTTCCCTAGGTACCGCAGGTGAAAATAGCATGGGTTATTCGGTATTCGAGTTTTACCGGTTGAGGGTCAGTGAT
>Ga0210366_10000119_pt1 | contig 10736 bp, 8 predicted proteins | sample S641metaT_FD_190380 | JGI IMG/M metagenome (GOLD analysis project Ga0210366, IMG submission 190380) | Metatranscriptome of estuarine sediment microbial communities from the Columbia River estuary, Washington, United States - S.641... | ecosystem: Environmental > Aquatic > Marine > Intertidal... | reverse complement strand
CGGATGCGCGCACGTGCACGCGCTCACCGGCGAGGCCTACTTCGGTGTTGCGGGCGAGGGCGCCCTCGAGCTCCACGATTCCGAGCGCGGGTTTCGCCGCGTCGAGATCCGGCCGGGAAGCTATGTCCAGTTCCCGCCCGGCACCTTGCATCGCTCGGTGAGTACGAATCGCCTCGAGGTGCTCGCAATCATGGGCAACGCGGGACTTGCCGAGCGCGGCGACGCACGCATCTACTTCGGTGCCGACGTGGATGCCGATCCGCAGCGCTACGAGGCGCTGCGAACGCTCGTGGACAAGGGCCTGGACGGCGCGCTCGAGCGGCGCGACGCTTCCGCGCGCGCCTATATTCAGCTCATGGCGCTTTGGGAGAACGACCGCGCCGCGTATTTCGCGGAGCTGGAGCGATTCGTTCGCAGGCACCAGGCGACGATCGCGGCGAAACGCGAAACCATGGAAGACGTGATCCGCACGGGTCCGCTTCGCGAGGCGGAGAATGCACTCGAGCAACTCGCTGCACTTGGCGCAAGTTCGACCGGGCCCGGTGCCGGCACGTGGCGCGAGCCCGACACCGCGCCGGTGCTCGGGATGTGCGGCATGCTCTGGCAGATTGCGCGGCTCGATTCGCGCGCCTGAGAACGCCCGATTCCCAGAACGTCTGATTCCGGTAGTCGCTCGCCGCTGTCGCGGGTGGGCGACGCGCTCTGCTGCGCCGCAGCGTTCGCATCCTCGAACAGCCTCGCGCCGCGCATTCGGGGTGAAGATCGCGATTGTTTGGGGCCCCAATATTATCGTTGACACGCGTGCCGGGAGATACGTAGAGTGCGGCGAGAAGCATGCACAATAAACGCGTGCCCCGGGGATTTTCATCTGGGCGTGCGCGACGCTTCGAGCGCGTGGACGGGAATGCAATCCTTCCGGGCGTATCCTTCCGGGAAACGTGCCGTGCCAACCTTGTCGGTGACGGTGCCAGCGAAGGCCGAGTCAACCGCCGGAGACCCCGCGCACCCGGTCGAAGGCAACTAACGAGGAGAGGGACGTGATACGCAGAACAGCATTGAAAGCGGCGATTGCCGCAGTGATTGCGGGTACGTTGGCGATGGGCGTGGCGCACGCCGCGGATCCGATCAAGATCGGTGCCGTCGCACCAAAGACCGGACCGCTCGCCGCGGGAGCGGCCATCACGCACTGGCCGAACATCCAGCTCTGGAAGCATCAGGTGAACGAGCGGGGTGGCCTCAAGATGAAGGACGGAACCCGGCGCTTGGTCGAGATCATCGAGTATGACGACCGGACAAATCCCGGCGAGACCATCAAGGCGGTGCAGCGGCTCGCCACGCAGGATAAGGTCGACTTCATCCTCGCCCCGTACGGCTCGGGCCTCAATCTGGCGGCGGCGCCGATCTACGCCAAGTACGGTTACCCCCAGATTACGTCTACCTCCATCACCGACAAGAACGCGGAACTCACGAAGCGCTATCCCGGTATCTTCTTCACGCTCGGGACGACCACTGCGCTTGCCAACTCGGTGGCGGAGATCCTCGCCAAGCTGCGTGCCGACGGCAAGATCGGGAACAAGGTCGCCATGGTGAACGTGGCCGACGCGTTCGGCATCGAGCTCGCAGAGGTGGCGCGACCGATCTTCAAGGAGGCCGGTCTTGAAATCGTTTACGACAAGTCCTACCCCCTCGGCACCCAGGATCTGTCGCCGATTGTGAAGGGTGCGAAGGCGTCGAATCCCGACGCGTTTGTCGCTTGGTCGTATCCCCCGGATACCTTCGGGCTGACCGCGCAGTCCAAGATCGTGGGCCTGGACGTGAAGGCCTATTACACGGCCGTGGCCACCGCGTTCCCGATGTATGCGGCGAAGTTCGGGAAATCGGTCAATGGCAACCTGGGTGCCGGCGGGGTGAACCACGACACGCCGGAGATGAAGGCGTATTACGCCGCGCACTTGAAAGTGACGGGCAAGCCGGCCGATTCCTGGGCAAGCCCCGTCATGTATGCGACGCTCCAGGTGCTCGAGCAGGCGATCGAAGCCGTTGGCACCGATCGCAAGGCGGTGACCGACTACGTCAAGAAGGCCACGTTCAAGACCGTCATGGGGCCATGGAAGTTCACCAACCAGTCGATCCACGACTTCTGGACTGTCGGCCAATGGCAGAACGGCGTTTTCAACGGCGTGTCTTCGACCGGGCTGCCCGGCGCCAAGCCCGTGATCACGAAGACCGGTTGGTAAGATCCGGCTTTCAGTCTCGCAGGTACGAACCCCGGTGTGAGGTTCCGACACCGGGGTATTTTTTTCTCCGTGGGCCATGGACATCCTGATCACCGGCATCCTGCTCGGGGCAACCTACTCGCTGATCGCGATGGGGCTGACGCTCCAGTACGGTGTCGCGCGCATCATGAATCTCGCCAACGGCGAGATGCTGGTGACCGGCGCTTTCGGCGCATTCTGGGTCTTCACGGCACACAAGATCAGTCCGTACGCGTCCGCGGTTTTCGTCGTGCCGAGCGCGTTCGTGATCAACTGGCTCATCTATCGCTACCTGATGCGGCCGCTGGTGCGCCGCGCCAGGAGCCGCGGCATGCTGGAAGTCGACAGCATTCTGGCGACGTTCGGTCTGGCCTTCGCATTCGTCGGGATCATGCTGCTCATTTTCGGCGGCGGATACTTCACGTATTCCTACCTCGACGTTTCGTTTCCGCTCTTCGGCAGCCCGTTCGGTCTGAACCGGGTGGTGGCATGCCTGATCTCGATCGTGATCTGCGGCCTGCTCTACTGGGGTCTGAACGGAACGCGCACGGGCATGGCGATCCGGGCGGTCGCGGTCGACCCGGGGGCCGCGGGGCTGGTGGCGATCGACGTGCCGCGTTTGTCCACTTTTGCGTTCGCACTCGGTGGCGCCGTGACGGCCGCGGGCGGAATCATCCTCAGCACGTTTCTGACAATGGACGCCTCGATCGGCATCGTCTTTACCATGAAGGCGCTGATTATCGTGATCATGGGCGGTGTCGGTGACGTGCGCGGCGCGATCATTGCCTCATTGATCCTGGGGCTCGCCGAAACCGCGGTCGCGACCTTGATCGATCCGGGAATGACGGTCGCCGCGGCTTATCTGCTCTTCGTGCTGATCCTGCTGTTCCGGCCCGAGGGACTGTTCGGAAGGCGCCAGTCATGACGCGGCGCGAGCTCACGAACTTTGCGCTGGCTGTCATCGCGTTCGCGATCCTCGCTTGCCTGCCATTCCTGCAGGACGGCTATGTGCTTTCGCTCGCGGTCGGTGTCGCCATGTACACGGTGCTGGCGACTTCCTGGGCGCTGTTCTCGGGGCCAACGCATTACATCTCGCTCGCGACCGCGGCGTTCTACGGATTGGGCGCCTATGTGGTGTCGGCCGGAATCGACGTCATTCCGTATGTGGTGCTGCTGGGTCTGGCGGGGATCGCCGGCGGCGTGGTGGCGGCGCTGGTCGGGGTCGCCACGCTGCGCCTTTCCGGCGTGTATTTCGTGATCTTCACGCTTGGCCTCGCCGAGCTGATCCGCCAGATCGTGACCTGGGTGCAGAACAATCTGACCGGCAGTCGCGGAATGTACGTGTTGACCGAGATTACCGAGCGGATCATCTACTGGGAACTGCTGGCGCTTGCGGCCGCGGTGTACCTGATCGGCTGGCTGGTCGCGCGCTCGCGCCTCGGTTTCGCCCTGCGCATCATCGGCAACGACGAGGTGGTGGCCGCGCACGTCGGGATCAATTCCGCGGCGGCGAAGCTCGCTCTTTTCGTGATCTCGGGCATTTTCGCCGGGATGGTCGGGGCGATCATGGCGCCCCGCTTCACCTATATCGAGCCCAGCATCGTCTTCACGCCCGAGCTATCGTTCCAGGTCGTGATCATGGCACTCCTGGGAGGCGTGCACCGGCTGTGGGGGCCGCTCGTCGGCGTGATCCCATTCACCATTCTCTGGGAGCTGATCGCGGCGCGATTCCCGAATCAGACGGTTCTGCTGCTCGGCATCGCCTTCCTGCTGATCGTTTATCTGATTCCGAACGGCGTGGTGGGTCGGATCGAGGCCGCGTTCAAGCTTGCCGGCCGGAGGATCAAGCATGGCTGAGCGGACGGTGCTGGAAGTCCAGGGTGTCAGCAAGCGCTTCGGTGGCCTGCTCGCCGTGGATAACCTGAGCTTTGCGGTGCGGGAGAACGAGGTCGTGGGCGTGATCGGTCCGAACGGATCCGGCAAGACGACGGTGATGAATCTGATTTCGGGTCTGCTGAAGCCCACCGACGGCGACATTTTCCTGGGTGACCGCGTGATTTCGGACCGGCCCGCACGGTTCATTGCGCGCGCGGGGGTCGCCCGCACGTTTCAGCTGGTGCGAACGCTGCCCTCGCTGACGGTGGTCGAAAACGTCATGGCCGGCGCGGTGTTCGGGCACAAGCGCCTCTGGGGCCGAGCCGTGAGGAAGTTTGCGCTCCGGCAGCTGGAGCGGGTAGGGATGGGCCAGGCGATCAACGCGCCGACTGCGTCGCTGACTTATATCGACGAGAAGCGGGTGGAGCTCGCGCGCGCGCTTGCCTCCGACCCGCGTATCCTGCTCCTGGACGAATGGCTCGCCGGATTGAACCCCACGGAGCTCACGATCGGAATCGACCTGATCCGGAGCCTGCGCGAGGAGGGCCGCACCATCGTTCTCGTCGAGCATGTCATGGACGCGATTCGCAGCCTGTGCGACCGCTGCGTGGTCATGAACAGCGGCGCGAAGATCGCCGAAGGAACACCCGATGCGACGCTCGCCGACAAGGAGGTGATACGCGCCTACCTCGGAGACGAGCATGCTTGAGTGCCGCGATCTGTCGGTTTCGTACGGCCACCACCGGGCGCTTGTCAGTGTCGCGGTCCGGACCGCGCCCGGCGAGATCGTCGTGATCCTCGGGGCCAACGGCGCAGGCAAGAGCACGCTGCTTCAGGCGATCGCGGGGCTCGTACCCTCTCACGACGCCGGCCAGATTCTGCTCGACGGAAAGTCGGTGAAGGGACAACCACCGCACCTGATCGTCGAGGCGGGGCTGGCGCTCGTGCCCGAGGGGCGTCGCCTGTTCGGTGATCTGACGGTACTCGAGAATCTCGTCCTGGGAGCCTACGCGGGCCGCGCCAGACAGTCGGAGAAGGAAAATCTGGAGAAGGTGTTCACCCTGTTTCCGCGTCTGGCCGAGCGCCGACGCCAGGTTGCGCGCACCATGAGCGGGGGGGAGCAGCAGATGGTTGCGATCGGCAGGGCGATGATGTCGGCACCTTCCATTCTGATGCTGGATGAACCGTCGCTCGGCCTCTCGCCCATCCTGTGCTCCGAGCTTTTCAAGGCGCTGGCCGAAGTTCGCAAGACGGGTGTGGGCATTTTGCTCGTCGAGCAGAACGCCCGGCAGGGTCTCGCCATCGCCGATCGCGGCTACCTGCTCGAGAATGGTCGCATCGTCGGCGAGGGGACTGCGGCGAGCCTCGCGCAGGATCCGGCGGTGCAGAAAGCCTATTTGGGCGGCGCTGCCGGGGATGTCGGGGCAAGGCCGGCGCGCGTGCCGGCGCAGTCGCCTCCGCAGGCGATCAGCCGCGCTGCGGTCCCGCCGCCCATCCGCCCGAGCGCGACTTCAGCGCAGGACGTCGGGTCGCTGATCCCAGGATCGATCAACGAGCTGGTTCAGCGGGCCGCGGCCATCCAGTCGGATCACGTCAAGGCGATGCGGACGGGAAGGGTGGCGACTCGACCCGCTGTAGCAGCAACGGCGCGCGCGCGCGACGATTCGCTTCAGGAGGCGATCGCGAGAGTCGAAGCGGCCGCGGCCGACGCACGCAAGAGTCGGCAATCTGGCGACAGCGGCGAACGGAAGCAGGTGAAAGGAGACTGAGATGGCGCGAGTGTTCGATGGCATGTTCATTGGAGGTCGACCGATCTCCACCGGCAAGTCGTTCGCCGACCTGAATCCGTCTGACGGCACGGTATGGGCCGAGGTTCCCGATGGGGGTCGCCAGGAGGCGCGTGCGGCGATCGAGGCGGCCCACGCCGCATTCGGAAGCTGGTCGACACTGCCATTCAACAAGCGCGCGCACTACATGATCAAGGTGGCGGAAGTCTTCGAGCGGCGCCAGATGGAAATCGTCGAGGCGCTGCAGAGTGAAGGCGGCGGCTGGTTCGGAAAAGGGATGTTCGAGACGGGATACGTGCCCGAAATTTTCTACGCTGCCGCCGCATCCAGCTATGCGCCGATCGGCGAAGTGATTCCCTCGGAGCACGGCAAGCTCTCGATGGCGGTGCGTCAGCCGATGGGCGTGATCTCTGTCATCAGCCCGTGGAACGTTCCCGTTCTTCTCACCGGCCGCGGCATTGCCTTCGCGCTCGCCGCCGGCAACACGGTAGTGCTCAAGCCGTCGGAGGAAACGCCCTATTGTGGCGGATTGCTCTACGCTGAGGTGTTCAAGGAGGCCGGGGTGCCCGAGGGCGTGCTGAACGTCGTGACCTGCTCGCGCGACAACGTTCAGGCAGTCGGAGACGAGTTGATCGAGAATCCGCGAGTGAAGGGCATTTCGTTCACCGGGTCCACCGCCGTCGGGCGCCAGGTCGCTGCGCGGGCCGGCGCCCACCTGAAGAAGTGTTGCGTCGAGCTTGGCGGCAAGGACGCGTTGATTGTCTGCGACGATGCCGATATGGAGCGCGCAACCGCGGCCGCCAATTTCGGCAGCTTCATGCACCAGGGCCAGATCTGCATGTCGGTGGAGAAGGTGTTGGTGCAGGAGAAGATCTTCGACGCGTTCCTGCAGCGGTTCGTGGAAAGGGCGGCCAAGCTGAAAGTCGGCGATCCCGGCAAGGACAAGTCCCACATCATCGGCCCGCTCATCAACGATCGGCAGGCCGCCAAAGTGAAAGGTCAAATCGACGACGCCATTGCCAAGGGTGCAAGGGTTGCCCTCGGCGGACACGTGAACGGACGCTTCGTCGAGCCGACGATCCTCGTCGACGTCACTCCGGACATGCTGGTCTACCAGGACGAGACGTTCGGGCCGGTTGTCCCGGTCATTCCGTTCAGGACTGACGACGAGGCCATCGCGATTGCCAACGACACGGAGTACGGTCTCTCGTCGGGCGTGATCACACGGGACGAACAGCGGGGACTCGCGATCGCGCAGCGGCTCGAGACCGGCATGTGTCACATCAACTGCTCGTCGGTGAACGACGAGCCGCACGCTCCGTTCGGCGGATCGAAGGCGTCCGGGCAGGGGCGGCATGGCGGGCGCTGGGCAACCGAAACTTTCACCGAGACCCGCTGGATCACGGTGGAGCGCGGCGGCCGCCCCTTCCCGCCGATGTTCTGAGCAGAGACCGGAAGTCAGACCTGAACGAGGAAGCAAGATGACTAGCGCTACCACCTGGACACTGATCGTCCTCGCCGTTCTGATCGTCGTCATCGTCGTTCTGGCGAGGTTCTACGAGCGGGCGAACCGTGAGACGAGCCTGGTCAAGACGGGCGTCGGCGGCCGCAAGGTCGTCATGGACGGCGGCACGATCGCTATCCCCTACTTTCACGAGATCTCGCGCGTGAACATGCAGACCCTGCGGCTCGAGGTGCGTCGCGCCGGCGAGGCGGCCCTGATCACAAAGGATCGCATGCGCGTGGATGTGGGCGTCGAGTTCTACGTATCGGTCATCCCGAGCGAGGAAGGCATTGCGCGGGCCGCCCAGACGCTCGGCAACCGGACCTTTCATCCGGACAAGCTGCGCGAGCTGATCGATGGCAAGCTGGTCGATGCGCTGCGCTCGGCGGCGGCGCGCGAGACGATGGACGACCTGCACGAGAACCGCGGCGCCTTCGTCGCCGGGGTCCGCGAGAGCCTGGGCGAGTCGCTCGCGCGCAACGGACTGGAGCTGGAATCGGTCTCACTGACGGCCCTCGACCAGACGCCCTTCAGTGCGCTCGACGAGAACAACGCCTTCAACGCGGTCGGCATGCGCAAGCTCGCCGAGGTGATCGCGAAGTCGAAGAAGGAGCGGGCGGAGATCGACGCGGACGCCGAGGTCTCGGTCCGCAAGGCGACGATGCAGGCGACCAAACAGAAGCTCGCGATCGATCTGGAGGAACAGGAGGCCGAGATCTCCCAGGTCCAGCGGCTCGAGACCCTCAAGGCGGCCCAGATCGCGGAGGTGGTGAAGCGCAAGGCCGAGGGTGAGCTCGAAGCGGCGCGCGCACGGATCCACATGGAGCAAGCGATTCGCGCCGCCGATATCGCCAAGGAGAAAGACATTCGAGAAGCCGAGATCGCGCGGGAGCGCGACGTCGAGCTCGCCAACCAGGAGCGGCAGATCACCATCGCCAAGCACTCGCACGAAGAGAGCAAGGCGCGGGCGGCAGCCGATCTCTCCAAAGCCGAAGCCACGAAGGCGGCGGAATCGATCGCAACCGCCAAGCAGGTCGCCGAAGCCGAGCGGCGCAAGGAAATCGCGCTGGTCGCGGCCAAGCAGGACGGCGAGATCGCCGGGACGCGGTTGCGCATGCAGGCCGCAGCCGAGAAAGATGCCGCGGCCGACCGGGCCAGAGCGAGAATCGAAGAGGCCAAGGCCGATGCGGAAATGACGGACCTGCGCTCGGCGGCAAGGAAGACGGAGCGGCTTGCCGAGGCCGAGGGTCAGCGCGCCATCATCGATGCCGAGAACAAGATGGATGAGCACATCGTCACGATGAAAGTCGCGCTGGCGAAGCTCGACACGCTCCCAAAGGTTGTGGCCGAGATGGTGAAGCCGGCCGAAAAGATCGAATCCATCAAGATTCACCATGTTTCGGGACTGGGAACGGGGCAGTCGGGAGGGCAGGTGGGAGGCAAGCCCGCGGTCAATCAGGCGCTCGACTCGATCATGGACATGGCCGTGCAGTTGCCGGTGCTCAGGAAGCTCGGCGAAGAGCTCGGCATGAGTTTCGAAGGCGGGATCACGAATCTTGCGGGCGATTCGCGAGCTGCCGGGACGGATGCGTCCGACGGCACTGCGACGAATCCGAAGAATTCGAAGAAGACCTGAACCGACGCGCCATCGCGTTGCCGTCGAAAGGAGACGCGCCATGTACGCCGAAACGCCCGAGGTTGTCGAGACGAATCTGATCATCAGCGGAAAGTGGACGCGTGCGCTCGACGAGAGCCGGTACGACATCTGCAATCCCGCGCGGCCGGATGAGCTCGTCGGATGTGCGGCGATGGGGTCGCGCGCGGACGTGGATCGCGCCTGCCGGGCCGCGCACGAGGCGTTCCCGTCGTGGTCGAGACTGTCCTACGCGGAGCGCGCACAATTCTTGAAGAAGATCGCCGCCGCGCTCGTCGCCGATCAGTCGGAACTCGCCCAGCGCATCCGGCTATTCACCCGCGAGCACGGCAAGATCCTCAAGGAGGCCGAGCTCGAGATGACCCGACTCGGCGACCGGTTCATGCTCGCCGCCGCGTATGCGGATCGCCTGGCCCAGGACGATGCCTTGCGTGGGCCACCGTTCGACACGTTGATCGCCCGGCAGCCACGGGGCGTTGCAGCGCTTATCGTTCCGTGGAACTGGCCGCTCTCGATCCTCGGCGCGAAGCTTCCGCAGGCGCTGCTCGCCGGCAACACCGTGGTGATCAAGCTTTCGCCCTACGCGCCGCTCGCCCCGGCAATGACGATCCGGAAGATCGCGGAAGCCGTGCCGCCCGGCGTGATCAATCTGCTCACAGGAACGACGATCGAGTCGGGTGACGCGCTGCTCACCCATCCGCTGGTCCGCAAGATCAACTTCACCGGCAGCGTGGAAGTCGGCAAGCACGTCATGGCGATGGCGGCACGCAATCTCACGCACGTCACGCTGGAGCTGGGCGGCAACGACCCCGGGATCGTGCTCGAGGACGCCGATCTCGACGATGCCGCGATCAAGCGCATGGTCATGGGGACGTTCCTGTCCACCGGACAGGTGTGCATGGCGCTCAAGCGCCTGTACGTGCATGAATCCCGCTACGACGAGTTGACGACCGCATTCACCGCCGCCGTGTCGCAGTACGTCATCGGCGACGGATTGGACCCTGCGGTCACGATGGGACCATTGAACAATCAGCGCCGCCAGGAGGCCATCCGCGAGCTCGTCGCCGAAGCGAGGGCGCGCGGTGCGGAAGTGCGGGAAGTCGGTACGATCGCCGACGAGGGAACGTTCGCGCGCGGCTACTTCCATCGCCCGAGCGTCGTGCTCACTTCCGACCATGGGCTGCGGGTCGTGCGCGAAGAGCAGTTCGGCCCGATCCTGCCGATTATCCCGTTCCGCGACGAACGCGAGGCGATCCGGCTCGCGAACGATTCCGAATTCGGTCTGTGTTCTTCAGTGTGGTCATGCGACCGCGACCGTGCATTGCGCATCGCCAGGCAGCTCGAAGCGGGCTACACCTATCTCAACGGTCACGGTGCGCTGGCGCAGGATCATCGCGCGCCCTTCGGCGGATTCAAGTGGAGCGGGATCGGCCGGAACCTCGGCTACGAGGGATGCCTCGAGTTCCAGGAGTACCACAGCATCTCCGCGCCAACCAGTTGGCTTCTCTAATGACCTGAACGCGGATAGCGCGGCGACGGGGTGGTTTCGGCGTCCCAATCAGCGCACGCACCACCCCGTCCGCTGCGCGTCCACCCCTCCTCGAAGAGGAGGGGAAAAAGCGGAAACATCCCCTCCTTTTCAAGGGTGAGCCGGGGTTTCG
>Ga0210366_10000118_pt1 | contig 10756 bp, 10 predicted proteins | sample S641metaT_FD_190380 | JGI IMG/M metagenome (GOLD analysis project Ga0210366, IMG submission 190380) | Metatranscriptome of estuarine sediment microbial communities from the Columbia River estuary, Washington, United States - S.641... | ecosystem: Environmental > Aquatic > Marine > Intertidal... | reverse complement strand
CCAGGCTGGGCCCCGCGTCCCTCATCTGCTTACATCGTTTCGGTGTGGGTCAGGCGCCCGTCGGCCCGAGCTTCTTCATCAGCTCGGCTGCCTTCGACTTGACATTCGCGGCCATGGTCATGGCCTCGGCGAGCTTACCGCCCGTGAAGCTCTCGCGAGCCTGGGTCCATGAAGCCGTCAGCTGTTGAACCGACTCTTTGGCCTCGGATACCTGCTCCTTGGTCATCCCGGCCGGCAGGCGGCGGGATGAGGAGAGCTGGGCAACCCGCGTCTCCAACTGACCGACCATCGTGGTCAAGCTGTCGGCCATCGGCCCCCAGCCCTTGGTCGGCTCGTCCTTCTTGGCCACTACCGTTTGCTCCAGTTCCTTGACCTTGTCGGTCGCATTCTTGGCCGCGGCAATGGCCGCGCCGTACTTCTTTTCTGTGATGCTCTTCTTGATGAACGCGAGCTCGTCGTCCACCGCCTTCAGGCCGTCCGAAGCGTAGTGCTCAGCCTCTGGGCGTATCGCCGCCACGGCCTGCTCGGCCGCCTGGAGGGCGGCCTCGGCTGGAACACGTTGGTTGGCGCAGCCGGCCATGAACATGAGGGCACCTACCGCCGCTACGGCATGCAGCGACTTCGAGAACATACTGCCTCCAAAACACCGAATTGTAGGGAGATGATGTATGACGTCGGCCCCCGCTCCCACGTGGCCGGCATGGTCGCTCGTGAGCGGATGAAGGAATAACATGGTCCTTGCCCTGCGCCAGTCCCCACGCGGAAGCCCACCGGGAGGCCGGTCCGTCGACACAAGAAGCGCCGTGGCCTCGAGTGGCCACGGCGCTTCTTCACCTCTGCGACCCGGCACGATGCCGATCGGCACCGAACGTCGCGGAGATTCGCGATTGCTACCCGTTAGCTACCGAGACGGCGATCGCTTGCCCATGCCGGGACGCAGACGGTACACGGACTAGACAATGGATCACCTCCTTGGTTCGGGAACACATGGGGCACGGACACCGGTGCGCCAACGGACGGCGCACTGCAAATATGGGGAAGAAGGTCCCGTTTCACTACCTCCCTTGCCGGCCGAGCCCGGCGCACTCTGAAGCCCCGAAGGTATCCCGAAGTAATCGCGGTCACGGTATGCCCCTTGCCCCTACCCCATGGTGTAGGACCGCCCTGGAAGGGAGGAGTGCAATGTTCTGCATACCGAACGGGCAAAAACAAGGCTCGATGGCCCTGAAGGCCGTCGCGCTGTCGCTCATCTGTGTCGCCCTGGGGACACCCCGGCCGCTGGTTGGCCAGGCCGGTGGCCCTGACGCACCTGATGTCCTCAGGCGCCTGGGCATTCCCGCCACACGTCTGGCGGAGATCCCCGAGCAGGGACTCAGGGTGGACTGCCAGCCAGGCGCGGCAACCACCGTGTGCGAGCTTCGCTTCCATACCGACTCGGATGAAGTGTGCCGGGCGGTGGCGGTTCGGGAGGCGCTGCGCCGCCGCTCGACCAGCTCCCAGGAATCCGTGATTGCCCGAGTCACGTGCGGGTCGGGCATCGTCGCCGTGTTCCAGGCCGGCATGCGGCGCGGTATCATGAGCTACAAGGACGCCCGCGGCAACACGGCGCGGCGTGAATTCCCTCTATAGATTCGGACATGATTCGTGGGTCCGAGGATGAACGAAAGCCCCGTCTCTGGACGGGGCTTTCGTCATTCCAGAGCTCGCCCGGGCGCTAGCGATTGGCGCCCGCGTAGTGGTGCGCGATCGCGAGGACGTCGCGGGCCGTCGTCGCGGTATGGTCCACACCCGAGGTCCAATCTTCGGGGGCTCCGCCCCCATACGCCGCACCGACCACCCGGACTCGGATATCCACGCCCCGCAATGCCAATGCGCGATTGCCGTTCTGTCCGCAGCGAGCGTCGGTTTCGTGGTCGCCGACGTACAACACATAGCCGGCGGTACGGTCGGTGAGTGCCTCGATGCATGCGAGCAGCCCGTCCGGCTCCGGCTTCTGTTTCTCCCAGGATACTTCTTCGTACCCCACGATCATCCGAAAATGCCTGGCGAGGCGCTCTCGCTTCAACATCCCTGAAATGGTCTCGCGGCTGTTTTGGGAGAAGATGCCTTGCGGGGTATGGGCGAGTGCCTGCACCACCTCCGGAATACCCGGATAGAGGAGGGCGGGGGTGCCATCCCTCAACTGATACTCGGCCCAGAGGGCACCGGCCTGATCGGTCTGCTCGGCGGTAAACCCGAACTCGTCCATATACAGCGTCCGCCAGTTCGAGGTCTTTCGAATCAGCCGACCGTACGTTTCGACGGATGCAAGTGCTGGAACGCCGTCGGGATCCCTTCCGGTGAGGAGCGCGAAGATTGTCCGCGTGACGTTCAGGTTCTTCGCGTGCGTGTCGACGAGAGTCCCGTCGAAGTCCCAAATGACGGCAAGCAGTGGGTGATCAGCAGTCACGAGTCGAACCGGTGCGGTGGTGGTGGAAGGCCGGGCTGGCAGGAGAACTAGAACGCAAAGTCGGTAGGGATGTCAAGAGAAGTCGCGCAGCTCTTCTCCTCACGCATCGGCCGGTGCAAGCAGTTTCTCGATTTCCGCCTCCGCAAGTGCCCGTGCGTCGGCGTCTCGTTCCAGCCGCCGGGTCAGCTCGGCGAATTCCTCCTGCGCCGTCGCGTCGGACATCGTTCCCTGGGCTTTGAGCCGAGCCAGGATCGAGAGTACGTCGAGCAATTGCTGCACCCGTCGATCGTGGGCACGCTCGCACCGCGACAACGCGTCGAGCCAGCGCTCGGGGTCGGCGGCAAAGCGATCGCGATGGGTTTCGAGCGCGGTCAGGGCCCGCTCGAGATTGGCCAGGTCATCGGCAACGGTGGTGACGCCAGCAAGGAGTGCGACGATATCGGCACGCCGATCGCCCGGTCCATCCGCCGCGGAAATATCGGCCAGGACAGCCTGGCCCACTGTCATGATGTCCGCCACCATGCGGCGCGTCGTGCCGGGGCCGAGCACCGCCATAGTGCGAGTCACGCGGGACGCGAGTTCGTGTGGGAGTTTCCCTGCGCCGTCGCGAGCGGCGTGGAGAATCGGTGTGTGAGCGGTCCGGTGTCCTCCGATGACCAGGAGCGCGGCGACGACCGGACTGGTCCAGAGCATTGCGGGCAATGCGAGCATTCCCGCCAGGCTCCCGACCACGACGATGGCTCCCGCCAGAGCGTAGAGCGGGAGGGGAACCGCCGCCCAGGCGTGGGCCTTGGGGACTGCCTGCACCGGGATGTCTCGGGCAGTGAGGTGCCTGACCACGGATGCCGCGCGGTGCGCCGGAATGCGCACCAGGGCCCTGCGTCCGCGGGTGGCGTGCCGGAGATCGGCTTGGGAGACGGGGTGCGGGGATAACCCTGCCAGATGGAGGGCAACCGCGAGCCGGTCCTGCCGCTTGGCGGGCGGGACTACGAAGACCAACGTGTCGGCGTTTCTCGGTCTCGTCCCTCCGCAGTCCGGGCAGGGACTCATCCCGAACGTGTCGCTGCTGCCGCAGCTCAGGCAGAACTCGACCGTCCGCGACCCTGCCGACGAAATGGCGAGGGGCTCTCCGGCGCGGGCTTCGAGTGCCGTGCGGAGATCGGAGGCGGCGGGGAATCGAAGGCCGGGCTCCGCCTCCGTCGCGCGCGCGATGATCTGATCGAGCCAGCTCGGGACCCCGTCACGGTACTCGCCGGGATGGTGTCCGCCCGGCATGGCAGGCGGCGGGAGGCGAGAGCCCGGGTTTCCAGGCAGCCGTCCGGTCACGGCGTAGAAAAGTGTCAGGCCGAGCGCATAGATGTCGGCGCGCGCATCGCCGCGATGCCCACTCAATACCTCGGGAGCGCTGTACGGGATCGTTCCGACCAGCCCGCCGGTCTGGGTCACCGTCATCTGACCATCGAGCTTCGCGGAGCCGAAGTCGGTGAGGCGAGCGCGGCCCCCGGAGTCGATCAGGATGTTTTGCGGTTTGACATCGCGGTGGAGGACGCCGCGAGCATGGGCGAAGGCCAGGGCTTCCGCCACCTCCTCTCCGATTCGGGCGACCTCGTCGATAGCGAGTGGCTGCCGCTGCGCCACACGGACGCCGAGATCGGACCCATCGACCAGCTCCATAACGATGAAGCTGCGCGGGCCGTCCTCCACGAAATCATGGACCGCGACGATATGGTGGTGGGTTAGCGCCCGGACGGCCTGGACCTCACGCCGCATGCGCTCCCGCGCAATGTGGGCGACCGCGGGAGGCGGCACCAGAAGTTTGATGGCGACGTCGGCACCCAGATCGCGATCCCGGGCCGCGAACACGACCGAGTACCCCCCGCGACCGATCTCTCGCAGGATCTCATAGCGATCGGTGAGCACGGTCCCGATGGGGAGATACGCCGCCGGGGTAGCCATGTCGTCAGTTGTCGAGGCGTTGCAGCACGGCCTCTGCATTCTGGCGCCAGCCGTCGTTCTGCCGATACTCATCGACGAACTGCGTGAGATGCAGGCGGGCCCGTCCGGCGTCGCCGAGAATGTAGGACGACATCCCGGCGTGATAGCGTGCCTGGTAGTGGTTGGGCCAGAACTCGAGGACCAGCTCCATGATCGGTCCGGCCGACTTGTCATCACCGGCATCTGCCACGGGATGCGCCAGAGCGAACACAATGCCGGCTGCCTTGTACTGCTGATCAGCGGGGGCGCGTCGGATCATTTCGCGCGCGAGGTCGATCTTCCCGCCCAACGCGTAGCAGCCGGCGCTGTAGCCCAATCCTTCCAGCGTCTCGGGCGGGGGCGTGGCCCGTTGCCGGGTCTCCACTTCGACCGCGTTGCAGTATGGCTTCATGCTGGCGAACCATGCGCCGGCCTCGCCGGTTGCGGGGGCGATTTGGGTCGTACCCGTCGGATGGGGTAGGGACTCCGGTCGAGAGGCCGAGCCCGAGGCCCGGAGCAACATGATGCAGAGGGCCAGGTAGGCGGCGCCCAGGATGTAGTGGACTCGTAGCATGAGGGCTCCCGGGTTCGGGTCGAGCGTGCTCGAGGGGGAGATGCCGGGGCCTCTCATTCTTGCACGCGTGGCTGGCCAGGAGCGGCGCAATGTCCATGCCCCAGGCCCCTTTGGCACCGTCCTGAACGGCCCAAGCGACAACGGCGAGGAGGGGATCAGGTCCAAAACATGAAGCTACCTTCAGAGAGCATTTGGGCTGCTTTTATGGGTCCCATGGCAATTTCCGGCAACCTGAATCGCAATTGGGTCTTGGCGATTCGCCCAACTCGACCCTGGAGTGCCGCATCTATGAAGCAAATTGTGATCTTGGGAGCGGGAACTGCCGGGACCATCATGGCCAATCGCCTCTCACGGCTCTACCGGAACGAGATCAAGTGCGAGGCCCTGAGCATCACCATCGTCGATCAGGATAGGAATCACCTGTATCAGCCGGGATTGCTGTTCATTCCCTTCGGGATCTACCAGCCGGAGGATCTTGTCCGTCGTCAGGTGGATTGTCTTCCGAGCCAAGTGAACCGGATCGAGAGCGGGATCCGTCGTGTCCTGACGGACACCAATGAGGTCGTGCTGGCAGACGGGCGGAAGCTGTCCTATGACGTGCTCATCATCGCAACGGGCACGCAGATCGCTCCCGAAGAGACGGTTGGGCTGACCGGTGCCGGATGGGGTGAACGCATGTTCGAGTTCTACACCCTGGAGGGCGCGGTGGCCTTGGCGGAAGCCCTCGAGCGGTGGGAGGGCGGGCGCCTCGTGGTGGACATCGTAGATATGCCGATCAAGTGTCCGGTGGCCCCGCTCGAGTTCGCCTTTCTCGCGGACTGGTATTTCACCGAACGCGGGATTCGGGACAAGGTCGACATCACCTATGTGACACCGCTCGATAGCGCGTTCACCAAGCCGACATGTGCCAAGGCCCTGACCCATCTCCTGACCGAGAAGGGTGTCCGTCTCGTGACGGAATTCAACGCGGGTGAGGTCGACGGTCCCAACGGACGGTTGGTGTCGTGGGACGACCGCGTGGTAGACTTCGATCTCCTGGTGAGCGTCCCGCTGCATATGGGCGCGGAGTTCATTGCGCAGACGGATGGGCTCGGCGACGATCAGCGCTTTGTGATAGTGGATCAGCGGACCCTGCAGGCCGAGGTCACGCCGAACATCTTCGCCATCGGCGACGCCACCAACGTACCGGCCTCCAAGGCCGGATCGGTGGCGCATTTTCAGGCGGAAATCCTCGAGCACAATGTCCGACTCTACCTGCAGGACAGCCCGCTCGAGCATGGCTTCGACGGCCATGCCAATTGTTTCATCGAAACCGGATTCAACAAGGCGCTGCTGATCGATTTCAACTACAATGTCGAGCCGCTGCCGGGGAAGTTCCCCATTCCCGTGCTCGGTCCGTTGCCGCTTCTCAAGGAGAGCCGCCTCAACCACCTCGGCAAGTTGGCGTTTCGGTGGATCTATTGGAACATGCTGTTGCCGGGTCGGCACATTCCAGGCACGTCAACCCACATGTCGATGCGCGGCAAGCGACCGCTCCCGCATACACCCCAGGAGCCGGTACCAGAGGTATCACCCGAAGAAATCCCCAGTCAGGTTGCCTAGTTACAAGAAGGAGTCAAACCTGTGACCGCGACGAGCCAAACCACAATTGCCGGACAGACCGTCGACGTCGACGGCGAAGGGTACATGCAGAAGCCAGAGCAGTGGAACAAGTCGATTGCCGAGGAAATCGCTGACGACATTGGGATTGGCGACCTCACCCCGAAGCATTGGATGGTCATCGAATTCATGCGAAAGCGGTTTCTCGAGGCCGGCAGTGCACCCTCGATCCGAGCCCTCGGAAAGGAATCGGGCGTGCCGATCAAAGAACTCTACCAGTTGTTTCCCAAAGGACCGGCCAAATTGGCCGCCAGGATCGCCGGCATTCCCAAGCCGCGCGGCTGTATCTAAGAGGAGGAGAAGTCCATGACCGGTACGATCCTGCCCGAATCCACGGCGGTGCCCACACCGGTGGATGAGGCAATCAAGAAGGTCTCGATCATTGTTTCCAAAGGCTCGCTCGAAGGGATCTACCCCGGCCTGATCATGGCGAATGGAGCCCGGATGGAGGGTATCGAGGCAAACGTGTTCTTCACCTTCTTCGGAATGGACGCGATCCACAAGGATCGGACCCACCGCGTGAAGGTGGCGACCGTGGGCAATCCCGGGCTCCATCTCATGACCTGGCTCGGCGGCGTGCCGGGAATGTCGGCCATGGTGACCCGGCAAATGTCGAAGACCATGGAGAAGCTCGACATCCCACCGATTCCCGAGTTCCTCGAGATGATCTCCGATTCCGGTGGCAAGCTGTTTGCCTGCAAGGCCTCGGTCGACATGTTCGGCTGGTCGATGGAGGACTTCATTCCACAGGTTGAGAGTGTCATCACCGTCGGGGAATTCTACGACATGGCCGGCGGCGGTCACATCGTGTTCACCTAGACCGACGCTGTGCCACACACGAAATGGGCCCGGCCTCCCCTGCGGAAGCCGGGCCTGCGCTTTCCTGGTGTGCTACGGCCTTTCCCATGGGGAGGGCCAGGCTACTGTAGGAAGTCGGCGATCCGAGGATAGAGCAAGAAGTAAAACGCCAGGGCCAGGCCGGTCGCGATGGCGAGTCGCACGATCACCTTCACGACCTTGAAGGCCAGGTAAACGCCAAGAGCGAGCAGTACCACGAAGATGATCGGTTCCATCGCAAGCGGCCCGGGTCGAGAGAGCGAGTATTGACGGAGAGAAGATACGGCGAGTCTCCGGGGGGCGGAAGCGCCCGCAGGCCTGCCACGATACCTTTGCTGTCTGGACATATCCAATGCAGATTCTGATGGTGGACACCCGGGCGGCGCGGCGCGATGCGGTTGCTCACCCCTGAGGTGTTGCGGCACCAATATCTTAGGGCTGAAGTGCCGGCCTGGGCCTTCCCTGGCACACCTGTTGCTCCCCGGATCGGGATTAGCTTAGGCTTCGGCACGTCCCGCGATGACTCATCGGGAAGGGTACGCATGTCTGACCTGTTTCGCCCCCACAGCCTATCGGTCCCGATCTGGCACTCGGTTCGGGCGCGGGCGCGGGTAGCCTTCGTGGCTGCCGTGGCCGTTCTCGCGGTGTCCTGCGGGGGCGGGGAGAAGGTCGCCGGCCCGACGACCGGCAGCCTAGCCGTTACGGTTGGTGGCCTGGGCCAGGGAACGGCCGCCGCCATCACCATTAGTGGTCCGGGCGGCTTCAGCCGCTCCCTGACAGGATCGGAATCCCTCGCCGACCTGGTTCCCGGGCAGTACCTCGTCAGCGCCGCCGATGTCAGCACCGGCTCGGCGACCTACTCTCCCGCCCTGGCGTCGCAGTCGGTGAGCATCGTTGCAGCTGACGCCCCGGTGGCAGTGACTGTGACCTATGCGCTCGCCACGGGGAGCCTAGTGGTCACGGTCTCGGGACTCCCGGGCGGCGCGACCGCCGGGGTCACCGTCACGCGTGCGGGAGGCTATTCGGTCGCACTCGCGGCCACGACCACGTTGTCGAACCTGACACCGGGCACCTACACGGTGGCCGCGGCAAGGGTCCAATCCGGCAGCTCGACGTACGATGCCACCGTGCCCATGCAAACGGTTGCGGTCACCGCCACGCCCACGCCGGCCACGAGCAGCGTAACCTACGCCCTCTCCTCGGGATCCCTCGCGATCACGATAACGGGTCTGCCCAATGATGTGGACGCAGACGTCACGGTGACCGGACCAGCGTACAGCACGGCGGTCACGCAGACGACGACCCTGTCGAACATCGCGGCCGGTGGCTACACCGTCGATGCGAGCAACGTGTCGGACGGTGCGGTGGCCTATGTTCCCAACCCGTCGACCCAGGCCGTGTCGGTCACGGCGGGGGCCACGGCCTCCGCCTCGGTCACCTACCAGGTGGCATCGCCCGCCACGCTCAATCTGGTCATCGACGGGATGTACGTCACGCAGAGCGTCCAGGACTATGGCGGTAATGTGCCCCTGGTGGCCGGTCGTGACGGATTCGTGCGGATCTTCGTCCGGGCCAACCAAACCAACGTCGAGCAGCCGGACGTCCGGCTTAGGGTCTACGACAATGGTTCGCTGGTCAGCACCTCGACGATTCCGGCACCGACAATCGGGGTCCCGACCATTGTTGATGAAGGCGACCTGAACAAATCATGGAACCTGGCCCTTCCCGCCTCGGCCATCGGACCGGGTCTCCAACTCGTGGCAGACGTTGATCCGACCAATACCATCGTCGAGCAGGACGAGGGTGACAACACCTTCCCGGCTTCCGGTACGCCGCAGGCGATGGACGTGCGCTCGATCAATCCCTTTCCGGTGCGTTTCGTGCCGGTGCTCCAGAGCGTGAACGGCCTGACCGGCAATGTAACGGCCGGCAATCAAGATCAATTCTTGACCGTGACACAGCAGCTCTTCCCCGTCGAGTCGTACAACGCCGACATCCGGTCGCCCTATACCTTCACCGACGCCATCCCCATCGAGAGCGACAACGCGACCGGGACCTGGAGCCGGGTGCTGAGCGAGATCAACGCCCTGCGGACCGCGGATGCCAGCACGCGGTACTATTTCGGCGTGGTGAACACGACCTATTCAAGCGGCATCGCCGGCATCGGCTACGTGCCCGGCAAAGCGGCCGTGGGATGGGACAAGCTGCCGAGCGCGAGCGGTGTTGCGGCGCACGAGTGGGGCCACAACTGGGGGCGGCAGCATGCGCCGTGCGGCGGGGCGGGGAACCCCGATCCGAATTACCCGTATTCCGGCGGCGTGATCGGGGTCTGGGGCTATGATTTCGGGTCGGCGACCCTCGTGCCACCGACGCGCCCGGACATCATGGGGTACTGCTCCAACGACTGGGTCAGCGACTACACCTATACCGGCGTGGTCAACCATGTCCAGGCGAGCTTCTCGGTGTCACAACCCGGCGCGGCCCAGCAACCGGTACTCCTCGTCTGGGGACGGGTGCGCGGCGGGACCATTGAGCTCGAGCCGGCCTTCGAACTCGATGCCACGCCCGTGACCCCGTCCGGCACGGGGGCCTACACGCTCGAGGGGCTGGCCGCCGATGGCAGCCGGGTCTTCCGCTATGCGTTCTCGCCTCAAACGGTGGCCGATGCGCCGCAGTGGGAAGGCCACTTTGCCTTCACTCTACCGGTCCGGAGCCGGCCCGCAAGTCTCCGGGTAACCGGCCCAGGAGGGCAGGCGGTCGCGATGTCGCGCGGCGCGTCGCCCGGTGCGCAAGCGCTGCAACAGTCGCCGGCTGCGTCGGTTCAGTCCGTGGCCGCCGACCGCATCGAGCTTCGGTGGGATCGCGCGCAATACCCGATGCTCCTCGTTCGTGATCCCCGGACCCGAGAGATCCTTTCCTTTGCCCGCGGCGGCGCCGCCACCGTGTGGACCGCGGAGCGGGAAGTCGAGTTGCTCTACTCGGACGGCGTTCGGAGCACTCCCGCTAGAGTGCCCGTCTCCGGTCGATGAGGAATCCGACTATCTCGCGCGCCGCGGCATGGGCTCCGTGGTGCGCCGCGATCGCTCTGCTTGCGTGCGCGCCGCGGCCGGCCGTCCAGACGCCGGCGTCGCTCGAGGATGTCTCGATCACATTGGAGCGTGGATCGTGTTTCGGCACTTGCCCGGTTTATCGACTCACGGTGGACGGAGCAGGCCAGGTTCGGTACGAGGGCAGGGCGCACGTGTCGGTGGTTGGCAGGGACT
>Ga0210366_10000117_pt1 | contig 10760 bp, 6 predicted proteins | sample S641metaT_FD_190380 | JGI IMG/M metagenome (GOLD analysis project Ga0210366, IMG submission 190380) | Metatranscriptome of estuarine sediment microbial communities from the Columbia River estuary, Washington, United States - S.641... | ecosystem: Environmental > Aquatic > Marine > Intertidal... | reverse complement strand
GTGCATAACTAACCCGGGCGTCCTGACCGGCATCAATAAATTTGGTAACAGTTGGGGCAGAAAACCTGACCTGAAAACAACCGTCACACTGGATCCGGGGGCACAATAGTTAATGGTATTTCGGTAACTGAGAATTACGCATTGCGCCCGCGGAATTATCCTTTTACGGTGATACTGATCTGCATCAAATTTTGCCGCTTATCCCTGCATTAAATTAAAGACTAGAGGGGAGTCCATATCAAGTGGTCGAAATAGTTTCCGGGAAGCCTGTCGTGGCTGGTTTTCGGGCCCGGACCCCGTGAAGAGTCATGATCGAAGCTACCATAAAACAAGAGATTGAAATCGCAAATCGGCATCGGCCCAAAGTTGCAGTGCCGACCTTGTTATTGCTGGCGGGCGTGTATTCAGGCCTGGCCGCCTCCTGTTATTTCGCCCTGAACGGGCATTTACCGATTTGGTTGGCCGCGGTGATCAACGCAATAATTTTATATGGTACCTATACCGTCGTGCACGAAGGTGTGCATAACAATATCGTCAGCGCCAAATCACGATTCAAATGGATAAACATGGTGGCCGCATTCCTGGCGGCCATTCCGCTGTGGATACTGATATATCCGCACCGCGCTTCCCACATCGTTCATCACCGGAAATGCAACACGGATGCCGATCCGGATATCTACGCCAGGGGTTCTTTCGGAGTGGTCACTTTCTGGCGCATACCGCTGGCAATACTCGGTCAATTCAATCTCGCTGGCCAATACCGGCAATGCAGGGAATATGGTCTGACTCGGTCGCAACGATATTATTCGATGATCCACTTTGCCCTGTACCTTGCGATCGTCCTGACGATTACTGGTTTTGGCTATGGATATGAGCTGTTGGTGCTCTGGTTCATCCCTTATTTCATTGGCTACGCCGTGATGCTCGTCTTTTTCACCTGGATACCGCATCACCCGCACACCAACACCGGGCGTTATCACGATACGCGCTGTTCGCTCTGGCCCGGTGGCAACCTGCTAACCCAGGGGCAGAACTATCATCTGATTCACCATATGATGCCGTGGGTTCCCTGGTACCGATACGAGAAAGTTTTCGACGAGATTCGACCCGGTCTCGAACAGCATGGCGCGATCATTGACGGTTTCTGGCCCCGCCCAACAGAGGACTCCCGCGCAGCCACTCGATAAATAAACTGGCAACGGCATCGGCTAGCGCCCCCTGGTTTTCAGCAGAGATCTGTCAGGTCGAGCCGCGTTCGGCAAGCTTCAGAAATCCATCCCTGGTTTGAGGAAGCTTCATGCCCAGCTCCGCGCCGGCAACCTGGGTGCGCAGTATCTGCGCGGTCCCGCCGGCGATGGTGAACATGCGCGCATCGCGAACCCTCCGCTCCAGCGGCATATTCCTGGAATAGCCCATGGAGCCGTGCAGCTGCAGGGCCTGGTTGGTGACGGATAGCGCCGTTTCGGCGGCCAGTATTTTTGCCTGGGCGGCTTCATTGATATCGGGAAATCCATCGCCCGCATTGGCGGCGGCCTTGTACAACAGCGCCTGTGCCGCCGAGATCCCGACCGCCATATCGGCTACCATCCACTGCAGTCCCTGGAACTCGGCGATGGGACGCCCGAACTGATGACGGTCTTTTATGTACTGCAATGCGGTTGCGTATGCCCCCTCGGCAATTCCAAGCGCGACCGTACCGGCACCCACGCGTTGCGCATTATAGGCAGTCATCAGGCCGGCGAATCCGCGGCGTAGCCCCTGGGGCGGAACCACGAGCATATCCTCGGCTATTTCGAGGTCATCGAAGTGCAGGTAAGTTTCCGGTATGCCGCGCACGCCCATGGACGGTTCGCGGGTGCCTACGGTAAAACCATCTTCGTCGCCGTCGCGAATGTAAATAAAGCCGCCGATTCCGAGGTCCGCCCCGTTATCGATTACGCGCGCAAAAATCAGGTGCACCCTGGAAACGCCGCCACCGGTTATCCAGTACTTGGTGCCATTCAGTAGATAGCGACCGCCTGATTTTACCGCCCTGGTTTTCATCTCCGTGGCCGCACTACCGGCCTCGGGTTCCGTGATGCAGATCGCCGGCTTGTCTCCGGACAACACGTAGGGCGCGACCCGTTTCTTCTGCTGCTCCGATCCATAGGCCATGATGGCGCCGATAGCGCCCATGTTAGCCTCCACCGTGATGCGCCCCATCGTGGAACATGCCCTGGCGATCTGTTCTATGGCGACCACGACATCCAGGTAGCCGAGCCCCAGGCCACCGTATGCTTCGGGAATCGTCATTCCCATGAAACCGGCCTCACACAGGAGCTCGACGTTATCCCAGGGGTATTCCTCGGTCCGGTCGATCTCGGCCGCACGGGCCGCGAAGCTGCGCTCGGCAAGCTCGCGGGCGCGTTCCTGAATTTGTTTTTGCGTATCGTTTAGCATGAGTCGTAAACCTTGTGATTCGGTAGGGAAGGGTGACGGTTAACCTTGCTGCCTTCGGTTTCCAGCTGGCACTGTATCGCATTCTGCAGGTAAGCGGAAAGCGGTGAATATCCTGTTCCCTGAACATTCATGGAGAAAGCCGCGGTCTGTCATCCTTAACTGCTTTGTGCTTTATCGAGGATATGAAATTTCATTTGACCGCCGTCTTTTTCAAGGTGGACATACCAGCGCTTTTCCGCGATTTCCGTCCCGGCTGCGGTGCGGTACGGTTTTGTGCGAAGTTGCCAGCCGTTTTCGGACGTCGTTATCCTGGCTGAAGCCACCGATCCATCGGAAAACTCTATCAGACAATCGCGGTCCGTCTGAATATCGGCTAATTGCGCCAGTCCGGAAATCTTCCCCCTGTGACCTGGATATAAATGAGTATGGGTGGCTTCTAGAATCATCTTATCGGGGAAATCCGGGGCCAGTGTACCTGTTTAAAGGTAGCCGATAAAATTTCCCATTCGCAACTTTACTTACAACGTTGACTACTACGGGCCTGGCATGCAGGCTATCTCTACCAAAGCGACGTCAAATTGCCGCCGAGGCGGCCACGGCGGCGGCCGCAAACACGCCAAACATCTAGACGGATAAACAGGAGTACGCTATGCCACTTCCCACAATAACCGCAGAGCTCGCCGTATCCATCGCCAGGGGTCTGATCAAGCTCGGTAGCCGTATTGACAACGTGGTTGCCGAAGGAGTTGCCAATAATAGCGAAAGCGCGATTCCTGACTTCTTTCAATTCAGTGGACGCGATCCCACCGCCGTATTGTTGAACGCACTACAAAATCTTGCAGCCAGTACACCAGTTGTCACTGGTCAGCAAGACCCGCTTGGTGACGACCGCGCTGTCATAGCAGATTTGATTGCGCGGCGTGATGGTCCCGAGGTCGATCCCGCCGAAGACGAGATTATCCCCGTGGTCGAGCGCTTATTGCCAGATCGTTTGGTCGGCGATCTTCGAACAGATGGCCAACGGGTAGAACGGGAACTGAACAAGTTAGCGGGTTCCTGGGACCTGCAGGATGAAGATATACGTCGAGCCTCGTACTACCTGGGAGCGGGCCGCAGTAATCTGGGAGGCAACCTCAGTTTTCGCCTGGCCATGGTGATAGTGGATGTGCTGGCCGAGTTCACCCTGGATACCCAGCATTTGTTCGTTAAAGATGAAGGCAAGGGCGCCATTATCACAGCCATTCTAACCCGCTTTTCTGAGGGTGACCTCGAGGATCAAATTGGGTCTTCGGAAATCCTGCTGCGGCGGCTGCTTTCGTGCACCCTCAATGGAGCGCTCGATACGCGAGAGACCTGGGTTGGCAATAAAGTTTGGCTGAATGCGGCATTGGATGCCCTCAGCGATGCCCGCAGTCGCACTGACGCAAACGGTGACAACATAATCGATGATGACTATCTGATTGGTCTTCTACAGGGGCAGGGTTATCAGCGGTTGGTGAGCGAATTGCTGGAGGAAGGCGGGGAATTGCTGTCACAGCAATCCGCTGGCAAGTATCAGGTAGTACTCGCAGATGTGCTCACAGAGACCGTGTCATTGGTACGAAACAGTCAGGGGGGCTTTGAGGAATTCTTTCAGCAGCACTGGGCCGATTTGGCCCGGGCAGGGTTGCGTTCAGTATCCGAGAATGGGCCGATGTTACTGGATGATGCTAATCCCGTACTAACAACCAGCCTTGTCGCAATTACCAGGTCGTTGTCTGATACCGAGGGCAGGGAAATGTTCTCGGCCGACGTGTTGACTGATGTCACAGAGGCAGCCATTTCTGCGGTTGCCGCAAACCCATCGATAATGGGTGATGATAATGCGCAGATTACCTGGACCAGGGCATTTTTCAGCTCCTTCGCGGCAGTGGTCGGAGACCAGGGATTGCAGTCCACCTTCAGCTCTTCAGGGCTGGAGGCAATGGCCCGGAAAAGTGCGCAAACCATCGCTCAGAACCCGGGACTGGTGATCGAGGATGCCGGATTGTCGCGTACCGTAGTGGCGGGTATTCTGGGAAAAATTGCCGTTACCAGGGATATTCGGCTCGAGGGCCTGGCAACCAGCGCAGTGGATGGTGCCCTTGATGCAATAGCGACAAACCCGGGCCTGATCAAAACTAAGTACGCCGATGTGCTCGGAGACATCGCCGGCGCGCTGGCCGTTCAGGTGAGGGATAACAAGATCACGGGATTGCAGGCGCAACACCTGGCCCTCGCTGTGAGCAGCGGGCTGGCCGCCAATCCCGAACTATTTGGTCAAATCCAGGACAAGTTGGCGCAGGCCGTTATCAAAAAGATTATTGACGTGGCTGGAAATGACAGTAAGGGTATTCTTGCCGGTTCTGCGCTTCCTAAGGTGGCCACGACGATCGTGTCCATTTTAGCGGCTCGCGGCACGGAGCTGTTGACGGGAAGTTCGGTCGAGGATCTCTCGAACCAGGTAGGCAATGTACTGCATCGGGCACTGATCGAAGCCTCTCAACAATTGGGCAGACGGGTCGATCTGACATCCGCGGCGATAGCCATGAGCATGATGATGGAGGCCTGGGCACGAGGTGATATCACTCCGGAATTATTTGCAGCGGAAGCTTTTGAAGCCTATTTCGCTGAATTGGCGGACTTTGCTCGTGGCCGTAACGAATTGCCCATGCCCGCCACAATTGGCTAATCACCGTGTTTGCTGAATAAAAAGACTGGATAGGAGAATGAATATGAGTAATTACACTTTCGCGTTACGTGCGTCCCGCCTGTCGCTGATAGTAGCCAGCCTGTTTTTGCTAAGTGCTTGCTTGACTGCGCCCCAGGTCAGGCAAATCGTCGACGAATCAAATCAACAAACGGTTGCCTTGCTCACTTCCGGTGATGGCGTTTCCGTGGCAACCGACGGTGAGGACTATGCTCCCGGCGAATGGCAGGGTACGGCAAAACGACTGCAAATGGTGATCACCAGGAACCAGGGTAATCCTACCATTGCGGACCCGCTGCGGTTGCGGCTTGCTTATCTGTTATTGACCGCAGACAAGAAAAGTACCGCGGAAGAGGTCAGGAAAACCATTACGGGCACTGCAAAATTTTCTGAACGCGACAAGATATTGTACGAAAACTGGGACTTTTTTAAATGGTGGGCTGAGCATGGGCCGGAAGGGTCTAGTTGGAGTCAGAATGATCGAGATAAACAGGGACAGGAATATCGAGCAAAACTCTTCGCGTTGGCTGGAGCGTCGCAACGCGATCCAGAAATAAAGGCATGGCTCAATTATACCGCCGCGCGTGTAGGATATCGCACCGCATTGTCACAGTCGAAGGTCTCATTAACACTAGCTGAACTCAGCAATACTTTACCGCCTTACGCGGCAAACTTCGGTGATCCCGAGAAAGCAATTTTCGAGTCCACAATTAAAGGTGTGAAAGGTGAATTGAAAGAAGGCTTTATATTTCTGCCCTGGGCTTTGCGAGCCAAATTTGTCTATTGTGATTCGTTCAATGTCTGGTCAAAAAGTGATGGCGACGTGGCTACTTTTCCGGCTCCAGATTGGGTAACTGGTAATTTGAATTTCGAAGCGGACTGCTGATCGATCGGTGTCCTTGTGGTTCGAGCCACTCGCAACGTGGTATTTTGCCGGGTTAATAGTTATTGGATTTTATTAAAATGGTGGGCCCGGCAGGACTCGAACCTGCGACCAAGGGATTCACTGTACCCGATCATTTCTGAACGGAGCGGACTATCTCACCACCCACAATCGGTCGATTGTTCAGGGTGCGGGACGCTCTAGCCTGTGATTAAGAACACTCTAGTTCTCAGGTAGTCTCTGCACCTTCCAGAAGTGTACTTCTGGCTTGGCTCAGGATTGCCTTCAGCCTGACTGTTAAGGGTTCCCTGAATTCATCCCGATCATCCTATATCTTTCGACATAGACGCACCATTTCTGATGAGTCCCCTGCTCTAACCAACTGAGCTACAGGCCCACATAAGCCAAATATATTAGCACCATGGAATTGCGCCGTCTTCTGAATTCGATTGCTTGCGGGAATAAAGTGTCCCCGCGGGTGCGGGGACGGTTTGTTTTACTGGATCCCGCCGGTCCGACGCATCGGGTCGAGCCGCGGGATGACAGGATTAAGGGCAAAAAAAGAGGCCGCCCTGGGGCTGCCTCCGGGATTACTGGCTGGTTGGTAATTAGTCGGCGTCGATGAAGCTGCGCAGCTGTTCGGAGCGGCTCGGGTGGCGCAGTTTGCGCAGCGCCTTGGCTTCGATCTGGCGAATGCGTTCACGGGTGACGTCGAACTGCTTGCCGACTTCTTCCAGCGTGTGGTCAGTGTTCATATCGATGCCGAAGCGCATGCGCAGCACCTTGGCCTCGCGCGGCGTCAGGCTCGACAGGATTTCGCGCGTGGATTCGGACAGGCCCGCATTGGTCGCGGTGTCAGCCGGCAGCAGCACGTTGGTATCCTCGATGAAATCGCCCAGGTTTGAATCCTCGTCGTCGCCGATCGGCGTCGCCATGGAAATCGGTTCCTTGGAGATCTTCAGCACCTTGCGCACCTTGTCTTCGGGCAGATCCATGCGCGCGGCCAGCTCTTCCGGCTGCGGGTCGCGGCCGAGTTCCTGCAGCATCTGGCGCGAGATGCGGTTCAGCTTGTTGATGGTCTCGATCATGTGCACCGGAATACGGATGGTGCGCGCCTGGTCGGCGATCGAACGCGTGATCGCCTGGCGAATCCACCAGGTGGCGTAGGTCGAGAACTTGTAACCGCGGCGGTATTCGAACTTGTCGACCGCCTTCATCAGGCCGATGTTGCCTTCCTGAATCAGGTCGAGGAACTGCAGCCCACGGTTGGTGTACTTTTTCGCGATAGAGATCACAAGGCGCAGGTTGGCCTCGATCATTTCCTTCTTTGCGCGGCGCGCCTTGGCTTCGCCGATCGACATCTTGCGATTGATTTCCTTGATATCGTGGATCGACAGGTTCGACACCTTCTCGATATTCTTCAGGCGCTTCTGGTAGCGCAGGATCTCGTCCTTGCAGGCTTCCAGCGTTTTGGCGTACTTTTCGCCCGACTTCAGGTGATTGTCGATCCACTTGAGGTTGGTCTCGTTCGCCTTGAAGGTCTCGATAAAGGTCTTGCGCGGCATGTTGGCCTGCTTGACGCAGATGTCGAGGATGGTGCGCTCGTTGGTGCGAATGCGGTTGATGATGTCCTTCAGGTTGGCCGCGAGTCTGTCGATGAACAACGGCAACAGCTTGATTTCCATCAGTTCGGCGACGGCGCGGGTCATGTTGCGCTCGTAGCCCTTGACGTCGTCCTTGGCGGCGCAGGCCATCGCGCGGTTGAAGGTGCGCTCGATCTTGACGAAACGGCGCTCGGCTTCCTCGGGATCGGGGCCGCTGTCGTCTACGCTGCTGTCATCGTCGTCGTCATCGCTGCTCTGTGCGGCGGCGGGCAGGGGGATCGCGTTGGGATCTTCCTCGGGATCGACGAAGCCGACCAGTATGTCGGAGAGCTTGGCTTCGTCCTCGCGCACTTCGTTGTAGCGCTCGAAAATCATGCGCATGGTGTCGGGATAGCGCGCCAATGAGCTCATCGCCTGATTGAGGCCGTTTTCGATGCGCCGGGCGATCTTGATCTCACCCTCGCGGGTCAGTAGTTCGACGGTACCCATCTCGCGCATGTACATGCGCACCGGATCGGTGGTACGGCCGAATTCGCTGTCCAGTGAGGCCAGTGCCGCAGCAGCTTCCTCGGCGGCGTCTTCGTCCGGCTCGGTTTCGGTGTCGTTCAAGATGTCGTTGGATTCGGTCGGCGCCGATTCATGGACCTTGATGCCCATGTCGTTGATCATGCGGATGATGTCTTCTATTTGTTCGGGCTCGACGATACCGTCCGGCAAGTGATCGTTGACCTCGGTATAGGTCAAAAACCCCTGCTCCTTGCCCTTGGCAATAAGCTCTTTAAGCCGCGATTGCTGATCTTGATCCATATGGCCTCGAAATTAGAAGGTGTAGCGAGAAAACACGTCAGTATATATGTCTTTTCAGGGTTTTTCCAAGGTATCGAAGGCTCTATATTTTATTTGTGAATAGTTTTCGATGTTCCTGTTTTTCCGCCTCGGAAAGCGCTTCACCGGACTGCAGCTTGGCGATCAATTGCCGCTGGCGGTGGTGAATATACTGCTTTTGCAGGCTTTGTAAACAATCGGCAAACATTTGCTCGAGTCTTTCGTCATTTTCCACCGGGGGCTCCATCGCGGCGAGTTTGTAGAGGTGGGCCTCAAAGTCGTCGCCACGGAAGCGGTCGAGCAGGTTTTGCGTGCTGATAGCGGGCTCTTCATGGATGATGTCGAGGATCCGCAACAGCAGATCGACTCCGGGAATGCCGCTGTCGGCGAGTTCGTTGTGGGTGCCGGTGCGCGTGCCGAGTGCGGGCTTTTTCAGTAGCAGGTTGATCGCGAGCCGCGTCGGCGTCCAGTGCTGCTCGGGCAGCCGCGCAGTGTGGGCCTGTGCGGGCTGGTCGGATTCGCCCAGCAGACGCAGCATGCGGCCGTCGATCTGCTGGCCGAGGCGCTGCTCGACCTCGGCCAGGATCTGGTCTTTCAGGCTCTGCAGCGGAATCTGTGTGAAATAGGGCCGCAGGCGATCTAGAAACTGCGCGCGGCCCTCGAGGCTGCGGATATTGCACTCGGTCAGCAGCGTGTCGAACAGATAGGCGGTCAGCGTCGACGCCTGTTCGACCTGGTTGAAGAAGCTGTCCTTGCCGAACTCGCCGATATAGCTGTCCGGATCCTGGCCCTCGGGAAGGAACAGGAAGCGCGCGAGGCGCCCCTCCTTGATCGAGGCCAGGCACTCTTCCAGCGAGCGCCAGGCGGCTTTCTTGCCCGCGGCATCGCCGTCGAAACAAAACACCAGTTTTTTACAGACGCGAAACAGCGATTCGATCTGGCGGTTGTTGATCGCGGTGCCGAGCGTCGCCACCGCGGTGTGCACGCCGTGCTCGGCGAGCGCCACCACGTCCATGTAGCCTTCGGTGATGAAGATTTGCTCGATGTTGGTCGCCGCCTTCTTCAGCTCGTAGAGACCGTAGATTTCGTCGCTCTTGTGAAACAGTGGCGATTCAGGCGAATTCAGGTACTTGGGGTTATCCTCGGGGTCGATGACGCGCCCGCCAAAGGCGATGGTGCGTCCGCGCCGGTCGCGAATCGGGAACATCAGCCGGTTGCGAAAGCGGTCGTATTGCTTGCCGTCATCCTTCTTTACCAGCATGCCGGTGTCGACCAGCCACTTTTTCTCACCCTGCAGGTTGTTCCAGCCGGGCGGCGCATAGCCGATGGCGAAGGTCTTCGCGGTCTGGCCGCTAATGCCGCGATTTTTCAGGTATTCGATGGCCGTGGCGCTTTGCTTGAGTTGCCCCTGGTAATACTGCGAGCACTGTTCCATGGCCGCGAACATCGCGTCCAGCCCCTCCGCCTTGCGGGGTGGGGCGCCACCCTGTTCGTAGGGCACATCGATGCCAAGCATCTGCGCCAGTGCCTCGATGGCTTCGACGAACTCCATGTGGTCGTAATCCATCAGGAAACCGACCGCGTTTCCGGATTTCTGGCAACCGAAGCAATGGTAGAACTGTTTCGCCGCGCTGACCGAGAAGGATGCCGTTTTCTCGCCGTGGAAAGGGCAGCAGGCCCAGTATTCGCGCCCCTTCTTTTTCAGCGGCAGGCGGCTGTCGATGACCTCGACGATATCGACGCGGTTCAGCAGGTCATCGATGAAGCTGCGCGGGACCCGGCCAGCCATCAGTGGCGCAACTCAACAGGCGGGCTGGCGGACGACGCACTCGGCGGGGTGTAGCAAGGCAACAGGGCAGGCCCGACGATGGCGTCAGGCCGCGTTGCTTTGCAGGGTGCCGAGTAGCGAATCGAAGTCAGCCGCCTTGGGTTTGACCATCCAGATCTTGCGCTGGAAGTGGTTGAAATTTTCGAGGATATACTGTCCCCACTCGCTGCCGGTTTCTTCGACGTATTCACGGATGGCCGCCTGCAGGTAGACGCGGTGGCTTTCCATCGATTCATCGGCGATGCGATGAATGTCGATGAGTTCTTTGTTAACCCGGTCAAAGAAGTTGCGGTCGAGATCCAGTACATAAGCGATGCCGCCGGTCATGCCGGCTCCGAAATTGTAGCCGGTGTTGCCGAGAATTGTAATCACCCCGCCGGTCATGTATTCGCAACCGTGGTCGCCAATCCCCTCGACCACCGCGTGCGCGCCGGAATTGCGCACCGCGAAGCG
>Ga0210366_10000116_pt1 | contig 10765 bp, 10 predicted proteins | sample S641metaT_FD_190380 | JGI IMG/M metagenome (GOLD analysis project Ga0210366, IMG submission 190380) | Metatranscriptome of estuarine sediment microbial communities from the Columbia River estuary, Washington, United States - S.641... | ecosystem: Environmental > Aquatic > Marine > Intertidal... | reverse complement strand
CGAACCGACCCTCCAGCTTGGCGACTTCGAGCTGTACCGCCTGCGATGCTCGAAGGGACGGTACGTTGGCGGGTTCGCTCAGGCGGTGAACGTCACGCCCGCGGACCTGGTGCAGCTCGCCTAGGCAGCTACGAGCAGCGGAAGGCCGACGGAGAACCGAATGGTCACGTTGATGGGCTCGCATCGCACGCTGGTGGTGGCGGTTCTCGTCCTAATCGAAAACCTCCCGTTCGGATTCTGGCGGGCCGGGCTCAAGAAATTCAGTCCCCGATGGTTCGTGGCGGTCCACGCTCCCGTTCCCATCGCAATCGGACTGCGGCTAGTCGTGGGCGTGGGATGGCGCTTGAGCACACTGCCGCTTTTTGTTGGGAGCTTCTTCGCGGGCCAACTCGTTGGAGGAAGACTTCGGACCGGTTGGCGGAGCCGGTCGGCCGCCACCCGCTCACTCACCGATCACCCTTCGGATGCTCCCTCCGTTTGAGATGGGTTTCCCAATCCATGCAACTCGGCGGCTGAACGGTCCGTTGACGCCCCCAACACGTGCCCATCGAGCGGCTGCCCCGGCTCCATGAACACAATGCCGGCACGACGACCTCTGGCGTCCTCGATCTTCCGAAACCGCGGACGAGAAACCTACCTGTACGTGAGTTACCACAAGTGCGCGACACTGTACACCGCGAGGGTTATCCGAGCGGTCTGCCAGATCCAAGGCCTCCGCACGGCCACCTTCGACTCACGGCATCGCAAGGTGCGGCGATGGACGATCCGATCGACGGATTTCCTACTACTCACCGATTACTCGCGCAACATGCTGGATCTCTCGACGGTCAGCGGGCGAGGCTTTCACGTAATTCGCGACCCGCGCGACATCCTCGTGTCCATGTATTATTCGCATCGCGACAGCCATCGGGTCAATCACGCCGAGATCAAGCGTAACCGCAAGCAACTGTCGCACATGGACGTATGTGATGGGCTGATCTACCTGATGGACGAATCAGAGTTCTTTCAAAGGATCATCCATGAGCTGGCCGACTGGGACTTCCACACAGAACGATTCTACGAGACCTCCTTTGAGCGACTGACCCAGAACGCGGCTGGAGAGTTTGCGGTGATATTCGCATTCTTAGGCATCTCCGTGACGACAAGTGACCTGAGCGCCATACTGCAGCGGCATAGTTTCGGGCAGCTACAAGCCGAGTGGCAGGCCAGGAACCCGGAGGTGGAAACCAACCATTATCGCACTGGCACCCCGGGCGATTGGAAGAATCATCTCGCAGGACGAGCGCGATTGATCTTTCGACAGCGCTACGGGCACCTGCTGATCAAGCTGGGGTACGAAACTGGCTGCACGTGGTGACCGCACTATCGCAGCCCGACTCCCTATCGAGGACTCCCCACTCCTCGTAATAATCTCGAAACCGCCTCCCCACTCTCCCGCCATGAGTGCCACGCAGTCACTTGGGCGTGTGCTGCCAAGCCATAGCTATGACGGAGTTTGTCATTGAGGAGCAGTTGAATGACGCGCTCCCTGAATGCCCGTTCATTCTCTGCCACGAGATCGTTCAAGCAACCGCCGAGATGGATGCCATTGGATGCCAACGGCGTCATCACTGCCGGCCGGCCGGCCGCCCAAGCTTCGAGAACTTTGTTCTTCACCCCGGTACCACGCCGCGTCGGTGCCACGGCGACCCACGATTCCTGTAGCGCGCCTGCCATGTCTGGAACGTCAGCGCGTAGCTCGACACCGGGGAGATTGCTCACTGCGAGGACCCGTCTCCCTGGGTTCCGCCCGATGATCTGGAATCGCGCGTCTGGAACTGCTCGCCGAATAGCAGGCCACTGACGTCGTAGGAAGTATCGGACAGCATCGATGTTTGCGTAATAGGAGAGAGTTCCGCTGAACGCAATGGTGGGCCGCGGGCCTTCGGCGTTGAACCGGGGTGACGGCTGCGCGTCGACCCCATTCGGTATGACCACCACGCGCTTGGTACCCGACACTCGTTCGAGTGCTCGTGCATCATCCTGGCCTACCACGATCGTGGCATCGAGCGAGCGCACGACCCTTCGTTCATATCGGGCACATCGCATGGCTCGTCCGATCGACCACGGCGCATACCTGACTGCACGGAACCACTCCAGGGTCCCGCAATCGATTCGATCGACGACAGTACGGGGAAAGTGACTTTGATCGAACGCAAGGAACTCAGCTCCATTCCAGAGGAGTGCCGCGTCAGGTCTGCGGGTTGCGAGTATCGTGTTGACCGCCTCACGCAATGGTTGCATGTCCGCCCGGCGGCTGGGCACTGGAGTCCATCGCTCAACGAGCGGGACCGTGACCACCTCGTGAGCATCCGACGCCGGCCACGGGATAGCGGCGCGATCCAATTCGCACGCCGCGACCAGCGTGATATCCCACTCGCTGGCAAGGTGTGTGAGGAGATGTGCCGCTCTCAGAGAGAACCCACCGCGCAGCGGCCATGGGGCTACGCCCGTGACGGCTAGGAGCCGTTGCCGGCTCACGGCCGCCCCCCCTGTAGTACCCGACGCACGGTCATGGTTTCCGACTCGCTCGACATAGTCACGCAGTCCAGGGCTGACGTGTTCTCGGACCGAGTCCAACGAGGATAGGCCTCTGAAATCGGGGCATGGGCATCGAAAGGGATGCGCGAACACATACGTCTGTGGCGGCTCACTCTGGTAGGTACCCAGCCAGCTGCATCACCGGCGCGAATTCCCGTTCGACCGTCGCTACGAGCGCCGGATCAACCTCTCGCCGCCAGCTATCAATCTCACCAACGCGGATGAAGCGCCCGTGGCCTGTTGCTCGACCACGATACGCTTCCGCGCCATGCTGGTCTTCGAGCCGCTGCATGGCGTCGAAGCTCCCGCGCTCCGCGGCATGGTTGAGGTCCTCTCCTTCACGGGAGACCCCGAGGAACAGCAGGAGGCGTTCCAGGGTCGCGCGCCGGTCATGGACGAGATCCTCGAACTTCACAATCACGATGCGTGGATCGTGCGCCTCGTCCGTCATGGCCTGCCGGACTTGGCGATCCCATCGGACGAGATCCTGATTCCAGACGGTAAAGCATCCGCTCATGGCCATGTACTGGGAGACAAACGATTCCAAAGTCATACGCGTATCATCGAAGATCACCCGGTACATGTGCCACAAGGACGGAAGCACGGCGCGCGGATCCCTCATCAAGTAGATGATCTTGGGATACAGGTCCCGATAGTTTGGGTACTCGTTGCGAAAGACGCGAGGGTCAGGGAGATGACGATACCTCGCGATGCGGTGATCCTTCCCATGCACGTATGGCACGTACTGCCGCACATTCATCAGAGTGACGTCGTGCGTATGGTCGCGAAAGAGCGCGATGGCCAACATATATGCCAACCATGTATTGCCGGACTTGGGGTGACCGACGAGGAACACATCCGTTGGACGGAGCGACCGGCGAAACAACCCCCGCCAGACGTGGCGGCGGGCGTCATAGTATCCCAATTGCCGCTTCCACCGTTTGAACCAGAGCTTTGCCGCACTGACGCCTGCGGGGGTGGGCGGAGCAGTACGCGTCATGAGGATTCCCGGGTAGGGTGGGGCCGCCTACAGGACTTGGTCGTCAAGAAATGTCCGGCCGAGGGGCTCGAATCGTTCGACGCTCACTCGGCCGTCACGGACCAGTTGGTAGTTGGCCCACTCGCGTCGCTTGCGTTCGCTCGGCCAGTTCCGATCCGACCAGTGGGAGAACTCGTCTTCATCGACAAACTTCAACTCGAAGAAACAGACTGGGGAGAAGTCTCTCTTGGGAAAGATCACTGGGCGCTGCAGGCTCTCCAGGTGGGGACGCTTCCTGAACCGGCACAGGAGACTATAGGGAAAAATCTCTATCTCCTTGTTGATCTCTCCCCGTGCAAGATAAAAGTTTCCATGTTTGTCGCGATACACGGTTTGGCCCGACAAGGTCCAGCACGCAGGCCTCCCTGACTGGATGCCATGGAGGAAGCTTTGGAACGCTGGCCTCTTCTCCCCGACGAGGACCATGTCGCCATCCCACTTGCACACATACCGGCGCGTGCAGTGCGATAGTGTCCAGTTGGTATAGTAAACGGCGCTGTGAAGGGAGTCGTCCGGGGTGGCGGCATGCTCGGATCCAAACCGCGCCAATCGATAGGGATATGCAAGCAACCGGATCTTTCCTGCCAGGGGATGTCGCTGCGACAGGTCTCGGACAATGTCGAGCGTCTCATCGTCGCTCGCGTTATCGACCAGGATCACCTCGTCGAACACCGGAAGAATCGACTGGAGGCAGTACGAGATCTTCTGCGCTTCGTTCTTCACCCGCACCATGGCGCTTACGCCCGGAACAGCACGAGACCGACTGAGGGAGAAATCATATTCCGGCAACCCTTCGCGGTTCGCAAATGCTTCACGTCGCTTGAAATAGGAGCGCCAGGGCATTGACTTTCCCGAAGGTGGGCAGGAACGTAAGGAAAGATATCGGCTGCAAGAGCCTCGTAAAATTGGAGTTGATGTCGATGCCTGGCAAGCTGGCAACGGCCTTTCGCGGAGCGAGAAGCCGACGGCAACCCGGAGTGGTCATGCTCCGCTACCACCGGATCGCCGACCTGGAGAGCGACCCGCACGCGGTCGCAGTCCACCCCCGGGCGTTTCGTGAACACCTGGAGATCATACGATCTCGCTATCGTACGTACCCGTTGGGCAGCATGGTGCGGGCCCTGAGCCAAGGAACTCTCCCGGAGAGCGGCGTCGTGGTCACCCTCGACGATGGCTACGCGGACAACCTCTGGGAAGCGAAACCCGCGTTGGAACAATACGAGATTCCCGCCACCGTGTTCGTGACGACGGGTTACATTGGGCGGGGACGGGAATTTTGGTGGGACGAGCTCGAGCAGCTGTTGCTCCAGCCGGGCACCCTGCCTAACACCCTTCGCCTGGACATCGATGGAGTACCACACGCATGGAAACTCGGCCGGGCGGCCCGATACACTGAGAGCGCCTACGCCCGCCATCGTTCGTGGAATTGGCGGCGACGCACCAGGCCCACGGGCCGTCATCGCCTGTTTCGACGGCTGTTCAAACTGCTTCAACCACTGGAGGAATCCTCTCGCACTGCCCTCCTCCGGACGCTGTTCAACTGGGCCGAGACGGAGCCGGTCGTCCGCCCGACCCACCGGGTCTTGACCCAAGACGAGTTGATACGGCTCGTGGATGGAGCCTTGCTCGACGTGGGAGCCCACTCGGTGACACATCGCCCCCTCTCCAGATTGCCAGAGGCCGAGCAGAGGCGGGAAATTCAGGACAGCAAGGGGTTTCTCCAAAACGCCCTCGGTGCTGCGGTTGAGTGCTTTGCATATCCCTATGGAGATGTGGGGGGCTCGGCGAGACTGGTCCAAAGCGCCGGATTCACGTCGGCCTGCTCGACCGTTGACAAGATGATACATCCGGGAGAGGACCTCTACGACCTGCCTCGAGTCTACGTCGGCAACTGGGACGGAGAGGAATTCGAGCGGCGGATCTGTTCCTTGGGATAGACGGCGACACAACGACTGCAATCACCACGGGCAACTTACTCGTCGGGAGAACCGTGTCACCGACCACCGGACGCAATCATCCCATCCGCTCACGAACGATGCTCGCGATCGACTACGTCGCCGAGCGGCTCGGCCCCAGATTGCTCATCACGGACCCCACTGGGCGCTTTCTGTATCTGGCAAACTGGAAGTCGAATGACATCTCAGCCTACAGAATCGATCCGGCAAGTGGAGCGCTCATGGCGGTTCCGGGAGCGCCGTTTCCATCGGGCGTCAATCCGCGAGCCGTGACAGTGGATCCGACCGGGAGATTCCTGTATGCGGCCAATTGGGGGGCCCATACGCTGTCCGCCTATGGTATTGACCCCGACGATGGAGTGCTCGTTGAGATCGAGGGATCTCCTTATCCCACGGGAAAGAACCCACGCAATGCTCGCCTGGACCCTGAGGGGCGATTTGCCTACGTGGCTAATCGGGGATCTCATGACATTTCGGCGTTTCAGGTGGATCAGATAAGTGGAGCACTGACGCCGTTGGGCGACTCACGGGTACCGACAGGCCCCCGGCCGCGTTCGGTCATGGTCCACCCGGCAGGCAGCTTCGCGTTCACGTGCCATGAACGATCGAAGCTCGTTTCAGCCTATCGGATCAGCGCGGAAACGGGCGATCTCGTGCCAGCCCCCGGGTCACCCTTTCGGGCAGGGTCGGATCCTCGATTTGTGACGGTGGATCCGACCGGGCTGTTCGCCTATGTCCCAAATCAGCGATCGAACGCGGTCTCCGCCTATAGCATCGATCCTGAGACCGGCAGCCTCACGCCCGTGCCGGGGACACCGTTCAAGGCTGGCCGACGCCCGTTCCAAATGCTGGTGAATCAAACGGGCCGGTTCGGGTATGTGGCGAACGAGAAATCCCACACCTTATGTGGATACGCCATCGATCGTGATACCGGGGCGCTCGTCCCCGTTCCCGGAGCACCAATCCCGACAGGGCGACACCCGGTATGGCCGACGATCGATCCGACCGGCCGGTTCATCTACGTAGCGAATAGGAAGTCGAACGACGTATCCGCCTATACCATGGACCAACGCACGGGACAGTTGACTCCCGTTCCCGGCTCTCCATTCCCCGCTGGAATTCGGCCGCGGGCAATCATCGTGGCGCCCTCTGGTACGTTTGCATACCTCGGTAACGAAGGATCTAACGACGTATCCGGGTATCACATTGACTCGAAGACCGGCGCGCTGAGTCCGGTTCCTGGGTCTCCGTTCGCTGCCGGGCGCATTTAGGGTGGTGCGCTATCCCGTCGCTCGAGTTGGGGGCACTGTGATGCCATCCTTGATTTACCTCCAACCCATGGAGGGCTATCCGACAGCCCGGGTCCATTCCATTCAGGTCACGAGAACGGTAGGCGCACTCGGTAATCACACCGACGTGTTGTTGGTCGTTGGCTCTCTCTCGGTTCCGTTAGCAGAATTGCCCAAAGCGATCCGCGACTTTTACGATGTAGAATTCGGACCGCGAATCCGGGTGATAACCATGCCGGGCAGGAGGCTCCGGGGTCTCTCCTTCCCGCTTGCGCTTCGGGAGATCCTGGCCAATGCACCCGAAGGGGCTGCGTTCTACACGCGTTCGTACGTGATGGCCCGCAGGCTCATCCGTTATCGGTGGATACACCAGCGGAGGATCTTTTTCGAGTCTCATAAGAAGATGGGATACTTCAACAAGGAGCCCCTCGACGGGTCGCCCTACGCCGAGGTCCGACAGCGCTTCGCAGAACGGAACGAGTCCGTCGCACTTATCCGGCGGGTCTACCGGAAGGCGGACTGCTTGTTCTTCCTTCACCGGCATTCGATGACGCTGGCTCGGCGAGACCTGGCGCTACGGAATACTGAGCACCTGTGGTATGGACTACGTCGTCGTCCAGCTGAGGCGCCGACGACTGGCCGAGGCTTTGTCTACGCAGGAAGTCTCTCGCAAGACAAGCTCGTCGACTGCTTGTTGGATGCGCTCGACCGGGTGCAGACAGATGTCCACGTAAACGTGTATGGTGGTGAACGCGAGCAGATCGCCGAGCTGCAACGCCAGGTGGCAGCGCGTCCGTGTGGAGAACGTCTAACCTTCCATGGCTGGCAGCGGCCAGCAACTCTCGCGCGCGAACTGACCAAGTACCGCTTCGGCGTGGCGATGCAGGAGGGGATGAAGGTGGTTGATTATCTAGAGGGCGGGCTCACCTCCATCGTGTCCGATACCCCAGCCTATCGTGATGTGTTCGACGCTCGACACGTGTGCTTCTTCCGCCCGGACAGCCCGGACGAGCTCGCTCACGCCTTCGATCATGCACACGACTACCCCATCCAGCCTGCGGCGATTCAGCAATTGTTCGAGACGTATTCGGTGGAGCGGCGAGCGCAGACCATCCTCGCGCGATTACAATAGCAATGTCGGACGAGTCAGAACAGATACTCGAAATAGTCTATCGCCCAAGCGAAGCGCTCGGCGACAATCCGCTTGGATGACTTGTCATAGTAGTCGCGGTAGGTCCCACGGTTCCCCCGATTCAGATGAGGCAAAGGGACCTGGAGTCCGAGCCGTGTCGCAATCGCTTGCCAATCTTCCTCGAGTCGTTCGAACCGACAGGCCATCTCGACCAACACCCTGCCCTCAGCGTTGCAGATCCAGTCGTGGAAGTTGCCTATTTGTTCGTTGATGCGCTCGCGTCCATAGGGCGAATCCATGAACCGCGAAAACGAGCCAAGGGCCGTAACAGCCCGGGCATGGCCGTGAAGGTGTTTCCATCGAGCGGCGCGATTGAGCCACCAGTGATAGCTCGAAACCATGAGGTCCCATGGATTGCGAACCACCGTGAAGCTGAAGCGTCCGTGCCAGGCATGCTCGCCCACAACACCGTAAATGTCTCGGGCCTTGGCATGTTTGTGGAATCGACCGACGGCGACCGGCGCCTTGCCCGCGTGGCGCAGCCAGGGCGCGACCCGTTCGGACAGGGGCTTACGGGCCCACGCAGAGCGGAGTGCTGCGGTGATGCTGTTTCCTCCGGTCTTCGGGATGTGTATGTGAACACATCTTGGGTCATTCCACCACATGGCTCACGCGCCTCGCCTCCAGTGCATTCTGGCGTGATTCCAGCCGGTCGCGTAACATAGGCGAAACCCGAAACTCGCCCATAGGGGAACATGTCAGATCCACTCAGCATAGTCGAGGTGACGGGAAGGCTAGGCATCGGCGGGGTGGAGACCCACGTCTGCTGCCTGACCAAGGGGCTTCTGAGCCGGGGCCATCGCGTGGTATTGGTTGCCCAGGATAATGGCGTCTGCGGTGAGGAGGCAGAGGCCGCCGGCGCCGAGGTGGTGACGATTCCCTTCAAGAGCAAGCGGCTGCCTGACCTCATCGAGGCCCTGACCCCTCTCGGCGCGGATATCGTGCATGCCCACAACTACCGTGCCGCCCGTGTCGCCGCGCCCCTGGCCCGCGGCCTCAACGTACCCTACATGATGTCGGTGCATGGCCCTCGGCCCTGGTGGAAGCGAGCCGTTTTCGGTGGGTGGAGCGAGACCGTGCTGACGGTAAGCGAGGCTGATCGGGACGGCATCTGTGGGGCATTCGGGGTTTCGAGCGAGCACGTGATCGTCAGCTTCCTCGGCGTGGACACTGATCGTTTCAGGCCTGGCCTCGACGCCTCCCCGATTCGTGCCCAGTGGGGAGTGGACGGCACGCCAATCATCCTCAACGTGACCCGCTTTAGCCCCCGAAAGGCGCAGCCCGCGCTCGCGTTACTCTCAGCCTTGCCACTGGTGCGCCGCCGCATCCCCGACGCTAGGCTCGTCCTCGTGGGAGCAGGTAGCCAATTCGGGCTCATCAGTGCGGAGGCAGCGAGCGTCAATCGCCTCTTGGGAGAATGTGCGGTCGTGGTGTCCGGCCTACGCCGCGACATGCCGCTGGTACTAAGTGCGGGGGATGTCGTGGTGGCGACCGCAACCACGGCGGTCGAGTCACTCGCGAGTGGCGCACCGACGGTAGCGTTCGGTCGGACCGGCTATTTCGGAACCGTAACCGGTGATAACTACGAGGAGGCTCGGTCGGTGTGCTTTGCCGATCATGGCCCTGACCGGGTCAGAATCACGACACAACATCTCGCCGACGAGCTCGTCTCACTCCTAAGTGATGCGGCCGGCGCGCGGCGCGAAGCGCAGCGAGTCAGGAGGATCATCCAAGCACGCTACTGCGCCCATCGGATGGTCGATCAGATCGAGGGTCTTTACTATCACCTAGCGGAACGGCCTGCCTCAGCAACCTAGTAGAACTGGCCCGCTCGAGCGTGCCTGCGAGACTTGACCGTGTTCCAACGAGGAGCGCCAGACCGCCCAGTAGTCCGGCTGCCTACCTGCCGTGGGGAAATTGGTCAGCGAGAACGCGCAGTCGCTCGAAATCCTCACGGCATGCTCGCCTGGTTGCGTCGAGATCGACCAAGTGATCCGAGAACCGGTTCTGGCGCGAGAAGTACTCCGCTGGGTCGGTCCAGTCGGGCTCGACGCTGATCCGATACGTCCTGCCATCCCACACCTCGTAGAGCGGGAAAAGCCCGCTCGCGACCGCTAACCGTACCAAGAGCAGCGACTCGGCCGGCTCCGACTTCCACCCCGTGGGGCACGGGGAGTGCAGCAACAAGAAACGCATTCCCTCGAGCGAGAGGGCCGTGCGAATCTTCCTGGCATAGTCTTCCGGATGCCCAATAGAGAGCGTGGCCACATACGGAATGCGATGGGCCGCCATGATCGACATGATGTCCTTCTTGCCCTCGCGCTTGCCCGACGGGGTCGTGCTGGTCCGAGCACCTGGCGGCGTGGCCGACGATCGCTGCCCGCCGGTGTTCCCGTAAATCTCGTTGTCGTAGCAGATGTAAATGATGTTCTCGTTCCGCTCGGCGGCTGCGGAGAGGGCTGCGATGCCGATGTCGTATGTCCCACCATCGCCTGCCCAGCAGATGACCTGCCCGCTTTCCCCATTGAGGTCCCGCACGCTCGCCATGCCGCTCGCGAACGCGGGCGCGGCGGCAAACGTGGAGGCCACGACCGGCACCCCGTAGCTCGTGGTTGGAAAGCCCCCGGCCGTGACGATGCCACAGCAGGCCGGGATCACCAGGCTGCAGGTATCACCGGAATCGGCGAGTACGCGGCCAAGCATGGTCAGG
>Ga0210366_10000115_pt1 | contig 10766 bp, 8 predicted proteins | sample S641metaT_FD_190380 | JGI IMG/M metagenome (GOLD analysis project Ga0210366, IMG submission 190380) | Metatranscriptome of estuarine sediment microbial communities from the Columbia River estuary, Washington, United States - S.641... | ecosystem: Environmental > Aquatic > Marine > Intertidal... | reverse complement strand
CCCGGCGCCCGTCTCGGTGGTCAGCTTCTTCACGCCCGCCTTGGCGTTGTAGTACGCCTGCGGCACCGCGGTGTTGGGCTTGTGCGAGCCGGCCGGCGAGACGCCCTCGTACTTGTAGTAGATGCGAGCGGGGGTCCCCAGCTCCTGCTCCAGCCGGTGCGCGCGGTACAGCGGGGAAGGCCGCCACAGGCGGTAGGCGTCCTGCACCGCCTCGGGGATGTCGATGAACCGGTCGCCGGAGACCTCCTGCAGGATCAGGTCCATCGGGAACAGGGGGGCGAGGTCCTCCGGTCCGATCGGCTGACCGGTGCCGGGGTGGAGCGGCGGTGGCGGAGGACTCGGCAGGTCCGGGACGACGTTGTACCACTGGGTCGGCATCTCCGACTCGTCGAGCAGGACCTTGTGCTGCTTCATCCCCATCCCCAATCCCGTTGACCATGGGCGCGATGACGCCCGGAGGCACCGCCGGGGCTCATCCTGCCCATCTTCAACCAGCGGCGGCAGCCAGACGCGCGGACCGGCGGCGTGAGTCAGGCGTGGTCACGCGGGATCCGGCGGCGCCACTCCCGCTGGCCGACGACCTCCTCGCCCTCCCGGGCGACCAGCCGTACCGTCACGTCGAACGCCTCCGCGTCGGCGGTCATGTCCAGCGTCGCCTGCGTCGCCACGGTCGCCTCCGGCCACTCCACCCGGAACGACACGTCCGACCTCGCCCGCTGGCCGAACGTGCGCCGGTCGACCTCCACCCGCCCCCAGTAGTGGTCGACGGCGGTGCCGTACGGCGTCTCCCAGTTCGACCCGTGGTCCACCTCGCACGCCGTCGTCCGCCGCAGGACGTCGTGCTCGACCCGCCAGGTGACCGACGGGTCCACGTCCTCCGGCTGATCGCCGGGAGCGAACTGCGGAGCAGGGAAGGGTGACGGCTCGCCGACGACGGGCAGCACCAGCTCTCCGGCGAACACCTCGAGGGTCAGCGGCTGCGGTGGCGCGATGCTGTCGGGCCAGTCAGCGCCGGCGACAGCCAGGCGCAGTCGGTGCCCCGGCGCGAACACCCACGACGTGACGTCCAGCTCCAGCTCCACGTCGGTCGGCTCGCCCGGGGTGAGCGGCTCAGGCACGGCGTACCCGTTGCGGTAGCTCAGGTTGAGGAGGGTGCGTGACACGTTGGTCGAGGAACCGTCCGGGAAGACGTCCTGCAGCTTGGCCGACACGAACGCCACCGGGGCAGTGCTGGCAAGCCGCAGCCGCAGCCGTGGATGACCCAGCAGGTCGAGCGCGTCGGCGTCCCACTCCCACACCAGCGAGTCCGCATCGTCGTGGCGCTGGTCGTACGGCGTGCCGTAGGGCGCGTGGCCGGCACACGAGATCCACGCCGCGGTGCCGACTTCGGGGCGGACGACGTACGGCGGCCGCGCGGCCACGGGCAGGACGTGGCCGCGCACCCGGGGCGACGGCCAGACCTCGGCGCGCCATTCGCCCTCGACGTCGACGAGGTCCGGTTCCGGCTGGGTGGAGTGCCGCGCGAAGTACTCCAGCGTGGCTCCGGGGACGGCGCAGCCGCCGGCGCCGTCGTCACGGCCACGCAGCCAGCGGTCCCACCAGCGCGCCATCTCGGGCACGCTGTCGATGCGTGGTCCCGGCCGAGACGACGCCGTCGACGCGTGCGCCCACGGGCCGAACAGCACCCGATGGGGGACGCCCGACTCCCGCAGCGCGGCAGCCGTGCGCAGCGAGTTGTTCCGGTAGCCGTCCGCCCAGCCGGCGATGAGCATCGTCGGGACCTCGATCCGGGCGTAGTCAGGACGCAGCGACCCGTGCTGCCAGTACGCGTCGCGCCGCTGGTGCTCCAGCCACCGGAACAGCCACGGCTCGTGGGCGTCGAGCCGCCTCCGCCACTCGTCGCGCCAGCCGTCGCCGAACAGGGCGGGCACCGGCGGGAGCGTGTTCATCGGCGTCATGTAGTGGCAGTAGTCGACGAGGTCGAGCCACTTCAGGGCGCCGCCCAGGTAGTGGACGTCGTCGGTGTACCTGTCGTCGGTCGCGTAGATCGCGATGATCGCCGCGAGTCCCGGCGCCTGGTCCATCGCGATCTGGATGGAGTTGAAGCCGCTGTACGACGTCCCGTACATGCCGACCTTGCCGGTGCACCAGTCCTGCGCTGCGAGCCAGGCGATCACCTCGGTGAGGTCGCGCTGCTCCTGGGCGGGGTACTCGTCGGTCGCAATGCCCCCTGAGCTGCCGGTCCCACGCAGGTCGAGCCGGGCCACCGCGTACGCGTGCTCGTCGCGCAGCCTCAGGTACTCGGGCCGGTACGTGCAGGTGACGTCGTCCTTGCGGTACGGCAGGGCCTCGAGGATGCAGGGCTGCGGGTCGGCAGTGCCGGGCAGGTACAGCGTCACCGCCAGCTCGATGCCGTCCGACATCGCAATGCGCTGCTCGACCTGCTGCGCGTCACCCACGCCCGACCCCCTCCAGCAGAACCGACTGACCTTGACCCACGCCGACACACATCGTGGCCAGTCCCAGCCGGTCGCCACTGGCGGCCAGCTGGTGGGCGAGCGTGCCGACCAGCCGGGCGCCGGTGCAACCGAGCGGATGCCCCAGCGCGATCGCCCCACCCTGGCCGTTGACGATCGCGGCGTCCAGGCCGAGCTCACGTGACGCGGCGACCGCCTGGGAGGCGAAGGCCTCGTTCAGCTCGACGCGGTCCAGGTCGCCGACGGCCACGCCCGTCCGGTCGAGCAGCTTCCGGGTCGCCGGGACCGGTCCCATCCCCATGATGTGGGGGTGGACACCGGCCGAGGCCGAGCCCACGAACCGCGCCAGTGGGGTCACGCCCCAGCGGGCCACCACCGCCTCCGACGCCAGCAGCACGGCGGCAGCGCCGTCGCTGACCTGGGAGGAGTTGCCAGCGGTCACGCTGCCGCCGGTGCGGAATGCCGGTGGCAGCCCGGCCAGGGCCTCCGCCGAGGCGTCGGGACGGATTCCCTCGTCGTGTGCCACCGGTCCGTGCGCCCCCGGCACCGGCACCACCTCGACGTCGAAGCGGCCCCCCGCCCACGCGGCCGCCGCCCGGTGGTGCGAGGACAACGCGAAGGCATCCTGATCGGCTCGGCTAACGTGGTAGCGGTCGGCGACCTCCTCGGCGGTGTCGCCCAGTCGGGTCACCGGGTAGCGGCGGTCCAGCTCGGGGTTCACCAGCCGCCACCCGAGCCGGGTGTCCGCCTCCGCCCCCTCGCCGCCGCGGTCCGGCGGGACGACGACGAACGGCGCCCGCGTCATCGACTCCCCGCCGCCGGCGACGACGACCTCGGCCTCGCCGGCAGCGATCGCCTGCGCCCCGGTCACGACTGCCGTCATGCCCGACGCGCACAGCCGGTTCACCGTGGCCCCCGGCACGGTGACCGGCCAGTCGGCCAGCAGGACCGCCATCCGCGCCACGTTCCGGTTGTCCTCACCGGCCTGGTTCGCGGCCCCCCAGACGACGTCATCCACCTGCGACGGGTCGAGGGTCGGTGTCCGAGTGGCCAGGGCGCGCAGCATGGCCGCCGCCAGGTCGTCCGGCCGCACGAACGCCAGGGCGCCGCCGGCCCTCCCCAGCGGGGACCGGCAGGCGTCGACCACGAAGACCGCCCTCATGTCGGCAATCTTCTCGGTTAGGTCCCGATTCGGTGAAGGAATCCGGCAGGGGACTGAACTTCGGGTCAGATTCTCGCTAGGTTCCGTTCCGAGGTAGGCCCGACGGGCGGCGTCCGGGCGACCGCGGAGGGAGTTCACATGCTCAGGAACGGCAGAGCCGGTCTTCGTCGGCTGGCTGTGGTGACCGCAGCCGGGCTGGTGGCGACGATGGCAGCCGCGTTCGGCGGGGTCTCGACAGCAACCGCGGCGGACGGGGACCCGGTGATCTTCCGGGTCGGGATGCTGCAGGACGTCGACTCGCTGAACCCGTACAAGGGCATCACGGCGGCCGCCTACGAGATGTGGGCACTGACCTACGACAGCCTCACCAAGTACGGCGCGGCGGACTTCGCGCCCGAGCCGAACCTGGCCGAGTCCTGGGACACGTCGGATGACGGCTTGACGTGGACCTACAACCTGGTCCAGAACGCCAGCTTCTCCGACGGCACGCCCCTGACGTCCGAGGACGTCGTCTACAGCTTCGAGCGCGTGATCAACGGCAAGGTCGAGAAGACCAACTGGGGCAGCTACGTCAAGCAGATCGAGTCCGTGACGGCGACCGACGACTTCACGGTGGTCATGCAGCTGAAGAAGGTGACTCCGTTGATGGAGCGCCTCTCGGTACCGATCGTGCCGAAGCACCTCTGGGAGCAGGTCGACGAGAACGAGGTGCGCAAATACCCGAACGAGCCTGACTCGACGCCGCCGGGCAGCATCGGCTCCGGTCCGTTCATCCTGACGCAGGCGCAGGAGGGGCAGTTCTACACCTTCAAGACCAACCCGAACTACTGGGGTGAGGCGCCCAAGATCGACGGCGTGGAGTTCCAGTTCTTCCGGAACGCCGACGCGATGGTGCAGGCCCTCGAGTCCGGCGAGATCGACTTCGCCGACGACTTGGACGCGAACGTATTCGCTGCGTTGGAGGGCCAGCCGAACATCGAGGCCCGCTCGTCGGTCTATTACGGCTTCAACTACCTGACCTTCAACGCCGGCGCCCAGCTGGTCGACGGCACGCCGATCGGTACCGGCCACCCGTCGCTGAAGGACCCGCAGGTCCGGCTGGCGATCCACTACGCGGTGGACAAGGAGGCACTCGTCAGCCGCACGCTGGACGGCCGTGGCAGCGTCGGGACGTCGATCATCCCGCCGCTGTATCCGGAGCACTACGAGCCGGAGGACCCCGTTACGTACGACGTCGACATGGCCAACCAGATCCTCGACGACGCCGGCTACACGAAGGGGGCGGACGGGATCCGCACCATGCCTGACGGGACCAACCCGCTGGTGTACCAGCTGTACGCCCGGCAGAACTCCGAGACGTCACAGACGACGATCAAGTTCCTCCAGGGCTGGCTGAGGGACATCGGGATCGACTCGACGGCCGACACGGTGTCGGAGAACCGGCTGTACGAGATCGCCGGCGAGGGCACGTTCGACATGTACGAGTGGGGGTGGATCGTCGAGCCGGACCCGGACTACCAGGTGTCGACTTTCACCTGCGACCAGATGAGCTACGAGTGGAAGGACGGCACGATCTACGCCGGTCTCAACGACGCCTTCTACTGCAACGACGAGTACGACCGGCTCTACACCGAACAGTCCACCGAGATCGACCGCGACAAGCGCACGGCCATCGTGATGGAGATGGAGAAGATGGCCTACGACGCGAACGCGTACATCGTCACCGAGTACTACGACTACCTGCAGGCGTACCGCTCGGACCGGTTCACCGGGTTCGTCCCGCAGCCGGACCCGGACGGGGCCATCTTGTTCCAGTATGGGATCTACTCGTACCTGAACATCGAGCCGGTCACGGCTGACACCGGATCGAGCGCGAGCTCGGAGGGCAGCAACGCCGGGCTCATCGTCGGCGGCGCTATCGCCGCTGCGGCGCTGATCGGCATCGTGGCCTGGTTCGCGACCCGGGGCCGGCGCTCCTCCGACGCCGACGTGGAGTGATGCGTTGGCGCTTCGCGACGTAGCCGCGCACGAGTTCCCGGAGTCCGGCCCAGAGGCCGGGCTCCGGGAACCGAGCGCCAAGGCCACGAAGGGCGGCCTGGCGCGCTTCACCGGGCGTCGGCTGCTGGCGGCCGCCGGGACGCTGGTCTGGGTGCTGCTCGCGAACTTCTTCTTGTTCCGGCTGCTGCCCGGCGACCCGGCGGCGCGTTACCGCGGGGTGAGGAACATCGACCCCGCGGAGCTCGCCCGGATCCGCGAGGAGCTCAGCGCCCCGATGTGGAACCAGTTCGTCGGCTACCTCAAGGATCCCCTTCAGCTGAGCGGAATCTCGTCCTGGAAGGGCGAGCCGGTATGGGACCTGGTCGGAGGCAGGTTCTGGCCGACGATCGTGCTGCTGGGGACCTCGACGATCATCGCGACCGTGGTCGGCGTGTGGATCGGGATCAAGGCGGGCTGGAACCGCGGGGGGCGGTTCGACAAGGCGTCAACGGGCGTCACGTTGCTGTTCTACGCAACCCCGGAGTTCTGGCTGGGGCTGATCCTGATCCTGCTGTTCTCGACCGGGGTGTGGATCTTCCCCGGCGTGTTCCCCAGCCGCGGTGTCATCGACTCAGGGCTGGATCCGCTGTCGATCGCGGGCATCCAGAGCATCGCGTTCCACACGGTTCTGCCCGCGACCGCGCTGGCGGTGGTCTACCTGGCGGAGTACTCCCTGATCATGCGGGCGTCGATGGTCGACGAGCTGGGGCAGGACTACCTCACGACCGCGCGGGCGAAGGGGCTGATGGACCGGCTGGTCCGGCGACGCCACGCGGTTCCCAACGCGTCGCTGCCGACCATCACGCTGATCTTCCTGAACCTGGGCTTCGTGATCGGTGGGGCGATCACCGTGGAGACGGTGTTCTCCTACCCCGGGCTGGGGCTGTTGACGTTTGAGGCGGTGAGCCAGAATGACCTCGCGCTCATGCAGGCGCTGTTCCTGATCTTCTCGGTGTCGATCCTGGTCTTCAACGTGATCGCCGATGTGCTCATCGCCGCGATCGACCCGAGGATCCGCGTATGAGCCTCGACGAGCAGGTGAGCGCGGAGCCGGCCAAGGTGGAGTCGGTCCGTGCCGTGTCCCGCCAGCGCAGGCGAGCCAGCCGGCGCAGGTTCGTCGCGGCGTTCTCCAAGCAGCGGGGTGGCGTGGCCGGGGTCGTCCTGCTCGCCTTCTTTGTGGCGACCGCTCTCCTAGCGCCTCTGCTCTTCCCGTCCGACATGCTCGATGTCACCCGCACGATCAGCAACCCGGCGAACGCGCCCCCGAGCTCGGAGTTCTGGCTGGGCACCGACGAGAACGGACGCTCGATCCTGGCCCTCCTGGCGTGGGGCGCCCGGATCTCGCTGACGGTCGGCATCAGCGCGTCGATCATCACCATGATCATCGGAACCCTCGTCGGCATCGGCAGCGGTCACTTCGGCGGCTGGTTCGGCGCACTGCTGGAGCGGCTGACGGACTGGTTCCTGGTGCTCCCGTTCATCCCGCTCGTCATCGTGCTGGCCTCGGTGCTCAACAGCCGCGGGGTGTGGGTGATGGTTGCTGTTCTCGGCGTCACCTCCTGGCCCGGTACCGCGCGTCTGGTACGCGCCCAGACCCTCAGCGTCGAAGGGCGTCCGTACCTGGAGCGCGCGAAGGTGCTTGGCGACTCCAACTGGCAGCAGATGACCAGGCACGTGCTGCCGAACGTCATGCCGCTGGTGCTGGCGAACACCACCTTGACCGTCGCGATCGTCATCTTGTCGGAGACCACACTGGGGTTCCTTGGCCTGGGGGACCCCTTCACCGACTCGTGGGGAACGATGCTCGACAGGGCCTCCGCGTCTGGTGCCGCGTCGACCGGGGCGTGGTGGTACCTCCTGCCGCCGGGGTTCTGCGTGATCCTGGTCGTGCTGGCCTTCACCTTGATCGGGCGAGCGCTCGAGGTCGTCCTGAACCCCCGGTTGGGAGAGCGCTGAGATGGCCCTGCTCGAGATGCGCGACGTCCACGTCACGTACCGCTCCCAGGAGGGTCCGATTCCGGCCGTCCGGGGGGTCAACCTCACGCTCGACCCCGGCCAGATCCTGGGCGTCGCAGGTGAGTCGGGGTGCGGCAAGTCGACGCTGGCGTCGACGGTGCTCCGGTTGTTCCCCGCCGACGCCACGGTGACCGGCGAGGTGCTGGTCGACGGTGACAACGTCCTCACCATGAAGTGGGGCCAGGTGCGTGCTGCGCGCTGGGCCAAGGCGTCCATCGTGTTCCAGGGGGCACTGCACTCGCTGAACCCGATCCAGCGGATCGACAAGCAGCTCATGGAGCCGATCCTGCTCCATGAGAAGGACGTCAACGAGAACGCCGCCCGCAAGCGCGTGGTCGAGCTGCTGGAGCAGGTGGGCCTTCCCGGTCGGCTGGCCGACGCGTACCCGCACCAGATGTCCGGTGGGCAGAAGCAGCGGGTGATGATCGCGCTGGCGCTGGCCTGTCGCCCGCAGGTGCTGATCGCCGACGAGCCGACGACGGCCTTGGACGTCATGGTGCAGGCGCAGGTGCTCGACCTGCTCAGCTCGATCGCCAGGGACCATGGACTGGCGTTGATGATCATCAGCCACGACCTGTCGGTGCTGGCGACGACCTGTGACGAGGTGCTGGTCATGTACGCCGGCAAGGTCGTCGAGGCCGGACCGGCGGCTGAGGTGTTCGAGCACCCGAAGCACCCGTACACCCGGGCGCTGTCGGGGGCGTTCCCGACGATCGGCGACATGACCTCCCGGTTCGCGCCGTCCGGCCTGCCCGGGGACCCGCCGTTGCCCGGTGAGCTGGTGTCCGGCTGCCCCTTCCGACCGCGGTGCCCGGAGGCCGAGGACCGCTGCGCCGAGGCCGAGCCCGACCTGCGCCCGGCGACCGACGAGCAGTTCGCCGCATGCATCCACATCGGTGAGGCGGTGTCCACGTGACCGATCCCCTGCTGAGCGGCGAAGACCTCAAGGTCACCTTCCGGGCCCGAGGGGGCGGCCAGGCACGCGCGCTGGACGGGGCCAACCTGTCGGTGTCCAAGGGCGAGATCGTGGCCATCGTCGGCGAGTCCGGCTGCGGCAAGACGACGCTGGCCAGGACGCTGCTGGGGCTCGAGAAGCCGATCGAGGGCAAGGTCTGGTTCAAGGGCGAGCCGCTCGAGTACTCCGGCCGTGCGCTGAAGCGGTATCGCCGGCAGGTCCAGCTCGTCCTGCAGGACCCGTCCGGTTCACTCAACCCGAGGCACTCCGTCTACGAGGCCGTAGCCGAAGGACCTCGCGTGCACGGGATGGCCGACGAGGTGGGCCAGGTGACGCGGGCGCTCGCCCAGGCCGGCCTGCGCCCGCCGGAGCGGTTCTTCCTGCGCTACCCGCACGAGCTGTCCGGAGGCCAGCGGCAGCGCGTGGTGATTGCGGGGGCCCTGGCGTTGGAGCCGGAGGTGCTCATTGCCGACGAGCCGGTGTCGTCGCTGGACGCGTCGGTTCGCGGGGAGATCCTGGCGCTGCTGCTGAAGCTACGCGAGGAGCTCCAGCTGACGGTCCTCGTCGTCACCCACGACCTCGGCCTGGCCTGGAACATCGCCGACCGGATCGTGGTCATGTACCTCGGTCGAATCGTGGAGCAGGGGTCGACCGAGGAAGTCCTGTCGTCACCGAAGCACCCCTACACCAAGGCGCTGCTGTCGGTGGTGCCCGAGATCCAGCACACCGAGTCGATCGTGCTGGCCGGGGAGCCACCGGACCCGACGCGGATCCCGGGAGGCTGCCGGTTCCACCCGCGCTGCCAGGAGCTGGCCGCAGGGACTGCGGCCGCGGTCGCGGACAAGTGCACCACGCAGGACCTGCAGATCCTCAGTGGTGCGGCCGGTGAGCACCAGGCCGCCTGCTGGCTGACGTCCTAGCCGAGCACGCCGCCCGGTCCGTCAGAGGTAGGGGCCGGAGGAGCGTTGGCCGTCGTCGGAGGTGCCCTCCGCGGGCGCGCCGGGGGGCAGGGCGGCTCGGCGCCGCATCTCCTCGAACTGCGCGCGGGCTGAGACCTGCTGGGCGAACAGTGCGGTCTGGATGCCGTGGAACAGGCCCTCCAGCCACCCCACCAGCTGGGCCTGCGCGATGCGCAGCTCAGCCTCGCTCGGGGTGCTCTCCTCGGCGAACGGGAGGGACAGCCGCTCCAGCTCGTCGACCAGCTCCGGCGCGAGGCCGTCCTCCAGTTCGGCGATCGACCGCTGGTGGATCTGCTTGAGACGGGCCCGTCCGGCCTCGTCCAGCGGCGCGCTGCGCACCTCCTCGAGCAGCTGCTTGATCATCGTGCCGATGCGCATGACCTTGGCCGGCTGCTCGACGAGCTCGGTGACCGGGTGGTCCCGGTCGTCGGCGTCGCTGTGCATGGCGGCCTCGCCGACCGGCTGGCCGTCAGGCCCGACCACGACGATGCGGCTGGCGGTCTCCTGCGTGGGCTCGCTCATCTGGCCATCCTCTCCCAGGAATTCGATGGACCGCACGCGGGGGTCGGGGCCAGGGTGGCCTGCGTGTCCGTCATGGAAGGCCTGCCCGAGGGGTTGGTCGCTCGTCCGGTGACGGTGGCGGACGCCGCCGTGGTCGCCGGGCTGATGGCCGAGTCGTCACGTGCGGCCATCGGCGAGGACGACGTGACGGTCGACGAGGTTCGGGAGCGTCTCGAGCGGTCGGGTTTCGACCCGGCGCGCGACGCGGTGCTGGTCCTCGACGCCGAGCAGAGTCCGGTCGGATACTCGGAAGCCTTCGACGAGCACCCGGAGCAGGCGGAGATCGACGTGTATGTCTCCCCCGCGCTTCCGGACGCCGACTTCCATCGGCTTGGGGCCTGGCTGACCGAGCGAGTGCTGCGGCGCGTCGAAGAGTTCGTCAGTGAGTCCGGACGGGCAGACGTCCGGACCGGAACTGGCTGCTACCGGTCGGAGGCGAGGTTGGCGAATGTCCTGCAGGCGGCTGGGCTGGTACGCAACCGCGTGTTCTGGTGGATGCGCGTGGAGCTGGACGATCGGCACCTGTCCGTCGCGCCTCCGCCGGCTTCGCTGACGATCCGAGCCGTTGACGAGTCGAAGCGAGCCGAGCTCGAGCTTCT
>Ga0210366_10000114_pt1 | contig 10787 bp, 6 predicted proteins | sample S641metaT_FD_190380 | JGI IMG/M metagenome (GOLD analysis project Ga0210366, IMG submission 190380) | Metatranscriptome of estuarine sediment microbial communities from the Columbia River estuary, Washington, United States - S.641... | ecosystem: Environmental > Aquatic > Marine > Intertidal... | reverse complement strand
TGGCGTCATGAGCGGCAACCGGCTCATGCAGGCCATCGGCGAGCAGATCGATGACTGCCGCATCGAGGATCTGCCGGTCAAATTCGGGGCGGTGGCGGCCGACCTCGATACCGGCGAGGAAATCTGGCTCAAGAGCGGCCCGATACTCGCAGCCGTGCGCGCGTCGAGCGGCATGCCCGGCCTGTTCACGCCCATGTGGCACGAGGACCGCTGGATGATCGACGGAGGTGTGGTCAACCCGGTGCCGATCAGCCTGTGCCGGGCGCTCGGCGCCGACTACGTCATCGCGGTCAACCTGAACGTGCCGGTAAACCGTCGCTGGCAGGCCAAGCGGCGCGTAGAAGCGGACCGGGCGCGCAAGGAACTGAAACCGACCGAGGAGACGGGCGGCGCCAGCTGGGCCATTCTCGAGAGGTGGAATGAACTGATGAGCGGGCTGGTGGACACCTTCAAGCTGGACAGCGAGGGACCGGGCCTGTTCGAGGTGATGGCCAGTTCGACCCACATCATGCAGGACCACATCGCGCGCAGCCGCATGGCGGGCGACCCACCGAACCTGACCATCAGCCCCGATCTCGGGCACTTCCAGCTGATGGACTTTCACCGCGCGGATGAAGCGATGGAAATCGGCAGGGCGGCCGCGGAAGCGGTTGCCGCCCAACTGGAGGCGCTGGCATCCGACCGCGAGTCATTCGTGACCGAGGCAACCTGGCGCTGAGCGGCGGTCCGGCGCACGAGCCGCCCCGAAGTCGATCAATGCGTGTCCTGCACCTCGTCGGGTGATGGCCCGCGCTCGAGGTAATCCACGGCGACGCCGAGCATCGCCTTGAGCCCGATTCGCAACGCGTCCTCGTCCACGTAGAACAGCGGCGAGTGATTGGCCGGCGCCGTCAACAGGTTCGCGCCCGGCGGCGTCACGCCGACCCAGAAGAACAGACTCGGTACGCGCTGCGCGTAAAAGGCGAAATCCTCGGCTACGGTATTGAGCCCGATTGAGCGCACCTGGCCCGGCGCGGCACGCTCCAGCACCGGGACCATGCGGCGCGTCAGCGCCACGTCGTTGATGGTCGCGGGATCCGGGCTGTCGTCCCAGGTGATGTCGACGGTCGCGCCGCTGGCGCTCGCGATGCTTTTTGCCGTCATGCTGATGCGTGCCATCACCTCTTCATGGATCTCCGGCCGAAAGGTGCGGAAGGTGCCGAGCATTTCGACCTCATCCGGAATGATGTTGTGGCGGACGCCGCCCTTGATGGCACCGATCGTCACGACCGCCGGGACGTCGGTGATATCGAGCTGACGGCTGACAATGGTTTGCAGCCCGTTGATGATCTGGGCCGCGACCACGATCGGGTCCACGCCGCCCCAGGGGCTCGCGCCGTGCGTCTGCCTGCCCTTGACCACGATTCTGAAGAAGTCGGACCCGGCCATGAATGGTCCGGGCCGGTAGCCGATCACGCCCGTCTGCAGGCTGGAAATAAGGTGCAGGCCGAACGCCGCTTCAGGGCGAGCGATGTCGAACACACCTTCGGCGAGCATCAGCGCCGCACCGCCTTGCTCGCCCTCCGGGGCGCCTTCCTCGGCGGGCTGGAAGATGAACAGGATGGTGCCGGGCAACTCGTCCTTGTTGCTGGCGAGGATCTCGGCCGCCGCCATCAGGATAGCCGTGTGGCCGTCATGACCGCAGGCGTGCATGACGCCGGATGGCTGGCCGCGGTACTCCGTCGTGACCGTGGACCTGAACGGCACGTCCACCCGTTCCGTGACCGGCAGCGCGTCCATGTCCGCTCTGAGTGCAATGATCGGGCCCGGCCGTCCGCCGCGCAGCACCGCGACGACACCGGTGTGCGCGATGCCTATGCGCACCTCGAGCCCGAGGGACCCGAGATGTTCGGCGACGATCTTCGACGTGCGAAACTCGCGGTTGCCGAGTTCGGGGTGGCTGTGGAAATCGCGACGCCACACGATCAGCTTCGGCTCAATGGCCCGGGCCTGGGCGTCAAGGTCAGTGGTGGACAGGCCAGCCTGCGCGGCGGTGGTGACGCCCAAGAACAGGACAGCGGCAAAGTAGCGGGCTCTGCTCATGACACTCCCCCTGCCCGGGCAGGTGAGCCGGGCCAGGGGGAAGCTTAACCGACGTCGGCCGAAGTGGTCGCTACGCAAGCCTCAGGGCTCATTCACCTGCACGTCCGGGTCGCGCTGCCGGCTGGGGGCATTCCCGTCGTCGGCGCGCTTGGCGCGCGAACCAGGCCGGCGCTCGTCGCGCCGCTGCTCAGCAGGGGCATCTTGCCGGTTCTGCTGCTGATTCTGGCGTGGGTCCTGCCGCTGATCCTGACGTAGGTTCCGCTGCTGGTCATCACGATGGTCATCGCGGCGGTCCTGCTGTGGGTCCCGCCGCTGGTCGTCACGACGGTCGTCCCGCCGATCGCGACGCGGATCGCCACGTTGGTCATGCCGGCGACGATCGGTCTGTGGGGCGCGCGCGGCGTAACGGCCATTGAAGTGTGCTCCGTAGCTGTTGCCATACTCATAACGGTAGTAGTAACGGGGCACGTAGACGAAGCTGCCGCGATAGCGATGGTCACGGCCGTCGAATGCGTATCGCTGCAGAGCGTAGTCGACCCGCTGCATGGCGTTGTGAACCTGTCGCAGGCTTGCGACCGGCTGGCCGTAGCCATCGTAGCCGCGAGAGTCGTACAGTCTTCGCGCCAGCGCATCCTCGCGCTGCTCGACGCGCCTGAATGCGTGGGACAGCTGCGAATATGACGAACGCCTGTCCGCCAGGTGCCGGAAGTCGTGCGCCGCGCGCGCCAGATCACGCCCACGGGAAGCGACATCGGAACGCCGCGGGTTGAACCGCAAGTCCTGGTACAGCCGCTGCGCCGCGTCATCCAGCCGATGTGCCTGCACCGCCAGGTCGCGGTCGCCCCAGGCCGGGGAGTACGTGTAAGGATTCGCCGCCAGGGCAGGCAGCGAGACGAGCATCAGGCCAACGAGCAACAAGGTCTTCATGATTGCGTCTCCCTTACTGGATCGAACACGGCCCGACTATGACCGCCCCCGCCTGAACGCCATTTGAACGCCCGGTGAACCGGCGCTGAAGACCGGCAAGCGCGCCTTTTGGAGGTCCCGGCGGTACCTGAAACAATACGTCGGCGCCGCACGGCGCGCAGCGGATGCGAGAGATGAATGCAGGCGGCAGTGGCGAGGGCGCCGGACCCTGGCACGGCGATGCCCGGCGCGGCATCGTCGCGTCGTCGGCCGCCTTCGTCATCTGGGGCCTGTTCCCGCTATACCTGAAACCGCTGATCCACGTTCCGGCGACCGAGATCCTCGCGCACCGCATCGGCTGGTGCGTGCTGTTTGTGTTCAGCTGGCTGGCCTGGAAGGGGCGCCTTGGTGAGGTGCGCGCGGCGATCGCCGACCGGCCCGTGCTGCTGCGCTTGCTCCTGACAGCCGCGCTCATCACCTTGAACTGGCTGGTGTACGTCTGGGCGGTCTCGAATGGGCGGGTCGTCGAGGCCAGCCTCGGTTACTTTATCGGGCCGTTGTTCAACGTCGCGCTTGGCCTGATGGTGTTGCGGGAGCGGCTCAACCCGCGCCAGTGGACGGCCGTGGGGTTCGCCGCGGCCGGTGTGGTGTGGCTTACGGTTGCGGCCGGTAGCCTGCCATGGGTATCGCTCTCGCTGGCTGCCTCGTTCGCGGTCTACGGACTCGTGCGTAAGATGATTCCGGTGGGCGCGGTGCCCGGGCTTGCCGTCGAAATCCTGTTCGTTGCGCCGTTCGCGATCGTCTGGTTGCTCTGGCTGGAGGGCTCTGGCGCAGGTGCCTTCGGCCATGACACGTTGCCGGTCACGTTGCTGCTCGCGGGCAGCGGACTCATTACGGCGCTGCCGCTCGCCCTGTTCGCCACCGGCGCCAGGCTGATCCCGTATTCCGTGATCGGAGTGATCCAGTACATCGGTCCCACGCTGCAACTTCTGCTCGGGCTCACGCTCTACGGTGAGCCGTTCCCGCCGGCACGCGTGGCGGGGTTTGTGCTGATCTGGGTTGGCATTGCCGTGTTTGCGGTCGATGGAATTCTGCCCAGCCGCCGCGTCCGCTAGAAAGCAGGCGGGCTAAACCGGGCGGCTTCCGTGCAACGGGCCAAGATGCTAATGTCGAAAATACAGGTGGAACAGGCGTAAAGCCGGCACAACCCGGCTACGTGGCCTGTTTACCTTGGGGGGCTGCAACGCCAGGGTGGATGCTGACGAGGGTGCCATGTAGCGGCACGTGCCGCGATCAGGCGCCCGTGTAAGGGGGTCTTGGATCATGAGTACGACACTTCGACTGAGCGGGTTGCTTACCGTGCTGCTGCTGGCGCCGGCGCTCGGCGCGACCGCGCTGGCGCAGGGCATCACCGGGATGAAGAAAGGCTCAGGCGGCTCGGAGGTGCAGGGCGCTGCCGGCACGCAGGGCGCGCAAGGCGCGGCCGACGATCTCGAGCGCTGCGACAATCCGATGGGCGCGATGGCGGTCGTCGAGCCGCAGGACTACATCATGTCGGCGCTGTCCCGCTACAACCTGCAGTCGCCGGTTGGCCTGATCCGGATGATGATCCAGCAATCGAACTGCTTCATTGTCGTGGAGCGCGGCCAGGGCATGCAGAACATGATGCAGGAGCGGGCGCTGGCCGGCGGCGGCGAATTGCGCGGTGGATCCAACGTCGGCGGCGGCCAGATGGTCGCGGCGGACTTCATTCTGACACCCGCCGTGGTCTTCTCGGAGAACGACGCGGGCGGCATCGGCGGGGCGCTGGGCGGCCTGCTTGGCGGCCGCAGTCGCGTACTCGGGGCCATAGCGGGCGGGCTCAAGTTCAAGGAAGCCCAGACCAGCATGTTGGTGGCGGATGCACGCTCTGGCGTACAGGTCGCGGCGGCCGAGGGCAGTTCGAAGAAAGCCGACCTCAGGCTCGGCGGCTTGCTCATCGGCGGCGGTGCCGCAGGCGCCCTGGGCGGTTACGGCAACACCAACGAGGGGAAGATCATTGCTGCCAGCTTCATGGATAACTACAACAACATCGTGCGCGTAGTGCGCAACGACCCTAGCCTGCAGCGCGATGTCGGCACGCTGGCCCAGGAAGCCGCGGCCGGCGGCAGCACAAAGGCTGGCGCCGTGTTCAACGAAGGCGACGTCCTGTACCCGAAGATCGCGGGCGTCAAGCTGATGAGCGGCGCCAGTGACGGCGGTGCGGTCGTCGCGACGTTCGGCAAGGCCGACGAGATGATTTACATGGGCGGGGAGCAGGACGGCTACGTGCAGGTCGAGTCCGGCAAGGGCGGCGGCTGGGTCAAGAAGATCCTGGTGACGAAGTAAGGGACAGCCCGGGGATCCGGCGGCGTTGGCAATCTCGTGACCGTCGTCGGTTGGATCACGGGCCAATCGTCGGCGGTTCGATACACGAAAGGAGATAGGGGCGCCGTCGGCGCCCTTTTCCAATGCGCCACTAAGCTACTAGGACTTGTAAGCGTCCTTGCTGTACGCGAAGCCTCCGGGCACACTGTTGTTACGACGCTACAGTTGCTTATCGGTTGGCAAGAGGCGTAAGTTTCATCTTTCGTAACCGAACGGCAGTTGTCGTTTTCTTGCACAAATCGGGGGGCAAGCCATGAAGAAGAATCTACCGTTGACATGGGCCATCAGGTCCGTGATTGCAGGAGTGGCCAGTTTATCGGCAAGTCTGATGGCGCCAGGAGCGTTGGCGCAGGAATCGCTGCAGGAAGTCATCGTCACCGGCTCCAGAATTCGACAGAATCCGCTGGAAGAGCGCTTGCCGGTATTGACGCTCAGCAATGAGGACTACAGCGCCACCGGCGCGGTTTCGCTGGCGGATTGGGTGCAGCGCCTGCCGATCTCGGGCTCGGCGATCAATGCCACCAACAATTCATCCGGGAACCTCGGGTTCCCGCCGGATGGCGGCGGCATCGGCGCCGGCGCCGCTGAGGTCGACTTGCGCTACCTGACCTCGAAGCGCGTGCTGGTGCTGGTCGATGGGCGGCGCTGGATCAAGGGATCGTCGGGCTCCGGCGTTTCCGGGTCAGTTGACCTGAACTCGATTCCGGTCAACGCGATCAAGTCAATCGAGATCCTGCAGGACGGTTCCTCGGCCGTCTACGGCTCCGATGCGATCGGTGGTGTGCTCAACATCATCACTCAGGACGATTACGATTCCTTCACAATATCGGGTTATACCGGTCAGTATCAGCAGGGCGACGGACAAACCGCAGAATTCGACGTGCGGTTCGGAGCGCGTGGCGAGCGCAGCAGGGCGCTACTGGATATCAGCTACGCCGACCAGAAATCTGTCAATACCCAAGACCGTTCGGAGTCGGTCTACGCGCTGCCGGGCTTTCCACACGGCATTAGTTCGGGCACACCCGCCGGGCGTTTCAGATTCTGCGATCCCATCATTTCTCCTATTACCTGCGATATAAGTGATCCAGCGGCCGTCTATTCCAGTGTCGCACCAGATCAGGCGAGCCCGCTGCCAGTCTGGAATCCGTCCGATCCTGACAATGACGATTTCCATCCGTTCGCGCTTGCGGATCGCTTCGCGTATCAGCCCTTCAATCACCTGGTTACGCCAAATGAGCGCGTCAACATATTCGGCAAGGCTGAATACGACGTCACCGAAAATGTGATGTTCCGCATTCTGGCCAGTTTCAACAACCGCAAGTCCCAGGGGCAGGCCGCGCCGGTGCCGCTGTTCTTCGGGCCGGGTAGCGGGTCGACGCCATACATGGTCAACGTCATCTGGCCAGCCAATCATCCGTTCAACCCGTTCGGCATCGACTTGGATTCCAGCAACCTCGATTTCATTGGCCGTCGACCGATCGAGGCCGGCCCGCGCATCTTCAACCAGGACGTGGATACCTGGTACGTATCGGGCGGCTTTGATGGCGAGTTCGAGCTCGGCAGCCGGCGCATGTACTGGGATATCACGGGAATCCGGTCCGAGAACAACGCCACGCAAGTCAAGCTCAACCAGTTCAATGCCCGCAGCATCAACGTGGCGATGGGCGACCCGACCGTCTGCGCGGCGACACCGGGCTGCGTCCCGCTCAACATCGTCGGTGCAGGTTCGATAACCCAGGAGATGCTGGACTTCGTGACCTACACCGGGCTCGACCGGAGCAGCCAGGAGTTGACGGACATCAGCGCCAACTTGTCCGGTGAGCTAGTCGACCTTCCGGCCGGCCCCCTCGGTTTCGCGATCGGATTCGAGCATCGAGAGGAGGCAGGTTCCTTCACCCCGGACCCGGTCGTCGCGGCAGGAGAGACTGCGGACGTGCCGACGAGCCCGACGGATGGCGGTTACGATGTGGACGAGTTTTACGGCGAAGTCGTCGTCCCGCTGCTCAAGGACCGGCCGGGCGCACACCTGCTGAACCTGAGCGCGGCCGTTCGTTTCTCCGATTCGAGCCTGTTCTCCAGCGAGACCGTGGGCAAGTTCGCGGTCAACTGGGGTCCGACCGAGAACCTGGTGTTCCGGGCGAGCTATTCGGAGGGGTTCCGCGCGCCCAATGTTGGTGAACTTTTCAACCTGGGCTCGCGGTTCGACGCCGGTATCAGCGATCGCTGCTCAAATGTTCAGCCCGCCGACGCAGCCAATTGCGCCGCCCTCGGGGTTCCGCCCGGATACACCCAGCTCAACCCGCAGATCTCGGTGGACACGGGGGGCAACATCAACCTGGTGCCCGAGACATCCAAGACCGTGTCGGCGGGCCTTTCCTGGCAAGTGCCGATGGACGACACCGCCGGGGTCGAGGACCTGCTGGTCGAAGTCAACTACTATGACGTCGAGATCGACGGTGCAATCCAGGCGCCTCGTGCCACGGACCTGTTGAATGGCTGCATCGACACGCTGGAGGACATTTTCTGCGATGCAATCAACCGCCTTCCCAGCGGCACGATCACGAGCATTACGGGTGTCCTGGGCAACATCGGTGGCATAGAGACTTCCGGCATCGACCTCAACCTGGTCCTGACGACCGCAGAGACCAGAATCGGCAGCTTCCGCATCCAGTGGATGACTTCGATGCTGCTCAAGTACGACGAGCTGATCTTGAACACTTCGGGAGGCTTCAACCGCTTGGATCGTAAAGGCACCGAGCTCGGCTCCCCGGCGCGCGGTTTTGTCGAGACCAAGTCCTCGTTGAACACGGACTGGCTGTGGGGAGACTGGTCCGTGCGTCTCGGCGTGCGTTACCTGAGTTCGCTGACCGAGGATTGCGCGGGCCTGGTAGCGGATTTTGAGGAGTTCCAATTGTGCTCGAACGGCCCGGACACGAACAAGCTCGGCAGCGCGGTCTACGCGGACACGCAGGTCAGCTGGACGCCGTCCAGATTCCTGGATGGCGGCTGGACCTTCTCGGCGGGCGTGAACAACCTGTTTAACGAAAGGCCGCCGATCTGCTTCTCCTGCGACCTCAACAGCCTGGACGGGACCGTGTATCCAATCGCCGGGCAGTTCTTGTACCTGAGGGCCAATTACAAGAAGTGATGGCGAAGGCGCGGCATAGCGCCGAACGATCCGTTTGATTTGAACAACAGCCCCCGCAAGGGGGCTGTTTTCTTGGGGGATGCAGCGCCTGAGCCATGTGCCGGCCATTGGTGCGAACGCCCAGATATGGAGACGGCGCTCGCATCCATGGGCGATTATGGGTGCTCTGGCCTGCATCATTACGACCAGTCCATCACTAGTGAGAACCTACCAGTCTTGGAAATTGAGACGGTTTTACCATTGGCCCGGGACCGACAGGCCACCTAAGCTGACGGTCAACGTGGCCAGCGGCTCAAAGAACCATGAAACATCTGACGTCAAGCATCCAAGCTGAAGACCTCTTCTCCAGGTTCTCACCGCACGGCCCGATGGGCCGCATCTTCAACTTTCCCCTCCTGCGCTTCGTGGTCATTGTTCTTTTTTTCGCCCCGATCATGATCGTCAACTCTGTCGTTGTTTTTCAGGTCATAGCGGACCTGAAAGAACCAATGGCGACCCATGTCGACAACATCAGAATGTTGCTGACGATTCCGCTCTTCATCCTGAGTTACCGTCTCTACTGCCAGATCTTCGAAAAGCGGGATGCCGTGGAGGTAGACCACCAGGGAGCGCTTGCGCAGTGGGGACTGGGCGCGGCCGTAGCGACTGGCATGGTGCTGGTATTCGTTCTGCTGATCGCCACTCTAGGCGAATTCAGGATCATAGAATTCCGCAGTGGCTTGCAGCTATTAAACAACTTCCTGATGTTCAGTGTTGGCTCGCTGTTTCAGGAAATGATCCTGCTCTGTGTAATCTATCGCTTGATTGAGGAATTGGCCGGCAGCTGGATCTCCCTGGCCTGCAGTCTGGCGATCTTTGCGGGCGTGCATCTGCTCAATGCCAACGAAACCCTGGCAAGCGTGTCCATGCTCGCGCTCTCCAGTCTGATGCTGATTGCCCCTTTTATCCTGACCAGGCGCATCTGGGTCAGTTGGGGTCTGCATGCCGGCTGGAATTTCATGCAGGCCGGGGTATTTGGCATGGCGAACTCCGGCATCGTCTTCAAGGGATGGATAGTCTCCGAAGTCAGCGGGCCTGAATGGTTAACCGGTGGAGCAGTGGGGCTGGAGGCCACCTACTTTTCTGTCGGTCTTGATTTCCTTATTGGACTGGCGATTCTCGGCATGGCGCTCAAGGCCGGCAAGTTCATCGCGCCAAGGTGGAAACGGCAGGGCATTCGTTCCAGTATTCCGGAGAACCGGGACACGTCGGAGGTGACTCTCTGCTCCGCCGGATCATGAATATCGGCGCGGTCTCGCGCACGTCAATTGCTACGGTCCGGGCACCTGGCCATCGCACAGCCTCTTGAGCTGGATGCGGTTCTTGACCTGCAGCTTCCCGTAAATATTGAAGATGTGATTGCGCATCGTGTTGTGCGAAATGAAGAGCTGATCAGCAATTTCATTATTGCTTTTGCCTTCGAGGACCAGCACAAGGATGGTGCGCTCCCTCTTGCTGATGCCGTATTTGCCTGTGACTGAGTCCAGGTCCGCCGGTCCTGTGGCCGACGCGGAACTCTCTCGTTGCTGCTGAAGCACAAACTGCCTCAGGAATATCAGGGGGACCAGATGCATTGCATAGTAGACATAAGGGGAAAACGTTTGATACCACGGAAAGACGACGAAATACGCGAGATAGTAAGGGCTCGTGTAGACGAAATAGCCGATCAGGTAAGACCACCCAAAGCGGCGAGCGTGCTTTTCGAGAGGTTCACTCTTCAGCGAGCCAATCCTGGACAGGAAATGAACAATTGCCAGGTAGCTTAGAGCGACAACCAACACCCCGAACAGTATTAGAAAACTGCGTGAGTTATCCAGTCCTGCGCTGCCAAAGTCGCGGCTCAGCAAGAAACCGGCAAGGGCCGTTGAAAGCAGGGCAATGACATAGAACGCCTGGACCAGCAATCGGCTCAGGCGGCGCTCCAGCAGCCTCAGAAAAAGCGCAACAAACAGATACAGCTTGACCAGCGACAGCGGCACAGCGAATGCAGCAAAAACGAGAATCGCGTCGGTTGATTTGTCGGCACCCAGCTCAGTAAAGTAGGCCACGATAGATGGGCCTATCCAGTTTACAAAGCCGTAACTGACAACCGCGACGATGAAGTAGAAGTAGAGGTCCAGATAGCGCGCGTTGTGCCTGGACCTGAGCGCAAATGAAAATCCCAGCAACAGGGCACTTGCCAGGATTGCCGCGAGAAACAAGATTA
>Ga0210366_10000113_pt1 | contig 10813 bp, 9 predicted proteins | sample S641metaT_FD_190380 | JGI IMG/M metagenome (GOLD analysis project Ga0210366, IMG submission 190380) | Metatranscriptome of estuarine sediment microbial communities from the Columbia River estuary, Washington, United States - S.641... | ecosystem: Environmental > Aquatic > Marine > Intertidal... | reverse complement strand
GTCCTCGACATCGGGGTCGGCTATGGGGAGCGGGTTGACGAAGTGATCGCCGTGCTTGCCGACGTCGGCCGCGAGTTCACGACGGACGAGGAGTGGGCCGATGACCTCACCGCCGATCCGGTCGTGCAGGGTGTGCAGGGGCTGGCGGACAGTGCGGTCAATGTACGGGTGGTCGTCGACACCAAACCCGGCAGGCAATGGGAAGTCAAGCGGGAGCTCAACCGGCGCATCAAGAACCGCTTCGACTTAGAAGGCATCGAGATTCCCTTCCCCCAACGGACCGTCCATCTCCGTGGCGGCCCGGCACCCACCTCGAGCCACTAAGATCGATTTCGGTGCCGGGCTAGGGCGTTGGCGCCTGGGGGGGACGCTCCATTCCCGCCTTGATGATCGAGTCCGTCAGCCGAGCGCGCCGCTCGGCGTCGATGGAGTCCCACTGCGGCCCTTCGATCTGGACATTGACGCTCGGGAGCTTCTTCAGGGTCGGTGCCTCGATTACGGTGCCCAGCCGCGGGAGGCTCGGACCGGACATCCCCTGCGCGATCCGTGTGCCCGTCAGCGTTGGCCGCTCGCGGTTCAGCCGTTGCAAGATCCGACCGTGTCGCCCAATCCGCCGGGTCAGATCCACATATTCCTGTTCCGCCGCTGGGTTCGAGAAGAGCAAGGTGCCGTCGGCCAGCCGATAGCGCCCGTATTGGCTCAGCAGCAAGCCGTAGGTGGCATCCATCGCCGACAGCAGCGAATCGACCGTGCCGGCAACGTCGGCACGCTCCCGTTCGGAGACCTCGACCCCAGGATGGGCTGCCTCAATCGCCATTTCGCGGCTGCGGTACAACTGCACCGCATTCATGGTCGCCCGAATCTGGCTGAGCGCCGTCAGTAGCCCCGACTCGGTCTGCAGTCGCGGCGCGTCGAACATGCCATTGAAGTCCACGCCCGACATCACCGAGTCGAACTGCGCTTTGGCGCCAGCGTAGGCGGCCACGTAGGCGGTTTCGGAAGAGCTGGCGTTCCGGCTCGGTCGAGTTGCTGCGGCACTGCCGCCTGCCACCGCACGAGTCGTGGCCGGCAAGACCGCTTGGTTCCCACCCGTCGGGTTGGCCGCGGCTGGCGCCATGGCCGAATCGGCCGGCGGTGAACTTGTGGAGCTCTGGCCGGCATCCTCGGCACCACCGGTCTTGCCGCCGAGCAAGCTGAGCCCCAACCAGCCGACCACAACGATCCCAAGTAAACCCGCGGCGCCGACCACCTTCCGGCCCAATCCGCGCGACCGATCGGCACGCACCGCGCTCCGGCCGCGTATCGGGGTCGGTGAGACCATGTCTGGGAACTCGAGGTCGGGCAACCACTCCTCGGCCTCGCCGGTAACTACCTCGCCGGAATCCGGCGGCGCGCTCGCCGCCGGCAGGTCGAAGTCGCCCGTGGCCGTCTGTAAGAGTGCCTCGATTGGCGCCGGAGACAGAGGCACGGGTGGCGTGTCCCCGTTGGCGGCATTCTCCGCGTCGGCTTGCACCGGCGTCGGATCGGCGGCAGAGACAGGCGTGCTGGCGCGACGTTCAGATTCGAGCGGCAGTGGCTCGGGTCCCAACGCGAAGTCGAGATCGGCCGACTCGTCCGAGGAGGCGGCCGGCTCCAAGAGCGGCAGGCCATCGAGCGACTTACTACGAGGGCGCCGCCAACTCGGCTTCGGACTCTGAGCCGGAAGCTCTGGCGGAAGGGACGGCGGCGGCGTGAGCCGGTCCGGCTTCGATTCGCGGGCCCACCGGGTTCGACGTGTGGTGTCCGACGTCCGCTTGCGGGCCGACGGGTGAGCCGACTGGCCCCCGATGATCTGAGTAGCCCGCTTGTAGTCCGGATGGACCGTGATCGGGAGCCATTTCTCGGCCTGGGCGTGATAGATCTGCGCCGCGTTGCTCACCACCCCGCTCCCGATGGCGTAGAGCAGGTCCTCGACGTTCTCCAAGACGGTTTCTTCGCCGGATTCCAGCATTATGCGGTACATAGGACCCGCCTCGTCAGTCGTGCGCTACGTGATTGTTAAAAGTTTGTCGGACAACGACTTACCATCGATCGCCCAGCCGCGATCCTCCATGCAGTGCCCTGCACCAATTATGCCGGAATGAAGGTGCCTTAAAGATAACCACCACAATCCGGGTAGTAGATATCTAAAAAGCTGTAAAACAATGTCTTAGATGACCTACGTCAATTTACAGAACCGGTCATTTTCTTGACCATCTGATCTGGACAACTGACCAGACCACCGCGGCCTGCAAGACCCGGAGGAGCACCGGGGCAAGGACGGGAGTGATTCTTGCGGATGCGGTCCAGGGCTCATACTCAAGGACACCCCGTCACCGAGGGAGACCGGTTCGACGATGCCCCAAGCGAAGATCCAGTCAGCCAAGGCGGTCGGGCTCAGATACATCACGGATTCCGAGCCCGGCATCCGGCGCCAGGGGGCGGACGAGGGGTTCCGGTACCGGAGCCCAGAAGGTGTGCTCATCCGCGACGCGGCGACGCTCGAGCGGATCCGCTCGCTGGCCTTGCCGCCCGCCTGGACCGACGTGTGGATCTGCGCCACCGAGGACGGCCACATTCAAGCCACCGCTCGCGACGCGAAGGGCCGAAAGCAGTACCGCTACCACCGCCGATACCGGGCGATGCAGGACGAAACCAAGTTCAACCGGATGCTGGAGTTCAGCCGCCATCTCCCTCGCATTCGCCGGCACGTGGAGCGGGACATTCGGCGCGACGGCTTGCCGCGCGAGAAGGTCCTGGCAACGGTCGTGTGGCTGCTGGAGCGCACCCTGTTCCGCGTCGGCAACGACCAATACGCCCGCAACAACAAGTCGTTCGGCCTGACGACACTCCGGCGACGCCACGTGGATGTAACCGGGTCGGAGGTCCGTTTTGAGTTTCGCGGCAAGAGCGGTGTCCGACACGCCGCGTCCATTACCGATAAGCGGATCGCCCGGATCGTCCAGCGCTGCCAAACGATTCCGGGAGAAGAGCTGTTTCAGTATCTCGATGAGGACGGCCGCCGCGTGACGGTAGACTCCGGCGACATCAACGAGTACTTGCAGCGTGCCTCAGGCGGCGAAGAACTGAGCGCCAAAGACTTTCGGACCTGGGCCGGAACCATGCTTGCCGCTCGCGCACTCCGGGACGTCGGACCGGCCGCTACCCTCCGGGAGGGAAAATCCAACATCGTCAAGGTCATCGATGGGGTGGCCAAGCTCCTCGGCAACACGCGGGCGGTCTGCCGCAAGTACTATGTGCATCCGGTAATCTTGGAGCAGTACTTGGCCGGGCAAGTCATCCCGCCGTCACCTCCATCCACGACCCCGCGGTTGTCGCGGCGGGCCCATGAGCTCCGTGCCGACGAAGAAGCGGTGCTCCAGTTGATCCAAGCCTCGGCCTGACCCACCAAAAGGAACATCCGCGACCCGACGTCGGACCGCGGATGTTCAGCCTCGGCAACGAGGGGTATCAGAACCGAGGCATTCTATTGTCCTGCCCAGAGGCCACGTGTGGGTCCACATGAACCACCTCGCCGGCGAATCCCGATCCCGCGAGCCTCTTCGGGCGCGTACGCCCGAGCCAGCCCCGCGAATTCATAGGGCTCGTCGAGGCTAACATGCCCTGGCCTGCTCAACACGATTGGCTCAGGCGTCGGGGCGCCAACGGTCCTCCCACGGGGCAGTGCCGCGACTCGAACCGCCGCGGAGATCGGAGTTTCGTGGAGTGGCGAGAGCTCAACCGTCAGAGCCTCCGGCAAAGCGGCCGCAGCCGGCCGGAGGGTATACGCTACCCGCTCGGATACGGAAACCACCGGCTTCTCTCCCGCCGTCCCAGAACGAACCGGCGCCTCATTCACCTCGAGCCGACCGAGTTCCATCGCTGAGACCGACAGAACCTCGGCGTCACCCGTCGGCAGGGTCAGATCGCGAGCGTTGTCCGCGTGGTCCAGCTCGCCGGACACCTGCGCCCCGCGGCCTGCTCCACCGTCGGTGAGGCACGCGGCCGCCGTCATGCAGAGCGGAACCACAACCCATTTCATCGATATCATCAAAGGCGGCTCCTCGATGGCTGGTGACGTCCGGGACCGGACTGCTCGCACACGGCCTCAGCCAATCACCCAGTGTGCCCCTTTCTCAACGGAAGATGACCACCCGAACGGCGGGGAATTCCCTGCCGTTTGGCCCCCGGTGTTACCTTGCCTTCCGATTCGAAATTCGATTGGCCCTCCCGGCGCGCGGAATGCTCATGTCATCGTACCGGATGTCGCAGGACTGGTTCGTGACGATCATGACCGGCATCATTCTCATCCTATTTGCACTGCTGGCTGTGAGCATCTGGCTGGCGTTTGCCACGGCGCCCAGGGGAATCAGCGCGCTGGCACTTCTCCTCGTCATCACCGTCTGCGTTGCCATAGCTGTAGCAGCATACATCTACACTCCGATCGCAATCGTTCTGACCGATGACGGCCTCCGAATCGAACGGCCTATCGGGGCCGTGGAGTTTCCCTATGCCGTCGTGCGCACCGTCCAATCGAGCGAGGCGTGGCTCGGGACCTCGTTCAAACGGCCCCCCGGTGGCAATAGCGGCTTCTTCGGCATCTGGGGTGCGTTCAACAGCCGGACCTTGGGCAACTACACGATGTACGGCACCAAGGCCCGCGGGGCCGTGGTCATCACGACGACCGATGGGACGATTGTGGTGACCCCGGACGAACGAGATCGCTTTACTCGCGAACTCCTGAGCCGTGCCGCGGCACGTAACCAGGGCTGATCGCAGCTGCCACCGATTGCCTAGCCCCCGTCCGGAGCAGGGTACCCAACCACCAGACCAGCGATCTGGGTGGGCGGAGCACTGGCTTTGTTGGATCGTTCGGCGAGACGCTCCGAAGCAAGTTCCGCCTGCACCCGCTGCTTGACCCAGGCCGCAACGGGCGCCGACACCTCGAACTCCCGCGTGTAGTGGACCACCGTGCGCTCGAGCGACAGGTGGCCGGACAAGAGCTGTGTAAGGTTCAAGACATTAGTCACGTGGGTGTCCAGCACTTCGTCCGCGGCGCGCGCTCCGGCCAGTCGCGCGAGTTCGAGCGTCTCCGCCTGAATGCGATGTCGGAAGCGCACGTGCTTGAGGAGCAGGTCGAGCCGGGACCACGGCCGGGGCCTAGTGCCCGGGCCCCGGATGCGCGGCGGCAACCACGCCAACTCGATCCCACTCAAGGCGCGGTTCCGCACCACCTCTTCCATCGAGCCTGGCACGGCCACGACCCGGAAGTACAGATCGAGGGCACCGAGCACCGGCAGTCGCGGCGCGAACTCGTGAATGAACTGCATGGCCTGGGCGGTGTGCGTTGCGATGAGGGACTCCCAGGCCGAGGCGTGCGCCATGCGAAGCCTGAGCCTGAGCGACGGCGGGAATTGGCGGGTCGACATCTGGCTGGGGACGACCATGCTCGCCTCGCGAATCCCAGTGGGCCAAGCAATGGCTGGTTCCTCGCTCCCACCAACTCCAGCAGGAGCGCCAGCCATTTGGCAGGTAGACTCGGTTCAGTAGTCCCAAAAAATAGACGTACTGTGAGCCGAGTTCCCTCCCACAATCTAGTACAATCTGTTGTGCCATCAAATATTACATAATGGTCACCAGGACTCTTCAGAGTGTATGATTATTTGTCATTCTGCAGTAGATGGATTGGGGCTTCGAAGGGGCGTATTGGCGCCCTCCCCTGCGCGAAATCGTCACAGGTTGAAACAAGTAATGGGGTGCCCTCGTCCGGTCCCGAGTCCAGGAATGAGGAGCGTCCCGCGTGTGGAAAATCGTGTTCGGTTTCTTGCTCGAGAAGGTCTGGCGTTGGATCCTCCGAATCTTCACCTAGAGGACCCCGGTCAGTTCCCTCCTCGCATGCCGCGCACCAACCGCTCGACCAGGCTCGAGTCGGCCGGGAGCAGCCCAGCGGCCGGAAGCCGCCGGAGGAGGACCGCCCACCGAGCGTCTGACCGATACGCCCGCGTAAGGTAGGCCACGCCCTCATCCACCCTCCCTGCCCCTGCCAGCGTCACTCCGGTCCAAAACGCGGCCTCGCCATTGGTCGCACTATCCGGCACGAGGGTCGTTGCCTTGCCATAGGACACCAAGGCCCGCTCGAGGTCGTCTTGGGTGACGTGTGCGTCACCCTCGTTCAAGTGCTCATAGGCGCGTGCGAGCTGCACCAGACGACGCAATTCACCGACAGGATCAGGATGGTCCTCAACCCTGAGATCGAATCTGCGGTCAACCCAAGGACGCCCCGTTCCGCGGCCGCGGACGACCAGGAGTGCCGCCGACTGGCGGCCGCGGATGTCGCCACCTTCGCCCTCGGCAGCGATAAGCGCCGCGAGCAAGCGATCGGCCAGGTCGCCACTCGCCGTTTCATATGCCCGTGCCATCGCGTCCCACACGGTAGGCCGTTCCATGAGATTGGCTTGCACGGAATACTGGGCGCCCAACCGGTGTCCGGCCGCCTGGATGGACCGGCTACCAGTGTGCGCCGCCACCCTCCCCTGGGCATCGATCATCGCAACCTGCCGAACCATCGAATCGGCATCGGTCGATACCAGCGCACGGAGAGCCTCGGGAGCGGTCCGCCCGAGGCGCATGAGGTCGAGCCCCAACGGCCCATACCCGGGCTCGATGAACGATTGGGTCGCCACCGCGCCGACGCCGGCCTCGGCCCACGGCACCAGGGGGCCGACCGAGAACCAGTGGGATTGAACCGCGACTCCGAGTTCCCCGGTGGCCGAGTCGCGAGCCACGATCGAGTAGGTCGAAACCGGCCTGAGCGGCCGCTCTTGCGCCTGGCCCGACATCGGTGCCAGGGCTAACGCCGATAGGCCTACTACCAATCCCCAGTGCATGAAGCCTCCTGAATGCAAATGACCCGCATGAAACTAGCATCGCGCCCCGGGGTAGCGGATCTCGATGCGTCAGCCTCCCGACGAGCAACGACTCAAGTCACTATAGCTCAATGCTTTGACTGCCAGTCCTCTCGGTGTGAGCCAGGCTGAAACAATATGGGGCAAACATTCGTTACGGTATGAAACGAGCGGTGAATCGGTCACTGCCCCCATGATCCGAGGTCTTCCCATGCGACGTTACTGGATCGGCATCGCGTTCGGTGTTCTGGCGGTCTTCGTCTCCGGGTTGGTGATCATGCGCGCCGGCCGCGAGGGCGCACGGATGGTCGAACGCACCCTGGAATCTGCTGACCCGATCAGTATCCCGCTTGCCTTCGTGCCCTTCAGACTCGGCGGTCGCGAGGTCGGCACCATTCGTGAGGTCCAGTTCCTTCGTAGCTCGCCCGAGGTCGTCCGTGGCGTGGACCTCGACGTCCGGGTCGAGGATCGGGCCGTGGTCGACAAACTGCGGGACTGCACCCTGGCAACCAGCGGTATCGGGAACTTCAATCCGAAGACCTCGTTCGAGTGTCTGGACCAGACGGTGGCCCAGAGCGGTGAGTTCGTCTCGTTCGGAACGGTGACGGTCGAAGAAACCGGCATTGTCCGAGCGCTTTTCATCCCAGCCAAAGAAGTAGCTCGGTGGCAGCACGATGACTACGCCCAACACGCCCAGCATGTTCAACCGCATGCCATGGAGCAGCTAGCGCAGGCCATCGCCCAGATCAAGGCGGACTCGGGCGGCCTTACGATCAACGTGTGGGATGCGCTGAAGCAGGCCGGTCTTCAGTTCAAGGCCGATTCCGACGGAGCCGTCCTGCACATTGCGGACGAAGCGAGCGGCGCCAAATTCTTCATGCGGGCGGATTCCTCGGGCGTGGTCATCGATGCGAAGGGTGGCGCCGATTCCTCGAAACTCCAGCTGAAGGCCGACTCGTCCGGTCTGCTCCTCAACATTCACGAGGGATCCAAGTCCACGACCCGGAGCGTGTCCAAGCCCTGATCGGATTCGAGACATCCATCACCGATCGCAAACCCGAGCCTGCCCTTCACGGTGGGCTCGGTGCGTTAGACCTCCTACTCACGCTCCGACTCGCCTTCCGTCGGCTCCCGGCGCTAATTTGGGTGAGCCATGACCACGATCCCTGAACCGCTCGCCGCTGCCCTGGCCAGCCGCTATCAGATCCAGCGGGAGCTGGGACGGGGCGGGATGGCCACGGTGTACGTGGCGCGAGACATCAAGCACAATCGTTCGGTCGCCATCAAGGTGCTCCGCTCGGATCTCGCTGCAACGCTGGGGCCCGACCGATTCCTGAAAGAGATCGAGATCGCGGCCCAGCTTACTCACCCCCACGTCCTGACCCTCATCGATTCGGGCGAGGCCGCCGGGTTCCTCTACTACGTCATGCCGTTGGTCCAGGGAGAGTCGCTGCGGCGGCGGCTCGAACGAAGCGGAATTCTGGCGCTGCCCGACGCGCTCGCCATCACACGCCAAGTGGCCGATGCGCTCTCCTACGCCCACCGCAAAGGCCTGGTACATCGGGATATCAAGCCCGAGAATATCTTGTTCTCCGAGGGGCACGCCGTGGTAGCCGACTTCGGCATCGCCAGAGCGGTGGGCTCCGCCGGAGTGCAGCACCTTACCCGGACCGGCGTTCCGCTCGGCACGCCGGGATACATGAGTCCCGAACAAGCCATCGGGCGCACCGACATTGGTCCAGCCGCTGATGTCTACGGCTTGGCGTGTGTCACCTACGAAATGTTGATCGGAAGCCCACCCGACATGTGGCCGTCGGATGAAGCCCTTCGCCTGGAGCGCTTCGTCGACGCCCAGCCGGAACACCGCGACCGGCTCGACACCCTGCCGAGTCAGGTGGAGCGGGCGCTAGTCAAGGCACTGGCCCTTCGACCGGAGCAGCGGTTCGCGACCCCGACGGAGTTTGTCGAGGCCCTGGAACGACCCATGGGAGTGCGTCGTTACAGTAGGACCGAGGTCGACCACATCGTCGGTCGCGCCGCCGACCTCGAGGCACGCAATCCGACCCAGACCGATGCACTGACCCTGGGCACGGTGCAGCAGATCGCGGCGGATGTCGGCATCCCCCCCGAGCATGTGCGTTCCGCCGCCCGCGCAATGGAGCCGCGCGACCAAGCCCCGCTTCGCCCCAATCCGTTTCTCGGAGGTCCAACGACACTCGATGTCGAGTGCACGGTCGACGGAGAGGTCCCCGAGTCCGAGTACCTCATGCTCGTCGAAGAGATACGGAATACGCTTGGACACGTGGGCAGTGTCAGCACGCTCGGCAAGTCGCTGACGTGGAACAGCGCCGCCATGGGGAATGTCGCGCGCGACGTTCACGTAACCATCACTCCTCGGGCCGGCCAGACCAGAATCAGGATCAGCGAGAGGATGCGGAACTTCGCCGGCGGGACATTCGGTGGGATCATGGGCGGCATGGGCGGCGGAGGGATGGGCATCACGATGGGCGTGGGCATGGGTGCCCTGGGTTCTCCCGTGGCCGCCGGGATCCTGACCGTGGTTTGGGTCAGCGGGTCCTACCTGTTGGCCCGCACCATCTTCCGGAATGCGACCCGCAAGCGATACCGAGAGCTCCAGGGCCTGGCCGACCGGCTCGCTCAACACAGTGCGGACGCCGTGCGGGCGGCTCTGCCCCGCGGAGTGTGATCGTCCTAGCCCCGCCGGCGCCCATCGCGGTGGCGTCGCCCTTTCCGTGGGGCTATTCTGCGAAGCGAGCAGAGCGCATCCACCAGGTCCTTCAACGACCACGAGGTGTCAGTGGAGCCGCCTGAATCGGCACCAGTTCTCGTTCGACGTGACGGTGCGGTCACCACCCTGACCCTGAACCGGCCGGCCCGTCTCAACGCAGTCAGCCTTCCTCTGTACGACTCGCTGACCGAATCCCTGCGCACTATCTCGAGCGACTCCTCCACCAGAGCCCTGGTGATCACCGGAGCCGGACGGGCATTCTCGGTGGGCGCCGACCTCAAGGCTCACGGCGAGACGGAGCCCACTCCGGACGAGCGGCGATACTACATCGCTGCCGCGCAGCAGGCCAACCGACAGCTCCAGACGCTGCCGAAACCGGTGGTCGCGGCAGTCAACGGCCACGCTATCGGCGCCGGCCTGGAACTCGCGCTCTCATGCGACCTCATCATCGTGGCGGAAGAAGCCAAGCTTCGGCTTCCCGAAATCGCGCTGGGCACCTTCGTGGGTGGTGGGGTAACGTACACACTGGCCGAGCGTGTCGGCCTCGCCAAGGCCAAGGAATTGGTGTTCCTAGCGGACTTCATCGAGGGGAAGGAAGCGGTCCGGCTCGGACTGGCCAACCAATGCGTTCCAAGCGCACAGGTAGGGGAGACAGCGGCGAGCCTGGCGGTAAGGCTCGCCGCCATGGCTCCACTGTCGCTCGCCTTGGCCAAGCGACTGTTCGATCGCGCAGGCGCGATCGACCGAGACGCGGCACTGGCCGAGGAAGGCGAGGCGCTCCTCGAATGCATGCAGACGCGCGACTGGCGCGAGGGAATCAACGCGTTCCATGACCGACGCGAGCCACGTTTCACCGGTTCCTAGCACGAGGGCGTCGCTCGGCGCGGTGCTCGATCCCGAGTCGGTTGCCATCATCGGGGCCTCCCGCGACCCCACCAAACGCGGGTACCAGGCCATCAAGACCCTGCAAGCCTCCGGCTTTGCCGGCAGGCTCTTTGCCGTCAACCCGGCTGGCGGCGAGATCCTGGGCGTTCCCGTCGCCACGTCGGTCGCAGAACTCCCATGCGCTCCCGATCTTGCTTTCGTCTGCACTCCGGCGGCGGCGGTCCCGCAGGTGCTGACGGCGTGTGCCAGTCGCGGG
>Ga0210366_10000112_pt1 | contig 10818 bp, 7 predicted proteins | sample S641metaT_FD_190380 | JGI IMG/M metagenome (GOLD analysis project Ga0210366, IMG submission 190380) | Metatranscriptome of estuarine sediment microbial communities from the Columbia River estuary, Washington, United States - S.641... | ecosystem: Environmental > Aquatic > Marine > Intertidal... | reverse complement strand
GATCGAAGCGCAGCGCGCTCGGTTCGATGCCGACGTGCACGTGCATGCCGCAGATGGTCATGCGTTGCATCACCGCCTGCATGCGTTCGCCGAGCAGGCGGTAACGCTCCTGCACGGTGTAACGCTGCGTGCGCCAGGTCGCCCAGGGGTGGGTTGAAGAGGCGATGATGCCGACGCCGTAACCGGCGGCGGTCTCGCTGACGATGCTGCGCAGATCGACCAGGTCCTGGCGCAGATCCGCCATGCGTGAGCGCGGCCGTGTGCCGATTTCGATCTGGCACTGCAACAGTTCGGGATGCACCTGGTCGGGGAAGGCCTTGTCGCAATCTTCGATCAGGCCTTCGGGCGCGGTGACGACTAGCTCGCCGCTTTGCAGGTCGACGAGCAGGTATTCCTCCTCGATGCCAATGGTAAATGCAGGTTCGTTCATTGCGCTGTTCCTCGGGGGAGTCGACGTTGACCAGTTAAAGTTTTCCGGGCCGCAGGACGTATCGCTGAAGGCGGGACATCCAGGTTTCGGGCCGATTTTAGAAACCCATAATATCCGAGCCGATAGCCGCTGGCGAGCGCTAGCCTGCATATTGCACCAGTCGGTCTCGCGCCTTGACCTAACTAATTGAAACGTACAAGTAAATCGATGTTATCGCCCGTCAAAGTAAAACGACTCTTTGTTACCGGCCCGAGCCCTATCCCGATGCAATATGCAGGCTGGTCCTCACGCTGCGGCGAATCCGCGAACGTCGCTGGTCGGTAGTCGATGGGCGCGACCAGACACCAGGAGACACCAGGAGGACACACACTTTGTGATTCAACCGCCGGACCGGGCTCGGCTGGAATCATTGAAAAGCGTGTGCCTCAGGCTGGCCTGGCGAAACTTTCGACGCCGCGCGGACTCGTCGACCCGACGTCTGGCGGGGGCGAGGCCCGGAGACCAGAGCCGGTAATCGCCTAACTGGGCAACCGGTAACTCAGCCGATGGTATGTGTCCATGGTCCATGCGGCATAGGCCAGCGCCTCTTCCCGCAGGGCGCTATCCTCGGCTGCGCCGGGCTGCAGCCGTTGATTTTCATAGGTAAATTGCGTCGGCGGCTTCTCCTTTTGCAAGATCACCACCTGATCGCCTTTCATGTAGGCCTGTGAACCGCCGAACTGCATGATCGCGCGCCCCGCTTGCGCCGTGTCCGCCTGCATGATCTGCTGCGCCAGGTCGTGGCCCACGGCGGGATGCTCGCTATCGATTCCCATCAGCGACAGCAGCGTCGGCAACAGGTCGATCTGGCTGGCAACGGGCAAAAACCTCGTTGGCGTCACGTCGGCGCCGAGGATCAGCGCCGGGATGTGGAAGCGTTTGACGGGAACCGGCTCGGTGCCGAAAACCTTGTCGCTGTGATCGGCGACGATTACAAATAGCGTGCTGTCCCAGTAGCCCGACTGGCGTACTGTCCTGATAAACTCCCCGAGCGCAAAATCGGCGTACTTGACGGCGTTGTCGACCGTGCTTTTTTTACTGCCCTCGATAGCGATGCGCCCGTCCGGAAAATCGAATGGCGAGTGATTGGAGGAGGTAAACACCAGGCTGAAAAACGGCTGGTCGCGAGGGTAGGCCCTGAAGCTTTCATGCGCCTTGTTGAACAAGTCTTCGTCCGAGACACCCCAGGAGCCGTGGAACACGGGATTTAGGTAATCTTTTTCTTCGATGATGGTGGCGAAGCCGTTATTGGCGAAGAAGCGCTTCATGTTATCGAAATGGGCTGCACCGCCATAGATGAAACTGGTGTCATAGCCGCGCGCTGCGAGTAACTGGGCAATGGTAAAGAATCCGGTCTGGGACTTGCCGAGCTTCACCACGCTCTTCGCCGGCGTCGGCGTAAACCCCGAGATGATCGCCTCGATGCCGCGCACGGATCTGGTCCCGGTGGCGAACATATTTTCGAACCAGATACCCTGCTCGGAAAGACGGTCCAGCTCGGGGGTAACGTTCAGGCCACCCATACACCCGACATAGTCCGCGCCCAGGCTTTCCTCCAGAATAATCACCAGGTTCAGGCTTTTTTGCCGGCGTACAAAGGCCCTTTGAGTGTGCAGCGTGGGTATTTCGGTGGACGTAAAGCTCTCCACGGGTACCTGCATGCTGCGCTTGACCAGTTCGGTAGCCCGACTTTGATCCATGTCTCCATAGGGCGGCTCGCCGGAATTTTCCAGCAGGTTTTCGTACATTGCGTAGAGTACGGTATAGGTGGAGCTCAGCGGCAGGGTGTTGATCAGCGGATCCGAGGAGAATGCCACCGTACTGGGATTAACGGCACGATGGCCAAGCGTCGAGCGGGCCATGGCAAAACACACAAGCAGCGCCAGCAACGACATTATCGGGGCCTGCAACCAGTGAAGCGTCGTCTCGCCCGGATCGTAATAGTTGAGCAGCCAGTTGAGCGCGTAGGCCGCACTCAGCGTTATCGATACGGATGCGATAAGTGACAGCTTGTAGGCTGACCACAAGGTGGCAAACACTTCCTTTGGGTACTTCAAATACTCGACGAACTGATAGTTTGGGCGCAAATCGAACTGGTCGATAAAGGTCGGCGTCGATAGCTCGATATACAGCAGGATGGCGAAACACGATACCAGATAAATTCTCAATACCAGGATCCACGACGGCAAGGCGGGTTCGATCAGAGAAATCAATGGCGTCAACACGGCTGGCACGATGAGCAGCATGCCGAGCAGCACGAGATCGAAGCGGACGCCCTGCAGCAGGATGAAAGAGACGCCGTCGGCCTTGCGCACGCGTTCGTACTTCCAGGCCATTAGCAGTATTCTGGACAGACCGAGTGTCGCCAGCGTAACCAGGCTGAAAATAATAAAGGGGCTAAGCAGTCTCACTGATACCTCGAAAGCCATCACAGGCCAGCACCGTAAACCAAGTGATTCCTAAAGGCCAGTGCCACGCTGATGCAATGCCCGGACTGTCTTTGTCGCTATCGGATAAATGGATTGCGGCGGTCCGACGCATCGGTCAAGCCCGCAATGACCAGATCTGGTCTCGATCGCCTGGCACGGTATCCCGGTATTCACCGCACCGCTGGTGCATACGCGAGATGGCGCTAAGATAAGCTTCATCAGCCTGTGGCAGATTATAGTTAATCCCGTGTCGCTATCAGGTTAGGCAACCGATTTTGCCAGGGTAGTACGACTTAACTTAGCGTCATTCGGTGCCATTCGGGACACATACTCTGGGATAAAACCTGGCCGAGCCAGGTCTGCGGTTGTGTATCCCAGGCAGGCCAGACAGGACCGAAGCCAGCATCCCCGGCGCAACAAGCGATAGCCTGTGCCTGCGCTCGATACCTGGGCATTCGTCGATAAATATACGCACATGATATTGCCTCCCGAATGAAGCCGTCCGCACGGCCCAAATATTTGTTGACAATCGGAAGACCTAAACTATATTAGCGCGCAAGTTGGACGGGCATTTCCCGTAACCCCCCGAAGGGCCGGGTCGGTTTTCATAGGCAGGTCGCCCATCTGCCGGCTCGAGACTAAAGTGAAAATCGTACTTAGCGAAGCGGAAGAACCTCCGGCGCCCGCGGTCCATAACCGACCGCTCCCCAAGTTATTTGTCAATCCCTGTATTTCCCCCTCCATTCAACTCGAAACCGCCCGCCTCAATCCGACGCGAACCTCGTTCCGCATGTCGGCGAGGTCGACGGAATTCCTGCGCCGCAACTACCCGGCGGCCAGTGTCGACAACTGGAACAGCTGGCGCTGGCAAAATAGCAACCGCGTGCGTACGCTGGCCGAGCTGGAGCGCCTGATCGACCTGGGCGAAGAGGAAATCGAGGCGATCAGGCGCCACAGCGGCGCCTTGCCGGTCGGCATCACGCCCTATTACGCCAGCCTGTTGCATCGGCATGACGCCACGCAGGGCTTGCGCCGAACCGTGGTGCCGGTGCTCGGCGAGTACGAGACCGCGCGCGGTGAAAACAGCGACCCGCTGGATGAAGACGGGCACAGCCCGGTGCCCGGCCTGGTGCACCGCTACCCCGATCGCGTGCTGCTGCTGGTGACCAACTTCTGTTCGGTCTACTGCCGCTATTGCACGCGTGCGCGCATGGTCGGCGCAGCCGGCGAACGCAGCGTCAGGAAAGCGGATATCGAGCTGGCCCTGGCCTACATAGAAAATACGCCGCAGATTCGCGACGTGCTTATATCTGGTGGCGATCCACTCAGCCTGGACGACGATCGTCTCGATTATATTCTTACCCGACTGCGCAAGATCAGGCATGTCGAATTCATCCGCATAGGCAGCAAGCAACCGGTGGTGCAGCCGATGCGGGTGACACGGGAATTGACGCGCATCCTGAAACGCTGCCATCCACTGTGGATGAGCCTGCATTTTACCCATCCCGACGAACTCACGCCCGAGGTGGCCCAGGCCTGCGCCCGGCTCGCGGATGCGGGAATTCCCCTCGGCAGCCAGACGGTATTGCTGAAGGGCGTGAATGACGATCTTGAAACCATGAAAAAGCTGATGCATGGGTTGCTGCGTAACCGGGTCAAACCCTATTACCTGTACCAGTGTGACCCTATTTCCGGATCGCAGCATTTTCGCACGCCTGTTGCCACGGGCGTCGAACTGATCCGCGGCCTGCGTGGCCACACCACCGGTTACGCGGTGCCCAGCTTCGTCGTCGATGCGCCAAACGGCGGCGGCAAGATTCCGATTTCGCCCGACTACGTCGTTGGCTATGAGGGCGGTGATCTGCTGCTGAGAAGTTACGACGGCGATATCTACCGCTACCCGGATTCGGGTGAACAGTTGGCGCATTGCGCCGGAGCAAAATTATGAAAGGTCAAATACTTCGGGTCGGACTGACCTACGATTTGCGCGAGGCTTACCTCGCCGCCGGTTACAGCAAATACGAAACCGCCGAATTCGATCACACCGACACCATCGATGCGATCGAGGAGACGCTCATGCAACTCGGTTACCAGGTCGATCGCATCGGCAATGTCAGGCAGCTCGTTGGCCGCCTCGCAAACGGTGACAGCTGGGACCTGGTATTCAACATATGCGAAGGCATGCACGGTATCGGCCGCGAGGCGCAGGTGCCCGCATTGCTCGACGCTTACCAGATCCCCTATGTATTCTCGGATACCCTGGTGTGCGCGCTGACCCTGCACAAGGGCATGACCAAGGACGTGGTGCGCGCCGCCGGCGTCGCCACGCCCGACTACAGGATCGTGAGGACAGTGGCTGACGTCGGCAAGGTCAAAATGGACTTCCCGCTGTTCGCCAAACCTGTCGCGGAAGGGACCGGTAAGGGTATCAGCGCCAATTCGAAGATTCCCAACAGCGCGCAATTGCAACGTGTCTGCCGGCAGTTACTGAAAGAATATCCCGGCCAGCCGGTGCTGGTGGAACGTTTTCTACCGGGGCGCGAATTCACCGTCGGCATCCTCGGCAGCGCCGAGAACGCGACGGCCCTGGCGACGCTGGAAATCCTGCTGCTCGATGGCGCGGATGCCGAGGTATATTCCTACCGTAACAAGGATGAATACGATCACCTGGTGCAATACCGGCTGCTCGACCCCGGCAAGCTCAGGCAGCAGATCGAAGAACTGGCACTGAACGCCTGGCGCGCTCTCGGCTGCCGCGATGCCGGTCGCATCGACATCCGCCTCGACGAGCACGGTAATTGCCACTTCCTCGAAGTGAACCCGCTGGCCGGCATTCATCCACAGCACTCCGACCTGCCGATCATGGCGAGGCTCGCCGGCATGGACTATGCCGCCCTGATCGGCATTATCATGACCTCGGCCCTGCAGCGCTGCGGTAAGGTCGAGGCGCAGGTTACGCACGCCGCCTGATCGGCTCGCCTGGACCCTGGCATGAAACCCGCTGCCGAATCGGTGCTGGTGCTGCACGAGGCGCTGGCAATCGATGCGCGCCCCGATGAGCAGGATACGCTGGCTCAGGTCGAACAGGTGTGCGCGGCGCTGCAACGGCTCGGCTACAGGGTTTCGCAGCTGGCCACGGATCTCGACCTGCAGGCCTGCCTGGAGTCTATCGACGCGCTCGACCCCGACTGCATTTTCAACCTGGTCGAATCGCTGGCGGGCAAAGGCCAGCTGATTCACCTGCTGCCGGCATTGCTCGGAGCCCATCGGCGCTGCTTTACCGGCTGTGGCAGCGACGCGATGTACCTGACCTCGAACAAGCTGCTGGCGAAACAATGGCTGCGCCTCAATCATCTGCCTACCCCTGCGAGTTTCCTCGAACACGAGGAAGTGGCGGAGGAAGACCTGAGCTGGATCGTCAAGTCGGTGTGGGAACATGCCTCCTTCGGCCTGGACGACGGCTGCGTCGTCAGTGGCGTGCCGGCCGCGCGTAAGCGCATGCACCACTGCATCGGTTTGCACGGTGGCGACTGGTTTGCCGAGCAGTATATCGATGGCCGCGAGTTCAACGTTGCGCTGCTCGAAATCGACGGCCGGGCAGTCGTCCTGCCGATCGCGGAGATGGCGTTTATCGACTATCCGCGGGGCAAACCAAGAATCGTCGGCTACGCGGCGAAGTGGGACCAGGAAGCGCCCGAGTATTACTCGACCCAGCGTGCCTTTACGTCGTTGGCGCAGCCGCAGCAGGATGCCATCACCGCGCTGGCCGAGGCCTGCTGGCGGCTGTTCGGGTTGCGCGGTTATGCGCGCGTGGATTTGCGCATGGACGCTGCGGGAGGACTGTGGATACTGGAAATCAATGCCAATCCCTGCCTGGCGGACGACGCCGGCTTTGTCGCCGCGGCGAACCAGGCCGGCATCGGCTACGATGACCTGGTCCATTATATTCTGCTGGCTGGAGTTAGCTGATCGATGTTTCGCATCCATAAAATATTCGATGTCACCACATCGACCAATCGCCAGCTGCTGAGCCAGGTACAGGCGATGCTGCGCGTGCAGTTTTTCGGCTTGGGTGAAAAAGACATCAGCAAGCTGCAGGATCAACTGGCGAACCCGATGAAGTACCGGTTTCGCTCGATACTGCTGATCGCCGAGGACGGCCACGCCACGGTGCGCGGTTTTGCGATGCTGATGCACGCGCCCGACCTCGATTTCTGTTATCTCGATTACATCTGCGCCGGGCGCGGCGAGACCGGCGGCGGCATCGGCGGCGCGCTCTACGAGCGCGTGCGCGAGGAGGCTTTCCAGCTCGACGTCATCGGCATCTTTCTCGAATGCCTGCCCGACGACCCGGCATTGTCGCCGCAGCCAGGCGTACGCAAGCAAAACGCCTCGCGCCTGCGTTTTTACGAGCGTTTCGGCGCGCGTCCGCTCGCCAATACCGCCTACGAGACAGCGCTGAAAGAAGGCGATACCGATCCGCCCTACCTGGTGTTCGATCACCTCGGCCAGCACGACAAACCGCTAAAGCGCGAGCGAGTGAAAAACATCGTGCGCGCCATACTGGAACGTAAATACGCCAATTTGTGCCCGCCCGAGTACGTCGATATGGTGGTCGATTCGATCAGGGACAATCCGGTTGTACTGCGCGCACCGCGATACTCCAAAATCAGCGAGAGCGAGGCCGATCTGCGCCCCAAACAACGCCGCATGGCGCTGGTGATCAACGACCAGCATTTGATTCATCATGTCGACGATCGCGGCTACGTCGAAGCGCCGGTGCGCATAGCGTCGATCACCCGGGAGCTCGACAAGACCGATTTTTTCGAACGCGTCGACGCCGACAAGTTCGGCATCGGCGTCATCGAAAAAGTGCACAAGCCCGAATTCGTGCAATTTCTGAAGAAGGCCTGCGCCAATGTACCCGCGGGCAAGTCGGTTTACCCCTACGTGTTCCCGTCGCGCAACCGCACGCGGCCGCCGCGCGAATTGCCGCTGCGCGCGGGCTACTACTGCATCGATACCTTTACGCCGCTGAATGCAAACGCTTACCTGGCGGCGCGCGGCGCGGTGGACTGCGCGATGACCGCGGCCGAGTGCCTGCTCGATGGCAACCGCGCCGCCTATGCGCTGGTGCGGCCGCCCGGGCATCACGCCGAATACGAGGCCTTCGGCGGTTTCTGTTATTTCAATTCCGCGGCGATCGCGGCGCATCATTTGAGCAGCCAGGGCAAGGTCGTGATACTCGATATCGACTATCACCACGGTGACGGCGCGCAGGACATTTTTACCGGCGCAAGGACGTGTTCACGATTTCGCTGCACGGCCACCCGCGTTACAGTTACCCGTATTTTTCCGGATTCGAGGATGAAAAAGGCGAGGACGAGGGCAAGGGCTACAACCTGAATCTGCCCCTGCCGGAAAACCTGAACGGTGAACAATACCGCAAGCCCCTGGCCGTTGCGATCGACAAGATACGCCGTTACAAGCCGCAATTCCTGGTGGTGGCACTGGGTCTCGATACCGCGAAAGGCGATCCGACCGGTTCGTTTTCGCTGATGGCCAGGGACTTTCGCGACAACGGCCGCATGCTTGGAGATTTGAAACTGCCAACCCTGGTGGTGCAGGAAGGCGGTTACCGGACGCAGACGCTGGGCATCAATGCGCGCCATTTCTTCACCGGCCTGTGGCGGGGTCTTTCGGCGCATGGCGATCGTTGAAGCACAACAAGCGCCGGAACCGATCTGGCGCACATCGCTCGTACCCACCGATGTCGCCGCGGTGCGGGCGCTGGTTAGCGCAACCGGGTTTTTCGATGCGCAGGAAGTGCAGATCGCCGTCGAGCTGGTCGAAGAGACGCTGGCGCGCGGCGCGGACAGCGGTTACGCGTTTGTGTTTGCGGAGCTCGCCGGCAACCCGGTCGCTTACAGCTGCTACGGACCCATCCCGGGGACGCAGTCGAGCTTCGACCTCTATTGGATTGCGGTTGCGCCGCGGCAGCAGCGGCTTGGCCTCGGCAAAGAGCTGCTGCTGCGAACCGAGCAACTTGCCTGTGCCGCCGGGGCGACCCTGGTTTTCGTCGAAACCTCGGGCCGCGCGCAGTATGCGCCGACACGCGCCTTCTACGAACGCATGGGTTACCGGCTCGAGGCGAGACTCGGCGATTTCTACGCCATTGGCGACGACAAGCTCATCTACAGCAAGCACCTACGGCAAAATCCGCGGTAGGCGCGCGACATTCCCTAAAGCCGGCCCACCTTGCGGGCGAGAGCTACCCTGATTGCCAGGGCTACCGGTCGGGGTTATGCAAGATATGCTCAGGAGACTCGAGATATGCAGGGACACATACGAATGCCACTAAGTAAAGCCCCTTTAGCATGTCACTCCCAAACTGAAACGGGCGCCTTCATTGGGTTTAGGAACCACTGCGATACCCGAAAAGCGGAGTCATTGCGTACCCTATAGGGTATTTATGCCCTTTGGGTATCGCAATGACGGGTTTTTCAGAGGTTCCTTAAGTTGTTGATATGGCTTTGCTAATTCTCTTAACTTAGTGGCATTCGGGACACACACTTCTTCAATGAACCTTCTCAGGGGCCGCGGCTCAGGATTCACGCCTGCGGAACCCGGCTTCATGACGTGCGTCCCGGTTCGGCCCGGCGCCACGATGCCCGACGCTGCGTAAATGCGCTGGTGAGCGGATGCAACAGCTGGCATAGTTAGCGGTATTTGCCGCAAGCGGAACCCGACCTCATCATGCGCCCCGTCATCACAGTACTGCTCGGCGACCCGCGACTGCCTGATCGCAGCAAACCGGGCGGCCGTTTTACCGCCGACTGCTTCGACCAGGTGGTGCGCCTGAAGTCGGCGCTCGGCGAACTCGACGACTATAGCTTCGAATACCGCGACGATCACGAGCGCCTGCTCGACGACCTGCGCGACAACCCGCCCGTCTTCGTGCTCAATTTTTGCGATACCGGGTATCGTAACCAGGCTGCACTGGAGCTGCATATCGCGTCCTACCTGGAAATGCTCGGAATTCCCTACAGCGGTAGCGGCCCGGTGCCCCTGGGGCTTTGCTACGACAAGGGCCTGGTACGCGCGGCGGCGCAGTCCATCGGCGTGCCGGTGCCGCGCGAAACTCTGCTGCTCCCCGAGCAGGCGCTGCCGGAAATCGCTTACCCGGCGTTCATCAAACCCAATCGCGGCGACGGCAGCGTCGGCATCACCGCCCGCAGCGTGGTTCACGACCAGTCCGCGGCCGCGGACTACATCGCGCAATTGCGCAGCGACCTGCCGGGAGAGAGCCTCATAGTGCAGGAGTTTCTCAGCGGCGACGAGTATGGTGTCGGCATGATCGGTAATCCGGGCAACGGCTTTACCCTGCTGCCGGTGCTCGAGGTCGACTATTCCGCGCTCGACCCGTCACTGCCGCGGCTGCTCGATTATTCCTCCAAGACCGATCCCGGTTCGCCCTACTGGCAGGATATCCGCTTCGCAGCGGCGCGGCTCGACGACACCGTGCAGCAGCGCATGCGCGGCTGGTGCCAGGCCCTGTTCGCACGCCTCGGGCTACGCGACTACGCGCGCTTCGATTTTCGCACCGACGCCGCGGGTGACATCAGGCTCATGGAAATCAACCCGAATCCCGCCTGGTGCTGGGATGGCAAGCTCGCGCACATGGCCGAGGAGCAGGGTCTGCGACATAGCGGTCTGCTAAGGCTGATTATCGAGGCCGCCCGCGAGCGCTGCTTTGCCGCAAGCTGATACGCTCGAGAAGGGCTAAACGAGATCGCGCTCGATCTTTTCCTGCCATTCGCGCGCGAATACTTCTTCGTCGCCCTCGGATGCGTTGAGCCAGGCCTGCAGCAGGAAATGCTCGCGCGTGGCGCTGAGCCGGGTACGCGCACTGACCTGGAT
>Ga0210366_10000110_pt1 | contig 10860 bp, 12 predicted proteins | sample S641metaT_FD_190380 | JGI IMG/M metagenome (GOLD analysis project Ga0210366, IMG submission 190380) | Metatranscriptome of estuarine sediment microbial communities from the Columbia River estuary, Washington, United States - S.641... | ecosystem: Environmental > Aquatic > Marine > Intertidal... | reverse complement strand
TCGGCCTTCTCGGCCGCCGTGCGCGGCGTAGGCGCCACGAAATCCCCGGTGGGACTTCCCGGCACCGAGAAGAAGTCGACGTCCACCCGCGCGACCTCGCGTTCGCCGAACTCGATGTAGCAGGTTCCGGTGCCGTCATACCCGGACGGAAGGTCCTCTCCCCGCACATGAGCGATGAGTTGATCGGCTACGACGCGAGCCGCGCCTTCAGAGAAGACGCCGGCCTTCGGCGTGCCCACGCTCGTCACATCCCCCACCGCGTAGACGTTCGGGAAGCGGGTTGCCAGGGTGGCTTGGTCCACGGAGATCCAACCGTCCTCGGCCAGCCCGGACCTCTCGATGACCGTGGGCGCTCGATGCACCGGCACTCCGAGGAAGAGGTCGTAGCCGAGCCGTGCGCCATCGTCCAACACCGCCGCCCGATCGAGGGGGTCGAGCGCGATGACCCGATGGTCCCGCACGAATCCGATGTCGCGCTCGGCGAACTTCGCCAGGATCGCGTCCGACGTCGCCGGCGAAGGGGGTATGGGGGTCCCGAAGGGGATGACTACCTGGATGCGAACGTCGTCGCGAACACCGCGCCCGCGCAGGTACTCGTCGAGCAGGATCGCAGTCTCGCTCGGAGCGGGAGGGCATTTGAAGGAAGAGCCGCACACGCCGATGATCGCCGTGCCCGAATCGAAGGACGGAAGCACCTCGCGGACCCGTTCAGCGCCCGGTACCGAGTAGAACTCGTGTCCGGCCTCGGCCAGGCCAGGGGTCGCCGCTACGTCGTAGTCCGCCCCCAGGGCCACCACCATGACGTCGGCCTCGTAGGTCTCGAGATCAGTGATGACCCGCCTGTTGTCGGGATCGATCGCCACGATCGTCTCCTGACGGAACCTCACGTGGGGGAGGTTGATGTCCCGGTAGCTGAGACGCACCTCCTGCGGCGTTCTCTTCCCGAACATCACGTCGAGCTTGGAGAAGCCGAAGACGAAGGAATCGCTCCGGTCGATGAGGGTGACGTCGACCTGGTCGCCCAGTCCCTCCGACAGTCGAGCCGACAGCTCCAAGCCCCCGAACCCTGCACCGAGAACCAGAACGGATGTCTTCACAGCGCCAACATAGCGGAGTTCGGCGTGCAGAGGTCTCGCCTCGTCGCTAACCCCCGGTACCTAGGATGGCTGGGAAGGAGGCGATGTCATGGGTATCGCAGAGGTACTCGAATCGACACGCGATGCGATCACCGTCAAGAGGGTTTACGGCGAGCCCTTCCAGAAGGGAGATCTCATCGTCCTGCCAGCGGCAACGGTCGCCGGAGGCGGAGGAGCGGGCGAGTCCGAGATGGGTGAGGGCAAGGAAGGCTCCGGAGCAGGGATGGGCATGGGAGCCAAGCCTGCAGGCGCGTTCGTCATAGAAGGAGACCACGTTTCCTGGCGTCCGGCCATCGACGTGAACAAGGTGATCCTCGGCGGACAGTTGGTGGCCGTGGTTGCGCTATTCACGCTGCGCTCGGTCTACAAGGCTCGGGCGAAGAGCAAGGTCCGGATGGAGGCTATGCGCTCAGGCACCATGCCTTTCGCGTGCGGTCCCTGATACTGCAGGGCAGACACCGCGGTAGCTGACAGATTCAGGGAGAGTTGCGGTTGAGCCGCGACAGCACGGCCTGGACGACGGCCAGGTCTTCTGAAGCGAGATGCTCGACCATCTCGACGATCTGGGAGCGCAGAGACTCCTCATCCCGACCGAGGACGATCGAACCGCCATCGGTCAGTGCTTCAGCCGACTCCAACAGTTGGAAAGGTTTGACGTCCAGCGCGCGGGCAACCAGCAGCAGCGCTCGGGCCGAGAGTCTCTTCCTTCCGTTCTCGATCTCAGAGAGGTATGGGTAGGAGACCCCGGCGCGCACGGCGAGTTGCTTGCGACTCAAGCCCTGGCCCTTCCGCATCTCCGCTACGGCCCTACCCAGCCCCAGGTAGAACTCGACGTCCTCTTCGATGCTGTGGGCGGATGCGCTCGTCGCTGCCTGGTCGGCCGGTTGTGCCTCGGTCGCGGTCATGCCTGGAGCATAGCACTGCTATGCTGTGAGCAGATTCCGATACATCAGGAGGCTGGATACGTTGAGCACCAACCTGGAAAGGGAGGCGCAATGGTCCTCTCCCGTGGTGGGCGACAAGGTGCTCCGGACCAACCGGGCCGCGACGCTGGCGGTAAGGCGCGAACTGTGGCTTGAACGCCCGGATCTGTGGGCGGATGCGCTCTCCGCGGCCAGGAGCGGGATGGTGGTGATCCCCGCGTCTCTGGACTTCCCGGGGCTCGCTATCCGGAACCTGGAACTACCCCACCGCGTGGTCCCGGCCAATCTCGTAGACGACGAGTCGATCGCCGGAGCATCCCTGGTCGTCGTCGGCTCGCCCGGTTTCACCACCGGAACCGCCGGCATCGAGGCGTTGCGTGATTTCGTGGTCCAGGGCGGAACGCTGTTCACCACCGGCCTGGCCGCGATCACGGTCCTGGACAGATTGCTCCCCGGGAAGATGTCGTTCGGTCAAGAAACCCCGGACTCTCGTCGGATCCAGACACGGGCCCACGGGGAGGACCTCGTCGATCTCGGGGTAGACGGTGAGTGGGACCTTCCGCGCGGAACCAGGGCCGTGATCCTCGAGAGTGGAGGATCCGACTCCTATCCCCTGATCACTTCAAGCGGGCCTGGGATCCGCCCTTCCGGTCATCCCATCGCGCTCGGCCTCCCCCTGGGAGGAGGTCAGATCATCCACCTGGAGCCTCATGTGGTGGACGCGGAGTTACGCCCTGACGCGAAGGCCACCCCGGCCAGCTTGGACCCCAGATGGACCGAGCTTCTCGCCGACGCCGCACCGCCGGGGGAACTCGTCGCCGGACTCACGACACACTCGCTGGACCGAGCCGTTCACGCGGTCAGGTTCCTCACCTGGGTCATCGCGACCAGTGGGAAGGCTCGTAGGAAGCCCGCTCGGGGAGGCCCCGCCGCGTAGCCGAGGTCCGGAATCTCATCCCCCCTGGAACACACTGAGGGCCGGTCCGAAGACCGGCCCTCAGCTGGTTCCCGCGCTTCTCGGCTAGGGAAGCAGAACCCTGTCGATCACGTGGATAACGCCGTTGGAAGCCTCGACGTCGACCGCGATGATGTTCGACATACGGTCGTTGGCGTCGGTCAGCACGCCACCGTCCTGCGCGACCCTTCCACCGTTGAGCATGCGGATCTGGTCAGATGCGACCACGTCCTCCGCGTAACGACGGCCGGTGGCGACGTGGTAAAGGAGTACCTCGGTCACCAGAGCCTGGTTGCTCAGAAGTTCCTCAGCGGTCATGTCCAACTCCTCGAGCAGGGCCAAGAACGCTTCGTCCGTCGGAGCGAAGACGGTGTACTGGCCCTTCGAGCTCAGGGTCTGAATCACGGACGGGTCAGCCGCCTGAAGGGCGGCGATGAGGACCGAGAACTCACCGGTCTGGGCGTTGACGTCCAGGGCAACGTCCACGATGGACGGAGACTTCGCGGCCTTGTTGGCCCTGGCCGAAGCCGGAAGAACGCTCACGGCCAGGAGACCCACAACAAGGGCCACGACCATGAGGAACGATGCTGAGCGACGTAGTGTGGTCGCCATCTCTCTCCCCTTTCAGATCACTAGCGGGGGGTCCCCGCTCTCACCGTGCCGGTCCTGCTGACCAGCTCGTGTACAGGAACCGTACAAGCTTTGGGTCTTGGTGTCAAGTGTCTGTTCATAGTCGCGTAACTAGGGCCACCCTACTATCGGGGGGTGCACAGATTCCAAGGTCACATCATGGGAGCGGCCTTCCGCTCGGGGCATCGGATCGTCGTGGGCCGGTGGAGCGAGTCGCCGCTGGGTGGGTTCTGTGACGTCATGTGGAGACAACCGGACGGCAGGAGGGTCCTCCTGGCTCCCACGGAGGCCGTACGAGACTTCGTCGGGGGCCACTACCGATTCGAGGATTCCCATGTAGTACCGGTCTCGGTGACTCGGAACGCTGACTTCATCGAGATACGAGCCGGCGAACTCGCTCTGGATCTGACCCTGAGGCCACCTGGGGCTGCGTCGCTACTACTGGCTCTGCAGCCGACCCGCCTAGCGATCGACCCCCGGTGGATCTCGTTGGTCGATGCCATCCTGCGCCCGCTTCTAGCACCTCGACTCGTACGTGGCGCGAATACCCATCTCAGCGGAACGACGCGAATCGGGGCACGCGAGTGGTACGGGATCGGCGACTACAGGAAGGCGGATGCGACGGCCGCGGTCTCTCAGGGCGACCTTGGCCCCGTAGGAGCCTGTCCGTCGGCCGGATTCGGGTTCAGCGAGTTCCCCGATGGTGCCGCCCTCGTGCGCGTCACGGCCCTGTTCGATCGACTCACCTGACCGGCATGTCCGACGAAGTTACTGGGAGGCGCTCCAGGTGGGTCTGCCTTCGGCGTCCGTGAACTGCAGGACCGGAGCGCCATCCCCGTCGAGGCCCATGATCACCTTGAGTTCTCCTTCGGCGGTGAGAAGCCGGAGGATCGGGGAGCCCTCCGCCGCCAGTCCGAGCCTGATCCTGACCCTGCCGGCCTCGTCGTAGAGGCCCAGGGTCGGTGACCCCTGCTCGGCCAGGCTGTAGACGAAGTTGACCTCGCCGTCGTCGCCAACACGAAGGCCCGGCGTGGGCGCATTCTCCGAGACGAGTCCGAACTTGGCTCTTATCTTGCCGTTGCGGTCGCCCAGGGCGAGGTTCGCGGAGCCATCTGAAGAGAGCCCGAACTGCGCGCGCACCTTCCCGTTGCGATCCCCGATCGCCAGCCCGGCGGCGCCGTCCGGGTTGAGGCTGATCCGAACCCTGACCTGGCCGTCGGCGTCCTGAAGGCTCACGAACGGGGAGTTGTCTTCAGACAACCCAAGGGTGCCGCGGACGTTTCCGCTGTCATCGACCACTTCGAACGCGCGAGCGCGCACAACCTGTCGCTTCATGGGATACCTCGCCTCGGGGAAAGTTCCGTGGGGGTAAGCATCACCCCGAAACAGGGCCAGGTAAAGCGTTTCGAGCCAGCGGAGACCGGGAAAGTAGAAACCGCCGGAACCCGAAGGTCCCAGCGGTCTCTAACCCAATAGCCTATGTCGGGTGCTCGCCCCGGTCAAGACAGATCCTGCGATCCGGGCCGGTTTTGTCACTCTTTCAGTCCGACCGGGCGAGGAGAAGCGTCTCCACCGTGGTCGCTTCGAGGCGGTCCGGTAGCGGGACAACCCCCACACCGGGACCCCGCGGAACGGACATCACCCCGCCAGGCTTCAGAACGAAGGGCTCCGTGAGGTCCTGCGGGAAGTAGCGCGCGCTGGCACTGATGTCTCCGGGTAGCGTGAATCCCGGGAGGGACGCCAGAGCCAGATTCGCCGCTCGGCCGAGTCCGGTCTCAAGCATGCCCCCGCACCAAACCGGGACTCCGCGCTCCAGGCACAGGTCATGGATGCGCACCGCCTCCGAGAGGCCGCCGACGCGGCCCGGCTTGATGTTGATGATCCCGCACGACCCCATGTCCAGGGCCGCTGCTGCGTCGGCGGCCGACCGTATCGACTCGTCGAGACACAGAGGGGTCGAGAGGCGACCCTGCAGTAGAGAGTGCTGGTAGAGATCCTCGTGAGACAGGGGCTGCTCGATCATCAGCAGTCCCAGGCCATCGAGGGCCTCCATGACCCTCGCGTCACCGAGCCCGTAGGCGGCATTCGCATCCACCGAGAGCAGGATGTCCGGATGCACCCCGCGCACTGCTTCGACCGGCTCCACGTCGAAGCCCGGCTCGATCTTGAGCTTGATCCGCTGGTATCCCTCTGCAAGGAAGCCGGCCACCTGCTCGAGCAACTGCGTCACGCCTCCCTCGGGGATGCCAACGGAGACCCCGACGGGCACCTCGGTGCGCGCGGTGCCCAGGTGCTCCGACAGGGAAACGTCCCGCTGTCTCAACTCGAGATCGGTGACGGCAATCTCGAGGGCGGCCTTCGCCATCCGGTGTCCCCTGACCTCAGGACCGCTCCCGGCGAGGGCCGCAGGAACGAGATGATCCCGAAGCGTCACCCACGCCTCGGCATTGAACTCCTCCGAGTAGCCGGGAGCTGGCCCCGCGACGCATTCGCCCCACCCCTCCGAGTCGTCGCCGACGGCCCTGACCAGGATCGCTTCCTTGGCGGTCTCCGTCCCGAAGCTCGTGCGGAACGGACCTACGAGAGGTAGGCGAACCAGGCGGAGTTCGATCGCCTCGATCATGCGAAGAGGTAGCTCGAATCGGGAAGGAACGCGACCGCGGTCAGATCGTCCTCCAGGCAGGCCTCGATGGCCTCTGCGCTGGCATCCCTCCAGAGCGACGCCAGTTCGGGATCCTTGCTCCGCAAGGCCGAGTAATCACGCGGGATACGCACGACGGCTGGCGTCGCGTCGTCGCGGCGCTCCGATGCGGGAACTGGCTCACCGGACGCTCCTACGTCGAGCAACACCCGTGCGCCGGTAGCGTCGGGCACGGCCCCGGTCGGGCGATCGAGGTCCCAGCGCACCCAAAGGCGATCTGAGCGTTCGCCGACGTTGAGCGAGTCGTTCATCTGACCGTAGAAGTCCCGTGTGAAGCCGTCGGCCCAAGCCCCCAACTTGGAGAGGTTCAGGTGAGCGTTGCGAGCGATGAGCGGATCGAAGGTCCACCTCATCAGCGTGACCCCAGCTCCCAGGGCGGCGTCGCGCTGCGCCATCTTCAGCGCGTACCCGGTGCCGCGACCCTGCTCCTCGGGGATCACCGCGAGCATGTGCGAGTGCAGGTGCATCCCTTCCTCGCCGGCGGCCATGAAGCCCAGCGCGAATCCGACCAGTCGGTTCCGTCGGAATGCGCCCTGAACCAGATCACCGGCTGAGCACATGGCGCGGACCATCTCGCGAGGAACCACCTGCTCGTCGCCCCAGGTCTCGATCTGCACGCGCACTACCTCGTCGGCGTCAGCCAACGAAGAGAGTCTGCGGATCTCGATCTCGGTCGTCACAGCGCTCCGTTCATGGCAAGCAGGCCAGGCAGAAGAGAGGCCCGCTTTCGCGGGCCTCTCTCGCGCTCACGGGTTGGCGTCTAGCCGCCCGCGGGCGGCGGAAGTTCCTGCCAGCTGTCGTCATCCTTGCGCTTCTTCACGATGTTCACCACAGCTGCAGCAGCCGCCGCGACCATCGTGAACAGGAAGAACTTGCGGACGCGATGCTTCTTCTTCTTGGGTTCGGCGATCTCTTCGGACATCTCATCCCTCCTCTCAGGGAGTGGGCCTGGATGGACTTGAACCATCGACCTCGCCCTTATCAGGGGCGCGCTCTAACCGCCTGAGCTACAGGCCCGTAGCCGTGCTCTCGACACTACCGGTGCTGTTGAAAACGTGTCAATCGCTGCAGGTCAGCGCTTCTCAACCAGCGTCATCTCGATGCCCCCGATGACGTCCGAGACGAGGTTGTAGAGCAGCGAGACCAGGGTGTTTATCACCGACCAGATGACGACCACGACGACCCCCGCGACGAATAGCCGGGAGAAGATCCATCCCTGGTCGAAGTAGAAGATGCACTTCGATGTCTCCTGGCCCGCCTGCGCCTCGCATGTGCCCAGCGACAGTGACCCCAGGAACTCCCCGATGGTCTTCAGGACGCCCGCGGCGTCGAGGACCCCGAAGATCATCCAGGCCGCGATGAAGAAGATCATGAACACGCAGAAGTAGAAGAACAGGGACCAACGAAGCACCGACAGTGGGCCAACCTTGTGGATGATGACCCGGCTCCGCCTGGGCCCCGCGGGTCTCACCGCAACCTTCTCCCGGGGCGGTGACGCCTCGACTTCTCGCTTCGACATCTAGCTGCCTTTCCGGTCGTCGCCAACTGTACCGGACGAACCGGCCACGGCGCTGCCGAAAGGCCCCAGCAGCGCACGTGCCTGGAGAGGTGCGCCGACGCACGTGATGACGAGCGTGAGCGTTATCGAGAGCGGGGAAGGCTCCTCTGTCAGGACCATGAGGGCTCCCGCCCCGACGAGAAGCCCCGCTGCGGCGAGCACGAGCGTGACGACCGGGCCGGGAAGCCGGGTCCTGAGGAAGAGGGCCGTGGCCACTCCCAGAACCGCCCCGCCTGCAACGAGGAAGGGGCCGATATCCACCACGTGAGCCTAGCGCGAACCGCGTTTCGGCGGCTTCTTCGCGGAGGGCTTCTTCGCCGCCTGCTTCTTCTTGGCCACAGGCTTCTTCGCGGAGGGCTTCTTCGCCGCCTGCGTCTTCTTGGCCGCAGGCTTCTTGGTGGAGGGTGTCTTGGCAGCGCTCAGCGGCGGCGTGCCGTCTCCGCTCGGCGTCTCGTCGTCCTCCTCCTTGAGAACCACCGGCGTCATGGCGGCCACGGAGGCGCCTTCTTCGACGCGCATGGTGCGCACACCCTGGCTGGCGCGCCCCACCCTGCGGATCTGCTCGGCAGGGACCCGGATGGCTATCCCGCTGGAGGATACGAGGAACACGTCCTGGTCCTTCGAACCGATGAAGGCACCCGCGAGCTTGCCGGTCTTGGCAGTCAGCTTGTGACCCACGACCCCGAGCCCGCCCCTGCCCTTGGTCGGGTACTCCTTGAGCGCGCTGCGCTTTCCGTAGCCGTTCTCGGTGACCGACAGCACCTCTTCGCCCGCGGACGAGGGCTGCATCGACAGGACCTCGTCACCTTCGCGGAGGCGCATACCGATGACCCCCGCGGTCGAGCGACCCATGGGCCTCGCAGCCGATTCGGAGAACCGGATGGTCTGTCCGTTGCGGGACATCATGAAGATGTCGTCCTTGCCACTGGTCAGGGCCACGTCGATCAGCTCGTCGCCCTCCTTGAGATTGATTGCGGCGAGACCGGTGCGTGGCGAGTCGTACTCGGAAAGGGCGGTCTTCTTGACCATGCCGTTGCGGGTGGTGAAGAACAGGTAGCGGTCGTCCCGGTATTCCTTGAGATCGATGACCGCGCTGATGCGCTCGTCGGCGGTGACCACGACCCCCGGAAGGTTCGCCGCGTACATACCCCTAGCCTGGCGGGACGAGTCGGGGACCTCATGAACCTTGACCCGGTAGACCTTCCCCTTGGTGGTGAAGACGAGGAGCCAGTGGTGGGTCGTGGTCGTGAAGACGTTGCGGATGACGTCCTCTTCCTTGAGGGTCGCTCCGCGAACACCACGCCCTCCGCGCCCCTGGCGCTTGTACGCCTCGACCAACTGCCGCTTGATGTAGCCGGCACGCGAGACCGTAACGATGACGTCTTCCTCGGGGATGAGGTCGAGGACGTCCATGTCACCTTCGTCCGGCCGGATGACGGACCGGCGAGGGTTCGCGAAGCGCTTCTGGATCTCCAGTAGCTCTTCTTTGATCACGGCTCTGATCTTGGCGGGGTCCTTGAGCAGTCCCTTGAGGTACTTGATGCGGGTGAGCAGGTCCTTGTGTTCCTGCTCGAGCTCGGCCTTGGCCAGCTTCGTCAGACGCCGCAGCGGCATGTCCAGGATGTGGTTGGCTTGGACCTCCGAGAGCTTGAACTTCGTCATCAACCGCTCTCGCGCCTGCTCTGAGTCCTGGGAGCCACGAATGATCTTGATGACCTCATCGAGGTTGTCCAGGGCGATGAGGAGCCCTTGCACGATGTGGTCGCGATCCTCCGCCTTGCGGAGTTCGAACTTGGTCCGCCGGGTGACGACCTCGATCTGGTGGTCCAGGTAGTGGCCGATCATCTCGGCCAGGCTCAGTACCTTGGGGATACCGTCGACCAAGGCGAGCATGATCACGCCGAAGCTGTCCTGTAGCTGGGTGTGCTTGTAGAGCTGGTTCAGGACCACCTGAGCGTTGGCGTTCCGCTTGAGATCGACCACCAGGCGCATGCCGTCGCGGTTCGACTCGTCCTTGAGGTCTGCGATGTCCTTGATCTTCTGGTTGCGCACCAGATCCGCGATCTTCTCGGCCAGACGCGCCTTGTTGACCTGATAGGGCAGCTCAGTGACGACGATGCGCTGCCTGCCCGAATGCCCCTCCTCGATCGAGGCAACCGCCCGGATCTTGATGGATCCGCGGCCCGTCAGGTAGGCGTCCCTGATGCCCTCCGTTCCGATTATCTGCGCACCCGTTGGGAAGTCCGGTCCGGCGATGTAGTGCGTCAGCCCCTCGGAGTCGATGTCCGGCTCGTCGATCATCGCGCAGACAGCGTCGATGACCTCCCCTAAGTTGTGCGGCGGGATGTTGGTGGCCATACCCACCGCGATCCCCGCGGCGCCGTTGACCAACAGGTTGGGGGAGCGAGAGGGCAGCACCCACGGCTCCTGCTCATAGCCGTCGAAGTTCGGGACGAAGTCAACGGTCTCCGCGTCGATGTCGCGTAGCAGCTCCATGGCCATAGGCGCCAGTCGGGCTTCGGTGTACCTATAGGCGGCGGCCGGGTCTCCGTCCACGGATCCGAAGTTCCCGTGGCCGTCGATCAGTGGCGCTCGCATCACCCAGTCCTGGGCCAGGCGAACCAAGGCGTCGTAGACGCTCTGGTCGCCGTGAGGGTGGTACTTCTTGAGAACCTCGCCGACCGCAGACACCGACTTGCGGTGAGGGCGGTCCGGACGCAGGCCCGACTCGAGCATCGACCACAGGATCCTGCGCTGGACGGGCTTGAGACCGTCACGGACATCCGGAAGCGCTCGGCCGACGATCACCGACATGGCGTAGTCCAGGTAGGAACGCTGGATCTCGTCCTCGAGCTGGATCTGCTCTACTCGCCCTTTGAAGAGGCCTTCCTGTGCCAACCGGTTCTCCTAGATATCGAGGTTCTCGACGTACTGCGCATTGGTTTCGATGAAGTTCT
>Ga0210366_10000109_pt1 | contig 10877 bp, 7 predicted proteins | sample S641metaT_FD_190380 | JGI IMG/M metagenome (GOLD analysis project Ga0210366, IMG submission 190380) | Metatranscriptome of estuarine sediment microbial communities from the Columbia River estuary, Washington, United States - S.641... | ecosystem: Environmental > Aquatic > Marine > Intertidal... | reverse complement strand
GCGTTGACGGCCGAGAGGACCAAGTGCACCACGGTCTTCTCGCCGCAGCCCATGCAGGCGCCGTCGCCACCCGCCATGGATCGGTAGTTACTCTGCTTGAGCAAGAGCGATGACAAGACGCCGATGCCCTCTTCGAGACTCGCGATGTTGACGTAGCGATCGTTGGTCTCGGGCAGGTGCTGCCAGACCTTCCACGTGCGCCGCAGCTGATCGACGACTTCTTCGTCTTGCTTGATGGTGATCAATGCCTGATCGGGGCACACTTCGACGCAGAGGTTACAGCCCTTGCATGCCTCCGGATTCACAGTGATCGAGAGCAACCCGCCGGTGCCCTTCTCCTTGGACTCCGGCAGATCGAAGAACGGTCCGGTCTTGGCCAAGGGGAATTCGACTAGGGCTGAGTAGACCGGCGCGAATTCATCATCGAGCTCGCGGCGGCGCTCCGGTGACAGGTTGAGCTTGTCCGTCACGGTCCGGTATGCGGTCGACAGCACATCGGAAAAGCTGGTCAAGGACACACCCTTGAGAATGCGACGTGACTCCATGGAAAGCGGCTTCACGATCTGGCGTAGCCGATCGAACGTCCGGCCGTTGGAGACGCTCGCAATCGCGGCGTGAATGACCTCATCGATTTCGCTCACCACACCCGGGATGGCCGCATCGGGGCATTGGGTCCAACACTGGGCGCAGCCGGTGCACTTGTCCGCTATGAACTTGGGCACTTCGAACCGGATGTCGGTCATATCGCGGATTGTGCTGGTAGCGGCCGGAATAGCGCTCATGGCCGCGAAGGGATCGGCGATCCCGTCGTCACCCGTCTTATAGAGGGCGCACACCTGTTCCCAGAACCTACCCGGGTTGCCCATGCCGGGCCGTACGTTGGTGCCGTCGAGAATGGCCGGCATGACGGGCGGGGCACCAACTTCGCCTTCAGCCACTGAGAAAGCGGCGGTGTCCAGCGTCTGGACTTCATCGAAGCCGCGCCGGATGACGCGCAAATTGTCCTCCACCACCCGCTTGCCTCGGCTGCCGAACTTCTTGGTCATCTGCGCGCGAATGCCGTCGAACAGCTTGGCTTCATCCAGCCCTTCGCGCTCGATGAGTCCGGAGACCCGGAAAAACGCTCCCATGAACGCAGCACCCTGCATACGGTACCGGAGATCGGGGTCGGATGCCTCTTCCATGGCGATCTTGAACGCATCGAGGAAGTACACCCGGATGCCGCGGTCTTTGATCGCCTTGTGGCCGGTGGCGGGGAGACTGGCCCAAAACTCCTCCGGAGACCGGTCGGTTTGGATCACGAAGACGCCGCCCTCGGCGAGCCCCGCGAGGGGATCGGAATGGCGGAACACGTTGGGATCGGGTGAGAGCACGACGTTCACATTCTTGAGCTCGCAGTTGAGCCTGATGGGCTCCTTGGCGAGCACCGCATAGAACGTGGTCGGCTGGCCCTTCTTTTCCGACCCGTACTTCGGGTTGGCCTTGATGTACATGCCCAGGAGTTCCGAGGCGGTCATGGCGACGTTCTTCCCCATCGTGATCGCCCCCCAGCCACCCACGGAATGGATGCGAATGGCGGTGGATCCTTTGGGGAGGAGGTTGACGCCGTCCGCCGGTGGGAGCGACAGCTCCACCAGCTTGGGGTAGGTCTCCAAGAGTTCCTGCTGCCAGATCTCGAGCTTGGGCAGTCGGGTTCCCTGCCGGATGAAGTCGATCCCGAGATAGAACTGCCGCCGGTTCGCTCCTCCAGGCAGCATGTTCTCGACCGCCGCGATGAGATCGTGCGGTTGGAGATCGCGGCTGCCGAGTCCGAAACACCCCGCGTAGAAGGCCGGTACCTCGGACGGGCCGCATGCGGCCAGGCCCGGGAACGGGGCCGAACCGTTGCCCCGCGAATTTTCCGCGGCCTTGCTCATCGCCGCACGGATCTCACGGAGAATTGGTGGATCGACCGCGAGCGGCTGGTCCAGCCGCTCGAGCACCGTCACGGCCCGCTTGCCCTTGAGCAAGTGGGTGATGACATCCGCGGGGAAGGGCCTGAACATCGTCACGTTCAGGATGCCGATCTTGAGTCCGCGGGTCTCGCGCAGATAGTCGCACACCGCCTCGGCGTTGGGCACCACCGAGCCCTGCCCGGCGATGACGAACTCGGCGTCATCCAACCGATAGCCCGAGGCCCGCGCGTAGTGCCGGCCCGTCAAGGCGGCGTATTCCGCGAAGACCTGGTCGGTAAGCGCCAGCAGGTGGTCGAAATAGAACGGACGTTGGGCCGCGACACCTTGCTGGTAGCTGTCCTGATTCTGCACGACGCCCGTCATGGTCGGGTAGTCGAGATCGAAGATTTCGGGAATCCGGCGACGGCGGTCACCGAAGACGTATCGCTGGGCCGGCGTGGGAGACTCGATCATGTCGGAGGGGTCGCCAAGGAACTCCTTGACGAGCTCGCGCTCCGGCATGAGGACGGATTCGATGACGTGGCTGGTGAGGAACCCGTCTTGGGCGCAGATGCCGGGATTGAGCGACAGCTCGGCGACCTTGTGGGCAATCAGGTTCAGATCGGCCGCCTCTTGCGCGTCCTTGGCGAAGAGCTGGAAGAACCCGGTATCGTCCACCGCGTGATAGTCGTCGTGCCCCGCGTGCACGTTGAGCGCGTGCTTGGTCATGGCCCGTGCGGCGATGTTCAGCACGTAGGTCAAGCGCTTCCCGACCGCGGCGTACAGCGACTCGTGCATGTACGCGATGCCCTGGCCGCTGGAGAAGTTGGTGGCGCGGAGTCCCGCCATGCTCATGCCGGCAGTGACCGCGGCCGCGGCATGTTCGCCCTCGGGCTCGAAGAAGAGGAGCCGCCGGCCGTTGACGTTGGTCTTGCCCTCGGCCACGGCAGCCGCCCAGCCTTCGCCCATCTGGGTCGACGGGGTGATCGGATACGCTCCGGCCCCCTCGCTGGCCGCCGTTTCCATCTCGACAATGGAGCTGGTGCCGTCGACCGCCGTGGGAATGCCGGGGTACTTCGGTGAAGCAGTCGGGGGAGTCTTCTTCTTGAAAATCACGCGTATGCCCTCTCAGCTGTCGGGGTGCGCTCGAAGGTCTGAGCGCCGTCAACCCACACGATTGCACCCGTGGGACACCGTGCCGTCGCCGCAGGAGTGGCGAGGCTGTTCTTGGAATAGTCGATGACGGCCAAGCCGTCCACCATTGCGATCAGTCCGGGAGCCGCATCCAGCGCGCACTTGCCGCATCCCGTGCAGGCGACCTGGCAGACCGCTTCCGCCTCATCGCCCTCGAGCAGGTTCTTGCATTGCACGATGAGCATCTGCTCGACGGGCATCAAGGTGAACAGGTCCTTCGGGCAGGCCTCCACGCAGTCGCCGCATGCCGTGCAGCGCTCCGGGATCACGACCGGAAGCTCCGCATCGTTCATATAGATCGCGTCGAAGTCGCACGCGATCTCACAGTCCGCGAGGCCGAGGCAGCCCCACGAGCAGCCCTTCCCGCCGCCAGCGACCGCCGCGGCCGCCTTGCAGGTCTGGAGCCCCCGGTACTCGGCCTGCGACGGGGCGACGTCGCAGCCGCCCGCGCACAGGAGCCGGGCCACCCGCTTGGTGACCTCGCCCGCATCCACCCCCAGATAGGAAGCCATGTCCGTTACCTGGTCGGGGCCCATCACGGTGCAGGTTGCCGGTTGGATCTGTCCGTCGATCAGGGCCTCGGCAAATGCCCGGCACCCCGCCTTTCCGCAGGCGCCGCAGTTGTTGCCCGGGAGCATGTCGGCCACCGCATTGATCCGGGGGTCTTCCCACACCCAGAACTTGCGGTTCGCAAGGGCGATGAGCGTGGCAAAGACCAAGCCGACTCCGCCCAGGATGGCGACCGAGACCAGTACCGTCGTAAGGTCCATGGACGCTCCAGTCAGCTCACGTCGGTGAGATCGGCCTGCTGCAGAAGCCAGGCGGCGAGTTTGTCGACCGGATCAGCTGCGGTCTCCGGGGCTCCAGCCGGAAGGCCTCCGACCGAGGCGTCGCCGCGGGCCGGACCGCTGGGCTTGGCCGCTTCTGCCATGGCGGTCAACTGCCGAAGTTCCTCGGCCTGCTGACGCGGACTCAAGCCGCCCGTGGAGCGAGTCGGTTCCCGTGATGGTACCGATCCGATCGAGAGCCGCTGCCACGGTGCCGCGCCCGCTGCCGGATCGTGGGTGAACACGGCCGCCGTTTCGGGCATGAGGGCCGCTACTCCCGGTCCGTCCCAGGCAGCGAAACGGTCTAGACCGCTCACCACGTGCGTCTGCATCACGAAGGTGCCCGGCGTGATCAGACGGACCAGCGGGGCCGGTGGGGCCTCTCCCCGAACGACCAGGACGATTTTCTGCGATCCATCCAGGAATTCCGCCACGCCGCCGGTCCGCAGATCGGCGCCGTCGACCGTAACCACTAGCGGCGGGGCGAGCGCACGCTCGCGCCGGCTCCACTCGGGGAACGCGAAGCCATCGAGGCTCGGCGCCCGCGTGTTGCGCGCCGCTCCCCCGGACCGGGCCTGATCGAACGCGCGAGCAGCACCGAAGGCGCGTCCAATTTGTTCGAGCGCCTGGCCGACCGTCGCGGTGAGGTTCCCTCCCGACGGCACGTCCACGAGGAACAGGTCCCGGTCGAGCGCCGCCAGATCGCGGATTGTGTCGCGGGCCTTCTGGATCGTCTTGAGGAGCCGCCCATCCAACGACGCGGTTGCGAACAGGGACGAAAACCGTTCGCCATCGATGCGGCTGCCGGCAAACGGCCCGAGCTCGACCGTCATGCGCTCCCGGGTCCCATTGGAATTCCCACGGTTCGCGATGTAGTGGTCGACCTGGTCGGCTGTGGTTCCAAGGGCGGCAAGGAAGGCATCGCGCTGGCCCGCCAGGGCCTGGAAGACGAGGTCCACGCGGTCGTCAGACGGCATATCGATCCAGCTCCGTGTTGAGCAACGCCAGCTTCTGTTCTGCGGATTGGAGGTGTTCGCGCCGCACCTCCTCGTACACCGGCAAGCTCGCATTCCGATAGAACATGCCGAGGCGCACCTTCCCGTCGACTTGAGCCAGGCGATGTGCCTCAGTCAGGTCGGAAGGGTCGTGGACGATATGGTTCTGGTAGATCGCCTCAACGTCCGGGGCCACGATTCCGTTCGGATGGACGAGGAGTTCGACGTTCTTCGGGTCGCGGACGGCGTCCAAGAAGAGTGTCTCCGTGAACTTGGGACACCGCTGAAGGACCCGAATGAAAGAAAACCCACGGTGGTGGAACGCCGCCGAGAGCGTTTGAAACAGATGCTCAGGAATCCAGTCACCGGTCTGGGCCACGAACGAGGCATTGGTGACGCCAAGTGTTGTGGAGATCGGATTGAGGCTCGGGAGATAAGCACCCCTGGGCTGAGTATTGCTGGGCCGCCCCTGCGGCGAGGTCGGCGACGTTTGATTCTTGGTCAGGCCGTACACGCCATTGTCCAACATCAGCACGACCATGTCCGGGTTGTACCGGGTCGCGTGGATCCAGTGCCCGGCGCCGATGGAGCAGCAGTCCCCATCACCCATGACCACGAAGACGTGGAGGTCGGGGCGACGGAGTTTCACCCCCGTCGCGACGGGAAGCGCCCGGCCGTGCAGGCCGTGGAAGCCGTAGGTGTGGAGGTAGTGGGGGAAGCGGCTGGAACACCCGATGCCGGACACGAACACGGTGCGCTCGGGCGGCAGTTGCTCGGTTTCCAACAGGCGTTCGACCGCGGTGAGGACGGCGTGGTCCCCGCACCCCGGACACCAGCGCGCCGTGGCGCCGGCATAGTCGTCCATAGTGAACGAACGATCGTCATCCGTTCCGCACCCCAGCAGTGAGCAACCCTCCTCGATCATGACTTGGCTCCCTTCGCCAGATGGGCGAGTATGGCCTGGTGAATCATCTTGGGCTGGAGTGGCTCGCCCGGCACGCGTGTCCAGCAGTCGACATCGACCAGCGTCGTTGCCCGGAGCAGCCAGGCCAGCTGCCCCCGGCGCCGATTCTCTTCGGTAATGAACGGATCGTCGGGCTCGTCGCTGTAGTTGATCTCGACGGTCATGACCTTGCCGAACCGGTGGAAGATATCTTTGAGGCCGGGCTCGAGCGGTGAGAGAAAGCGAATGTGGATCGCAGAGACCGCAAGCCCCTGTGCCCGCGCCCGATCGACCGCTTCATTGATGGCGCCCTCGGTGCTCCCCCAGCCCACGACCAAGAGATCGCCGGCGTCATCTCCATGGACCGTGGGAGGCCGGAGGGTGCTTTGAAAGACTGCCAGCTTACGACTGCGCATGGCGCACCCGAGCTGGTTCACTCCGGGGCCGTAGGCGACCTTACTCCGCTCGTCGTGGGCCAGGCCGGTGGCGGTGAACATCCCGCCGGGTTGGCCGGGAATGATCCGGCGGGAGAGCCCGGCCTCCGGATCCCATTGGTAGGGCAAGGTACCCTCTGGAACGGGGCTCAGGTCGACCGGAGCGGCGATCCACTCCGTGGTCACTTCCGGCCGTAGGAAGGGCTGAACCCCGGTGGCCAGGTTGGCGTCCGACAGCACCATCACGAGGCAGCGGAATGCCTCGGCGATGCGCCGGGCCGTGATCATACAGGCAAAGCATTCTTCGATGGTGGCCGGGGCGAGGACGACGTGGGGCGTGTCGCCGGGCTGCCCGAAGATGGCGGCCAGGAGATCCGATTGCTCGACCTTGGTCGGCAGCCCCGTGCTCGGCCCGCCGCGCTGCACATCCACCAGGACGAGCGGCGTTTCGGTCATGACGGCAAGGCCAAGGAACTCGGTCTTGAGCGCCAAGCCCGGGCCGGAGGTGATGGTGAACGCTACCTTGCCCGCGTAGGAGGCTCCGATGGCAACTCCCACCGCCGCGATTTCGTCCTCCGCCTGGTGGACCACACCGCCAAAATCCTCGAAGACCTCGCTCAGGTAGTGCGACGCCGAGGTTGCCGGCGTGATGGGGTACATGGCACAGAGTTCCATGCCGGCCGCGATCGCGCCCATGCCGACGGCCTGGTTGCCGTTCATGACGACCATGGCGCTCTCGCTCTTGGCCACGGGGACCTCGACCCGGAAATCGAGATGCTCTTCCGCCCACCGGATGCCGGCTTCCAGGAGTGCAATGTTGGTGTCGATCACCTCCTGCGACTTCTTTCGGAACTCATTGGCGATGAGCATGCGGAGGATATCGGGGTCCCGGCTATACACGGTGGCCAACAGCCCGAGCGCGAACATGTTCTTCCCGCGTGCCGGGATGTCCAGAATCTTCTGGCACTCCTCTTCCATCGGCACCCGAATAAACTGGTAGGAGCGCTGCCCCAGCTCCTCCATGGCCGCCTGCCACTCCTCGCGGATCGTGGGATCCTCGTGGGTTTCCCACTGGCTCTCGATCAGGATGATGGCATCATCGGCCAAGGCGTCGAGGCGATGACGGGACAACAACACCTGCTCGTTGAATGCCACCACCACATTGGCGGCATCACCCCAGTTGGTAACCGGCTCGGTGCCTATACGGATACGGTTGCCGCTCGCGCTGCCGGGCGTGCGGGCCGGCGGCTGGATTTCGGCGGGGATGATCTCGACCGTCCACACCCCGTTCCCCATGCGGGCGGACGTGCGGCCGAATAACTGTCCGCATTTCTGGGCGCCCTCGCCCGAGTCGGAGACGATCTCGACCGTGTGCTCGGGGACCCGGATCTGGGTCGGGGGTCCTTCGAGAACGGTGGCGGTCGCGGAGTCGACAGGGTTGGAGGCGGAGGAGTTCATGGGTGTTCCGGTGCCAAAGTCGTGGATGGGTGGCCAGGTCAGGTCCCGGGCCACACACATTCTAGCTCGTGGAAGGCCCCAGTCGCAGTGACGCTCAACCACGTGTGAAGGCCCGGCCTGCTACCAGGTTCATGAAGCCGGGTAAATCCTTACGAATCTTAAACTAAGGCCAGCAATAATGGCATAAGAAATCATGAAGGAATCTTCATTGTTGGCTCAAACAGGCCCCGCTGGGCGGGCGGCCAGCCGCAGCCCATCGAGCCTGGCGGCTATCCAGCTCCAATTCACGAACAAGAGCAAGTGGAACATGCTCACGAAGAAGATTTGCATGCTCAACAAGATGGCCAGATGGAAGCCCACGGCGGCCGGGACGAGGATACGGCGCGCCATCTTCGAGAAGAGCGTCGTCACGAATCCCAGCTCGAACAGGAACACCGCGACCGCCCCGAGTGTCGTCAGAACGGCGGACCCGGCGACGATCGATCCCAGGTTGCTGACCTGGTGCCCGGGGACGATGTGGGCGAAGAGCACGGCTTGACGGCCGATTTGTTCCGGACTGAACCAGCCTAGTCCATGGTGATACAGCTTTCCCCAGAACCCGAACAGGTAGATCTGCGCCACGAAGAGCTGCATGAGGCGGAGCGGCCAGGTGTACTCCCAGTGGGGGGCGATGGACGCCGCGCCACCGGTGCGACGGCCTACTCGCCAGACGTCGGCACACCTGGCCGCCGAGAGCACCACCAGGCTCAGGACCGCAATAGTGAAGCCCCGCGCGTGAGGGTCCGTTTCGACCAAGAACGTCTGGAGCGGCGCGAGGTGGTACAGCATCACCGCAGCCGCCAGCGCTGCCACGCGTGTCCAGAGCCCCAGGAGCACGGCCAGGAGGGCGACGAGCGCGAGTGCCTCGATGATCTGTTCCACCCCGGGGTGACCCGGGAAGATGAGAAAGCGCCATTGGGCCGAGAGCCGTGCTTGCCACCAGAATCCCCGGGGAATACCGGACAGCGCCGCTATGTCCCAGGACCAGACAACCCACATTGCATGTGCCGCGATGATAATACGCGCCGCCGACAGATTTGCGGCGGCGCCGGGCGTGTACCACAGTCGCTGCCACTCGTGTTTCAGCCACCCTAGCAATCGCGCACTCATGGCGCGATGTACTCGAAGACGAGGCTGCGCGGTTGGTCCGCTGCCGCTTGTGGAGGCTCATCGAGGTTGGCGTGAAACTGGTAGATCCTGAGCCCCTTCACGTCGAGCGGGCTCATACTGTCGCCGTGCGTCCACACCGGCGGCAGCACCAGCCGGGGACGCGCGGCCAACGGCCCCCGGTCGCCAGGAAGGCGACGGCCCGCGTCCAGGTCTCCGCGTGCCCTGGCGATTTTGTCGAGGAGCCAGGGGGCCACTCGGACGAATGCCTCCGGATTCCGACGGCGGGTCCGCTCGAGCCAGGTATGGAGATCCATCCAGTCGATGGGATAGAGAGCCCGCAAGTCCAAATCGTGCTCGACACCCTTGCCGTCGACGACGACGGGACGGAGGCCCGAATACTCAGCCACGAAATATTCGTTGTCCATTGGCCAATGAGTGAAGGGCCACATTTCGTGCTGCATCGCCCCAACCGCCATGCTCACCACCACGGAGAATGCCACGAGGAGGCCCACCCCCCTGCGCCGCTCACCCGGCGAGCGCACGAGCAGGCTGCCGGCGCGTACCGCCAAAACGACGAAGGTAAGGAATACCGCGAGCCGGGCCATGTCGGCGATTGCCGTCAGACTCGACACTGGCCCTCGGATGTCTTGCACGGAGGGAGCATATTTTCGAGTGAATGCGTTGGCAGAGCCCGTGTGTCGTGAGCTCGGCGAAGGGTGGGGCGCAAGCTTAGGCGCTCACTTCGAGCGGAGTCACCCCGCGTCACCGGCACCACTCGACGACGTGGCAACCGCCTTTAAGGCGAAGCGCATGGCCTCACCGAGTAATTCGGGAGGATAGGCCTGGAGGAATGGTTCTGGAGGATCCACGTATAGCCAGAAGATCTCCATGCACTGTTCGTCGCTCAGCTCCTCGATCCAATCAGTGCCGGCTACGTCCGGGCTCTGTTGTGCCATCGACCGCTCCACGTCCGGAATAGGTGGTATGGGTGCGCGCTCCGGCCTGCAATCTGTGCGTGATAGCGGCACCAGGACAAGCGAATGAGGACCTCACACGTCGTGCGAGTGAGTCTCAGCTGCTTTCCGGCGTCCGCGTAGCGGGCAGATCTCGGGAACCCATCAGCTTGACCGCGCCGGCAATCGGCAGCGCGCTCGCGACCAAGAGAGCCCGATATGCCGCTCTGACGGATACCCGCCAGGCTCGCCCCAGGCGAGGGAACCGGTGCTCCAGCCAGGCAATGAAGCGGTAGGGGGACGGCTCCAGGGTCCGTTGCCACACCTGATGGATCCAGAGCGCTCGGCGCTCCCGCCTGCCCAGCAGCAGCGCGAAGGTCCACTCGGCCAGGTCTCTGGCGCGGGCCGTGGAGACCGGAAGTCTCCGTGTTAGCTGCCTCACCAGGTAATGGGCGAGCGCCAGGTGGCGGAACCGATCGGCGGTCGGAACACCCGTCGACATTGCGTGCGCCATCGCAAGGACGTCGCCGAGTGGTGTTGCGTACTCGTGTTGATCGACTCGTGTCTTCAGCCCGGTCAGCTCCTCGGCCCCGCATGCGGCGACCGCATCGGCCACCACGATCACGTCCCGCAACCGACCCCGCCGGTTCGGATGGTCCACCACGGCATGCCGGAGGACATGCCACAGATGATCAGCCGGCGCGAGCGCGTGCAGGCCGGAACAGCCGGGAACCGGCGTGAGCCCACGCCACACTCGCTCGGCGGGTGGCGAGCCGTCAGCGTCGAGGCTGAGGTGAATCTCGACCGGCAGGGCATTGGGCATAATCCGGGCACCGAGATGCTGGGCGGTGCTAAAGATGGCGCCGTGGCCCCGCTCATCGAGGATGGTTGCCAGGGCCGCCGCCGCTGCCTCCGGCAGGAGGATATCGACGTCGTTGAGATCGACCGGCCCGGGGCCGACCAGCGCGGACAGCCCGCCCTTGAGCACGG
>Ga0210366_10000108_pt1 | contig 10915 bp, 9 predicted proteins | sample S641metaT_FD_190380 | JGI IMG/M metagenome (GOLD analysis project Ga0210366, IMG submission 190380) | Metatranscriptome of estuarine sediment microbial communities from the Columbia River estuary, Washington, United States - S.641... | ecosystem: Environmental > Aquatic > Marine > Intertidal... | reverse complement strand
GTCAGACCCCGTCAGGGGTCTGACCCCTCCTCAAGCGCCGCGAATGCCTCGCGCGTCAGGTTGCGCGGGCCTGTGGGCAATGCGACGACGTTGTCCTCAATGCGCACGCCGCCGAACGGCCGCAGGGCGTCGACCCGCGGCCAGTTGATGAGCCTGCCCAGGTCGCCGGCAGCGGCCACCTCGAGCAGCGGCTCAATGAAGTAGAGACCTGGCTCGACGGTGACCACGAAGCCCGGCGCCAGGTTCCGCGTCAGCCTCAGATAGGAGTGCCCCGTCGGCCGTGGCCGCTGGCGACCCGCTGCGTCCGCCATCAGCCCGCCCACGTCGTGCACCTGCAGGCCCAGCAAGTGGCCAATTCCGTGCGGAAAGAACACGGACGTGAGGCCTGTTTCGACAGCTGCTTCCGTCGTCACCTTGACGAGTTCGAACTGCACCAGCAGCTCTGCGATCCTCCGGTACGCCTCGAGGTGAATGTCCGCGTAGTCGCGGCCCGGCACCACGAGGTCGGCCAGCGCCTGCTGGGTAACATCCAGCGCCGCGACGAGATCGGCAAATTGTCCCGGGGCCGCCGCGTAGCTGCGGGTGATGTCGCTGCTGTAGCCTGCGACGGTGACCCCGGCGTCGATGAGGAACGACGCGGCGGCCGCAGGCCGCCCGCGCCCCAGGTTCTGGTAGTGCAGGACCGCGGCATTCGTGCCGATGGCGATGATGCTGTTGTAGGGTAATTCCTCTTCGCGTGCACCGGCCGCGCTGCAAAACTCCAGCTGGATCTCGAACTCGCTTGCCCCGGAACGGAACGCGCGCTCGGCCGCACGGTGAGCACGTGCGCCAAGCCGGTTGGCACGCGCCAGGCACTCGATCTCGTAGGGTGTCTTGGCCGCCCGCTGGTAGTCGAGTTCTCCGGTCAGCCCAGCCGGATTCGGGTCGCCGAGACCGTCCCAATCCGGGTGGGCAGGACCCAGCACGGCCCGGCGCCGGCCGGCTGGCAGGAGCCCGCGCACATCGGCAGGGCTCTGCACGATGTGCACGTCGAACTGGCCGATCCAGGCGGCCTCCGGCACCGGCGGCGGCTGGTACCAGTAATCGACGGGCTGGTGGAAGAACAGTTGGGGCTTGTGGCCCGGCTCGAACGCTACGCAGCAGCCCGGCCAGGCTTCAGGCACCCACAGCCGGAACTGCGGGTTGGCCTTGAAGGGGTAGGGCTGATCGTCCGAGAACTGCAGGGGTGGCAGGCCGGACGGGATCAGCAGGGCATCGAGTCCGGCCCTGTCGAGCGCCGCCCCCGTACGGCGGCACACGTGCTCGAGATGGGCCTGGAACAGGTCTGCCGGGACAGCTTCTGACATGGCATTTCCTCGTCTTGGGCGCAGGAGAGCGTACCGCGTGCGGCGCTCACGGTCACGGTACCCAGGCGTCGGCGAACGCCGCGCCGCATCGCGCCGGCTGTGGGGTGCCCGGCATTGCGGGAAATCGCCTATGAAATGCGTCGAAAAATCTATAAAATCACGTGCCCCGGCGCGATTCCGGCATTATTTAGGTGACAGAACAGCGTCGCGGATGATCGGACCCTCCCACTCTCAACAACGAATATCCGGGGTATTGATGATGAATGCGAAGATCTTAGCTGCTGTCGCTTTGACACTGGTGCTGGGTGCCTGCGGTGGCAAGAAGGAAGAGGCTGCTGCACCGGTAGAAGAGGCGGCTGCCGTCGTCGAACAGGCTGAGCCTGGTTCGATGGAGGCTGCGACCGCATCGATGGAGGCGGCCGGCGAAGCGATGGATGCGGCCGGCGAAGCGATGGATGCGACCGGCGAAGCGATGGAGGCAGCCGGCGAAGCCGTGACCGAGGCTGCTCCACCGCAGTAAGCCTGCGCTGATCGGCTGATCGGGCCGGGTGGATGGCGCGGGTTGCCCGCGCCGCCGCTCGGCCTTTTTGGTTGACGCCAGCATGTCCGTCAGCATTCGCGACGCGAAAAGCGTGCCCGCGGACAGCGCGTGGATCGAGCGTGCCTACGGCGAGTACCTTGACGACCTGGCCGACGGCCGCACCGGGGTATTCCCCGCGCTGCTGGTGACCGGGCAGCGTACGCGCGAGCTGCTGGCGCCCTGGTACCGAGACGACCATTCCGCGCCGTTTGTCATTCTCCGCGCGGGGCAGCCCGCCGGCTTCGCGCTGGTGCAAGGCGTGCCGCGGCATGCCGCACCGGCTGCAAACATCAGGCTGACCGAGTTCTTCATCCAGAAACCGCTGCGCGGTCTCGGGGTTGGCCGCGAGGCGGCGACGCTGCTGTTTGATCGCTACGCGGGAAACTGGCTGGTGACGGTGCCGACGCAGCAACGCGGTGCGGCGGTCTTCTGGAAGAAAGTCATCAGTCGGCACACGAGCGGCCGTTTTCGCGAACAACGCGAAGGCGGTGAGATCCGCTACCGTTTCACGACCGGGCGGGCAGCACAGGAACCTGCTGATGTCGGCCCGGGCTGAGGAGACTCCGGAATGCAGAAATTCAGCGACACCGCCGCACGCCTCGTACTGCTCGTGAGCATCCTCCCAATGGGTGTCGCGTTCGCGGCGCGGCCGGTCGGCGCAGCCTTCGCGACCCGTTCCGAGGTGCTCGCCCCAGCGGTCATGGCGGCGACCAGCCAGCCGCTTGCAACGCAGGCCGCGCTGGACGTGCTCAGGCGCGGCGGCTCGGCGGTGGATGCCGCGATCGCCGCCAACGCGATGCAGGGTCTCGTCGAACCGACCGGTAGCGGCATCGGCGGGGACCTGTTCGCGATCGTGTGGGACCCAAAGTCGGGCAAGCTGCATGGGCTCAACGCGAGCGGCCGTGCCGCAGGCTCGCTGACGCTCGATTATTTCAAGGAACACGGCATCACGCGCATCCCGCCCTACGGGCCGTTGCCGGTCACGGTGCCGGGTGCCGTGGACGGCTGGTTCGAATTGCACGACCGCTTCGGCCGGTTGCCGATGGCAGACGTCCTGGCGCCCGCCATCCATTACGCACAGGCCGGCTTTCCCGTCACCGAGGTGATCGCCCACTACTGGCAGATCAACGCCGGGCGCCTCGAATCGTACCCGGGTTTCCGTGAGACCTTCATGCCAGACGGGCGGGCGCCCGCCAAGGGCGAGATGTTTACGAACCCGCGGCTGGCGGAGACCTACCGGAAGCTGGCGAGCGGTGGCCGCGATGCCTTCTACAAGGGCGATATCGCGCGCACCATCGACGCCTACATGAAGGCCAATGGCGGCTTCCTCGCTTGCGAGGATTTCGCCGCGCATCACTCCGAGTGGGTCGAACCTGTGTCGACCCGTTACCGCGGTTTCGACGTCTGGGAACTGCCGCCGAACGGCCAGGGCATTGCAGCATTGCAGATGCTGAACATCCTCGAGGGCTACGACATCGCCGCGATGGGCTCCGGCAGCGCCGACTACCTGCACGTGCTGGCCGAGACCAAGAAGCTGGTGTTTGAGGACCGCGCACGCTACTACGCCGATCCGGATTTTTCGGCCATCCCGCTCGAGCGCCTGCTGTCCAAGCAGTATGGGGCGGAGCGGCGCGAGCTGATCGACATGCAACACGCCGCACGGGCCTACCCCGCAGGCGAGATGCCCGCGGGTCCGGCGGACACGATCTACCTGACCGTTGCGGATGCCGACGGCATGATGGTTTCGCTGATCCAGAGCAACTATCGCGGCATGGGTTCAGGCATGACGCCCGGCGACCTGGGCTTCGTCCTGCACGACCGCGGCGAGAATTTCTCGCTGCGCGACGGCCATCCCAACGTCTTCGCCCCCGGCAAGCGGCCCTTCCACACGATCATCCCGGCCTTCGTCACTCGTGACGGGCGGCCGCTCATGAGCTTCGGCGTGATGGGCGGCGACATGCAGCCGCAGGGGCACGTCCAGATTATCGTCAACCTGGTCGACTTCGGCATGAACCTGCAGGAGGCGGGCGACGCGCCGCGGCTGCGACACGACGGTTCCAGCCAGCCGACCGACGAGGTCATGACCAACGGCGGATTCATCGCGCTCGAGCCCGGTTTCGACCCGGCAGTCGTGACCGGGCTGGAGCGCCGCGGGCACGTGGTCAAGGTGGGCGACGGCGACTTCGGTGGCTACCAGGCCATCCGGCGCGAGCCGTCCGGCGCGTATACCGGCGCGTCGGAATCGCGCAAGGACGGTCACGCAGCCGGCTATTAGTGGTGCTTGTGTCCAGGCGCCGGGTCGGTGGCGGCCAGCACGGCGGCGTCGATGAGGATCTCACCGGCGACCTCGAAGCGCAGCGCCAGCGGCACGCGCTCGCCCGCCCTGAGGGGCGATGCCAGGTCCATCAGCATGAGGTGGGTGCCGCCTGGCTCAAGCATCAGTCGTTCACCCGCCGCCACGCGCAGCGGATCGACACGCCGCATCCTGACGAGGTCACCTTCGCGCAGGATCGTATGCACCTCGATCCGCGCGGCACGCGGCGACGATACGGACACCAGCCGGTCCGGCCTGTGGCCACGATTGTCGAGGGTCAGGTAAGCCGCGGCGACGGTCGCGCCCGGCGGCGTCGCGAGGACCCAGGCGCGCTGTGCCACCAAGACCGTCCCGGGTGCTGCGCCTGCGGCATGGGCCGTGAGTACAGCGGCCAGGAACAATGCGACGGTCGGGGTGTGCATGCGTCGTCTCCGGGCAGGGGGTCGCGGTTAAGATCGGCTTGTGGCCGGCGCCCGGTCGCGGGACAGGACGGGCCCGAGATAGCCGCCAGTATATGAGCGCTTGAGCTTCGAGACCTGCTCCGGCGTGCCCTCGGCGATGACGCAGCCCCCGTCGTCGCCGCCTTCGGGCCCGAGGTCGATGATCCAGTCGGCCGTCTTGATCACGTCGAGATTGTGCTCAATGACGATCACGGTATTGCCTTCGTCGCGCAGCCGGTGCAGCACGGCGAGCAGCTGCTCGACGTCGTGGAAATGCAACCCGGTGGTCGGCTCGTCGAGGATGTACAGGGTGCGTCCGGTCGAGCGCTTGGAGAGTTCCTTGGCGAGTTTGACGCGCTGTGCCTCGCCGCCGGACAGCGTGGTCGCGTTCTGCCCAAGCCGTATGTAGGACAGGCCGACGTCCATCAGCGTCTGCAGCCTGGCTGCGACGGCAGGCACGGCGCCGTAGAAGGGCAAGGCGTCCTCGACCGTCATGTCGAGGACCTCGTGGACGCTGCGTCCCTTGTAATGAACCTCCAGCGTCTCGCGGTTGTAGCGCTTGCCCGCGCAGACATCGCAGGGCACGTAGATGTCGGGCAGGAAGTGCATTTCCACTTTCAACACGCCGTCACCCTGGCAGGCCTCGCAACGGCCGCCCTTGACGTTGAAGCTGAACCGGCCGGGCTTGTAGCCGCGCGACCGGGCTTCTGGCGTGGCGGCGAACAGCTCACGAATGGGCGTGAACAGTCCCGTGTAGGTGGCGGGGTTGGATCGGGGCGTGCGGCCGATCGGGCTCTGGTCTATGTCGATGACCCGGTCGACCTCGCCGAGTCCCTCGACGCGCTCGCAGGGCGCGGCGTCTTGTGAAGAGTTGTTCAAGTGTGCGGCAACCTGCCGGTAAAGGGTGTCGTTGACGAGTGTCGACTTGCCGGACCCGGAAACGCCGGTGACGCAGGTCATCAGTCCCAGCGGGAATTCGACGTCGATCCGTTTGAGGTTGTTGCCGGTCGCGCCGACCACGCGCAGCCGGCGCTTCCGGTTACGCGGTACGCGCCGGGCGGGCAACGGCACACAGCGCCGCCCCGACAGGTACTGGCCGGTGATCGAGTCCGGGTGCCGTTCGACCTCGGCGGGAGATCCCTGCGCGACGACCCGTCCACCGTGCACGCCGGCACCGGGACCCAGGTCGACGACGTGGTCCGCGTGGCGAATAGACTCCTCGTCGTGCTCGACGACGATCACGGTGTTGCCGAGGTCCCGCAGCCGGTGCAGCGTGTCGAGCAGTCGCTGGTTGTCGCGCTGGTGCAGCCCTATCGACGGCTCGTCGAGGATATACATGACACCAACGAGCCCCGACCCGATCTGGCTGGCGAGCCGGATGCGCTGCGCTTCGCCGCCGGACAGCGTCTCCGCGCTGCGGTCCAGCGTCAGGTAGTCCAGGCCGACGTCCACCAGGAAACCGAGCCGGTCACCGACCTCCTTGACGACCTTGGCCGCGATCTCGCCGCGCCAGCCGGCGAGACGCAGGCCCGCGAAGAAAGCCCCGGCACGCCCGACTGACAGTGACGAGATGTCCGGCAGGCTGCGCCCGCCGACGAACACGTTGCGCGCCGAGCGCGTCAGGCGCGCGCCTTCACACTCCGGACAGGTGCGCGTGCCGAGGTAGCGCGACAGCTCTTCGCGCACGGCCAACGATTCGGTCTCGCGATAGCGCCGCTCGAGGTTGTTGATCACGCCCTCGAAACGGTGCCTGCGCCGGACGGTTCGGCCACGCGAGTCGAAGTACCGGAAGTCGAGCTCCTGGTCGCCGCTGCCGTACAGCACGGCGTCCCGCGAGGGCTGCGGCAGCGATTCCCACGGCGCCTCGGGATCGAAGCCATAGTGATCGGCCAGCGCCAGCACCATCTGGTAGTAATACGCGTTGCGGCGGTCCCAGCCACGGACCGCTCCGCCGGCCAGCGACAGGCCAGGCGTGGAAACGACGCGGGCCGGATCGAAGAACTGCCGCACGCCGAGGCCGTCGCAGGCCGGACAGGCGCCGGCAGGGTTGTTGAACGAGAACAGGCGCGGCTCGAGCTCCGGCAACGAGTAGCCGCAGAGCTTGCATGCGAACTTGTCGGAGAAGACCAGTTCCTCGCGCCCGGGCTCGTCGAGAAAAGTCACGCAGGCGACGCCATCGCCGAGGGCCAGCGCGGTCTCGAAGGACTCCGCCAGCCGCTGAGCGAGGTCGGGGCGCACCTTGAATCGGTCCACAACCGCTTCGATGCTGTGCTTGCGCCGCAGGTCGAGGCTGGGCGCGGAGTCAATTTCCGTCAGCGTGCCGTCAACGCGGGCGCGGATGAAGCCGCGGGTCCGCAGCTCCTCGAGCACCTGCACATGCTCGCCCTTGCGATCGTTGACGACCGGTGCGAGCAGCGCCAGCGGCGTGCCTTCGGGCAGCGCCAGGACCTGGTCGACCATCTGGCTGACGGTCTGCGCGGACAGATCGAGGCCATGGTCGGGGCAGCGGGGGATGCCGGCGCGTGCGTAGAGCAACCGCAGGTAGTCGTGAATCTCGGTAACCGTACCGACCGTCGAACGCGGGTTGTGCGACGTGGATTTCTGCTCGATGGAGATGGCCGGCGACAGGCCCTCGATGGAGTCCACGTCGGGCTTCTCCATCATGGACAGGAACTGGCGGGCATAGGCAGAGAGCGACTCGACGTAGCGGCGCTGGCCCTCCGCGTAGATCGTGTCGAAGGCCAGCGAGGACTTGCCGGAACCGGACAATCCCGTGAAAACGATCAGGCGCCCACGCGGGAGGTCCAGATCGATGCCCTGGAGGTTATGCGTGCGCGCGCCGCGGATCCGGATCGTGTCCTTGCTCATGACTTGCCAGGCCCCGGCGCGGCCGGGGCAATCGCCTAGCATACCCGTCAGGTCCCGGCTGCCGCAAAACCCTGCGGTCGCCGCGATCCGGGCGCGGCCACGTGTCCGGCGCCACCGCCGGGGCCGGACTATGGCGCGATTTGCGACAGATTGCCGCGGTGTCCCCGATGGCCGCCGCGGATTAGAATACGGGTACAGTCAGAACTGGGTCCGGGCGGCAAACCTGGCTCCCAGCCAACCTATCACCGAGGTGAACTCCATGGCGCGAGGCATCAACAAGGTCATCCTGGTCGGCAACCTGGGACAGGACCCGCAGAGCCGCGCGATGCCGAGCGGCAAGGCGGTGGTCAACCTGCGGATCGCAACCACCGACCAATGGCGCGACAAGCAGACTGGCGAAAATCGCGAAAATACCGAGTGGCACAACGTCGTGATGTTCGACCGGCTTGCTGAGATCGCGGCCGAATACCTGCGCAAGGGATCCCAGGTGTACGTCGAGGGCAGGCTGCGGACCCGCAAGTGGACGGACAAGGAAGGCCAGGACCGCTACACGACGGAGATCGTCGCCAACGATATGCAGATGCTCGGCAGCCGCGGCGGCGCCAGCGGTGGTGGCGGTGGTGGCGGCAACTACGAGCGTGAAACACCCCGCGGCGGTGGCGAAGGCGGCGCCAGCAGCAGCAAGGACGATTTTGACGACGACATCCCGTTCTGAGACGTTCGGCAGGCTGTGGCCCCAATGCCGGTTCAAGGCGACCGGCTACCGGTGGCTCGCCAGCCTCCTGGTCATTAAAACTTAACTCTTTCAACGAGTTAAAGCACCACCACCGCCGTTTCGGCCGTACGGCCGCCCTTCTTTCGGGACCCCGAAACCGCTAACCTAGCGCACCCTATCCCGACCCCCGAGCCCTGGATGACAGGTCGCCTGTACATCACGACCTTCGGTTGCCAGATGAACGAGTACGACTCCGCCCGGATGGCGGACGTTCTGCGCGAGTCGCAGGGGCTCGAGCTCACGACCGACCCGGAGGAGGCCGACGTGGTCCTGCTGAACACCTGTTCGGTGCGCGAGAAGGCGCAGGAGAAGGTGTTCTCGCACCTCGGCCAGTGGCGGCAGATCAAGCAGCGCCGGCCAGGCATGATCATCGGCGTCGGCGGTTGCGTCGCGAGCCAGGAGGGCGAAGGGCTGCTGGAGCGGGCACCGTTCGTGGACCTCGTATTCGGGCCGCAGACCCTGCACCGCTTGCCCGAGATGATCGACAGGCTGCGACGCTCAGGGCGCGCGCAGGTGGACGTGTCATTCCCCGAGATCGAGAAATTCGACCGGCTGCCCGAGCCGCGTGCCGCGGGAGCCTCGGCGTTCGTATCGGTCATGGAGGGTTGCAGTAAGTACTGCAGCTTCTGCGTCGTGCCCTACACGCGCGGCGAGGAAGTGAGCCGGCCGCTCGCTCAGGTGATGGCGGAAATCGAGGCATTGGCGGCACAGGGCGTGGCGGAAGTCATGTTGCTCGGGCAAAACGTCAACGCCTACCGCGGTCCGATGAATTGCCAGGCCGAATGCGACCTGGCGACGCTGATCCGCCTGGTCGCCCGGGTGGACCGCATCGAGCGGATTCGCTTCACGACCTCACATCCGGTCGAGTTCACCGATGCGCTTGTCGCGGCCTATGCCGATGTGCCAAAGCTGGCCAGCTACCTGCACCTGCCCGTGCAAAGTGGCTCCGACCGGGTGTTGGCGGCCATGAAGCGGGGCTACACGACCCTCGAGTACCGGCAGACAATCCGCAAGCTGCGTGCCGCGCGGCCGGGCCTCAGCCTGTCGTCGGATTTCATCGTCGGCTTCCCGGGCGAGACGGAGGACGATTTCGAGCAGACCCTGGGCCTCATCACCGACGCTGGCTTCGACCAGTCCTTCAGTTTTATCTACAGTCGACGGCCCGGTACACCGGCGGCCTCTCTGCCCGACGACGTGCCGCACGAAGTCAAGCAGCGGCGGTTGGACGTGCTGCAGCGGCGCGTCGACAGCCAGGCGCTGGCCATCAGCCAGGACATGGTCGGGTCGGTGCAGCGGGTGCTCGTGGAGAAGCCCTCGAAGCGCGATCCGCGACAACTGGCCGGCCGCACTGAAAACATGCGCTGGGTCAATTTTGACGGACCGTCCTCTCTGCTGGGGCGCTTCGCCGATGTCATCGTGACCGAGGCCATGCCCAATTCGCTCCGCGGCCGGTTGGTGGGGCCGGTGAACAGCCAGGCACGGCTGGCCGCCGCAGGTGCCTGAGAACCGCTTGGCCACCGTGACCACACATGATGTGTCCTTCGAGGCGGCCGGGAACGACCGCCTGGCCGCGGTATGCGGGCCACTCGATGAACACCTGAGGCAGGTCGAGGAGGGGCTCGGCGTGGAGATCCGGCGCCGTGGCGGAAAATTCTCGGTGCAGGGTGAGCGCGCCGACGCGGGGGCCGCGGTGCTGCGTGAACTGTATGCAAGGTCCGCCTCCGGGCCGGTCACGCCGGAAGACGTGCACCTCGCAGTCCAGGAAGTGGGCATGGTGCCCGCGGCGCCCGGCGACGTGCTGGCCGTGCATACGCTGCGCGGCCTGATCCGTGGTCGCGGCCTGAATCAGGTCCAGTATCTGAAGAATATCCGGGGGCATGACCTGACCTTCGGCATCGGACCCGCGGGCACCGGCAAGACCTATCTCGCAGTGGCCTGCGCTGTCGAGGCACTGCAGAACGATGCCGTGCGCCGTATCGTGCTGGTGCGGCCCGCGGTCGAGGCGGGCGAACGGCTCGGCTTCCTGCCGGGCGACCTGGCGCAGAAGGTCGACCCGTACCTCAGACCCATGTACGACGCACTGTACGAGATGATCGGCTTCGAGCGGGTGGCCCGGCTCATGGAGCGCAATGTCATCGAGGTCGCGCCCCTTGCGTTCATGCGTGGGCGCACGCTGAACGAATCGTTCATCATCCTCGACGAGGCGCAGAACACGACTATCGAGCAGATGAAGATGTTCCTGACACGCGTCGGTTTCGGGTCGCGCGCGGTCGTGACCGGGGACATCACGCAAACCGACCTGCCCAGCAACAGGCAGTCGGGACTGCGGCACGCCATGGATGTGCTAACGGCGGTGCCCGGGATCGCCTTCAGCCTGTTTACGGCCCGCGACGTCGTGCGCCACGCGCTGGTCGCGCGCATCGTCGAGGCCTACGAGCGCAGCCTGAGTCGGGAGCAGTCGCAGTGACGATCACAGTCGCGGTGCAATACGGAACGCGGCGGCCCTGGGCGCCGGGCGTGCCGACGCTGCGCCGCTGGGCGCAGGTGGCCGTGACGACGTCGGCCGCTGCGGCGCTGGGGATCCGCGTCGTG
>Ga0210366_10000107_pt1 | contig 10934 bp, 10 predicted proteins | sample S641metaT_FD_190380 | JGI IMG/M metagenome (GOLD analysis project Ga0210366, IMG submission 190380) | Metatranscriptome of estuarine sediment microbial communities from the Columbia River estuary, Washington, United States - S.641... | ecosystem: Environmental > Aquatic > Marine > Intertidal... | reverse complement strand
GCCCATCCCCGTGAAGGTCTCGCGACGCTGCTCCTCGGAATCGAAACCCCAGTCGTTCGTCCGGTTGCGCCGTGGCCGGTAGTCGGGCAGCTCGTAGAGCTCGAGCCGCTGCCGGCGCATCGTCTCCCGATCGACGGGCGCGCCAAAGCTCGTGAAGATCGCGTACCAGTAGCAGGTGGTGTCGTCGACCGGAACGTGCCACTGCGAGATCGTCATGTCGAGACTCATCGGGATGACGAACGCGTTCGGAAACATCAGATTGGTCACGCGCACGTGTGTCTGCGCGTCGCTCACCCGCCGCAGCGTGACGACCCGCATGCCGTAATCGGTGCGCGAGACCCTGATATCGGGCCGCGAGTATTCGCGCATGACCTGCGTGATGGTCATGTCGGTGTCGGCCGAGCGGTCGCGGAACGGCTTGCCGTAGCCCGCCGCCGGATCCTCGTCATCGAAGAAGCGATGCAAAAACGACGTGTGCGCAGGGTCGATACCCACTTCCAGCGCCTGCAGCCAGTTGCAGTCGAACAGCCCCTTGAACGCGAACGTGTATGCTTCGGGCGCGACGAAGCAGTCGAACCGCGGAAACGCCGGGGGCGCGCCCTCGCCGAGATACGCAAAGAGAATGCCGTTCTTCTCGACCACCGGGTAGGCGCCCTGGCGGATCCGCTCGCATAGCGCACTGCCCGCCGGCTCCGCAGGTGTCTCGAGACACTTGCCGGAAACATCGAAGAGCCAGCCGTGAAAGGCGCAGCGCAGACCGCCGCCCTCCAGCCTGCCGAACGAGAGGTCGGCGCCCCGGTGCGGACAGTCGCGATCGAGCAACCCGTAGCGACCGGCTTCGTCGCGAAAGAGCACCAGGTTCTGCCCGAGCAGACGCACCGCTTTGCATGGCCGCGGTCCAACGAGCTCTTCGGTGAGCGCCACGGGCTGCCAGTAACTGCGCAACACGCCACCCGCGGGCGTACCGGGTCCGATCCGCGTGATCAGCTCATTCTGTTGGGCTCTCATGATCTACCTCTCTAGAACATGTCGAAATACTCGCGGTGCTCCCATTCGGTCACCTCGAGATTGAAGCGTGCGATCTCCGCTTCCTTGATCTGGGAAAAATACTCCACGAACGCGTCGCCGAAACCTGCGCGCATCGCCGGGTCTTCACGCAGACACGCGATCGCCTCCTCGAGCGAACGCGGCAGCATCGGCGCGCGGGCATCGTAGGGCGTGTCCGCGGCGGAGCCAGGATCGAGGCCGCGCGCGATACCGTCGAGTCCCGCATGGATCTGTGAGGCGAAATAGAGGTAGGGATTCGCCGCCGACTCGCCGAGGCGGTTCTCGATGCGCGTGCCCGGATCGCCGGCGCCGCCGAGCACGCGCAACATCGTGCCGCGATTGTCGCGCCCCCATGTGGCTCGATCCGGCGCCAGGGCGAAAGGGCGATAGCGCTTGTATCCGTTGATCGTCGGCGTGGCGAATGCCGAGGCGCCGCGCGCGTGATCGAGGAGACCTGCGAGGTACTGCCGTCCGACTGGCGAGAGATGCTCGCCCGCCCTCTCGGGCACGAACGCATTCAGGCCGTTCGCGCGCAGGGTAAGCGACTGATGTAGATGCCAGCCGCTGGACATCACGTTCGGCAGGCGCGGCCGGCACATGAACGTGGCGTGGTAGCCGTGACGACGGCAGATCTGTTTCACAGCGCTGCGAAGGAGCACCATCGCGTCCGCGGAGCCGAGCCCCGGCAGTGCGCTCAGCGTGATCTCGAGCTGGCTCGGGCCGTACTCGATCTCGAAAGAGCGCAGCGGCAGATCGAGTTGCGCGAGATCACGGCGCAGAATCTCCATCACCGGATCGATCTGGTCGTAGCGTGATTCGGAGAGCAGCTGATAACCGGTCGACAGCAGGCTGACTTCGGGCGGCTCGCCGGGCTGGCCGGAATCGGTGGGACGCAGGCGCGGTTCGGTCACCTTGAAGACGTGAAACTCGATTTCGAGCCCGGCGACAAAATCGTGACCCGTGTCGGCGAGGCGTTCGAGCGCGATGCGGCAGATGCGCCGCGTATCGAACGGCACCGGCTTGCCGTTCGCAAAATAGGCGTCGCAGAGGAGCCACGCCGTGTCCGGCGCCCAGGGCAGCACCCGGAAGGTGGTCGGGTCGGCGACGATGACCGCGTCCGCGCCACCCTCCATTTCCGCCATTCCGAATCCGCCCCCGGCGGTGAAAACGGGAAACACGGTCTTGTGCGAGGTGTCCTTGGCGAAAAGCGTGGAAACGACCGTCACGCCGTTGGCGAGCGCGTCCGGGAGCGCCGCCGCGGCAATCGTCTTCCCGCGCAGCAGCCCGTGCTGGTCGGCAAATGAAAAGCGTATGCACTCGATGCCCCGCGCCGTGATTTCCTGCACGGCGTGCCGCGCAGCAGCGCGCTGAGCGTCGCTCCACAGCCCGTGGCGCTCGACGAAGGACGAGGCCGTCATGGTCGCGATATTACCGCAGGGCAGGACGGGCACCGCGTGCCCGGAGTCGGCGAGACATTTTTCCGGTTCGTCAGCCAAACGTCAGGACCCGGCAAGGATGTCGCAAGCCGATAGCGCCTAACGTGTGTTCCAGGAACTTGCCGCCAACCCGACGAAAGGCGAGCGGAGACCTGACCGGACCCTGGACAAACGACCGGTCATCCCTGAACCGATGATAGGAGCGAAGCCATGAAGAAGCTGTTGAGCACCGTAATTGCGATTGTCATGACGGCCGCCGCCGGCGTCGCACTCGCTGAAGAAGACGAAGCGATGAACGTCGCCCCCAACGCAAAGCTGGTCATCATCTCCACGCCCGCGACCGGGCCGACAGTGTATGACTATGACGAGTCGATGGCCGTCGCCCCCAACGCGCAACTCATGATCGAGCAAACTGCGTACGCTTGGGAAGAAGATTTCTCACCGGGCAGCGCCGGCGACTGATTCCGCACTTCACGAATCGGGAAACGGGGGGTGACCCCCGTTTTCTTTTCTGCGCGGTAATCCGCCGCGTTCAACCCGATCTGGCGCTCGGGTGGAGCATCAATCCGGACGACCTACCTCTCGGAGAAAGATCGGCAGATCCGTGAGCGGCGGGGTTACGGGCACCTGAAAGAACAGGTCGGCGACGAACCCGCGGTGGTAACTCGTGTGGTTCACGACATGAAACACGATGTCGCTGCGGCTCATCTCGCCCTTGTTCCCGCTGAGCAGCGCAAAGCTCACCACCTCCGCGAGCTGCGCGTCGGTCACGCGGTCCGACCAGTCGACGTACCAGCGATCGATCGTCTGCTGCGCGTCCCACAGGTCCGCGAGCTTCTCGTGCAGCACCGTGTTCAGCGCCTTGAGGCCGTGTGTCCGGCCTTCGAGATGGGCCTGCCAGATGAGATCGGTCACCTGCAGATGGTTGAGCGTGTTGACCATGGTCTTGAACAGCGTCTGCCGCGGCTTCGTCGCCTCGCCTTCCGGTAGCGCGGCGACCGCATCGAACAAGGTCTTGTTCGCCCAAGCGTTGTAGCGGGTGAGCATTCGAGCATCTTGGGTGCTCATCATGGCATTTCCTCCTTGGCGACTGGCAATTGCGCATTGTAGGGCGGATTGCCGAGCGGAATTACGCCACGCGACGAGCTTGCGTGCGACCACGGTCCGCGCACTAGTGCACGCGAACGGTGGGGGGCGGCGTGCAAGAATTGCCGGATGCGCGCTTTCATCCTCGTCGCGGTCCTGTCCCTCGCCGGTTGCGACCAGTTCGAGTCGTTCGAGAGCGTCTGCGAGAGGCGGCTCGGGCCGACCACCGTCGAGGTGGTCACCAAGCCGGTGAGCTACACCTACGATTTCACCCGGTCGATCGGCGAGCTCACATCGCGTGGCGGACATCGTGCCGGCACCGTCGTGCTCGGCCTGGTCGAGACCGAGATGCGCAGCGAGGCGTCGCTGGGTCTCAACGGAGTCAAGCAGCACTTCCGCGGCCGCTATTGCATGCGTCCGAACGTGACGGTGAAGCTCGCGTTCGAGCCGATGACGCTTTTCGTTGCGAAAGAGCAACCCGAAGGCTCATGCGCGTTTCGCATCACGATGGAGCACGAGTTGAAGCACATCACCGTGTACCAGGATTATCTGGAGGAATTCGGCGCGCAGATGCGCGAGGACATCGGTCGTGCGCTCGGCAACGAGATCGTCTACCTGGGCACCCGATCCGAAGCGGACGCGCACGTCCGCGCGATCCTCGAGAAGACACTCTCGCCCTACATGCAGGCGGTGCAGGAAGAGGTGCGCGCCCGGCAGGCGCGCGTCGATTCCCCGACCGAATATGCCCGCCTGGACCGGCACCATGCGTGGTGCGCGGGCAGATAGCGAAACGGCGGCTCAGGCGCGCAGCGTCACGATCACCAGGCCGGCGGCAAGGAGCGTCACGCCGGCGATTTCGAGCCACGTCATGCGCTCGCGAAAGAAGCGCCGGGACACGATTGCACTGAAGATCAGCTCGACGAGGCCGAGCGTGCGCACATGCGCGACCGGCTCGATCGCCATCGCGGTGAACCAGCCGGCCGATGCGGCCGCGCCCATGAATCCCGCGAAGAGCGACGCCTGCCACGCCCGCACCACGCGCCGGACCACCGCCGCATCACGCCACAAGAGCCAGCCGCCGAGCGCAAGGGACTGGAAGAGCTGGGCCGCAACGAGCGTGTACGCGGCCGCCATGAGAAACGGCACGTCCTCGAGCGACAGCGCGGCACCGCGATAACCGACCGCCGACATGGCGAAAGACGCACCGGACGCGAGACCGAGCAATGCGGGCCGCGAGGTCCATCCGGTGAGCAAGGTCCGAAACGGCCGTTGACGGTCCGCGGGCGAGAGCAGCAGCACACCGAGCGTCCCGCAAAGGATGGCCAGCGCGGCCGCTGCCGTCACGGGATCCCCGAGAAAGACAAACCCGAACACGGCGACCTGGATGATCTCGGTCTTCGAGTACGCGACGCCGAGCGCGAAGTTCCGCGCGGCCATCACACGCAGCAGCAGCGCGGTCGCCACGATCTGGCTCACGCTCGCCACGACGACCCAGAAGACGAACCGGCTGTTCGGCGCAGGGATCGCGGCCCGGTCGGCCACGTGCACGACAGCGAGCCAGATCACGGCGAACGGCAGACCGTAGAGGAACCGGACGAGCGTCGCCCCGAGCGTCCCGAGGTCCTCCGTCAGGTGACGCTGCGCGGCATTACGCAGCGTCTGGGCGAACGCGGCCCAGACGGTGATCGGGATCCAGAGCCAGTCCGGCGGTGACACGCGCGGCGCGGCTTCAGCCGCCGCGGCCAGCGGTGAACGTGAACCCAGCCTTCTCGAAGTAAGCCAGCGCGTCCGGGCTGATCGCCTCCAGCTTCGGACCGATCTGGCGCGCGAAGTCGATGTCCTGCATGTCGTGCACGCCACCGGTGATCAGCACCTGCAGAATGCCTTCCGCATCGCCGACGTTGCGAAACGCGCGACAGACGCCGGGCGGCACCGAGATCGTGTCGAATTCCTCCAGCTCGAGGCGCTCCGAGCCGTCGTCGTTCCAGCGAATTTCGAAGCGTCCACGGAGAACGGTGAAGGTCTCGTAGGTCTTCCCGTGTGCATGCAACTCGGGCCCTTGTCCGGGCGGGCACACTGCGAGCGTCATCGCCAGCCCGGCCGCACCGACGATCGGCGCATTCGACGAGACCGGCGACATGCCGGACTCGACGCCAATCACCGACAGCAGCTTGCGTGCATAGACGATGTCCTTGGCGGCCAGCGGCATGGCCGAATCGGTCTGGGTCGGCAGCGGCTTCAGCTCACGGTAACGAGCAACGCGCCGCATCATCGCGTCACGGTTCAACTCGATGGTCTTCATGCGAGGTGCCTCCTCTCCGGTAAGCGTACTACAGCGCGCGGGAATGAGTCACAATGCGCCGCCTGACACCCGCAGAATCGGACGGCGGGAAGATGCCATGACCGCGACGGCCATCGAGATCGAACCCCTCTCCGGAGCGCTCGGCGCACGGATGCGCGGCGTCGATCTGGCGCACCCGCTCGACGACGCGACGGAGCAAGCGATTCGCGCCACGCTCGATCGCTACCTGCTGGTGTGCTTTCCGGACCAGCATCTCGATGAGGCCGGGCAGATCGAATTCTCGCGTCGCTTCGGCGCGCTGCAGGTGCATGTGCTCGACCAGTTCCGCCACCCCGAGCACCCGGAGATTTACGTACTGTCAAACGTCGATCCGGCGACGGACCGCCCGACCGGCATGCATCCGGACCGCGGCACGCTGGTGTGGCATTCGGACCTCTCTTTTCAGGCACGGCCCGCGTACCTGACGATCCTCCACGGGATCGAGGTGCCGCGCGGCGGACACGCAACACTCTATGCCGATATGCGCGCGGCCTACGACGCGCTCGCGCCCGCGCTCAAGGAGCAGCTTGCCGGCCTGCGCGCGATCCACGACCTCGATCAGTCCCGCCGTCGTGCCGGCGAACCACCCATGACCGAATCGCAGCGTCGCGCGGCGCCGCCGGTGGAACATCCCGTGATCCGGCGCGACCCGGTCACGGGCAGAAAGTCGCTCTACGTCAGCTACCACGTCGGCGGCTTCGTGGGACTCGCCGAACCGGAAGGACGCGCGCTGCTCGAGTCGCTCCTCGCGCACGCGACCCACGCGCGCTTCACACTCGCGTTCCGCTGGCAGCCGCGCGACGTGGTGATGTGGGATAACCGCTGGACCATGCACTGCGCGACCGGATACGACACCGGCGCGGAGCGCCGGGTGATCCATCGCACGGTGGTGCTCGGCGAGGCGCCGCAATGAGCGCGGTACGTCCCGGTCAGACTTCGAGCAGATCTGAGATAACGGCCTCGCCGCCGGCCGCGCCGGCGTAGCGCACGGTCCGATTCCGGCCGAGCGCCTTCGCGCGATAGAGCGCCCGGTCGGCGCGTTCGATCCATTGCCGCGAGTCCGAGAGATCGGCCGACGCCTCGGCGACGCCGATGCTGACCGTGCAGCGGACATCGGGTTTGCGCGCCACGAGCGCTTCCTCGAGGCTGCTCCGAAAGCGCTCGGCAATCACGCACGCGCCCTCGGAGTCGGTGTCGGGAAGCACCACGCCGAATTCCTCGCCGCCGTAGCGCCCCGGCGTGTCCGGATCGCGGAGCGTTTCGCTCAGAATCCTGGCGATATTGCGCAGCGCTTCGTCACCCACCAGATGACCGAATTCGTCGTTGACCTTCTTGAAATTGTCGATGTCGAGCATCAGCAGGGACACTGGCGCGTCGGTCCGCCAGTGGCGCTTGAGCTCGTTCGAAACGATCTCCAGCCAGTGCATCCGGTTCAGCAATCCGGTCAGGCCGTCGGTCCGGCTCAGTGTTGCGAGCATCCGATTCTGCTCGCGGACGCGACGCGCAAGCCGATACGTGGTTACCCCGACGATGATCGGATAGGCCACGAGCAGCGGCACGCAGCCGAGGATCACGAAGGAGGTGGTCACCGGTTGAAAGCTGACGCCGAAGAGCGCGATCGTCATCGCGCAACCCACGATCATCAACCCGACTCCACGCGCGAGGAGCCGCGCGCCACCAACGCTGATCTTGTCCATGCTCATCATCGCGATCAGCATGACGCTCGGCAGCGTGTTGAACGACATCAGCGCGATCCACATCCCGCCCGCGGTCGAATCGACGAGCAGGTTGAGGACTTCCGCGCCATACGGGTCACGGCTTCGCACCGCGATTCGATAGGCGACATGCGGCCAGACGAAACAGTTGAGAAAGAGCACCACCCACATGGCCAGGGGAGAGCGATTCTCGTAGAGCACGGCGGCCACGCACAGCGACCCGAGCCCCAGCGCGAGGACGCGCGGCCCGTAGAGACGCTTCGCAAGCCGCAGTCCCTGCTCGCGCGTGCGCCCGGCGTAATCGGCGGCGACGCGATGCGCAACCTTTTCTGCCTCGGCAGCTACCCGTTCCGGCGCGTCTCGCGCTTCCGGACCGTCCGTCAATGCGTCATCGCTTCCTGTCATGGTCCTGCTCTCAACGCAGTGCCTGCCGCCCCCGATGAGCGGGGCCGACGCGATCGCCGCGGCGGTTCATCCTAACCGGCGCGGCCCCGCTCGTCACGCCCCCGCTGCCGAACGGCGTGTAGCGGACCATGACCGGTCGAGGACCGGTCGCGGGCGCCGCGATCCGGCCAGATCCCGTAGACTGCCGGGTTCGGGAACACCATCACGCAGGAGGAGCACATGCAACGACGTCGCCTGGGAAGTTCCGGACTCGAGGTCTCCGCCCTCGGTCTGGGTTGCATGGCCATGACGGCGCTTTACGGGCCGGTGGACCAAGACGAGGCCATTGCCACCATTCGCGCGGCGCTCGACGCGGGAGCGGATTTTCTCGACACCGCGGATGCCTATGCCGACGGCAAGAACGAGGAACTGGTCGGTCGCGCGCTCGCCGACGGGTATCGCGAGAAGGCCCTGATCGCCACGAAGTTTGGAAACGTGCGCGGACCCGACGGCAAGCCTGCCGCGAACGGTCGACCCGAGTACGTCATCGAGGCGTGCAACGCGAGCCTTGCCCGCCTCGGTGTGGAGACGATCGACCTCTACTACCAGCACCGCGTCGACGCAAGCGTGCCGATCGAGGACACCGTCGGCGCCATGAAGAAGCTCGTCGAGCAAGGCAAGGTGCGCTATCTCGGCCTCTCGGAGGCCGGCCCGAAGACAATCCGTCGCGCGGCAGCGGTGCATCCCATCGCGGCTCTGCAGACGGAATACTCGGTATGGTGCCGGGTTGTAGAGGGCGACATCCTCTCGACCTGTCGCGAGCTCGGCATCGGATTCGTCCCCTACTCGCCGCTCGGGCGCGGCATGCTGACAGGCGCGATCAAGAGCCTCGCCGATCTCGGCGAAAAGGACCGCCGGCGCGACCATCCGCGCTTCCATGAGGGGAACGTCGAGAGCAATGCCGCACTGGTACGTCCGCTGTTCGAGATGGCCGAGGCCAAGCGATGCACGCCCGCGCAACTTGCCCTTGCGTGGCTCCTCGCACAGGGCGAGGACATGGTGCCGATCCCCGGCACCAAGCGGCGCACGCATCTGCAGGAAAACCTCGCCGCGCTGGACATCAAGCTCTCCGCCGACGAAGCGGCCACGCTGTCCGGCACGATCGACGCCTCGAGCGTGCGGGGCACACGCTACCCTGCCGGCCAGATTCCGTTGCTCGGGATCTAGATCAAAGCTGATCTGGAGATCGGTCCCGTGGCGCCGCATCTCGGAAAATGTTGACCGTCGCTGCGCTTAGCGCAGATCTTGCAGCTGGGCGCACGACGAGCCGCGCGCTCGTCGAGCAGTCGCTCGAACGCATTGCCGATCCCGCCGGCGAAGGCGCGCGGGCCTTCCTCAAGGTCTACGCGGACACCGCGCGCGCGGAGGCCGATCACGCCGACCGGCTGCGACGCGCGGGCATCGTCCGCTCGCCGGTCGACGGGTTGCCGGTTTCGGTAAAGGACCTCTTCGACGTCGGCGGTGACGTGACCCGCGCCGGGTCGAGAATTCTCGCCGACGCCTCGCCGGCAGCAAGCGACGCGCCGGTCGTCGCGCGCCTGCGCGCGGCGGGCGCGGTCATCATCGGCCGGACCAACATGGTTGAATTCGCGTTCGGCGCAGTCGGGCTCAATCAGCATTACGACACGCCGCGCAACCCCTGGGATCGCGCGACCGGCCGCGTGCCGGGCGGCTCCTCATCGGGAGCGGGGGTCTCCGTGGCCGACGGCATCGGCGTGATGGGGCTCGGCAGCGACACGCGCGGCTCGGTGCGCATCCCTGCCGCCCTGAATGGCATCGCCGGATTCAAGCCGACCGCGCGGCGCGTGCCGCGCGACGGCGCGTTTCCGCTGTCATTCCTGCTCGACTCTGTCGGACCGCTCGCACGCTCGGTCGCCTGCTGCGCGGCCTACGATGCCGTGCTCGCCGGCGAACCGGTCACGCCACTGGCGGCGCTCACGGCGAAGGGCCTGCGACTGATGTTGCCGCGCTCGAGCGTGCTCGACGATCTCGATGCGAATGTCGGTACGGCGTTCGAACGGGCCCTGGCGCAGCTGGGACGCGCCGGCGCAATCATCACCGAAGTCGCGATGCCGGCGTTCGATCGCCAGGACCAGTATTTCAAGGGCGGCGGATTCGCAGGCGCCGAGGCGGCCGCAATTCATCGCAAGTGGTCGAATCGCATCGATGAGTACGATCCGCGCATCGGCAAGCGCCTCGCGCTCGGCGATCGCATCACCGGCCCGGATATCGTAGCGATCGGCTTGCTGCGCGAGGCGTATATGCGCGAGGTTGAAACGGCCGCAGCACCCTTCGACGCGATCCTGATGCCCACCGTCCCCTGCGTCGCGCCGACCATCGCCGAGGCAAGCGCAACCGACGAAGCGTACTTCTCCTGGAATACGCGCCTGCTGCGCAACTGCGGCTTGATCAATTTCCTCGACGGCTGCGCTGCGACCGTGCCATGTCACGAACCGGGCGCGGCGCCGGTCGGATTGATGGTGTGCGGCACTGCGTTGCGCGACCGGCACATTCTCGCGGTCGCGAACGCACTTGAGGTCGCGCTCGCGCCGCGCCACTGAGGTCGGGCATCCGACGGGTGCGGCCTCGCGCCGGTCGGTTCCGTCCCGATCAGTGCAGCTGGGGTTTTTTCAGGAAATCGTTGCGATCGGCCGAGCGCAGGCGAACGCGCATGAGCTCGCCGTCGCGTGCCAGCGTGAGCGGAACTTCGACCCCGGCCGCGCCGAGCCGCCACACGCGGCGAAACAGGTCGGCCAATCCGGTCACGCGCTCGGCGCCGACCTCGAGCACCATGTCCTTCATGCGCACGCCGGCGCGTTCTGCGGGACCGCCCTCGGCCAGTCCGCCCACGACCAGCTGGCCGCG
>Ga0210366_10000106_pt1 | contig 10945 bp, 12 predicted proteins | sample S641metaT_FD_190380 | JGI IMG/M metagenome (GOLD analysis project Ga0210366, IMG submission 190380) | Metatranscriptome of estuarine sediment microbial communities from the Columbia River estuary, Washington, United States - S.641... | ecosystem: Environmental > Aquatic > Marine > Intertidal... | reverse complement strand
TTGTGGGCCCAGGCATCGGTCTCCTGCTGCACCATTGACACCAGGGCTTCGGGGTGAAAGCTCATAATGTACAGCGGCCACAGGCCGGATATCACCGCAGCCACGACAACGGCGAATAGCAACAGGCGCCACTTTTGCCGCAGCGGATCCACAGGGTAGATGCACAGATAGCTGAGCAGGAAAGGCAGTAGCAAGGCGTAGAATGAAACCGGGCCCTTGCTCAGGAATGACAGCCCCATCAACCCGCCAAAAAGCGCAAATACTGGCCAGCCCCTGTTGCCGAGCATGCCCAGCATATACGCCCACAGGGCGCCCAGCATGAACATGTGGCAGAACATATCCCAGTTGGCCCGGTGACCCAGTTTCATTACCAAAAAATTCGTCGCCAGCACAGCCGCCGCCATGAAAGCCAGCGCCCGGTCCCGGGTCATGGTCCAGGCGAGGCCATAGGTGAATAAAACCAGCAGCAGCGCGGCGCTGGCGTTGGGCAGGCGCAGTAACGACAGATTGTCGGTTCCACCCACCGATCGGGACACCAGCGCGGCGAGCCAGGTCGGCAGCGGCGGCTTGGTGATGCGAATCTCACCGTTCATGGTCGGGATAAGCCAGCTGTCGTTTTGCAGGATTTCGCGCGCGGCGACCAGGTTCCGGGCCTCCATCAAATCGACCTCGATGTTGCCGATCGCGTAAAAGAAAGACCAGAAGGAGATGAACAGCAGGATGGCCAGCGGCATCCGGTGCGTTGTAAACGCCAGCAGGGTCGGCGCGGTTTGTGTGTTACCACCAGTCATGATCTTCACTTGCGGGCCGGGCTGTGGAACGGGTTTACTTCAGGAATGACGATGCCCATGGTTAAAGAACCGAAAAGGCCGGGGAAGCAGTATAAACGTAACGCCAGGCGATCGATAGCGCTCGAACGGCAAACGGTTCGCATGCGCAACCAGGGCGGGAAATCTCTTGCCGGCAAGACGCCAGGCCTTGTAAAACACGATCGCTTTGGCGTTTTTCAAACACCGATTCCTTCTCGGCTGGTCAATCTGTTGATCGAGGCGTCGATTCGGTTGGCGGTATGCGGTTTCAATATCCGGATTAGCGCATGATACATGCGGTTACGTTAAGCAGACCTTAAATGACCCGGGTTTCTCCAGTATTGACGGGCGCCAACTGCAACCCGGAATAACGTCCCGATGATCAAGCCATGCGGGGCCAGGCTTGTATCGATGCGCGCGGCGATTGCCGGCGCGTGAGGCGCGCTCGGCCACTGCCGCCGGGCTGTAGGCCAGCCTTTCGTCTCTCTACGGTGACTACCAGGCCCACGATAAAACAGCTGTTAACCTGGTGCGATATTATTAGCCCGGCGCAGCGGTCGCATCGCCGATCGCCAGTGATACACTTTGCAGCCACAATGAAAGCAGGACATTTTATTTACCGGGAGAAAAACCTGCGCCGCATTCCCGGCAACAGTGATCTGTGCACGCCCTTTATGCCTGAAGCATCGCCGGCGGACAGCGCGGTAGAGGTAACGACCATCCTTGCGGTTTGCAATGCACCATCCCTGGTCGATGCCTGCCAGCAGCCTGTCGGCCGGCAGGCTGCCGATATAGCGATCGGGCACGGTTGCGAAACGCTGATTGCCAGGCACCTTGGTTCGTCGGGATTCATCGTTCGCACCCCCGGAATGCCAATGGCGCCGCGGCGCATATCCCGCAACCCGGGCGCGGCTCCATGACGCGGCTGGCTCGCCTCTGGCAAGGACGCGAAAACTGGCCCGTCATATTGGTCACGCTTACCTTTGCGCTATACCTGGTACCGCTACCCCGATTCAACGACATCGGCAAGGTAGGGTTCGCACTGCTGGCGCTGGGCGGATTTTTTTACCTGCTGTTCAACCCGAAACGAGCCCTCGACACCGGGCCCCGAGAGCGCTTCTTTTTCATCGTGGTGCTGGCCAATTTCATCTGGATCGCCACCACTTTCTACCTGAACGGCCAACCGGGCAGCGGTTACTCGATGGTGTGGAGCCGGCATTTCTACCAGCTGTTTCTGATACCGCTGTACTACCTGTTTCGCAGGATCGAAATTCCCGACCGGGTTGTAGCGACGTTGATCGTCCTCGGGGTGCTGCTGTCGCTGGGCGATATGCTGGTCGGGATGGTGCAGGGGATCGATTACCGCATGGATGGCAGCAACCCGAACGGATTTGGTCCGATCCAGCTTTGCCTGTCGGGCATGCTGCTACTGTTTTTTATCAACACCCCGAACGACCCGCGGCGCTGGATAGCCCTGCTCGGCTGCGTAGCCGGCATCGTGACCATCGTGCTCAGCCAGTCGAAGAATACCTGGGTAACGCTGGTCGTGCTGAGCGTGGTGTTTGCGTTATACCAGTTTCGCGGCAGGCCGCGATGGTTCCGGCTCGGCATGCTAACGGTCATCGCCGCCGTTATGCTCGGCTCCTACCAGCTGCCGGTAGTCAAGTCGAGAATCGACAAGGGCATTGAAAGCGTCGCCAGGTATCATGCCAGCGAAGACTACCGGGACGAATCGCGCCTCGGCACCTATGGCACGCGCATGGAATTGTGGAAAACCGGCTGGAAGATTTTCCTGGAACACCCGATCGTCGGCGCCGGGGTCGGCAACTTCATAATTCTCGCCAAACAGAATTCGGAACGCTACAAGGTCAACAGGATGGTGCATGGCTACAAGTACGTACACAACCAGTATATCGCGGCACTGGCCACCCGCGGCATCCCGGGCCTGATCCTGCTGCTGCTGGTGCTCGGTACGCCCATTTATATCGCGTTAAAACACAGCTCGCGGGACCCCGGCGAGGAAGTTGCGCGCCTGTCGATCATCCTGATCTGCCTGGTTTACGCCATTGGCTGCATCGCCGAGGATCACTTCGAGGTAAGAGCGTCGCCGCGCTTCATGATCGTGATGCTGCCCCTGTTGCTGGCGAGAATCAACCGTCAAGCGCAACCGCGCGGCTGCAACGGCGGATAATACCGATAGTCGATTGCCGCTCCGTCGGCTAGCAGTCTGTCGGACTTAGGGAATCGTAGCGAGGAGTGTGGGAAATCGAGTTCATTTTTTCGATCTTTTGAGGCGCAGAGCCTGCCCCATGAGCGTAGCGAATGCTTTGGGCATAGTGGGGACTACGCAACGAAAAAGATCGGAAAAATGAGCCGATTTCCCACCGCCGCAGTAGATTCATCCTAAGTCCGACAGACTGCTAGTCCACGCGCGGCCCGGCAGACGCGCCCGCGGAACTGGAGCTCAGCATCCCTAGCACCAGCCCGCTTGCCACTGTCGCTGCCAGGTGCTTCAGGGTGTGGCCGCTGACCAGATTAGCGCTCAGCTCGAAGATGCCCCGGTCGAAATACTCCAGCAGCTTGGCGATTCCGTAACAGACAAATACCCAGACGATAAACCGGCTGACGGTGTAGTGGTGGTCGTGATATGCACAGACGATGATGGGCAGCGCGAGCATCGGGAAGAATTGCACCAGTCCGTAGAAACGCAGGTCACCGCGACCCATCGACTCCGTCCAGTTCCAGTAGCACAGGCTCGCAACACCGAGTGCGAGCAGCACGGCAAGCAACCAGCCGTTACCGGCGCGGGCGTTGATCCGGTCGGCCACCACCGCGGCGCTGAGCGCCATGAAGGCGCAGGCAATGGGCAGGCGGTCCCACAGCAGGCTGGCGTTGGAAGGCGCCCAGTGGTAATAACCCGAACCGAGCCCGACCAGGGTGACTGCGACGAAAAAGACCAGGTACGGCCTCGCGTCGGCAGAGCTAAGAAATATCTCCTTGCGCCGATAGATCAGGACAATCAGTGCGATTACCCCGACCACCAGGAAGCCCCCACAGGACGCGACATTGGCGAAATTGGGGATGCCGAGCCAGGCGCGCGTATCGGCGAAATTGTGGTAGGCGAGGTCCTGGGGCACCGGACCGACGAACAAGGCGATGCCGATGCTCACCACCAACAAAACGGTCAGCAACTGGATACGTTGTGCCTGCGACATCATAGGCTCTGATGATACCACCTATATCCTGGTCCGAGGATTGTAAGGGCCGGGATTGTAGGAGACACAAGCGAAGGCGCTAAGTTAAGCATGCGGAAGGCTGGTATGAAACCCGAGTATTCATTGGGTCAAATAACTGATCTAGTGTTGGACTTTAACCCTAACCTGGTGCCATTTTTAAGTGTCCCTTCGTACCACAGGTATTTCCGCAAAGCGAAAAGTAACCGGGCCGAAGCGGGGTTACTGAATCATGCTGCTTGTTATCTGTTAGTCCTTATCGGCATCGTCACCCTCTTCGTCATGGTCAGGACCGTGCGCGAGTCGCCACCGCCACGACGCAAGCGGTTCCAGTCCAGTTCGATGCCGATTGCAGCATTAACCAATACAACCAGGATATTCTAAACAGGCGTTTATTCTTCCTCGTATAGACACCCCCTTGTCAACTGGAATCAGGCACATTGATCACCGAGCGGGTTTTGACCATGGACTGACATCCTCGTATTCGCGTGCTGGTTAACGCTTTAAGATTTGTCCGTTTCGGGGTAACCACTATCTATACTCAGGGGCTGAGTTTGCTAAGGAAGAACAAGTGGGCTTCCCAATCTCTGTCTTAACCTCAGGATCAAATTGCGTCAGGTTCACTTTGAGACTGCCTGACAAGGCTTCGATGGTGCGCTCCAGCCAGCCATAGTGGTGTTTTGTCCAATGGGTTTCTGGGTCCGGGTCTTGTAGTGCAATCCGTTTCGACGCAACAGGGACTGCATGTGCTTGCGTAGTTCGGTTTGCTGCTGCATCAGTTTCTGGCGGAAGCGCTGCAGATCACGGTCCTGCTCCATTTGCGCCTCGGGTACGCTGACAAACGTCAGCAGACCCCTGGCATAGAATTGCGCCAGTTGCGCCGCATCGATTCGATCGGTCTTGACTTGTTTGCCGCGTGGATGACGGATACTCGTCGGCGCCACCACGTCACAGTGATAGTCTTTGTCGGTGAGATCCCGCTGCAGGGTATAACCGATATAAGATGCTTTCTAGCACAACCTCAGCTCGCACCCTGGGAACCGTTTGCTGATTTTCTCAAGCTGGTCGATTATCGCTTGCAAGATCGGCCGGCAATTGAGTCCAAGGACTTCGCCGGTCTGTTCATCCAGTGCCGAGCCGTGGAACTGCGTGTCGTCGACATCAAGGCCGATGTAGATTAGGGTTGGTTTCATAGACACCTCCTTTTTACATTTGGGTTCAGTGGCATAACTTACCACTTTGAGGTATCCATCCCGGATGGTAGCCCTCGTTTCAATTGAAAGGAGGGCCGTCTATATCTTCTATACTCCGTTAGCGGCACATAACGGATATACTCATATGGCCGATCTATAGTTGCCGCTAATTATTATTTAAAGCACCGACATCAGATATATGCTTTAAATAACTGATCGATGAACCATTGCCCTCGAAAATCAGTTGCTAGCCGCAGCCCAGGAGAACAGGATCTTGTTCGAATGTGGTGGCTCGAAAAGCAAAGTACCAAGGGTACTCTCATTTAGGAAGGCTATCTTGAAGACAATTATGCCGAGGCGATCTGGATGCTAAATTCTTTGAATTCCGGAATCGATTTTCACGGGGTAAACACAACAGACAGGTTTCCACTAAACGGAACGGAGAGGGTGCGATGTGGGACCTGCCCAAAGTGGTGCGGTAGACCCGGGTGAAATTCTTGCCAATACAGGGTCAACTGAGCACTCTCCTGGCCGCTCTATTTCTCTCGGGAGTGGGTGGAATCGTCAATCAGGTTGTATGGCAGCGCGGACTCAGGGTGTTTCTCGGTGGTAGTGAGTCCCTTAGCGCGATGCTGGTGGTCGTCGCGTTCCTCGCAGGCATTGGATTTGGCGCCGCCCTTGCCGGTAGATGGGCATCCCAACTCAAGATGCCCGTTCTGTGGCTATCCATGGTTGAGTTCCTGCTGTGCCTGACCAATTTTCTGGTCGCAATATTGCTTTCTGTCGACATCGGCGAAACGGTGTTCACCGCTCAACGATTTGCACAGTCACTTGGTGTGCCGTTGCGCTTCCTCTACGCGGTTGGTGCTTTCACCGTTTTGTCAGTTCCGACCTTGCTCATGGGCGCCACTATTCCGTTGGCCGCGGAGGTTATCCAGCGAGGACTGGGAAGCAATGAAAGGCGTTTGATTGCACTCTTGTTCGTCCTGAACACTGGGGGCGCAGCTGTTGGCGCCGTAGTAGCGAGTGCCTATCTGCTTCCTTATTATGGTCAAACGTTAGCCCTGGGCGCGGCCATCAGTTGCAACTTCGTGGCCGGGATTGCCGTCCTTCTGCTGTGGCGAGCAGCCTACGCGCCAAGCCCTCCCCGTGCGCCGATGTCACGCAACAGGGCCAGGCGAATATCGTGGCAAGAAGCAGCGGGATGGGCCATGGGATTCCTGGCCCTCGGTTACGAGATGCTGATTCTACGCACCATGGCGCTTGCACACGGCCCGCTGCCTTATGTGTTCGCTTCCGTGTTATTTATGTATCTTTTTCTTTGGTCGAGTGGTGTCTTCCTATCGTCAAAGATTTCGCTCCGCTTATCCGGCACGTTGCTTATGACCGCAGCGGCAGTGGCGATCACGCCATTGCTATATCAGTATGATCGATTCCAGGGTGATCTCCCGTTTCAACTGGCCGCGTTTATTTATTGCCTCCCATGTGTCGGATTTGGCCTGTTGTACGGGTGGTTGGTGTCCGATGCTGCAGAGCAATGGGGTGAGGATATTGGCCGATTCGCGGCTATCAACACGATAGGATCATGTTGCGGAGTTCTGTTCTTCACGCTCGTCGGCTACGAGCTATCTATAGCAAGAATGTCGTACCTGATTGCTCTGGGCCTCTTGTTCGTGTTCGTGAAGCTCGCACCAGTACCTGGCAAACGTCGAGGTAAACCGGAAAACTTGTTCGCAATGACACAACTCATCGTATTGGGTTGTGCCGCCATACTCCTTGTCGACGGACTGCAGACTTCGGCGACGAAGGATAACGGTCTTACCTCGTTCTGGGGGCGTGATGGCGTAATTGATGTTAACGAAGCGGGGAGCGTATATATTGACGGGTTGTGGCACACGAGGCTGAGTGACGGGACTTCTCACATCGGCGGGCCATGGAGCTGGACGATGGCCGCGGCAGGAGTCCTCGCTCACCCAAAAGATCAGATCAGAGATGTGCTGGTTGTAGGACTTGGCGTGGGATTGACGGCAACAACTCTGACAGGGCTCGATCATGTGCAGGTTGACGTCTATGAAATTAATCACAGCTTCAAGAACGTGCTCTACGCGTATCCAGGCGGATCACTTCACGTGCTTGATAACCCCAGAGTGAAGGTATTTTGGCAGGACGCCCGCAGCGGTCTAGCGCTGAACACGAAAAAATACGATTTGATTATATCCTCGCCTCTCGAGCTCAGGCAATCAGGCAGCTCGCTGCTCTTGTCCCAGGAGTATTTCCGGCTTCTTCGTTCCCGTTTGAAGGACGATGGAGTAGTAGCGCTCTACTCGCGGGAGGTGGACTGGAAACAGACGCAGCTGGTGGTTAACACCGTCGCATCGGTATTTTCGCATACGGTTACCATTGCAAAGGGAGTCGTCACCCTGGCGTCGAATACTGTCCTCGACCTGTCAGCAAGACGAATCCAGAAAAGAATCGCCACGCACGCCGATGAACCATTATATCGTCAGATCGCAGCTTACCGGAGAGCGAATCGGGTAAAATTTGTAAGACTAATGGGGAAACTGCCTGACGTTACCCCGACGAACGGTTTAATCATTACTGATCAGCACCCTTTGATTGAATATCCCGACGTCGTCAACAAGCTGGTGGGGCGTTTAGACGAGTAGTCCACAGGGACAGGGTGACTCCACGGGAGAGTCCACAGGGGGGAGAGTCCACAGGGACACACACGTCTCGCAGTAGGGGCGCCGGGTAACCGGCGTCCCTACTGCGAGACAGGACACACGCTCCTTAAATGCTCCGCGACGTAAAGCGGTGAGTTATGCGGCCCAGGTCAGCGGAATTTTTACAGTCACACGCAACCCGCCCAGTTCGGATCTCGTAAACGTCAGGCTGCCCCGGTAGTAATCCAGGATATCGCGGCAAATGCCGAGCCCCAAACCATGTCCCGCCACGCTTTCGTCCAGCCGCTGACCGCGCCGGTTCAGTTGCTGTATCTGTTCGGATTCAAGCCCGCGACCATCGTCTTCAAATGTGAGATCGAGCCATCCATCGACCGAGCCAGCCGTAAAACGTGCGCGCGAGCGGGCAAACTTGCACGAATTATCGAGCAGGTTCCCGATCAGTTCGAGCATGTCGTCGCGATCGAATCCCGGGGTTTCGAACTGGTTGTCGATTTCAGTTTCGATATCGATGCCGGGGTATATCTTGCGCAACACGTCGGTCATGTAATTCATTTCTTCGGCGATGTGTAACACCCCCGCGGTGCTCGACGAGCCCGAGATTCGCGCCCGCCTCAGTTCGCGCTCGAGAATATTTCTGATCTCGTCGAGCGCTTCTGCTGTCTCCGCTCGCGGCCCGTTTTCCTGCTGGATCACCAGCAATTGAAGTGGACGCTTGAGTTCATGCGCGAGGTTACCCATCGCATTGCGGGTGCGCACGATGCGCTGGCCGAGGTGTTCGGCCAGTTTCTCGATTTCCGTCACCAGCGGGATGACTTCGAGCGGCATCGACACGCCCGCAGGTTTGCTTTCCATATGCCGTATCGCCGCCAGGTTCATGCGCAGCCAGTCGAATACTCCGAAGGCCTGGCGCAAGGTGCGTTGCTGCAGGAAAAACAACAGCACGGCGACAACCACGACGAGCCCGGCGATGACCGCCGAGTATCGCAACAAACGGTTTTGAAACGGCGCGATATCCTCGGCAACCCAGATCCTGATCGCCTGGCCATTCTTCGTCACCGTCTGATGCCAGACCAGCCAACGCTCGTCACCCGGACCGTCGGCCTGGTAATCGCGGCCGGGCGGTTGTATCTCTTGTATTCCGGGAAAATCGGCATCGAACAGCGAGCGCGAGATAATCACCTGCTGGTCGACCGCGACATAAAAGTAATGCCCCGAGCGGACCCGGTTGTAGACGGTCGACATTCGATCCGGGTCGATTTTCCAGCCTTGTGCCGGATCCTGGTAGATGACCAGGGCAATACTTTCAGCATCGTGCTGTAAATGCGTCAGGATATAGTCGTGCAGTAGCTGCTGCACAAAAAAATACATCGCGATCAGCAGGCCGATCATCACCACCAGCAGGTTGAGGCTGAGGTTGCGCGCTATCCTTTTCCTGAGACTGTACATATCGATATTTCGCCAGCGGACCCGAATCAGGGCGCCAGGCGGTATCCCTGGCCCCGGTGCGTGGTAATCCGCGCCTTGCCGAGAATGGAGCGCAGGCGATTCACGTAAACTTCGATCACGTTGCTATCCTTGATCTGCTCTTCCTCGTAAACATGCTCGCTAAGTTCGGTTTTCGACAGGATCTTGCCCGGGTTCAGCATCAGGTAGCGCAACAACCTGAATTCGATGGCGGTGAGGTGGATTCCTGCCGAGCCGGCAATCGAGACCTCGCGGGCATCGGTATCGAGAACGATGTCGTCGAGCCGCAGGCTATTGTCCGCGCGGCCGAAACGCCGGCGCAGGATTGCCTCGAGGCGGGCCAGCAATTCCTCGAATTCGAACGGCTTGCCAAGATAATCATCGGCGCCGGCGCGCAGACCGTCGACGCGTTCCTGCCAGGAATCCCGCGCGGTCAGAATCAGCACGGGCGTCTCGAGCTTGCGTTCGCGCCAGCAAGCCAGCACCTCGAGCCCGGACTTCTGCGGCAGCCCCAGGTCCAGAATGATACCGTCGAAATCTTCCTGCAGGGCGAGAAACTCGGCGTCGACACCGTTGTTGCACCACTCGACCACGTAGCCCGACGATTTCAGCTTGCGCATCAGGTAATCCGCCAGCCTGGCGTCGTCCTCGGCCAGCAAAAGCTTCAATCCTCGATCTCCTGCTCCAGTATCGTTCCGTCGCGGGCGTCGACCTCGACCTTTACGACGCGGCCGTCGCTGCGTAGAAACTCGAACTCGTAAACGATGGCGCCGCGCTCGCCTTCGACCTCGAGGTCGAGCAATTTGCCGTATTCTTTCGGCGGAAACTGCTCCAGGATGGTTTCGAGCGGCATGATTTCACCCTGTCTGACCAGTTCGCGAATTTGCGCCTGGCTCAAATCCTCGCTCGCGGCAACCTGGCAGCTAATCGTCCCAGCGACCAACGCCGGGAATAACAACATCATCTTCATCGAATCGGCCTCGTTCGGCATCGCGATGGCAGGCATTGCATTGGCTCAACGATTTCACCCGCTCGTTGCCGGCGACAAACCGCGCCGGAATCTCGTCGTGTTTGTGCACGAAGTAGGGCAACTCGGTAATGCGCAGCGGCGCCGCATCGCCCAGGTTTCTGAACATCTTCCGATAGGTCAGGCGAGCGCTTTCGCGCACCAGGTAACCCTCGATCTCGTGGCGCGTTGTCGCATCGAGCACGGCATTTTCGCCAAAGTGGTCCTCGAGCCCCGCCATGATTTTCCGCCAACTTTGCTGCGGCAGCAACATCGCGGGATAAGCCATGTGGCAACTGCCGCATTCTTCCGCGTAGGCCTGGTTCATCGGCATCGCGCCCCGGCGATCATTATCGTCGTCTTGCTCGCGATACTCCTGACCCAGATCATGATCATCGGTTTCGAGACTGCTGGAAGCAAGGCTTTGCCCGAAGCCGTAAAAGCTTACGATCAGGATCGAAGCGAGCATCGCATATCCCGCGGCCATGGTAAATTTAGGTGTCATCATATTACTCCGCTAAAACTTACTGGCCCGCGAGCCAGGTTAAAATATCGG
>Ga0210366_10000105_pt1 | contig 10968 bp, 6 predicted proteins | sample S641metaT_FD_190380 | JGI IMG/M metagenome (GOLD analysis project Ga0210366, IMG submission 190380) | Metatranscriptome of estuarine sediment microbial communities from the Columbia River estuary, Washington, United States - S.641... | ecosystem: Environmental > Aquatic > Marine > Intertidal... | reverse complement strand
GATACCGGTATCGCAATCCAGTTTGATCGTCGCAAGTTCGTAGGACATGGGTAAAAAGTGCAGCGATTCGCGCAGGTTTTCGCCCACCTTACCGCCTATCTCATTGGCGTGCGCGATCACGCCATCGAGACTGCCGAATTCCTCTATCCACTTTGCCGCCGTCTTTGGCCCCACTTTGGGCACGCCGGGTATATTGTCCGACGCGTCACCCATCAGGGCGAGATAATCTATAATCTGGTTAGCGCTGACCTGGAATTTTTCGACGACCCCGGCCTCATCCATGAACTGGTTGTTCATGGTGTTGATCAGACTGACGTTGGCGTTGACCAGTTGCGCCATATCCTTGTCGCCGGTGGAAATCAGCACCCGGTAACCCTGCTCGGTTGCCTCGCGGCTCATGGTGCCAATGATGTCGTCTGCTTCGACACCTTCGACACAGATCAACGGCAGGCCACGCGCCCTGATGATTTCGTGCAAGGGCTCGATCTGTTCGCGCAAATCATCCGGTATCGGTGGCCGATTGGCTTTGTAATCCGGATAGATTTCGTTACGGAAGGTCTTGCCCTTGGCGTCGAAAACAACCCCGATCAGATCGGGCTGCTCATCGATGATTAGCTTGTTCAGCATGTTCAGCACGATGTAAATAACGTGCGTCGGCCGGCCGTCCGGGCTCGACAGGTTAACACCGCGCGCGTGGTAGGCGCGAAACAGGTAGGAACTGCCGTCCACCAGTACCAGTTTTTTTTGTTTCTCTTGATTCATACAGATGCGTTAAGATACCCAATTCCGTTTGCGGATCATATCACAGCCGTGGCGGCAACCATGTCGCTTCGCGGCGATTCCATTAGCGAGATTTCATGTCGGTTTACACTTCTGTTGATAGCGAGCGGCTCGAAGGCTTTTTACGGCGTTACGACATCGGCAAGGCGCTTGCGTTTGCCCCGGTCGCCGAAGGTATAACCAACTCGAACTATATGCTCGAGACGGATCAAGGTCGCTACGTGTTGACCCTGTACGAGCATCACAGCGATGATGAGCTCGACTATATGCTGCGCCTGCAGCGCCACCTCGCCGAACGCGGTGTACGCTGCTCACAGCCGGTAACTGATCGCCGTGGCGAGTTCTTTTCAAGCCTGAACCAACGGCCCGCGGCGATCATTACACGCATCGAAGGTGAAGTGCAGAGCCCGCCCACGCTCGAGCAATGCGCGCTGATCGGCGCCGAACTGGCGCGCTTTCACCTGGCCGGCGTCGATTTCGAGCTTGCCCGCGCCAATCCGCGTGGCCTCGACTGGATGGTCGCCGTAAGTGACATGCTTGCGGAATTCCTCGGCGAGGAAGATCAACGAGCCATCGAAGCCAGCCTGCAGGCGGCGCAGGCTTTCGATCTCGAAGCCTTGCCACAGGGCGCGATTCATGCTGACCTGTTCCATGACAACGCGCTGTTTCACGGCTCCGAACTCGGCGGGATACTCGATTTCGATTACGCCTGCAGTGGAGCCTTCGGCTTCGATATCGCCGTGCTGTTGAACGACTGGTGCCTCGATGCGCACTTACAGCTGGTCGGCAGCCGCATCAATGCCATTCTCGAGGCTTACCGCCAACACCGGGATCTGACAGGCATCGAGATCGAGGCGCTGCCGTTGATGCTGCGGCTCGCGGCGTTGCGCTTCTGGCTGTCACGGCTTTATGACAAAACCTTCCCGCTCAGCGGCGAACTAACCTACATCAAGAGCCCCAATACGTTTCGCGACATGCACCGTCTGCGTAGTTCACAGATACCCCTGGCCGAGATCTAGTCCGGCTCCAGTCGCGCACGGCATTGGGCAAATTCACTTGCCGATGCAAAAGCTGGAAAAAATTTTTCCAAGCAGGTCATCGCTGGTGAATTCCCCGGTAATTTCATTGAGACTGCGTTGCGCCTGGCGCAGGTCTTCGGCCATCAACTCGCCGCAGCGTGATTGTTCGAAACCGTGCGCTGCCTGGCGCACGAATTCCAGCGCGCGCTGCAGGGCATCGACGTGGCGCCGCCGCGCCATGAAGGCGTGATTATCCTGGTTAAAGTCGGCAGCCTTGCCGGTAATGCTGTCGATCAACGCATCCATGCCGCTGCCGGTTAAGGTCGAGACGTACAGCCGATCCTGCTCGCCAGCGACGGTCGGGTCGAGCAAATCACTTTTACTGTATACCAGCAGTAAGCGGGTATTGGCACCCCTGTCGGCGCGTAGCGTTGCCAGCTCATCGAGAATGCGTTGATCCGCTTCGACGAGACCTTTGCCTGCATCGACCAGGTAAATCACCACGTCGGCCTGGCCGATGGACTCCCAGGCGCGCCGGACGCCCTCGCGTTCGACGGGGTTCTGCGTTTCGCGCAGGCCGGCCGTGTCATTGATCTTGATCGGAATGCCGCGCAACGAGATATGCTCGCGCAGCACGTCGCGGGTGGTGCCCTCGATTTCAGTCACTATGGCGGCTTCGTAACCGGCGAGATAGTTTAGCAAACTCGATTTGCCGGCGTTGGGCAGACCGGCAATCGCTACGCCGAGACCTTCCTGCAGAGTTCTGCCTTGCTGCGCCTGCTGCAACAGGAGCTGCAGGCGCCGCAGGGTATCCTGCACGCGTTTGTCGATATCGCTGCTGGCGAGAAAGTCGATCTCTTCTTCGGCGAAATCGAGCGCCGCTTCGATATAGGCCCGCAGCTCGACGAGCGCATCGACCAGCTCGTTCACCTGGGCGGAGAAACGCCCTTCTAACGAACGCATCGCCGCCCTGGATGCGGCGCGGCTGCCCGATTCGATCAGGTCGGCGATGGCCTCGGCCTGCGCCAGGTCGAGTTTGCTGTTCAGAAAAGCACGTTCCGAAAATTCGCCCGGGCGCGCCAGCCTGGCGCCCAGCGCACAGACGCGTTCGAGCAACATGTCGAGCACGATGGGGCCGCCATGTGCCTGCAGTTCGACACAGTCCTCACCGCTGAAACTGTGTGGTGCCCTGAAATACAGACACAATCCATGGTCGATCGCCTGGTTCTCCGTGTCGAGGAATTGACGAAACTGGATCAGGCCGGCTTGCAGGCGGCTACGGCTGAGGCTTTCGGCGATGCTGAGCGCATCCGCCCCGGAAAGACGCACGATGCCGATTCCGCCCATGCCCGGCGGCGTGGCAATCGCTGCGATAGTATCGGGTGCTGATTTCGACGATGACATTGCGGCGCGCTACAGTGTCGAACTCATCGGGCCCGGCGGCTGCTTACTTGCCCCCGGCTTCGATGCGTTTGGTAATCACCCACTGCTGGGCGATCGACAGGGTATTGTTGACTACCCAGTATAAAACCAGCCCGGACGGGAAGAAGGCGAAGAACACGGTAAACACGAAGGGCAGGGCCATCATCACCTTGGCCTGGATCGGGTCCGGCGGCGGCGGATTCAAACGCTGCTGAATGACCATGCTGATACCCATCAAAATCGGCAACACATAGTAGGGGTCCATCACCGACAGGTCCTTGATCCAGAAGATGAAAGGCGCCTGGCGCAGGTCGACACTTTCCAGCAATGCCCAGTAGAGAGCGATGAATACCGGTATTTGCACCAGGATCGGCAGACACCCGCCCATCGGGTTAATCTTCTCGGTCTTGTACAGATCCATCATCGCCTGATTCATCTTCTGGCGATCGCTGCCGTAGCGCTCCTTCAGGGTTTTCAGTCGCGGCGCGACCTTGCGCATCTTCGCCATCGAGCGATAACTGGTTTCCGACAGCTTGTAGAACAAGGTCTTGACGGTCAGGGTCAGCAAGATGATCGCTACTCCCCAGTTGCCGACGAAGCTGTGGTACCACGACAATAGCCAGTAAAGCGGCTTGGAAAGAAAAGTCAACACTCCATAATCGACGGTTAGCTCGAGCCCGGGCGATATTTCTTCCAGTCGTTTTACGATCTTCGGACCGACGAATAGCTGACTGGCGAATTCGCCACTAGTGCCCGGTGCAACCACCAGGTTGCCCGAGCGTAAACCGATGGTATAGGTCGGTGGACTGCGCCTGGTATTAGCGATGCTGTAAATCAGGTTGACTTCCTGCTGATCGGGTATCCAGGCCGACAGGAAATAGTGATGGATCATCGCGATCCAGCCGCCCGTCGATTTCAGCTTCAGCTGACTCTCTTCCATATCGTCAAAATTGACTTTTTCGTACTTGGTCTCTTCGTTGTAATACACCGCCCCGGTATAGGTATAAAGCAGGCGCGAGGTTTCCAGCGGTGGGCTGCGCTGGATCTGGCGATATTCGCTGGCTTGCCAATCCTGATCTGACTGGTTGCTGATGCGATGCCTGACATCGATCAGGTATTTACCGGGTTCGAAATGATAACTCTTCACCACATCGACGCCGTTTTCACTCCAATAGAGCGGCACAACGAGTTCCGACTGCCCCTGCTGGAGTTCATAGGACATCTGTTCGGCACGGTACAGACTGTGATGTGTTGGCGCGGTAGATTCCTTGTTACGCAATCCACTTTGCACGATATACAAGGAATCGCTATCGCTATGCAACAGTTCCAGCCAGTCCTTGGGTTTTTCCAGCGACGTCGGGTATTTCTTCAATTTCAGCGAGCGGATGACACCACCCCGCGTATCGATCAGAACTCGGATGACATCGGTATCTACCTGTATCAGCTCCGCTGTTGCCATAGCGGATGTTTCTTCGCTAGTGGCAGCGCCGATATCAATATCAGTGGACATCGTGGTGGGGACCGAATCGGCCAGATCGGGTAAATCGTCCACCACTGCCGGAACGCTGGAATCTGTTGTGCTGCCTTGGCTCTGAGTCTGGGTCTGGCTCACCGGCTGTGGGCCATAATCGGCCTGCCACTGCTGCCAAATCAACATGCCGACGAAAACCAGTGCGGCGAATAAAAACAGGCGGGTATTATCCATGTTTATGCTCTTTGCCGGGCACCGGATCGTAGCCGCCGGCATGCCAGGGATGACAGCTGGAAACACGCTTTACGGCAAGCCACGAACCACGCAGCACACCATGAGCTTCGAGCGCTTCGAGCGCGTATTGAGAACAGCTGGGGGTGTAACGACAATGGGTACCGATCACCGGACTCAGCAGGTAGCGATAAGCCTGGATCATTACTATCAGAGGAGCTGTCAGGATTTTGCGCATTGCTTGATAATGCTGTTCCAATGTTGATCCATGGCGGCTCGGATCTGTTCCGGGCCGGCTAAAACTATCTCACGTCTTACCATGATTACCAGGTCCCGCGCCGGCAATCGGTGCTGAGCTTTGCGAAAGCTCTCGCGAAACAGCCGTTTGAGCCGGTTTCGACCGACGGCCTTAGGTACCTGTTTACGCGCGATAGCAAAACCCAGGCGCGGACACTCGCCCGTCTTTCGTCCTATCAGGATCGTTATGCAGGCGTCAGCACATCGAATATTATCCTGGAATACCTGCTTAAACTCGCTGGCTCGCGTTAATCTCAGCCGTCTTGGGAAAGATTCGCCGGCATCCGCGGCCACGTCAAGGCGTGAGACGCGCTCTGCCTTTAGCGCGACGCGCTTTTATAACACCTCTGCCGCCACGGGTTTGCATGCGCGCGCGGAAACCATGCGTTCTGGCGCGTTTAATATTACTGGGTTGAAATGTACGTTTCATGTCAAACGCCTCGGCTCACTGTTTGTCGCTTTCAACAAGGCGCGACAATGTACTGTTAGAGTAGTGCCACGTCAATAATTAATTACTCGGGGCCTACAGTTTTCGCTAATTTCGCAGGGCATCAGCCGATCCAGTGGCAAATCGCAGAAAACATCGCCTGTTTTGGGAATCCCCCCTTTGCGCGGGCTGTGGATAAGTATAATATTGTGGGCCGGCCGGCATCGGGTCCGAAACGATAGTGTCACGACCCTTTACCGCCGCGAATAGACGCCAAATCCGTATTTCGACAGGCCCTGAAACACCGGGTTCGGCAGGTTTATCGATTCCGGAGCGCGGTAACACCGATATATTTGAAGCAACAGAGTTAAACGGGAAAAACTTGAATTCAATCTGGCAACAGTGTATTTCCTGCCTCGAAGGCGAAATCAGCGAGCAGCAACTCAATACCTGGATTCTGCCGCTGCAGGTTGAAGCGGATCCTGACTCATTAAAATTACTCGCACCCAATCGCTTTGTAATGGACTGGGTGCGCAAACATTTTCTCGACCGAATCCGAGAGCTGGTTGCCAGTCTCGATGACAGTAAATCAATCTCGGTAAGCCTCGCCATCGGCTCGCAAAACCCGGATATCCCAACTCAGTCCGCGGCGCCAGCGCCCGTGGCACCAGCGCGAGCCTATCGCTCCGCGGGGCTCAATGAGGCGCACAGGTTTCGTAATTTTGTCGAGGGTAAATCCAACCAGCTGGCACGCGCCGCGTCGATTCAGGTCAGCAGCCATCCGGGTTCCGAGTACAATCCACTGTATATATACGGTGGTGTGGGTCTCGGGAAAACCCATTTGATGCACGCTATCGGTAACCAGATTCGCGAAAACAAGCCGAATGCCAATATTCTCTATGTCAACTGCGAGCGCTTCGTATCGGACATGGTAAAGGCCTTGCAACACGGGCGCATGAACGATTTCAAGAATTCCTATCGTAGCCTGGATGCGTTGCTAATCGACGATATTCAGTTTCTCGCAGACAAGAGCCGTTCACAGGAGGAGTTCTTTCATACCTTTAACTCGCTCTACGAGGCACACGCGCAAATGGTGATCACCTGCGACCGCTTCCCCAAGGAAATCGAGGGCCTGGAAGATCGCATACGCTCGCGCCTCGGTTGGGGCCTTGCCGTGGACATCAAGCCTGCGGATCTCGAAACCCGTGTAGCAATACTGAATAGCAAGGCGGAGCTGGCCAACGCGGATGTCCCGGCCGAAGTTGCGTTCTTCATTGCCGAACGCTTCAAGTCGAACATACGCGAACTCGAAGGCGCATTGAAACGCGTGGTTGCGCACTCGAGGTTTACCGGCCAGCCGATCACCCAGGAGTTTGCGCGCCAGGCGCTAAAAGAATTGTTAGCGGTGCAAGACAAGCCGATTACCATCGATAATATACAAAAGCTGGTAGCTGAATATTTTAAAATTCGTGTGGCCGATCTGCTATCCAGTCGGCGCAATCGCTCCATAACGCGCCCGCGACAGATCGCAATGTCGCTGGCCAAGTCGTTGACTAGACACAGTTTGCCCGAGATCGGCAATGCTTTTGGTGGTCGCGATCACACCACCGTGTTACATGCCTGTCGCAAGATCGCGGAACTTCGCAGCGAGGACCAGCGCATCGATGAAGATGTAGAAACGCTGGCACGCATGTTGAGCAACTAACAGACAGGTAGGGTAGAACCTGTGGAAAAGCTATTGATGATAAGATGGACTGATTTTATCCCGCAGTTATTCACAGCTTAGTCCCGCCGGGCAAACAGGGTTCAATAGTGATTACTGAGTATAAGTTTCTGATATTAAAGGATAAAACGGAGTTGTTCTGTAATCAGGGTGTTACTAATAACAACAGCAAGTTAGATATATAAATGAAAACAACTATTAAGAGAGAAGACCTGCTCGCACCGTTACAACATGTAATCGGTGCCGTCGAACGGAGACAGACATTACCGATTCTGGGCAATATACTGTTTAAGTCAACGGGTGGTGACCTTACGCTTACTGCAACTGATCTCGAAATTGAAATGGTCGCTACGGTCAACGCTGCCAGCATAGCCGATTTTCAGACCACCATCCCGGCGCGCAAGCTACTCGATATTTGTAAGGCCCTGCCTGAGGGTTCGACCATCAATTTCAATATTGAGGATAATCGGGTGTCACTGACTTCGGCTCGCAGCCGATTTTCGCTCGCAACGCTGCCCGCACAGGATTTCCCAAGCCTGGATGAGATAGAGGTACAGCACTCATTTTCGATCCCACAAAAACTGTTGAAAGGGCTTTTCGATAAAACCTCTTTCGCTATGGCCCAGCAGGATGTCCGCTATTACCTGAACGGAATATTGATGGAGATTTCTCCGGCACTTATAAAACTCGTCGCAACCGACGGTCATCGTCTGGCCTTGAGTCAGGCAACACTCGACAGCGGCGTTGGCGAAGACCGGCAGATCATAATTCCGCGCAAGGCGGTATTGGAACTCTCTCGTTTACTCGATTCCAGCAATACCACCGCGCGTTGCGAATTAAGCCAGAATCATTTTCGTTTGGAAACAGATTCGCTGATGTTCACCACCAAACTGATCGATGGAAAATTCCCGGACTATCAGCGTGTCATTCCCGTTGACGGTAACAAAACGATGCGCGTCGAGCGTGAAACGCTGAAGCACGCCATGAGCCGAATTGCCATTTTGTCGAACGAGAAATACCGCGGAATCCGCCTGTCGTTTTCACCCGGTAACCTGTCGATCCAGGCCAATAATCCGGACCAGGAGGAAGCCGAGGAGGAATTGCAGGTCGACTACAGTGAAGGCGATATGGAGATAGGTTTTAACGTGACTTATCTGATCGATGTCCTTAACGTACTTGGTTCCGAGAAAGTGCAGGTGAAGCTCAAGGATTCGAACAGCAGTGCCATCATTAGTGATAGTGAAGACGAATCCAGTCTGTACGTAGTGATGCCGATGCGCCTGTAGGGAAGAGTGAAACACCCATGGCGATCCGTCAGCTGAGCCTGACAGATTTTAGAAACCTGCGCAGCACGACGCTAGATTTCAGCAGCGACACCAATCTCGTTACCGGTGCTAATGGTTCCGGAAAGACGAGTTTACTGGAAGCTATTTACGTGCTGTGCCAGGCCCATTCCTTCCGTACCCACCAACTGAAACAATGCGTCAGGCATGGTCAATCCAGCTTCTTGTTGTTTGGTCGATTCACAGGTTTCAAGGCGGGTTTGTCCAAATCCGATAAAAAGCTCGAGATTCACGTCAATGGCGAATCGATAAAGCGACGTTCTGAACTGGTGCGCAGGGTGCCGGTGCGGGTCGTCAATCCCGACAGTTTCGAGTTGATTGATGGGCCACCGCAAAAGAGGCGGGGGTTTATCGATTGGAGTTTGTTTCACGTGGAACATGACTATGCCGAGACCTGGGGTGACTTCAATCATGCGTTACGCCAGCGTAATCGATTATTAAAAAGTCGCCAGGATCTACACCTGCTGGAATACTGGGATGGACACCTGGTAAGGCCTTCGATTTCGTTGCAGCTGATGCGTCAGCATCAGTGCCAGCAACTGCGGGAGATTATGATTACAGAGTTTGGCGAGCTACTGGACGGTATTCCCATAGAGATCGAGTACCGTCATGGTTGGCCTGCAGGAACAGAACTCAGTGATGCATTGAAACAACAGCGCCAACGCGATATCAAAAGCGGTTTTACCAACGCCGGAGTGCACCGGGACGATCTGATGTTTACGTCAGAGGGACGTAAGGCCGACGAGGTCTTGTCGAGAGGGCAGAGTAAACGGTTGTGCATGGCATTGCTGATGGCGTCACTTAAGCTGGTCGGGCAGAAAACCGGCAAGCAAATCATTTTACTGATAGATGATTTGCATTCCGAGCTCGATCAGACTGCGCAACAAAAGATTTATCGGCAACTTACGGATATGGATCTGCAACTGTTTGTCAGTAATATCGACGAACGGCTACCGGAGGGCTTGCATACAAAAGAATTCAAAATGTTTCACGTGGAACATGGTACAATCAAGCCTCGAAATTTCAGCTAGACCCTTTCATGTCAAACTACGATTCCACTAGCATTCAGGTGCTAAAAGGTCTCGATGCTGTACGCAAAAGGCCGGGGATGTATATCGGTGATACCGATGACGGCACCGGTTTGCATCATATGGTATTTGAAGCCGTAGATAACTCGATCGACGAAGCCCTGGCCGGGCACTGCAGTGAGATCAGGGTCGTGATTCATAGCGACGGATCGGTATCGGTGAAGGATAACGGGCGCGGCATACCGGTCGACATTCACAAGGGAGAGGGACGTTCCGCGGCCGAAGTCATCATGACGGTATTGCATGCGGGCGGAAAGTTTGACGACAATTCATATAAGGTATCCGGTGGATTGCACGGCGTCGGTATTTCGGTGGTCAATGCGCTGTCCGAGACCCTGTCGCTACGTATCAAACGGCAGGGGAAACTATATACCCAGGAATACCGGCTGGGTGAACCCCAGGGCGACCTGCAGGAAATCAAGGACACCGATCAGACAGGCACCGAGTTACGCTTTTTGCCGAGCCCGAAGATATTTGCAGACATTGAGTTTCACTACGAAATCCTAGCCAAACGTTTACGCGAATTATCATTCCTTAATTCGGGTGTTCGCATTCATTTATTTGATGAACGCAGCAACAAGGAAGACCTGTTCGAGTATGAGGGTGGAATCTGCGCGTTCGTGGAGCATCTCAATAAAAACAAGACGCCTATCCACGACAAGGTCATCAGCATAACCATGGAGCAGGATCACGTCGCAGTCGAAGTTGCGATGCAGTGGAATGATTCTTACCAGGAAAATATCTTCTGTTACACCAACAACATCCCGCAACGTGACGGTGGCACTCATTTGTCTGGTTTTCGTGCCGCACTGACGCGCACGCTCAATCAATACATAGAAAACAGCCAGATCAAAAAGGAAAAGATCACTACCGGGGGTGACGATGCCCGCGAGGGGCTCACCGCGGTTCTGTCGGTCAAAGTTCCCGATCCGAAGTTTTCATCGCAAACCAAGGAAAAGCTGGTATCGTCCGAAATCAAGGGTATCGTCGAGTCGGTGGTCAGCGAACGCCTCAAGGATTATCTCGAGGAAAATCCTGCCGACGCCCGTACTATCAGCAGCAAAATACTGGAAGCGGCGAGGGCCCGAGAAGCGGCGCGCAAAGCGCGCGAAATGACGCGACGCAAGGGTGCGCTCGATATCGCCGGTTTGCCAGGGAAACTCGCCG
>Ga0210366_10000104_pt1 | contig 11008 bp, 9 predicted proteins | sample S641metaT_FD_190380 | JGI IMG/M metagenome (GOLD analysis project Ga0210366, IMG submission 190380) | Metatranscriptome of estuarine sediment microbial communities from the Columbia River estuary, Washington, United States - S.641... | ecosystem: Environmental > Aquatic > Marine > Intertidal... | reverse complement strand
CGATAAAATCATTAGCCGATTGAACACGAAACCGCGCATCTGGCTGGTAGCCGTCTCATAGCCTGGGTCATCGCTCAAACCGGGATAGTACACTTGCCTCACCGAACGATGGCCTGCCAGATATTCTGCCACCAGCTGAGCGTTGGCGCAGTGGCGCTCCATGCGCAGCGCCAGCGTCTTCAGGCCGCGCAGCACCAGCCAGCAGTCCATCGGCCCCGGCACCGCCCCGATGGCGTTCTGCAGGAATTTCAGCTTCTCATATGCCTCGCCATCGCTGGTCAGGATCGCCCCGCCGATCACGTCCGAGTGACCGCCAAGGTACTTGGTCGTGCTGTGCACAGCGTAATGGGCCCCCAGCGCCAGCGGCTGCTGCAGGAACGGGGAGGCGAAGGTGTTGTCCACCGCGATCTGCGCTCCAGGGTTTACGCTTCGCACCTGCTTGCAGATCGCACCGATATCGGCGATCTTGAGCAGCGGGTTGGTAGGCGTCTCCAGCCACACCAGGCGCGTCTCCGGTCGCACAGCCGCCGTTACAGCCTCCAGGTCGCTCATATCCACATAGCTGAAAGCCAGCCCATACGCCTGCAGCACTTTGTCGAACAGGCGGTACGTGCCCCCATACACGTCGTCCCCGACCAGCACGTGCTCCCCGGGTCCCACCAGCCTCAGCAGCGTGTCGGTGGCTGCCATGCCGGAGGCGAACGCCAGCCCGAAATCGGCGCCCTCTAGCGCGGCCAGACAGGCTTCGAGCGCCGTGCGGGTCGGGTTCCCGGTGCGCGAATACTCGTAGCCCTTATGGACGCCCACCTCGCTCTGCACGTAGGTGGAGGTCTGGTAGATAGGCGTCATGATCGCCCCGCTAGCCGGGTCCGGCGTCTGCCCGGCGTGGATGGCCAGGGTTTCGAAGTTGTAGTCTGGTTCCATTAACAGTCCCTTTAGCAACGAAATGCTGAGCTGAGGCTCAATCAAGTAAGTGTGTCAGGCGTGTGGGGCAAATATACCATTTACACCTCAGATTGGGGGAATGAGAGGGGAGGAAAGGTCACTGCTCCGGCAGCTTGTCCGGGTTGGCAATCGCCCAGATGCGCTGGATACGGCCTTCGCCGATTTCCAGCATGACGATCACGAACGGCGTGCCATCCGGATCGCGCAGGATCAGCGCCGGGCGGGAGTTTACATATGCGAAGCTGGCACGGCTGCCGGAGGGGGCCAGCCGGGTCGAAGACATGACGAATCGGGCGACCGCTTCCGCACCGTATACGGGCTGGGTGGCAGCACCGCTGACCTTGCCGCCGCCGTCCGCCCAGAAGACCGCCTCTTCGGCGAGCATGCTCACCAGCCCCTGCACATCCCCGGTGTTGATGGTGTGTGTGAAACTCTCCAGCATGCGCTGGTGCTCCTCCGGGGTGGCTTTGAAGCGTGGCTTGTTGGCGCTGATATAGGCTTTCGCCCGGCTGAACAATTTCCGGCAGGCAGCCTCGGAGCGCTCCAGTATGGCAGCGATCTCGCTGTATTCGTACTCGAAGACCTCTCGTAATATGAAGACCGCCCGCTCCAACGGGGTCAGGTTCCCGATCAGCACCATGAATGCCATCGAAATCGAGTCGTAATCGTTAGGCAGTTCGTTTGAGCGTGCCATGGCAGGGTTGGAGTCATCCAGAAGCGGTTCCGGAAGCCAGGGTCCGATATAAGTTTCCCGTTGGATGCGGGAGGAGGTTAGCAGGTTCAGGCATAGGCGAGTGACGATGGTGGTGAGCAAGGCTTTGGGCAACTGCACGGTATCAGGGTCGACGGACTGGTAGCGGATATAAGCCTCCTGCAGGATATCCTCGGCCTCGAAGACGCTGCCAAGCATGCGGTAAGCGATGGAAAACAATAAGGGTCGGTAGCGTTCGAACTCATCCATATGCGCATCCGGGAGCGGCAGCCTCGCCGGGTTGCCGCTCCCGTCAACTATACCACCACTCATCGAGATGGTTCGGAGACCTTCTGGGAGGCGGTTTCTGCTGCAGACTGCTTGTAGCGCTTTTTGCCCAGCCAGAAGAAGAACCCCGGGAAGCGGCGCTCGATGACCAGGAACGCGAAGATCATCCAGACGAAGAAGTCCCGTACATAGACTGCCAGCTTACCACGCAGGACGGGTCCCACAGGCTGGTCCGCTGGGTAGCCAAAGAAACCGACCGCATCGTGCGGCCCCATGGCGATGCCTTGCCCGTAGTAAGCGAAGCTGAGATGTACCCGAGTTTTGCCATTCAGCGTGGCTGCCAGGTTGTCGGCCGCGTGCGCGCCGCGGATGAGGGCGGTAAACAGGCTCATACGAACCGGGTTGCCGGGTTCTTCCAGCGGGTGGGAAGCGTCGCCAACTGCATAGACATCCGGGTTAGAGAGCGAGCGTCCGTAGCGGTCCACGACGACCTGGCCGAGTCGGTTGACCTTGAAGCCCGACCGCTCTCCCAGCACGGGTGCCCGGAAGCCGCCCGCCCAGAGGGTGAGATCGGCGGGTACGTTCTCCCCGTTGTTCAGCTCGATGGAGTCGGCGTGCAGCGCGAGTACGGTGCTGTCTTCGATCACTGTGATTCCCTGCTTCTGGAAGGATTGGCGAAAATGGCGTTCCACCCGCGGCCCTTTGAACGCACCGAACCTGCCCGCCGTCAGCAGGGTAACCTCCAGGGCAGGCCGGTAGCCTTTGATCTCCGCCGCTACCTCGATCCCGGTGGCTCCCCCACCGGTCACCACCACCCGCTGCCCGTCTTTCAGTGAGATGAGCTTCTCGCGCAGCGCGGCTGTCCCATTCGGACCGCCGGGGTCGAGCACGTAGGCGTGCTGGCGGATGCCGGGCACGCGGGTCTGGTCCACCTGGCTGCCCAGGGCATAGATCAGATAGTCATACTCCAGCGTACACTCGCCGGAATTCAACTCGATCTTATGGGCTTGCTGGTCGATCCCAGAAACCCATCCTTGCAGGAACTCAACCCGCGTGCCGCGCAGCATGTGGGTGATTGGCACCTGGGGTACTTCCTGGCCCACAGCAACATGATGCAGGCGCGGGCGCTGTACGAAGTCCGGGGAGGCGTTCACCAGCCTTATCCGGGCATCCAGGCGGCGGGTTTTTCCTGCCAGGCGCAGCGCAGCCATCATGCCGGCATAGCCCGCGCCCAGGACGATGATTTGGGTTGTTTTGGAATTCATAATGCACCTCTCTTTAATTTCTCGGTCTTAAAAATATAGACCGGCGAGAGGTGCATTTTGTGACATCAGAGTGGGGGAACCACAGCGGGGATATCACCTTCGACGATCGGGTCTCCCATTACCTGGCTGAGCAGGGCCTTGACCTCTGCATCTTGACCGACGTACAGCACGATCATGCGCCCTTTTGCCCAAAAATTGGGCTGGTCTATCCAGGTCACCATGGTCGTGGGAAAAGAACCCTGCGGGGTGATCTGGCTGGATTCTGCCTTTCGTGCGCTCTCACTCGGATACTCATAAGTCTGCACATCAGCGCCATTGACCTTGATCACTTTACCCGGGACACTGAAGAACGGCTGGCTCAGTTCGCCTTCGGACGAGATGGTGGCTCCGAGCTTCGCCAGTGCGTCAACGAGATCAGTGTATCCGCCCACCTGGTCCGCGTGTGATACGGTCGGGTCAGGGGTGATGGGTTGACCGGGTGCACAGCCGGCAATGAAAGCAGTGATGAGCAGCAGTAAAGAGATATGTTTTAGAAGATTCATTTGTCTGTTCCCTTGGCGTATTAAATTGGATGAAATTACTCCATTATTGGATTCAAGACGTTAATGGGTCGAATAATGTTCCATTAAAACATGACACACCCCTAATTTAATCTAGGGAGTGGAAAGGGTCTGAAAGCCAGCCACAAAGCACTCAAGGCCAAGCGAAGATGGTAAAGCGGAACTGCAGCGGAGCGGTTCCGCTTTCCGGTTCTGTGACACCAGTGCCTGAGGAGCCAGGTGCGAAGGGGAAGGAGGCAATCATCTAAAAGGGAGAACAGGAAAGCCTGAATAAGAGCGGCGATGGCCAGCAGTTTGGCCCGGTTTTCCCGGGCGAGCAAGCGCGGGCTTTCGAAAGCCAGATCGGATTTACTGTAGCGTACAGACATTTCCACCTGCCAACGGCGATTGTAAGCCAGCACGATGCGCCAGACATCTGCGACACTGGCGACCCGCTCATTCGTGATCAAATACCAAGGTTTGCGGCCTTTGCCTGGGCGAGAGACCACCAGGGTCAAGGGAAAGTAAGGACAATCTGGGACCCGAACCGGTAAGAAAACAATCCCGGTCTTGCGTTCACAACGCCGACGAGTATCATAAATCATGCGGTGATCCAATGAGTGCTTACCTCGAGAACACTCCCAGTCTTTGAGCAGGCGTCCATCGGGAGCGATCAGTTTGTAGTTTTTTTGCCAGCGGACAATAAGCCGCAGCTGGTATAAGATCACCAAACCCAGCCAGGGGGCACCGGAAAGCCGCGGTCCCAGAGGTGAAACACCGATCTTCCCCAGCGCTTGGCCACATCCCGCAATAAGCGATGCTCTTCCTCGCGTTTGGTTGTTTTGGCCTCGCCTCGGGTGGTCCAAAAACGGATATGGGCCAGCGCAGGGGCGCCCCTTAAGCCGGTCACGTCTACTTGCAGCCAATTCAAGCCCGGCACAAATACTGGTCTTCCCGTCGGCGGATTGTAGTAGCCTGGTTTGATCCGCTTCAGCCGGCGAGCTTTGCTCGAGCGTACAGCACATAGTCGCTCTGCTTTCAGGCTCTCGGGCTTCTCGATCACGCTTTCATCCCAAATCACATACACATCCTCCTGGGGACCCAAGCTCTGGTCAACGGCCTGATCGGCCTGCTGCCAAAGATAGTCTTCAATGGCTTTTGCCTCCCAGCCAGGGCTGTTTATCAGGTTGCTGATCCGTTTGGTTCCGGCGGGTGCGTGTTCAGCTCCCAGCAGATAGCCCCCCAGTTCGCTCAATACCAGGCCGTGATTGCGATGGCGGTGCATCACGATCACCAGCAACAGATCAAGAAAGGTTTGCACCAGCCGTCGATCCATTTCGGCTGCCAGTTCCTGGAGCAGGGGGCGAACAAAGCGGGGTAACATAGATCGGCCATTATTTCGGAGTGATAGGCTGAATCTTGACCGGTTGGGTGATTGGCTGTATCCTTTTCCATGAGAAGACCTCCTGATTTTGTTTTTTCTTGGCAGAATAAACTCATCAGAAGGTCTTCCTTTTTTCTAGCCCTGAATCAACACCTCCCGAACATTAAATTCGGGAGGTGTCATGTTTAACTCCCTAGGTAAATTCAATTTATCTTGAACAGGCCCCGATATAGTCGCCATGCGCCAGGTGGGCTGGCAGGGCAGAGCGAGAGATCGTAATGGTGTTGCCGCCTTTTTTCTTCAAAGGTTTGTGGCAGATGGTCACTTTATGCCCATCGACCGGCGGCGGCTCGATATCGATCTCTGGCAGGAAGATGATGATGATCTGGATGATGACAATTGTCCCATCCTCATTGAAACAGAGCTGGATCACGATGATGCTGTTAGGTATCAAGTCGCCATCGATCTCTACATCCTCGCCCAGCACCAGTTCCGGCCAACCAAGCAGCTGCAGGCGGCTTCCATCGAAGCTGAGCACCGTGGCGGTCAGGTTCATGCATCCCGGGATGCCGATGAACACATCCAGCGCGGTGATCCGGAACACCTGCCATGTCCCATCCGGCAGCAGGTAGATTTCCACCCGCACCAGCATGCCTGGCACGATATCGCCTTCGATGATTGTCTCCGGGGTGACATTCAGCGGGATGCCGCTGACCACCCACGGATCGGTGCTGATCACCGTGCCGATGATCACGATCAGCGGGTATGGCAGATCCTGGATGCGCTCGATCTCGAAAGCAAGCCAGGTGCCGTCCTCCTGGATCTTGCCCTTCACCCGCGCCAAATCACCCACCTGCAGGCCGGAGTCGATATCCGTCCAATCCCGGGTCTCGAAGGAAATCCCCGCCACCACCCAGGGGTCAATGCTCTCGATCTGCCCGGCGATCTCGAAGCTGCGTTCCCCTTCAATCACCCGCTTGATTTTCCTGGCAAGCCAGGTTCCATCGACCTGAATCCAGCCGCTCACCCGCACCACATCCCCGGCAGCCAACCCGCCGTCGATTGCTGTGTTCTCATCAATGGCGACAGTGACACCAGAAATCGTCCATCTCTGCGTCCCGATGCTCTCCACCACGCCGCTGAAATCGAATGGTAATCCGCCATCCTCGCTGAATAACAGGATATTCTCCGCCTGAAGTGCTCCGTTTTCCAGAATTATTCCTGCGACCCGCACCTGATCTCCGATCTGGATAGAAGGATCGGTTTCTGTGTCCTCTCCGATTTCGATGGTCTGCCCGGCGACTGTCCACATCTGTTCGCCAATCTCCTGCACCTCGCCAATCAGGGTGAAACGGTTGGCCGGGGAAGTGCGCAGCAAGACGATCAGGTCAGCCAGGCGCGTATCGTCTGCCAGCAAGCGCCCCTCGACGTGAACGATATCCCCAACCTGAGGGCTGCCTATGATGAATGTATTCTCGTGGATGCTGAAGCTTTGCCCCGCTATCACCCAGATTTCCCCGATCTGGGTGACTACGCCCTCGCCGGAAATCCGTAAGGCGGGTTCGGTGGGCGGCTCATCTGTATAGATCATAGTTGTCTGCCCAGCATCGACGAAGACAGTTTCCCCCTGCCCGGTCACTGCTAAAGCGCCTTCATCGACCGTGAAGTGCGTCGCCAAATCAGGCGTGATCGTGACGTGGAAGGTTGTACCTCTTGCTTCTCCGCTGCCCCCCGGGGTGAGCACCCGGTAGCGGATCACATTCCCGGAGTTGGAAGCCACTTCGTGATCGCTGTCACCCGAGAATTGACTCAACATGATTGCCTGGCGCTCATCCTGGAAATTCAGCTCATCGATATTGATCTCTGTGTTGGGGCCGAGTGTAGCCCGGCTGCCATCGTTGAAGGTGAACTGGGCAGCGGACAGCGCCCCGGTGCGCACGCGCTGTCCCTGAAAGATGGGTGTTCTGGCTGTGATAGCATGCCAGCCTCCCGACTGATCCTGTTGTTCTACCAGGCCGCGGACGGGAAGCAGGTGCGCTCCCTGGAGGTCTGTATCCGATACAGCCTGTATCGGTTCTGTATCGCTGGTTGAAACAGATCTCTGGGTGAGCCAAAAGAGAGTTCCGGTCCCAATAGTGGCAGCGACTCCGCAGGCCAGCGCGATCACCAATCCGGCAGCCAGCAAAACCACCACCCAAGGAAAATTCCGTTTGCGATTTGTGTCCATCACTGCCTCCTGAGACTATCTTGCACAACGATTATAACGTGCCGGAATGGAGGTTGTTTCAGTTTGGGGATAAGGCTTAATCAGCACTTAACGGCATGGGCTTGCGGGTATGGCGTTTTCCCGCTGATGTGCTGATACAGGTATGGTTATGCTGTTGGCGATCCTTCAATGTACATTTTTCTTCATAAACAACACTTCCGGATAAGGTGAGGGTCCATCCAATAGCGGGGCTGGCATATCCCTCAGGTGTTTGTCGAAGAAAGCCAAGATATAGTCGTTCATGATTTGCGCAAGATAGGCTCCATCAGTAAATTGGCCAATTCTCACTCCCAGCGGAAATAGGATCGGCTCTCCGGTTGGCGCAGGTGCGCCTAAATCGGGATGGCTCGAACCGCCGATTTGCAGCATATAGGCACTGTTTTCGGCCCATTCGTAGAATAAACCACCTACCGGCTGGACTCCGGGGTATGAGGAATGCATGAACATAAAAGGCACTTTGAGGTTGTTGTCAAGGATATCGCCGAACATGAACCCATCCACGTTGATCCCCGCCTGGCAGCGCGCATTGGTGACACAAAATTGACCGGCTGTCGCACCACCCAGGGAGAAACCCATTACCCCAATACGGCTCAAGTCTATATGGCCTTCAAAGAAACCTTCCGTTTGGCTCATCTCAGATAACTGGTCCAGCACGAATTCCTCATCCTCTGCCCACTGCCTCAGTTCGGCTATGGCAATGGGTCGAGCATGGTTGAGTTCAATCTGCGCTTGCTCCACCAGCCCGATATCATCTACGCTATTGATCAGACCTTGGGCTGATCGAACGGCTGGCTTGTCTGCCTCCTGAAACCAGACTTGAAAGCGCTCACTTACGCCGCCTTGGGGGATGACCTCCCCCTGGTCATCGAAGAGCACGTTGCTCCAGTGAGGGTGGCTGATCGACACGACCACATACCCCTGGCTGGCCAGTTCTTCGAAAAGAATCTTATGCAGAGAAGCGTTCCCGGAGGGCGAGTAGAGAATAACTGGAAACTGTTCAGTAGCCTTAGCGACCGGGGCATTCCAGTACGCATAGGTCTGGATTTGATCCATGTGACCGAAATAGAAGGCAGGCGGTCCGTCGAGTTCTGCCATCTCGTTCCGGATATCTTTCCGCATATAGGTGGTTCTTTCTTCATTTCCGGCCAGATCGGCTGGATACCATGCCTGGATAGACATAGTCCGATACCCATTGTGGATCGGCGATTCGTTGTCAATCCGACTTTCATCGACGAGAAGGAAGGTTCGCATACCCACAACATAAGGACCGCCGGGGACCGGCATGCTGAATACCGGCACCTGCACGCAGAGTTCAACGGTTATCCATACAACCGCCAGTCCGAAAATTGATCCGATAATCGCCAACACTCTATTTACCCGCTTTGACTCCCCATTGGGCGGGTGACCCCTTATCATAGTTGGCAGTCCTACCAGAAATACGATCACAGTCAAAACATAAGCCGGCACCATCTGCCAGCGGTAGCCTTCGACAGATACCTGTAGAATTAGGACAATCGTCGAGAAGGCTGGTATGAAACGAAACCAGCCAGGGCGCTTCGACCGTGGGATAAAGGCTGTGACTAATATCAGAGCGAGCGCACTCACGAAAAAGATTTCTAAAGGACGCATCAACTCTCCTTTGCCGCCCAGCGCCAGCTACTTGCTTTGTACTGCGCCTCAGAACATGTTCAGACCCATCAGACCAAAATCTGCTGCCAGAACGAAGCGCAAATCCGTAAACCCCTCAACGGACACGATTCCTATATAAATCCCGAATGCCAGCAGCCCGCCGCCGCCGGTATTTCTGTTTCAATTGATTGATATGCGCCTCAACACACCGTTCACATGCGGGCAAATTGGAATCCTATCCAATAGTTTAGTGCATTAATACCCCCATGTCACCCATCCCTAGGCCGGTTTTATACCTGACCAGAGGGGGAAATATCAATCGTCAAACATCCCCTGGATCGCTTGAAGGGAAAACCACTTTTGGCAGCTTACCAGCGAGTTCACCAAATTGTCTGATGAGGATCGGCAGCCCTTTGACACCGGCAACATTCGCAGATGTCCATCGGAAACCCACGGGATAATTAGCGGTTATTCGCGCAGATTGGCGGAATCTTTCCCCCTATCCCCTCCCCCCTTTTTCCTTGGTTTTCAGCCAGTCCAGCACCTCTTTCAGATACGCGAACGCGATGGCGGTCACCGAATCCGTGCCGCCGTCTAACAGGGCGATGCGTCCTGTGGGTTCGTCGTACAGCGGTACGCAGGGGAAGACAACATTCGGCACTTCGGCCAAGCACTCGTAGAGCGTCTGCGGCGAGAGCAGGTATGGGCTGCCCAGGTATAGATCACCTTCCATGTCCAGCACAACGGTCACACCCTGGCCATCCGACGCTGGCAACCAGTCGTGATTCTTGCTAGCCAGCACGGCTCAAATAGCGATTCTATTTATTACCGTCTGATAACCGACTCTCGGATTATCAGCGTCGATTGAAATTTCGGGAGAGTGATGGATTGCCCTTGTATTAAATTGACTAACGCCTCGCCAGTTGCTTCTCCGATCTCTAACGGTGGGCGTCGAATAGTTGTCAAGGGAGGAATCATATAAGCTGAGGGAGCCTGGTCATCAAATCCTATGATAGACACATCTTCAGGCACCCGCAGCCCGCGACGGTATAGAGCCAACCTGGCTCCGTAAGCCATCTGGTCGTTGGCAGCAAATATGGCGCTGAAAATGTGGCCGCGCATCAACAGCATTTCGACAGCCATCACACCAGACGGCTCGGTGAAATCTCCCTCGATAATCAAATCTGGGTTTGGTTCAATCCCGGCTTCTCTAAGGGCCATGAGGTAGCCATCCTGCCTTTCTATGGCATCCTGGTGGTTTTTTAGTCCTGTGATGTGAGCAATCCGCTGGTGTCCTGATTGGATAAGATATTGGGTTGCAGTCTGGGCAGCATTAAGATCATCAAAGGGCAGGGACTGCTCCTTTAAGTCTGGAATATCCCTTCCAACGATGATCATCGGGATTTGGCTGGCAATTTCGATCAATATCTCTTCAGGAGCATGCCCGTTCAATAGAATCAAGCCATCCACCTGGCGCTGGATGAACATATTCAAGGCGATCAGATCTTTTTCTGCATCCCAACCGCCGTCGGCGAAGAGTGGAGAATAACCGCTACCATCAATGCCTTTCAGGATTCCCCGTAGAATGACATCATAGAACGGGCTGCCGATGAGTTGAGTGAGCACGCCAATGGTCTTGGAGTGACCGCCTGCCAGACCTTGTGCAAAGAGGTTGGGTTGATAGTTAAGCTCAGCAATAACCCCCAATACTTTTTCGCGGGTTTCCGGGGCTACCGAAGCAGTACTATTGATCACCCGCGAGACAGTGCTGATGGAAACGTTGGCTCGTTCAGCGATATCTTGTATGGTTATGTTTTTAGCAAGTTCCATTTCGACCTCAAACTCTATGGATATTATATACTGAAAACGCTTTCAGTCAATTGCCACTTTGCCCCTTTGTGATTGATTGAATGAGTGAAATATTGCGAAGAAACATTAATGTTCATCTGATCTATTGACACAGAACAAAAATTATGCTAATATCAATGAAAACGCTTCCAT